>Ga0116216_10000521_pt1 | contig 30791 bp, 25 predicted proteins | sample Sb_taG_11_FD_89696 | JGI IMG/M metagenome (GOLD analysis project Ga0116216, IMG submission 89696) | Peat soil microbial communities from Weissenstadt, Germany - Sb_50d_3_AS metaG | ecosystem: Environmental > Terrestrial > Soil > Wetlands > Peat | place: Germany: Weissenstadt | collected 2010-09-21
ACCCAACTCAGCCGCCAACCCCGGCAACCCCGACGCCACACACGCCCCCGAAGGATCCCGCCGAAACTCAGCCCGAAACTCCGGATCCACCAACAACCGCTCAATCAAACGACCAGCCAGCTCGTCCTGAGCATCACCTGATGACACGGTTAACCTCGCGCGTGCCGTACCGGGCGCGCTGCAACAGCGGGGCGCCGAGCGCGATCGGGATCGGCAGCAACAGCACGACGAAGAACAGGATGAAACCGCCAATCACGACACCGTGCGGGGCCACTGCGCTCAGGCGCGGGTAGTAACGCAGCGAGAGGACGACGATCAAGCCGGCGCCGATCGCCGTCCAGACGAGGCCGGCGATCGCGTACCGCGCGAGGACGGGGGAGCTCTCGTCGGCGGTCCGCTGGCCGGACAGCCGCTCGCGCAGCTGCTGGCGCGCGCGCTGTTTGAGGTGCGGTTCGTGCAGCCACTCGCACAGGATCTGGTAGCCGTCGCGGTCCAGGAACGGGTTGATGTTGAAGAACGCCCCGACGTAGCCGGCGAACGCGAGCTGGAAGAACACCTCGCGGACGTTGCCCGGCGGTGAGACCGCACACAGGATCGAGAACAGCGCCCCGAGCGAGAAGTCCGTCAACGGGCCGGCGGCGCTGATCACGATCCGGTGCATCCGCGACTCGAAATAACCCTCGCTCGAATCGACGAACGCGTACGGGAAGATCCACAGCAATCTGAACCCCGCGCGGTCGGTCGTACGTCCGTAGTGCGCGAGCGCGAGGCCGTGCGCCAGCTCGTGCACCATCACGATCGCGAATCGCCCGGCCAAGAACACCAGGCCACCGAGCACGAGACGGTGAGCGACGACGAACGGCGTGCCGTACCGCGCGCCGACCAGGTAGGAGAACACGACCAGTCCTGCCAGCGACAGGAGGATCAGACAACTCACCATCAGCGGCGAGAAGAACAACCGGCCCCAATGCCGATAGGCCGTCTGGAAGTACTCGGGAATCCAACCGAACGTCTTCTCGCGCGTCTTGAACGCACGCGCGAAAAAGCCAGGTTCCTCCTGCGGAACCGGGGTCGGCGCCACCCCGTCGAGCATCCCGCGCTCGCCGAAGTCCGCCACCAACCGCGCCAGGCGCCCCGCTCCGCTCGGCCCCAGCCGCTCGCTCGCCTCGACCAGCAACTCGGCGACCGTCCGCTTACCGTCGAGCAGCTCCACCAGCTGCGCGTCCTGCTCGCTCATCCGCAAAAACGTGCCCTCGCGCAAATCGCGCAACACATAGCGCTCGTGGTCAGCCTCGTCATCGAGCCGCTTCAACGCCCAGCCCGAGCGCAAGCGCGGCCGCAGCGAGCCGTCACGCGACGCCACAGCCGCCGGGCGCAAACCCATCTCCGTAGCGCCCACCGGAACCACCAGCGTCGCGTTCGGGTTGGCGATCGCCGCCGAGGGGTCGGGCACCCCGGGGTAGCCGGCGATGCCCGCGCTCGCACGCGGCACCGCACTCTCCACGCGCAACACCACGCTCCCCAGCCGGATCTCCTGCCCGGCAAGCAGCCGGCGCGGCTCGGACAGCGGCTGGCCCGACACGGTGATCCCGAACCGCGATCCCGCGTCCTCGATCATCGGCCCGTCGGGGCCGCCCGCGATCCGGGCCGCCATCCGCGACACCGTCCGGTCATCAATCCTGAGCGTCACATCATCACCCCGCCCGATCGTCATCGGATCCTGAAGCGGGAACCGCTCGCCGTCCGGGAGCACGAGCACCAACGACTCCGCCCCCGGCGGAAAGATCGGGGACACGGGGTCAGCCACCGGTCGGGACCGGCTGCCAGGCGGGATGGGCGCCCTGGTTGGTGAGGATCGTCGGGCTGCGCGGGTTGGCGAGGTTGAGGGCGACGATCGTCCCGAGCGCGGTCGGCGAGCACAACCCGCTGGGCTGCATCACGGCCAGTTCCTGGCTGTCCGAGCGCCAGGCGACCTGGCAGGCGCTCCCGGGCAGCTCCTGCGAGGTGTTCGGAGTGAAGTCGTTGGTCGGCACGATGTAGAGGTTGAAGGTGCCGGTGCCGATGTTCGAGACCAGCGCCATCTTCTTGCCGTTGGGCGAGAACGCGCCGGCGAACACTCCCTGGCCGCTGACCGAGTCGTTCGTCTGCAGCGTGCCCTGGCCCCAGTTGGACCCCTGCGTCGAGAACGCGACGTTGCTGTTGAAGGCGAGCAGGCCGAAGTTGGCGCCGTTGTTCTTTGTCCCGAGCACGAGGATCGTCTGGCCGCCCGGCGCCCAGGCGACCTGGCCGCCGAGGTCCCACCCCGGCGCGCTGGTGCAGGAGGAATTGAGCGCGAACTTCCCGATCGTCGCGAAGCACAGCTTCGCTCCGCTCGAGCTCCGCTGGATGAAGGCGATGATGTGCGCGCTGTTCGTCGGCGCAAACGACGGGTTGACATTGGTCACCCCGGGCTGCGCTGCGGTCAACTGGAACGGCTTCACGCTCTTGTCGTTGGGGTTGTCGAGCACGAGCTCGCCGTTCTGCGAGTAGACGACCTGCGTCCCATCCGGGCTCCAGGCGGCCTCCACCTGGGTCCCGCCGGACCCGGCGGGGACCGTGCCCGACGGCTTGTCCGTACTTGGGTTGATGACGCTGATCGTCTGACCGTTGTCGTAGGACAGCTGTGGGGAGCCGTTGGAGATGATCAGGTCGACGAGGGCGCCCTTGGCGACCTTGGAGCCGGCCGCCGGGATCGTCCCGGCCACCTGCCCGATCGGCACTGTCGCGAGCTGCTTGACGGGATGCGGCACCAACCCGAGCTGCGAGAGCTGGGCTGCCGCCTTGGTCGGGTCCCCGGTCAGGCTCGGGATCGGGATCGGGCCCTTGCCTGCCTGGGCCGCCACGGCGGCGACGGAGGCGGCACCGGCGGCGGCCGCCGCGGCAGTTCCCGCAGCCGCGCCACTGGCCGAGCCCGTCTTCGATGATCCGTTGGCGGCCGCAGTCGAGGCGCCCTTGCCGCTGGCGGACGCGAGGAACACCGCCACCGACGTCCCGTTGGGAACGCTCGCGTTGGCCAGCGGGATCTGCGAGGAGATCTTGCCCTTCGGATTGAGCGGCTGGGGTGAGACGGTGCCGAGCGCCAGCGACGACGCGCGCAGCGCCTGGTCGGCCTCCCCCGGCGTGTCGCCGACGACGTTCGGGACGGTCGCCTTCCCGGTTCCGGTGTAGATCTTGACTGTCACCGGCGTGCCCTTCTTGGCCTTGGTCCCGGCGGCCGGGCTCTGGTCGGCGATGCTGCCCGCGGGCTTGCTCGCATCGACGACCGTCACTGGCTTGGGGGCTAAGACGAATCCGTCCTTGTTGAGCAGCTTCTGCGCCGCGAACATGCTCGGCTGTCCCTTGAGGTTCGGTATCACCGCCTGCTTGGGCATCAGCTTGATGGCGAGGATCGCGAGCGCGGCGATGACCGGAACCACGATCGCCAGCCACCATGGCAGCCACGGGCGCTGTCGGAAGACCGCCATCCGCGGCGGCGAGGGCGTGTCAACGCCGACCGGTGCCGCCGTCACCTGGAACTGCCGGTCGTGCGGCTTGCCCACCCAGATCTGCTTGGGCGGCAGGACCGTGAACGGACACTCCATCGCGTTGCCGGGCTCCAGCGCGATCTTCGGCTCGGCGAACCGGAACTGACACTCGGCATCTGTGTCCTCGGCGCTGAGCGCGACCTCAGTACGCGCGTTGGCCTTGTTGCGCACGACCAGCCGGTAACGTGCCTTCAGCCGCCCCGACGCCCGCTCGGGCCGCAACTCGGTGGCCACGTCGAAGTACGGCCCGACCGTCGCCGTCGCCGACGACGACGCGACCTCGCCGCCGTACGCCCGCGACTCCGCCACGACCTCGAACGGCCACGGTCGCGCCTGCGACTGCGGCGCCCGCGGCGGATGGATCTGGACCTGGATCTCCTGCTCGTAGGTCCCGCCGCTCCCGTACGGCACCAGGTAGGCAGTCGCCGGCGTGATCGTCCACCAGTCCTCCGGCAAACCCCTGACCGACATATCGAAGTTATCGACGACCTCAGACTGGTTGCGGATCAACCCGACGATCAACACGCCCTCGCCCGGATTGACCAGCACACGCACCGGGCTCGGCGACGCACTGTCGTCATCGGGCAAACGCAACATCAACGCCGCGGCGCCCGGCGGAGCATCGCCCGAACCCGGCGTCCCCGGCATCGGCGCCACACCCGAACCCAGCCCGCCCGGCGCCGCCGGCGCACCCCACGCGCGCCCGGGGGCGGCCGCATCGGCGGCGACCGTCACATTCGGGTCGACCTCGCCCGCCGGCGCCTGCTCGCCCGCCGCCTGCTCGCCCGTCGGCGCCGAGACAGCCGGCACGAAGCTCGTCGGCTCCCACCGCAGATACTCGCCGCACTCGCAGAAATCACGGTCATCCGGGTTCTCACGCCCGCAGCTCTGACAGACCCTCACGACTGACCCTCCCTAGGCTGCCGCGGCGCCTTGACACGAAGCCGGTACTTCACGTGCGCAGGCTTTGACTGCTCGATCAGCCGCGCGACCGCAGCCAAGCGGGTCTCGGGCAGCGGCTCGTCGCAGTACACGACGAACGACGGGTCCCCGTTCGGCTTCTCGTCCCGCTCGGTCGTCTCGAGCGACCACGTCACCGACCCGCCGTCCTCGACTCGGAGCGGCACGCCGGGGAAGGCCAGCTCCAACGCGAGCTCGAGACCTTCTCGGGTCCCACGCCGACGCATCAGTTCGGGCGCCATCTGCACGATCTTCCGCCGCTCCTCGCCCGAGCGGGCCTCATCATGCTCGAGCCCGAGCCAGTCGGTGAGCAGGTCGAGCACATCGCGGGGTGCGAAAGCGGGATCGAAGTGTTCGGGGAGGTTGTCGAGCGCGGCCACGAGCGGGTCGAGCACGGCTTCGAGCGCGGAGACGAAGCGCATCCCGAAATCGCTGTCGCTGTAGATCCCGGGGAGGCTGTCGCGGAGGTAGCGGCGGCTCGACACGGGCGCGGGAGGGGGTTCGGTGCCGACCGCGCGCTCGATCTGGATCGTGCCGAAGCCCGCACCCGCAAAGGTCACAAACGGAGTGTGGCCGGTCTGCTCGGTTCCGTTCTCTTCGGCCACTGTTCCTCTAGTCCCGGTAGACGGCCTTGACGATGTGCTTGGCGGAGGCGATCAGCTCGTCGGCGCCGAGCATCAGCTGGCTCTCGGTCGCCTGTGCCGCCTGCTCGCCGGTGGCGAGATTGGTTTCGTACATGCGAAGCACGTTTACGAACTCGACGCCGTCGATGCTGTAAACGATCCCGAAAAGCTCACCTTGATTGACCGCGCGACCGAGCGGCCAGCCGTCCCCGGGCCCCGACGGCGACCCGCCGATCAGCGGGTTGAGATACACGTACAGCGCGTGCTCCACGTCCTGCTGGACGAGCTCGAGGTCGGCGAGCGGCGAGGCCCTGACGTCGACGACGACGCTGACGCCCTTGAGCCGCACCGGCTCCAGACGGATGCTGGTCCCCAGTAGGCGTCGTGGCTCCAGCGCCGTGGCCACCGTCTGCATCAGCTCCTCGGTCGGCGTCAGCTCCGCGAGCTCCAACCGGCGGTCGGCGGGGGCGAGACGCGGGAGCACACGGACGGTGATCGGTTGGCCGCTCGCCGTGGCGACGCAGACGGCGCGAGCCACGTCGGGCGAAGCCGCCAGCGTGAGGCGCTCGAAATCCTCGGCGGTCACGGCGCGCGTGCGGCTGCGGATCTCGAGGCGCGCGCGCTCGCGGGCGCTCTCGAGCGATTCGGCGTCGACGCCGCCGGTGGCGGCGCGGGGGTTGGTGACGCTTGCGACGTGGGGGACCGCGTCGAGCATCTGGGCGACCGTCCGGGCCGCGATGTTGCCGGCGCGCCCGCCACCGTGGCGATACCGGGGGAAGCGCAGCAGCGACCCCGCGGGTGGGACGGCGCCGTATCGTCGCCAGCCGCCATCCGGCTGGCGGATCGCGGGACCGAACCGGATCTCGCCGGCGGGCGTGTCGAGCATGAAGTGGCGGTCGCCCGATCGGCTCGCGGCGAAAGTCTCGACCCGCTGCCAGGGGATCCATCGGGTGGCGCCGCGGTCTCGGACCTCGAGCGTCTCGCCTTCTCCGAGCTCCAGCACCGGCCGGTTCTGAAGTCGGTACGAGTTACCCGGAACGCCAGTGCTGGTCCCGATCTGCTCGTCTTCGACGGCGGCGGCGTGACTCGCGCTGACGGTGGCGCCGACGACCGCCGCTGTGACGGCCGCGATCTCGGGCGCGCGTTCGTAGCTCGACTCAGCGCCGGCCCTGGCCACATTCAGCCGACAGCGGAGCCAGTGCAGAGTCTTGTTGGCGATCCTCTGCTGGGCTGCCTCGGGCGGGACCTCGATCGTGATCTCGCCCCCGCCGCGCAGGAAGGCGCCGGTCTCATCGGTGACGACGAACGCTTCGTGCCACTGGTCATCCTCGCCCGAGGCCTCCCACAGGAGCGGTGCGTTATCCGGATCCACGTCGCGCCCGTCAGCGGGTGAGCAATCGAAACTCACGCGCACGACCAGCTTCGCGATTGGCCGATCGAAGCCGAGCAGCAGCGCGCTGTCGCGCGACGGTGGGTTGCCGAACGGCTCGCGCGCGGGACCGGATGGTTCGGCCTTGGTACCGGTCATCGGGGCAGCGGTGGTCTTGCCGCCACGCTCCACGGCATACGCGGCGAGCGCGCCGGTGGGAACGACGAGCTCCTGGTCGGTCTGAAAGACGACCAGCTCCTCGTCCGCCGCCCGGGGCACGGCAACCTCCGTCCCGGCCGGGACCTTCGCGCCACCGGTTCCGTCGACGATGAATCGCACGTCGACCCGGGCCTGTTCGGGCGGGGCGGGTTTGACGCCCACCAGCTCGAGCAGCGCGAGGTGAAGGCGCTCGGGGATCCGGTTCATGCGATAGGTCAGGATCTCCGTGAACCACGCGAAAAGTTCGATCAGGGTGATCCCCGGATCGGAGACGTTGTGCTCGGTCCACTCGGGCGTGTGCCGGATGATCCGGTTGCGCGCCTCGCTGACAAGCTCCTGGAAACGAACGTCGTCGAGCAGGATCTCAGGGAGCATGATCGGGAACGTTAGCTCCGCCCAGAGCGTTGCTCTAGGCCTGGTCGGCCCGTGTCGGGGCCGGTTTGAATCACGGACTGCCGCAGCGTAGAGTCGGACGCGATGCCGCCGCTTGTCAGCAACGGAGCGATGATCGGCTGTTCGATGGCAATGCCACCCGTACCCGTTCCGTTGACCGTCGTCCCGATGGGGACCCCCGTGACCGCCGGCACCGAGGCCGCGAACATCCAGGCGTTCGCGCCCATGGTCAACATCCCGACGTTTGGAATGTGCGGGACGATGTCCAACCCGGTGGTGGCGGCGGCGACGGCCGCCAAGCTCGGGGTGTTCTCGCCGGCGCCTTGCGTTCCCGTGACCACGTCACCGTGGACGCCGGGCGCCACCAAGGTCATGATCAACGGACAGCCGGCGCTACACACGGGATGCACGGCGATGTGCACCTGGGGCGGTGTCATCTCGATCACCGCCCCAGGCAACGCGGGTACCGTCCAGGTCACCTGAGCACCGGCGCGCACGGCCCCGGCTCAGCAGCCCTTTCCAGGTGTGCTCGAACCTGGCGCCAGACAGGTGATCTTGGAGGACGGGCCACGCGGTGGACGGAAGGAAAAAATGAACACCTTCCCGATATATCCCGTCTTGACGATGTTGACTGTGATCTTTGCCTTATTGCGCAGATGCCAGCCCTTGAACAGGCCCGACAGCGTGTCTGTGGTGCTCTGCTTTGGCTTGGGGCACGGGTGGCCCTTCTTGCACTTCGGCTTGGGCGTCGGCGGCACCGAGGTGTGGGACTTCCACCGAGCAGCGCCGCGAGCAAGGAGCCCACGACCCTCACTTTCAGCGTCCCTGGCGTCATCCTCTTGTTACCCCCGACGAGCCTTGAAATCTGCGGCACGAGGTTAGAACACATCACGCCTGCTGGCAATTCGGTTGCGCGTGGCCAGATGCAGGCTTATGCTCAGGCTGTGGAACCGGACGAGCTCCAGCGGGGCCTCGAGCAACTCCATCGGCCGGCGCTCGCGGATGCGCCAAAGCCCGCGACGGCCGTGCACTCGCCGCCTCTGGCCGGGCTGGCCTCGGCGGTCGGCAACCGCGGCTTCGCGCGGAGCGTCGCGCGGATGCGCGACGGCGAGGGCATCCTCGGCGGCGGGCTCGTGCACCCCGATGTCGAGGCGGCGATCGCATCCGCGAAAGGCAGTGGCCGTGCACTTGACCGCGGCATCGCCCAGCAGGTCGGCGGAGCTCTGGGAGACTCGTTCGGGGACGTGCGCGTCCACTACGACGACCATGCGGCGGCGCTCAATCGAGCGGTGTCGGCGCGGGCGTTCACCGTCGGGGGCGACATCTTCTTCGGCGCCGGCGAATACCGACCGAATACCGCCGGCGGACGCGAGCTGCTGGCGCACGAGCTGACGCACGTCGTGCAGCAGCGTGGGGCACCGCAGAGCGGACCGCTGACGATCTCGCAGCCTGGCGACGCGCTCGAGCGCGAGGCCGACGCCGCCGCCCGCCGCGTCGGCTGAGCGACCGATGGCCACAGAAACCGAGGCCCAACTCGACTGGTTCCAGTTCCTGGAGGCACGACTGCAGACCGCTGTACAGGCGGCGGTCGCCGCCGGCAGCGATCCCGACGACGCGCTCCGCGGTCTCTACATCTCAGACGAGCAGGCGCTCGCGCTGGCGGCCGAGGGCGGCCGACCGCAGCCATCCGGTCCGCTCGGAGAGGCCTCGACACGGTTGGCCCAGACGGCGGAGCGACTCGGGCTCGACGCGCTCGACAGCTCGGTGCTGGCGCTGTGCGCGGCGCCGGAGCTCCACCCTCGTTTCGGGCGCCTGTACGCCTATCTGCAGGACGACGTCACGCGACGGCTGGCGAGCCCGCGGCTGGCGGCCGATCTGCTGGCCAGCGAGTGGGTCGCTCGCAGCGACGTGCTCGCGTGCTTCGGCCCCGATGCTTCGCTGTCGAGGCGCGGCGCGATCCGACTGCCGCCCGCTGATGCGACGGCGACACTCGCCGACCGTCCGATCAAAGTCGCCGACCGGCTGGCGGCGTTCCTGCTCGGCGCCGGCGATCTCGCCGAGGCCGCGGCGGGCGTCAGGTTGCGGCGGCGCGACCCCCAGCCGGTCAGCGGGCGCGATGAATCGGTGCAGCGGATCTCGATGCTGCTCGCGGCGCGGACCCGGCTACCACTCGTCGTCTGCGGCCCGGACAGCGGCGCGATCCTGGCTGCCGCTGCCGGCGCTCCCCTGATCCTGCTCGGAGTGCGCGAGCTGGAGCGGCCGGACGCGATCGCCGACGCTCGACTCGCCGCCGCGCTCGCCCAGGGACTGTTGTGCCTGGACGGGCTCGAGAACCTCTCGCCGACCGAGCGCACACAACTGCTCCGCACGATCGACGAGAGTCCCGAGCGGATCGTGCTGCTGGCGGCCCGCCGCAGCGACGCGATCGTGCTCAGTGATCGGGCGACGTTGCTGGTCGAGGTGCCAGATCCCAGCTTCGGGGAGCGCAGCCACGCCTGGACCGAGTTCACGGGGTGCGCCGACACGCGTGAGGTAGCGGCGAAGTTCCGGCTGTCGATCGAGCAGATCCAGGCAGCCGCCGAGGTCAGCGTGATCGCGGCGCGCTCGCGCGGTGAGTCGGAGCCCAAGCCGGTCGACCTCGACCTTGGGGCCCGCCATGCCTCGTCCTCGCGCCTGGGCGAGCTCGCCGCCCACCTGGAGCCGGGTTACGCGTGGGACGACCTGGTGCTGCCCGAACGTCAGCTCGAACTGCTGCGCTCGATCTCCGCCTACCTGCGCCACCGCGACCGCGTCCTCTCGGAGTGGGGGTACGAGGCGACCGTGTCCCGCACGCAAGGGCTGAAGGTCCTGTTCGCCGGAGAGTCGGGCACGGGCAAGACGATGGCCGCGCAGGTTCTCGGCGCCGGGCTCGGACTGGATCTGTTTCGTGTCGACCTGGCGACGATCGTCTCCAAGTACATCGGGGAGACAGAGAAGAACCTCGAGCGGGTCTTCACCGCCGCCGACGGGTCCAACGCAATCCTGTTCTTCGACGAGGCCGATGCGCTGTTCGGCAAGCGCTCCGAGGTCTCCGACTCGCACGACCGTTACGCGAACATCGAGGTCGCCTATCTGTTGCAGCGGATGGAGCGCTACCCCGGCGCTGTCATCCTCGCGACCAACTTCCGTCGCAACATCGACGACGCGTTCGCTCGCCGGCTCGACTTCGTGATCGACTTCCCGTTCCCCGAGCCGGAGGACCGCCGCCGGATCTGGCAACTCGTGCTCCCGGGCGCGGCGCCGGTCTCTGACGACGTCGACCTCGACTTCCTCGCCAACCAATTCAAGCTGTCCGGCGGCGCGATCCGGAACTGTTCGCTGGCGGCCGCGTTCTCGGCGGCCGACGAGGGTTCGCAGATCGAGATGCGGCACCTGGTCAGGGCCGTCGCGCAGGAGTACGGCAAGCAGGGCCGCCTCACGCTCGAGGCCGACTTCGAACGGTTCCACGGCGTCGTCCGCAGGGAGTCGCGTCCGGCGCCCTGAGCACTTCGGCTGGCGAGTTCGGCGGAGCTACTTGCTCAGCGGCGGATTGAACTTGTCCCAGGAGGCCGCCATCGCATCGGTCATGAACTGGCCCTTCTTGTCCTTGTCCGGATGGGCGGCCCACCGCGCCAACACGCGCGCGGCAGCGCGGTTGCCGGCGGCTCGCTGCAATGCGAGGGCGCCGGCCGGCGATGGTCCCGGGGAGCGCGGCGATCGCGTCTGCCCCGAGGTCGGGGCGGCACGGCGCGACGGTCCCCTACCATCGGCCTCGTAGGGTGCTCGCTCGACCATGGAGGAAATCCTAGTGCCAGCTGGGACGAGACGCCACCGGCTCCCCGGGTTAGATCGAGCCTCCGAGTCGGTCGAGGACTTTCGCGGCGACTACGACCAGCTGGCGGCGATGATGCAGGCTTCGTGGGCAGAGAGCCCGACGCCGCCGTATCTGCACACGGCCGAGCTCTTGGCGGACTGGTTTCGCTATCCAGGCGCGAGCTTCTCGCTCGCTCCGTCGATCTACCACGGCTCCGAGTTGGTGGCGTTCGTAGCCGGCTATCCGCGCAGCGTGGTGATCGACGGCGCCGTGCGGCGGGTTCTGATCTCGACGTTCCTCACCGTTGCCCCCGCGCACAAGGCGTCCGGCTACGGAATCGTGGTCTGGGGCGAACTGATGCGGCGCGCGGCGGCAGCCGGTTTCGATGGCGCGGTCAACTACTGCGCCGAGGGGCAGGCGATGAACCGCATGATCGAGGGCAGCTGCCGCCTGTCGGGGCTTCCCGTACTCCGGGCCGCGTCATTGCCGTACCTCACGCGGCCGGTTTCGGAGCCGCCCGGTGAGAGCGGCAACTACCCCTCAGTCGATGATCTGGTGCACGCCGCGAGGGCCATGCGCGAGCACGCGGATCTGTGCCGACTGTGGACAGAGGCGGAGGCGGCGTGGCAGCTCTCGCGCCTTGGCGCGGTGGCAGTGCGTGGAGGGACGGACCTGAACCCGGCCGTCCTCACCGGTCACGTGATCTCGGTGGACGACGCAAACCGAACCAAATGCCTCGTGATCCAGGACATCCTGTGGGAGAGCATCGATGGGTCCGGACGCCACGCCCTCGCGCGCGATCTGATCAAGCAAGCGGCATCGCTCGGCGCCCGTGCCGCGATCCTGCCATTCGTCGCCTGTGCCGACCTGCGGCCGTTCACGAGCTTGGGGTTCTTCCCCGCGCCACACACCGTCCATGCGTATCTGACCGTCTGGTCCGACCCGACCCCCGACCAGGCCCCGCAACGCTACTACCTCGACGTCAGCTGACCCCGGGGGTCCTCGCCCGATGAAGCTGGTCGATGCGTTGGAGATCCTGCAGCGTCCGGCAGCGGACAATGCCTCCCCGTTCTCTGTGTCGCTGGCGTGCGGCTTTGAGCCGCTCCACCTGCGCACGTTCCTCGCAGCGGAGCTGATCGAGAGGCTTCCCCGCGCGCGCGTCGAGGTCGCCCCGGGCACATTCGACGACCTGCTGGGGAACGTCGCTCGCGCCGGACGCTCCTCCGCCGACGCGATCGCCGTTGTGATCGAGTGGCCCGAGATCGATCCGCGGCTCGGACTTCGGCGGCTGGGTGGGTGGAGCGTGTCCGACGTCGCCGACATCGTCGAGGCTGCGGCACTCCAGCTCGAGCGTCTCGAACACGAGCTGGCAAGCGCATCCAGCGCGAAGCCGATCGCCGTCTGTCCGCCCACGCTTCCGCTGCCGCCGTTGTTCGCGGAGCGTCCGGTTCAGAGCGGCGCTCAGGAGCTGCGACTTCGTAGCGCGGTGGCGGGTTTCGCCGAGCGGCTGGGACGGTTCGGCCGCGTCACCGTGTGCAGTCTGCAGCGGCTCGACGAGTGCTCGCCGCCGGCGAGGAGGCGAGACGTCCAAGCCGAGCTGAGCGCGGGCTTTCCTTACTCCGTGGCCCACGCCTCGGCCGTCGCGGCGTTGCTGGCGACGCTGATCGCCGGCGCGACACCCAGGAAGGGGCTGATCACCGATCTCGACGACACGCTGTGGGCCGGCATCGCCGGCGAGGTCGGCGCCGAGAACGTCTCGTGGGGCCTCGACTCCGCCAGCCAGCGTCACGGCCTGTACCAACAGCTGCTCGCCTCGCTGGCGAGTGCGGGCGTGCTGATCGGAGTCGCCACCCGCAACGATCCCGCCCTGGTGGCCGAGGTGCTGGGGCGCGCCGATCTGCTGATCCCCGCCGATGCGATCTTTCCGGTGGAGGCGGGGTGGGGGCCAAAGTCGGGCTTGATCGAGCGGATCCTGGAGGCGTGGAATGTGGCGCCCGACGCCGTCGTGGTCGTCGATGACGATCCGCTCGAGCTCGAAGCCGCGCGCGACGCATTCCCTGGGATCGAAGCTGTCCAGTTACCTGGAGACGACGACTCGCTATGGCGGTTCCTCACGCACCTTCGCGAGCTGTTCGGCAAGGACGCCGTCACCGACGAGGATCGGCTCAGGCTCCGGAGCATCAGGTCGGGAAGCGTCTTCCGGGAGCGCGCGCGGAGCTCCGACGCACACCACGACGACTTCCTCGCCCGCGCCGGCGGTGCAATCGAGTTCTCCGACAGTGACACCGCGAGCGACCGGGCGCTCGAGCTGATCAACAAGACCAACCAGTTCAACCTCAACGGCGAGCGTCTCAGCGCCGCGGCGCTCGGCCGCGCGCTGGACGATAGTGGGAGGCGGCTGATCACGGCGAGTTACGAGGACCGCTACGGTCCGCTCGGGACCGTCGTCGCGCTCGTCGTCTCGGGCGCGGCGAACGAGCTTGCGATCGACACCTGGGTGATGAGCTGCCGCGCCTTCGCCCGCCGTCTCGAGCACCACTGCCTCCGCTACGTGTTTGACCGCTTCGAGGTCGAGGAGATCACGCTGGCCTACCGACAGACGGATCGCAACGCGCCCGTCGGCGAGCTCCTGACCACGCTGACCGGTGCGATTCCAGAAGGCCCTGTCCACCTGACGCGGAAGGCGTTCGACGAGGGAACGCCGGCGCTCGTCCACCGCGTCACCGAGGCCGGTCGATGACCGACGGCGATGAGCGGCTGGTTCGGTGCTTTCGGGCGACGTTTCCGGAGCTCGCCGTAGAACAGCTCCAGGACGCGAGCGCAGCCACGGTCGAGGCGTGGGACTCGCTGCATGCGGTGATCCTGATCGCCGTGCTCGAGGAGACGTTCGAAATCCGGATTGCGCCCGAGGACTACCCCGCGCTGCGTTCGTACTCATCGGTGCGCGACTACCTCCGCTCCGCGCGGGCCATGTAGCGCGGCGCAGAGGCGCCCGTGGGGCGAACGCCTTGCCGCTCCTCGATGGCGCCGCTACAGTCCGGCCATGGGGCGAGTAATCGAGGTTCCGCTGAACACGGCAATCGCGGATCTCGACGAGGCGCTGCGAACGCTGCTCAAGCGTGAGCTCAATCACCACGGATTCGAGGGAGTGGAGATTGTCTTCGACGCGCCCTCGAAGGAGTGGTCGGGGAAGCTGACCGGGCCGACGGTCGACCTGTTCCTGTACGACCTGCGCGAGGCTCTCGACAGGGCCACGGCCACGCCGAGCGAGCGCCGGGGCGGGAACGGCACGGCCGTGGTCATGGATCCGCCGCTTCACCTGGAGTTGACATATGCCGTCACGGCGTGGACGAAAGCAGTCGAGGACGAGCACAGGCTGCTCTCGCAGGTCCTCGCCGTTCTTTTCTCCTACAGCGAGATCCCGGCCGAGGTGATCTCCCAAAATGCCACGACGACACTCGGCAAGGCGGAGACCTCGGTCGGCCGGCCACGCGAGGAGAAGGCGGACTTCTGGACCTCGGTGGGCGGCCAGTACAAGGCCTCGATCGACTACGTCGTGCAGATCGTGGTCGAGTCTGGAGCGACGTTCGTTCGGGGGCCAGAGGTCCGCACGACGACGGTGCGCACGCTGCTGTCCGATGCCCCGAGGCCGACGATGCAGGAGCTGCACCGCTTCGGCGGCACCGTCAGCGATGGCGATGGCGAGCCGCTGTCCGGAGTCTGGATCGCGATGCCCGAGGCCGGGCGTTGGGCTGTCAGCGACGGCGATGGGCACTTTCACTTCGCCCGCCTGCCGGCCGGATCGCACCGGGTCATGGCCCGGACGGTTGACGGACGCGAAGCCGAGGCGACGGTGTCGGTGCCAGGCGGCAAATGCGACCTGACGATCGGGTCAGCTCAGCGCCGCCCTGCCCGCCGTTAGACGCGGCGTCGTATCGCTGCCCGACCGGGCTGCCCATTAGGGCAATGGGACAGTGGCCGTTGCCCTTAAGGCCTCCCTTTCTGGGTCCGGTGACATGAGAAGATGCGGGTTCACGGTCATGGGGCAACGGGGACCGCATCGAAACGCCGCCACTGGGGAACAACGAGAGACTTTGCGGCGGCGGCCCCACGCGAACTTGACCGCGCTCAGGTCTGACCTGCTTTTCGTCACCGACGGCTCGTAAGGAGTGTTATGCCCACGTACCTGACGCCGGGCGTCTACGTTGAAGAAGTCTCCTCGGGGAACAAGCCGATCGAGGGTGTCGCCACGTCGGTCGCCTGTTTCGTCGGTCTTCTGCCAGGGGGCCCGATCAACAGGCCGATGCGGATCTCGAACTGGACCCAGTTCGCCAACCTCTATACCGACGCGGTCCATCCGGAGAATGGGCCATTTATGGAGGGTTCGTACACCGCGCACGCCGTGTACGGCTATTTCATGAACGGCGGGTCGCTCGCTTGGATCATCCGCGTTGGAAGCGGGGAGGAATCTCCCAAGGCGCGCGCGGCGCTCCCGTCCGCCGCCGACAAGGAGGTCGAGGCACTACGAGTCGTCGCACTCGACGGGGTGACCGACACAGTTCAGGTCGAGGTCGCCGAGGAGCCCACGCAAGAGGGCAAGGACGGCGATCCCAGCTACAAGTTGACAGTGACCTCCGGTGGCGAGACCGAGGAGTACGACGGCGTCACAGTTAAGAAGGGACGCACCTACGTAGCCACGAAGGTGAATGCCGCGTCAAAGCTCATCAAAATTGAAGAGACCGGTTCATCACTACCCGATATTCGTCTGGCACCCGGCACGTACACGCTGTCGGTTCCGTCGGTGGCGGTAGACAAGATCTCCGCCGACGACTTCGAAGGCGATGTGGCGACACGGCGGGGGATGGGCAGCGCCTCGGCGTTGGACGAAGTGACGATGCTGATCATGCCCGACGTCGTCAGCCTCAACGGCGATGGGGCGCAGATGCGCGACCTGCAGGGCAAGATGATCGCCCACGCCGAGCTGATGGGCGACCGCATGGCGATCATCGACACGCCGGACGGACTGATTCCCCAAGAGGTCCTCGAGTGGCGGATGAACACCGCCGGCTATGACTCGAAGATGGCGGCTATGTACTGGCCGTGGATCGAGGTCATGGACCCGCTGACGCGTCGACCCCTGCGGATTCCGCCGTCGGGCCACATCGCCGGCGTGTGGGCGCGCGTGGACGAGACGCGGGGAGTCCACAAGGCGCCGGCGAACGAGGTCATACGGGGTGCGAACGGCCTCTCGTTCCAGATCACCCACGCCGAGCAGGGCGAGCTCAACCGCAACGGGATCAACTGCATCCGCGCCTTCCCGGGGCGGGGGATCCGGATCTGGGGAGCCAGGACCCTGTCGAGCGACCCGGAGTGGCGCTACATCAACGTCCGGCGGCTGTTCAACTTCGTCGCCGAGTCGATCATGCTGGGGACGCAATGGAGCGTGTTCGAACCCAACGACGAACGTCTGTGGGGACGTCTGGCGACGAACGTCGGCAGCTTCCTCAGCCGTGTCCACAGGACCGGGGCCCTGTTCGGCGCTTCAGCCTCTGAGGCCTACTACGTCAAGTGCGACGCCGAGACCAATCCGCCGGAACTGATCGAGGCCGGCCAGGTCGTTTGCGAGATCGGGATCGCGCCCGTTAAGCCGGCTGAATTCGTGATCTTCCGCTTGAGCCAGTTCACCGGTGGTGGCGGCGCTGAAGTCGAAGAGTGATCTCGAGCGATAGCGACGAAAGGAACAGAACATGAGTGCGACTCCTCCTCCGATTCAAACCGTCACTCACATCAGTGTCGAGATCACGCCGGGTGGCGGCTCCCAGATCGGTGGCTCTGACGGGATGGACCAGTTGCTGTTCAGCTCGTGCAGTCCGCCCGACTGGTCGATCGAGGCGCCGAAACACATCTTCCACGGGAACAGTGGAACACCTCAACCGATCATCTCGTCGGTGCAGAACCCGACGTACGGCACGATGACGCTCACCCAGGGCTGGGATCCCCAGAACGTACTCGCGCACTGGATGAACCAGATCTCGGACCCGTCGGTGGCGATGGACCAGAAGAAGGCACAGGTGACGGTCGTGTTCATGGACTCGACCGGCGCCGGGCTGTTCCAGTGGGTTGGCACCGGGGCCCTGCTGACGGGCTTCAGCCACAGCCCGTCGGACGCGAGCTCCAACGGCGTCCTGACTATCACGGCGACGATCGACGCGGACACGTGGCAGCTGTGCGCGGCGGGCGGCACCACCCCACTCTGAGAACGTGAATGCGGACGGAAATCGAGTTCACGCTGCCGCGGGGTTACGTCGACGACAGCGGTGAAGTTCATCGTGTCGGCACGATGCGGCTCGCGACGGCGCGGGACGAGATCGAGCCGCTCAGGGAGGTCGACGTGCGACAGAACGCGGCCTACCTCACGGTGCTCTTGCTCGCCAGGACGGTGACGCGGATCGGTGGGATCACCGATGTGACGCCGGCCCTCGTGGAGAATCTGTACGCGGCCGATTTCGACCACCTGCAGCGGCTCTACGAGCGGATCAACAGCGATGGGGAAGCGGTTGGCGTGGTCAGCTGCCCCGAATGTGCGCACCGGTTCGAAGTGGACCTCACGGAGATAGAGGACGGGCGCCTGGGGGAATGACGAGGCCGTCTCCGGAGCAGCTGCTCGCCGAGGCGGCCCGGCTCGCCTACCACTTCCACTGGCAACTGGACACGATCCTCGATCTCGAGCATGCCGACCGCAGGCGGTTCCTGGCCGAGGCGGAGGCGCTCGCGGTGGGCGACGACGAGGGGAGCTGAATGGACGACGTTGGGACAGCCGGACACCGGGCGTCCGTACCGCGGGCGGCGCTACGGACGCTGGCCCTCGGTGAGCGGATAGCCCGGCGCGCGGCGAGGCACGCCCGCCTCGCCGACAACGTCGTGCGCGCGCGCTCGCCGAAGCTGCTCCGCTCGGCGACGCGGATCGCACATCTGGTACAGGTTCCCGCGGGGACGACGCAGGGTCCGACGATCTGGCGGATCGTGCGCGAGCCGTCGAGGCCGGCACCGGCAGCCCTCGCGGCCGGGCCGGATGCGCCGGGCTCGATCCGGCAGACAGCGTCAGCTCCGCTCGCATCGCCGCCGCCGGAGCCCGACGCTCCCGAAGCCCCGGACGGGGATTCTGGTGCGACGGAGTTCAGGGCACTGATGCAGCAGCGATACAAGATGCCCGACGAGGTGTTCGAGGCGATGTTCGGGAGCCACCCCGTCGTGCCCCCGCCCGCCACGCCGTCCGCGGACGCTCCGCAGGCCGGTGAGCCGGGATCCGAGCCAGCGCCTCCGGGACCCCCGCCGCGGACCGCGCAGATTCTCGAAGGGGCGACGGGACCGCCGCCCGCGGCACCTCCGGCCCGGCCGCCCCAGGTTGCCCGCCGAGCCAAGCGACTGTCGACGAGGCCGGCCCCGCCCGCGGCCGAGCCGCCGGCCGCGGGCCCTCGACAGCCACCGCCTGAGCCGCCCCGGGCGCGACCGGGAGCTGCAGCCGCGCCCGCCACGCCACCGCCGCCGATCAGGACCGGGCCCGAGGCGCCCGCTCCCCCGACGCCGTCCGAGCCGCCGCCATCCGCTGCGGCCCAACCGCCGCGCGCTCACCGACCAGGACCAGCCGCTCGGCCGCCCTCCGCACCGTCGTCGCCCGCTTCCCCTGTCACGCCGCCGGCTCCGCCACCGGCTGAGTCGCCCTCGGCCGGACCTTCCGCCCCGCCCGCGGTGTCCCCGCCACCAGCGCCGGCAGAGTCGCCACCGCCGACCGCACCAGCGGAGCCGGCCGCATCCGCTCCGCCGCGATCCGCGCCACCATCGCGGTCGGGCACGGTCGCTTCGCCGGCGGCCGACACGAGCCAACCGTCACCTGCCGCCGCCGCGCCGGTTCCGCCCGCGCGACCCGAAGGTGTGTCAAGAAGCGTCGCGACCCGGGCCCCGTCGGGGCCACCCCCAGCAGGCGCTCAGCCGAGCGCCCCCGGCGCGACAGCGTCCCGTCCGCTGATGCGTCGTGCCGCGAGCACTCAACGCGAGCCGGCGGCGCAACGGCCGGCGGTCCAACGGGCCACGCGGCCACCAGCCGCCGCACCATCGCCGGCCCCCTCGGCACCAGCGCCCGAACCGCCGAGGTCGCTCGCCCGCCGGGTGTCCGACGCATTCCGCCGTGGACGGGGCCGACCGGCGCCAACGGCTCCGCCCAGCGCCGCCGCCTCGAGCGCTCCTCCCCAACTGCCGCCACCGTCAGGGGACAGCGTTGCCCCGGAGTCCCGGCCGCGGTTGTCAGTCAGCGCGTCGCCCGGCCACGAGGGGCCGCGCGTTTCACCGCCAGCGGCAACTGGCGCCCCGTACCCCGGCGGGCAACCCCCGCCGGCTGAGCAGCGACCGAGCGCTCGCGAGCAGGCTTCCCCGGCGCCGGCGCCATCGCCCGAGACGGCCGCAAGACCCGCTGCGCAGCCCGCCACCGCCACTCTGCAGCGGTCGGCGGTCGTCCCACAGAGGCCTCCGGCCACGCGCGGGGAGGCGAAGGGCAGCGCGGATCAGGCCCCGTCGCGCGCCGCCGCGGCTCCGCTGCCGTCGCCGCCGGCGCAGCACGTGCCCGCCACGAGCGAGGCACCGGTTGCTCCCCCGGAAAGAGGCGAGGTTCGACCTCCCACGGCAGCGTCGCCGCAGCGGCCGCTCACGCAGGCGACGCCCGCGCCACCCGTAGCCGAGGCGGTCGCGCCGCCGAGCACCGCGACGAGCCGCCCCGCCGCTGCGCCCGTGCGGGTCAAGGCGTCGAAGCCATCCGCCACGCCGCCGCGCCGGCGGCCGATCGCCACTCCGGTCCGGAGCGAGCCGCCGTCACACCGGCCAGCCCCGGGGCCACCGCGCCCCATCGTCGCTCGGCGGGCTACGAGCGAGGTTCGCCCTGCACACGTCATCGGTGAGCCGCCGCCACCGCGCTCCGCGGCCCGAGGCGAGCCCCGGGCCGAGGGCACCGGGTCGCGGCCGCGAGCGCTGGCGCGAAGGATTGGCGACGCCCTGCGCGGCCGAACCCAGGCGGCGGCGCCGGCGGGTGCACCCCCGGCGCCCCGGCCTGCCTCGCGCGCCGCGGCCCCGGTCCTGTCGACAGTGCCGGCGCCACCACCCGCCTCGCTCGCTGCTCCCGCGCCGGCATCGCCTCCGATGACTGCGAGAGCGCCGGCGTCCGCCTCCGCTCTCGCCGCGCGACCCGCGCCGGCGTCGGCCGCCACCGCCTCGCGCGCGGCCGCCGCCGCCTCGGCGACATCCGTCCCGCCCGCACCCGCGGCGAGGCCGACCACGCGGCCGGTCGTCGGCCTCACTCCATCCACGCCGACGCTCGCCCGCAGGCCGCTCGCGGGGCCCAGGGCGAGAACCGAATCTCGTCCGGCTCCGGGCGTACCACCCCCGGCGCCGGAAGTGGCGGCGGAGGCATCGCCCGAAGTGGCGGCGGAGGCACCGCCGCCCGCGGCGGAGCGCCCGCTGAGCCCCTCCGATCCCGACGCGATGGCCCGCATGGTGGCAGCGCTGACAAAAGGTGCGCCCGCGCCGGCGAAGCTCGCGCGCAAACCCGCGGCGCCGTCCGCGGTCGTTCCGCCGAGCCATGCCGCGACGGCCGAGCGGTCGCCTGCGGTGTCGCGGCCGCCGGTCCGAGCGGCTGTCGCCTCGCCGCAGCCTTCCATGAGCCCGCGACCTGGATCGCGGATCCTGGCCAGGGCGACGTCCGATTCCGGAGGCGGGGGCGGCGGGGGTGGCGGTGGCCAGGACTCCGATCTGATCTACACGGAGGTCATGCGCCGCGTCCGCCAGGAGCAGGAGCAGCTCGGCCAACTCATAAGCCACCCGTTCTGATCAATGCCATCGTCGTTCGTTCACTACGTAGTCCTCGAGATTCCGAACATCACCGACCAGTCCTCGTTCCTGGGGATCTTCAAGGGCCTCACGGGCCTCGAGGTCAACATCGACGTGCTCGAGTACAGGGAGGGAGGCAACAACGACTTCGTCCACCGTCTCCCCGGACGGGTCGTCTACCCGAACCTCGTGCTCTCGTGGGGCCTGGTGAACGACACCGCTTTGCTGGACTGGTTCCAGAAGACCCACCAGAAGGCGCAGACGCAGGACATCACGCTGACATTGACCGCGGCCAAGGGCGACATGAGCAACGACGTCCGCAAGTTCACGTTCGGCGACGCGTTTCCGGTTCGCTGGTCGGGTCCGCAACTGCAGGCCGACGCGGCCGACCCCGAGACCTGGGGCGAGACGCTCGAGATCGCCCACTCCGGCCTGAAACCGGGGCCCTGAGCCGATGCCCGTACCGCAAGGCTTTCAAAACGCGAAGCTGCAGATCGAGGGCGGCGACACGATCCAGTGCGCGTTCAACCCGGAGACTTACACGATCTCGAAGACCAACATCTGGACCTACAAGCCCAACCAGAGCAAGGATTACCCCGCGCCCGAGTTCGGCGGGGGCATGCCGATGGTGTACACGATGCAACTCCTGCTGGACGTCTCACTCCAAGGCTCCGATCAGAGCATCAAGGATCAGGCGAACGCACTGATGAAGGCCATGCACGGCGGCGGAAGTCCGCCCAAGTTCGTGACGTTCAGCTGGGGCTCGACCCAGCTACCAAAGGCCGCGCCGCTGTCGATCTCGATCCAGTACGCGATGTTCCAACCCAACGGCGACCCGATGCGGGCATTCGTCGACCTCGAGCTGGCCCAGGCCGACGACAGCTCACCGCCCGGGCAGGCCCAGAACCCGACCACGCGCGGCACCGCCGGCCTCCGGTCCCACGTCGTCCAGGATGGTGACTCGCTGCACTCGATCGCCTACGAGTCCTACGGCGATGCGACCCGCTGGCGCGTGATCGCCGAGGCGAACAGCATCGACGATCCGTTGCGGATCGAGCGCGGCAGGGCGCTCAGCATTCCGAGGCTCGACCAGTGAGCGCGGTCAGCGGCAACGGCGCGAGCAGCGATCACAACGTCGCGATCTACTCGATCCTCATTAGCGGCAACCAGATCGACGAGCAGCTCGCGAAGTCGATCCGGGAGATCAAGATCCAGAGCTACCTGCGCCTGCCCGACACCTGCACGCTGATCGTCGGCTATGAACCCGGGCGGCCTGGCGGGGATCAGCCGATCGACTCAAACCCGTTCGACATCGGCGCGGAGCTCGAGATCAAGCTCGGAGCCGCCGACGATCTGACCACGCAGTCGCTGTTCAAGGGCCAGATCGTGTCGCTCGAGCTGAACTTCGGCGAGGGCGGCGTCGAGTTGCTTTGCCGCGGCTTCGATCGCTCGCACGCGCTGATCCGATCTCGAAAGGCACAGACGTTCCAGAACATGACGAGCAGCGACATCGTCGAGAAGGTCGTCCAAGCCGCCGGGTTTACCCCTGACTGCGACCCCACCGAAGACGTTCATGACTTCATGCAGCAGGACAACGAGACCGATTGGGACTTCATCTGGCGGCTGGCCGAACGGGTCGGATTCGAGTTCGTCGTTGAGGACACGGTCGCGCATTTCCGCGAACCGAAGGGTGACGATCCCATACAGCTCGAGTGGCCGACCACGCTGCGCTCGTTCAGACCGCGCGTGACCGCGACCCAGCAGGTACAGCAGGTCACGCTTTCCACCCAGGACCCCAAGACGAAGCAGCCGATCTCCGTGACCGCATCGACTGCCAACCAGATCGCACGCATCGGCGTGGACCGCACCACCGTCGTTGGCGCGTTCCCGGAGGCCGACATTCACGTCGCGACGGAACCCGTCAAGTCCTCATCCGAGGGGACCGCCCTCGCTCAGGCACTGCTCGACAAGCTGGCAAACGGTTACATCGCCGCGGAGGGTTTGTGCGACGGGAACCCCGATATCAAAACGGGCGTCGCGGTCCAGGTCAGCGGCCTGGGAAGCAAGTACAGCGGCACCTACCGAGTCGCCGCGGTCACGCATGTCCTCCGCGGTGGGTCCACGTACCAGACCCTGTTCGCCAACTCGCCATCGCATACCTTGCTCGGCTCGGTCGGCGGTGAGCGCGGAAGCAGCGTGCCGAACTTCGGTGCCCAGCTCGTGCTCGGGATCGTCACCAACAACGATGATCCCGACAACCTTGGGCGTGTGCGGGTGAAGTACCCGGCGCTCGGTGATGACGTCGAGGGAACATGGGCCCGGATCGCTTCGGTCAGTGCCGGAAACGCCCGCGGGCTGATGATGCTGCCGCAGGTCGGCGAGGAAGTGCTGGTCGGCTTCGAGCACGACGACACGACTCGGCCGTACGTGCTCGGTTCTCTGTTCAACGGCGCCGACGTGCCCGGAGACGATCTGACGGAAAGCGAGGACGGCTCGTTCGCTGTTCTCAGCGATCAGAAGATCGTCGCCACCTCCAAGCAGGACATGAAGTTGACGAGCGGCGGGGCGCTAACGATCAACGTCACCGGCGGCGACGTCACGCAGAAGGGGAGCCAGGGATTCAACGTCGAGGGCCAGTCGGTGAGCATCAAGGCCGACAGCGACCTCTCGATCGAGGGGACCTCGTCGGTGACGATCAAGTGCGGCGGGTCCCAGATCCAGATCTCGGCCAGCGGCGTCAATGTCAGTGGCCCGACGATCAGCCTCGGGTGAGCGGCAGCGTGGTTCAGGTACCGGACGCGAGCGATGAACTGATCGGGACCGGGATCTCGTTCCCGCTCCAAGCCGATCAGCGTGGTGTGCTGGCGCTCTCCCACGGCGTCACCGACATCGAGCAGGCGATTCGCCTGATCCTGGGCACGGCGCCGGGCGAGCGCCCGATGCGGCCCGAGTTCGGCTGCGCGGTCCACGACCTGGTGTTCGACACGATCGATGCCGAGATGGTCGGCAAGGTCGAGACCGCCGTCCATCGCGCGCTCGCCCGTTGGGAGCCGCGGATCGACGTCGAGAGCCTCGACTTCGACCTCGCGGAGGTCGACCAGGGCAAGCTGATCATCACGATCAACTATCGCGTGGTCGCGACCAGCCGCCTCTACAACCTCGTGTATCCGTTCTATGTGATCCCGGCGGAGGAGACCGGCTGATGCATCGGGTGGCGCTCGACTCGCGTGACCACGCGGAGCTGGTCACGGAGGCCCGCAGGCGCCTCGAGCTCGCCTGTCCGGAGCTCAACGTCAACGGCGGGCCCGATGCAGGCGCCACGCTGATCGAACTGTTCTCGTGGATGACCGGCCTCGCGATCGAACGGCTGGGCCGGGTGCCGGACAAGCTCCACATCGCGCTGCTCGACCTGCTCGGGATCAAGCTGAATGGCCCCGCCGCCGCGCGCACCGGCTTGCGGATGCGGCTCAGCGCGCCGGCGTCCGACCCGCTCGAAGTCCGCGCCGGGACGGAGGCGGGCACGTTGCGCACGGCGGCGCAGGAGTCGATCGTGTTCACGGTCCAGGAAGACTTCACGATCCTCCCGCTGCGTCCGGCGGCATATGTGATTCAGCGCGGCGGCACCCACAAGGAGATCGGCGTGGCCGATGGGATCGCGTACCCGCCCGGCCCCGATCAGCTGCCGTTCAGCCGCCCGCCGCAGATCGGCGACGCGCTGTACCTCGGCTTCGAGGACAGCCTCGCCAGTCTGCTCATGAGCGTTTCGATCGAGGCCTCGATGGCACGCGGCGCCGGCGTCAGGCCCGAGGATCCCCCGCTGCGGTGGGAGTGCAGCCAGGGCGAGGGCGAGTGGGCCGATGCCGAGGTGATGGAAGACCTCACCGGCGGCTTCAACTACGGCTCGGGCACCGTCGAGCTGCAATGTCCGCCGACGGGCCGGATCGAGCCGATCGCCGGCAATCGTCTCCACTGGTTGCGTTGCCGGATCGCCGAGACGACGCGGGTCAGCGGTGAGCCGGCTGTCTATACGCAGCCGCCCGAGATCTACCAGATCACCGCTGCGCCAATCGGGGCCCTGCTCGGAGCCGAACACTCCGAGCTCGAAACGGCCGAGCCACTCGGGATCAGCGATGGATCGCCCGGGCAGACGTTCACCACGCGGTTCAACCCGGTGTTGGGTCTGGCGCCCCAGGAGACGCTCGAGGTCCAGACCCCCGCCGGGGACTGGGAGCCCTGGGAGGAGCGGGATTCCTTCGCCGGCTCCCACGTGGATGACCGCCACTTCACGATCGACCTCGTCCATGGACTCGTCCGGCTCGGCCCCCAGCTCCGTGACCCCGGGGGCGGAACCGCGCAGCGCGGCGCCATCCCGGCCAAGGGGGCGGCGTTGCGGATGTCCCGCTACCGTCACGGCGGCGGCAGTGCCGGTAACGTCGACGCGGGCCGGCTGACCACGCTGCGCAGCGCGATCCCGGGCATCGCGTCGGTGACGAATCCGGTGGCGGCCCGTGGCGGCGTCGACCCGCAATCCGTGGAATCGTTGCGCGCCGCCTCGGCGCTCGAGCTCCGCACCCGATACCGGGCCGTCACCTCCCAGGACTACGAGTTCCTCGCGACGGAGGCTACGCCGCGCGTCGCGCGCGCACGACGGGTCGAGGATGAGGAGTCCGGAGTCACGCTGCGGATTCTGCCGCAGGTGGACCCGGCGGACCGGCGCCTGACGGTCGAGGAGCTGACCCCGGATCAAGCGCTGCTCGACGAGGTCAGGCGCTACCTGGAGGCGCGGCAACTCGCCGGCACGAGCTTGCGCCTGAAGCCGATGCGCTTCCGTGCGGTGTCGGTCGTCGTCAACCTCCAGGCGTCGCCGCGGGCCGACGTCGGGCGAATCGAACGCGACGTACGCCAGGCGCTGTACGTGTATCTGAACCCGCTGATCGGCGGCACGGCGCTCGCGGTCGGCAGCGGCTGGCCGTCCGGGCGTTCGCTGAATCAGGGCGAGCTGTACGCGATCGTCCATGCCTTCGAGGGCGTCGAGCTGGTGAAGATCCTGAGGCTGTACGAGGTTGATTTCGAGACCGGAAAACAGGCCTCGAAGGCCGCGGGGCGCCAGATCGTGATCGAGCCCGATGAGGTGATCGTCTCTGGCGAGCACATCGTCCGAGTCGTTCGCCGAGACGCCTGAAAGGCACAACTCCGATGCCGCATGCGGACATCGCGCCGGCTGCCGACGGCGACGTCGCGGCCGCGATCACCGAACGGGCGAGCCCAGCGCCACAGGACCTGCGTCAGCTGTCCAGCGGCGGCCTGACGCCCGCGGCCGCGGTGGCGCTCCAGCAAGCCGCCGGTAATCGAATCGTGCGCGCGCTCGTCGCGCGCCAGGCGCTCGGCCAGGCCGGGGGCCGGCTGCTCCAGCGCGACGACAAGCAGCCGGATACGGCCGAGGACGCCGAGGTTCTGCAGTGGCCGACGCTCCTCGCCGCGGCCAGCCGGGCTGCCGGCCAAGTGCTCAGCGTCCATCTGCCCGACCCGGCGGCAAAAGGCCAGACCCAGGAGCTGCCGTCGCTCACGAACGAAGCGAGCGGCGGGATCCTGTCGGCGCCGGCGAGCGGCCTCAGTCCAGACGACGCCGCCCGCCGCGCACAGGCGCAGCGGATCGTCAACGCGATCCAGAAGAACCGCCAGCAGCTCGACACGTCGTATCTGACCCTCAACGCCGGCTACTACAACAAGGATGAGAAGCGGGTCGTCCGCGGGTACATCTGGGGCGATCCGACCGTCGACACGACGATGCCGGCGGATCTGCAGGGTTCGATGCCGGACGACGAGCTGGCGGCCAAGCGAAAGCTCGCCCAGCAGTGGGTGTGGGAGGAGCTGGCCCACGAGGGCGGCTCGCTCTCGATCAACGCATACGACGAAGCTCGGTTCACGTGGGGGCGCGGCATGGCCGCATCCGGCGGGCACCTTCAGTCGTTCATCGAGACGCTCGAGAAGAACGAGGGGGTACGGAACGCGTTCCTGCGCCTTGGCATCAGAGTCGCGGGCGGCGAGTTTCAGGTCGTCAACACGATGAACGGGGCCGTTGAGCACGGCAGCGAGGCGCTACAGCTCATGCAGGCCCACCCCGACATCCTCACCGCGTTCCGGGCCGTCGGCGAGTCCAACCGCCAGGCGATCGCCGACGCCCAATGGGCGGTGATCAAGACCGCGGCGGGGAAGGTTCCGGACGCGGTCCTCCAGTCCACGCCGCCGTGGCCCAAGGAATCCGTACAGCTGATGGCGCACTTCCATCACGCCGGCGACAGCTTCGGATGGGGCAAGCTCGCCGACTACATCGCCGACGGCGCCCCGGACCCGGGCGCGCTGTGGACGACGTTCATGAAGAAGCTCGCCGGGTCACCGGAGAAGAACGGCGCCTACCTCGTCTCGGCGCAGACACACCACGTCGCCGAGATGCGAGCGTGGGGGCACGGCGCCGCGCTGCACGCACTCGCGCCCAGGATGCGCGGCCCGCTCACGCTCACCGACAAGCAGCTTCGCGAGGCGCCGGAGCTTGCCGGCATGGTCGCGATGGCGATGCCCGACAGGCGCTTTTTGATCTGGCCGGCCGACCACAGCACGGCGATGATGACCGACGACCAGGAGAAGACGCTCGGTGGCGGCAACCGCCGGGCGTTCCTCAAGCTGATCAACGGTTACAGCATGACCGACATGCTGAACGCGCTCAAGGCACGAAAGACCGAGGTGCACGACTGGCTCCGCGGCGGGCCAGAGATCCAGTTGATGTCTGCGGCCGACACCAATGAGGAGCGGATCTGGTTCGCGATGCGCGTGGTCGACAGCGGGGCGGTCCCGGCGCGCCCGCAGGGCAAGGACGCCCAGGGGAACGACCTCGTGCCGAAGGAGCAGGTGATCGAGGCGTACGAATGGCTGGGCAAGAAGGCGCCCACGGAAGACAAGATCAAGTGATGCGCGGCACTGCTCGGCCGGTGAGATCATGTCCAGCGTGAGCCGGGAGCGACTGCCCAGCGTCGCGCCGGAGGGGGAACGCGACGTCGGAGCGCCGACGGCTCGACCGGGGCTGACCACGGTGCTCGAGCTCCAGCGCACGATCGGCAACCGGGCCGTGGGCCGGCTCGTGGCTCGCCGTGCGCTCCAGCGCCAGGTGGCGGAGGCCACCGCATCCGCCGAGCGCGAGGTCGACGCGCGCTGGCGCCTGGATCCGACCGCGATTACTCCAGAGCTCGCCGACTCCGTGTTGTCGAAGTCGAGCATCGCCGTGGCGTTCTACGAGGCCTACGAGACGGGCTCTGGCAACGACGCCGAGTTCCAGGCCGCCGGCAACGACTTCGCCAAGACCTACAAGACCCTTGGCGTCTCGCCGGGCAAGACCTCGGCCACACTCGGAGAAGGGGTCGCGGTCCCGATCAAGAACCGCGATGACGTGGCCCAGGCACTGACCTCGCTTCACCAGACGCTGCACGCGCTCGCCTACAACCGAGCGCATGCCCAGGACTGCCCGGAACCGGTCAACGATCCGGTGATCGATACCGTCGCGATCTTCGCCCACGGCGTCCGGACCTCGCTTGGTCTGGACCCACAGGGCGAGACCGGCGCGCACTGGTTCCGCGCTGCGGAGATCCCCGCCTTCGCGGCCGCGATCAAGCCAAACGTCTCGGCCAACGTCCGCGTGCTGCTGTTCGCGTGCAGCACCGGCGCCACATCCGACGCGGAGGCGAACTACAAGGTGGCCGCCGGCGGTGCCGGCGGCACCGGCTCGTTCGGGGAACAGCTCGCCAACGCGCTCGGCGGCGGCGCGAAGGTGTACGCGCACGACGTCTACGGCCACACCGAGTCCAACCCGTTCGCGCGGGTGTTCACCGCCGGCTCGGACACCGGGCGCGACATGTTCGACGTGATGTACGACCAGGCGTTCGTCGACTCGGAGGTCGAGCGCCTCAAACGCGACAAGTCAGACCTGATCAGCGGGGTGGGGGACACGCAGTTCGCCGCCGCGCTCCGTAAGCAGATGTGGGCGCATTTCATCGAGGCCGTGTCCAAGGACTTCGGCCGGATCAACACCCACAGCCGCCATTTCTCGATCGGCGGCTATGGCGGTGTTGGCGCGGCGATGTTCATGGACCCGACCGACACTGCGGCGACGCTCCACGACGACTTCCGGACGGTCTGGCTGACCGACGAGAGGATCAAGAAGCTCGGCCGGTAGAGGCGGCGAGACTACTCGCGCGCCATCATCCGCTTGCTGACCGGGGCGAACGTGAACTTCGGCAGCCGCTCGGCGAAGTACGACGCGTCGCTGGCCTCTGCTCGCCGATTCCCGACGACGCGCCGGTGACGAGGGCGATCGACTCCGGTGAAGGTGGCGGAAGGGTCATCTGGTCCTGGCTCCGATCATCAGGTGCTTGCTCAGACGAGGGTTGTACCCAACTGCTGGACTTTCCCCACCTCTCGTGGCGCGGGCGTGTGGCCTGAGCTTCACGGGCGGGCGGTCCGTTGCTAGATTCAGACCCCTCCACGGTGGGCGTAGCTCAGCTGGTAGAGCTCCTGGTTGTGGTCCAGGCGGTCGGGGGTTCGAGTCCCCTCGCTCACCCTCCTAAAGTTCCTGCTATACGCCGATTTTCTAGATTGGTGTGGTTGGAGGAAAATCCCGCGAGGGGACTATTAGGGGACTAAACGTCCGACCGTGCGTTTGTTGATGGCCTCACCAGGGGCCCGCGCTGCTGTGCCTGGCCCGCCAGAAACGCGCCAGCCGCGGCTGGCGCCTCTAACCGCTCCGTCAGGTTGGGCTAGGCAGTACGGCGGAGGGGCGACGGGCGATGCGTGGCCCTAGCGGTGGCGCCGCCGGTCTCGAGCTCGCGCAGCCATTCCTCGACGGCTGACTCACGGAAGCGGCGGTAGCGGCCGAGGCGAACATGGGGGATCCGGCCGGCGCGCGCTTGCGCCCATACCCACTCGGTCTTCATCCCGAGACGCTCGGCGAGCTCATCAGCGGTGAGCAGCCTGTCCATGCCCTGTCACCCGACGGTCGGGGCCGGCAAGCCGATCTCGGTGATCCCCGCCAGGCGCGACGGATCGCGCGACCCGCCTCGATGCGGGTCCCGGGCGGCACCCGGCCGAGCGGCGGTGCACGCGTCGGGCGTTGGGCGTCGGTCGGTTCGGCATCGATGTGGTGGTGGTCTCGCAAGGCGCGATGCGAGCTAGGTATTGCGTCGAAGGCGCGGAGTCCCCTCGGCGACGAACGGACGGCCGGGCGTCGCGGCGAGATCGTCCAGGCGCGGTGGGAACATCGCGACGTGGCGCCATACCTTCGTCTTGCAGTGCTCAACTACCCGCGCCGCCAGCACTACCGCCGGCTATCGCACGCCGGCGCGGCAGCGCTGGGCAGCGCCATCACGGCGCTGCTCGGGCTGGTGGCTGCCAGTGCGGGCGTGGCGCCCCTCTCGGGATTCCTGGTCCTAGCTGCCGCCGGGCTGGGGCTCGCCGCTCGCCGTTGGCTGTCGTTCGCCCGGCGAAGTCGGATCGGCGCCCAGTCGGAGGACGAGGTGCGGCGCGCGCTGGCTCCTCTCGAGGCCGAGGGCTGGCGGCTTCGGCACTCCCTGGCTTGGCAGGGGCGGGGAGACATCGACTCGGTGGCGATCGCCCCCACCGGCGTCGCGGTCGCGATCGAGACGAAGACCAAGACCTACGACCGGCGGCAACTCGCTAGGGTCCGCGAGCAGGCGGCGTGGTTGTCACGACGCCGGCGGAGATGGGCGCGCAACGGCGCCCTTGGCGTCATGTGCCTCGTCCGTGCGCGGGGCGTCGAGCGCGTCGAGCAGGACGTTCTGGTGGTTTCGATCGACCGCTTGACGCACGTCCTTCGCGTGGCGGCGGGGATGCGTCCGGACGCGCCTTCAGGCGGCTGATCGGCTGCTCGGGGCGATCGCCGCTGCGCCGCGGTC
>Ga0116216_10000526_pt1 | contig 30338 bp, 24 predicted proteins | sample Sb_taG_11_FD_89696 | JGI IMG/M metagenome (GOLD analysis project Ga0116216, IMG submission 89696) | Peat soil microbial communities from Weissenstadt, Germany - Sb_50d_3_AS metaG | ecosystem: Environmental > Terrestrial > Soil > Wetlands > Peat | place: Germany: Weissenstadt | collected 2010-09-21
AATACCGCATCAGCGCATTCGCTCGTCGCGTCTCCCTTCAAGAGCGCGTACGTGGCTGCCAAGCACGGGCTCGCTGGGCTCACGAAGGCGGTTGCGCTGGAGCTCGCAACCTTCGGCGTCACGGCGAATTGCATTTCGCCCGGTTATGTATGGACGCCACTGGTTGAAAAACAGATTCCCGACACCATGAAGGCGCGCAACATGACCGAAGAACAGGTCAAGCAAGAGGTGCTGCTCGCTGCCCAACCCACCAAGCAGTTTGTCACCGTTGACCAGGTGGCCGCCCTTGCGGTCTTTTTGTGCTCCGATGCGGCCTCGCAGATCACCGGCTCAAATATTTCGATTGACGGCGGCTGGACGGCGGCATAGACGCGCGGCCCCAAGGCGCCTCAAAACCCTGAAGTCCCAAAAATATCTAATTAGAATTGAGGATTGGCCTGTGGAAGTTGAAACCGCATTGGTTGCGGCTGTCATCGTCCTTGAAAGTGGCGGCTCGACGAGCTTGGCCGAGCGCACATTCAACAACATTCTGAAGGCGTATAGTAAGAACGATGCGGCTCGTGCACGAGTTGCTCCAGTGTGGCGGTCGGACTTCGTTGCGGTCAGCGTCTCACCGATAGGATCGCCATCATCGACGATTCTGAGAAGCCTCGGTGTCCTAGGGTTCTCGCTTTTTCGCGCTTCAGAAGCAGCGCTGCTCGGTGAGCGCGCCGCTCGAGGTGAAGTCGAACGGGCGGCGATTGCGAGCGAGGTTGATCGAATCAAAGCCTTGGCCAGTCCGCATAATCGATGGATCATCATTCTTGCTGCTGCGTGTGCAGCGGCGTTTTTCACACAGACGGCCAGCGGTGATTATGGCGCGTTCACAGTCGCGCTTGTTGCTGCGGCCACGGGGCAGTTCGTGCGATCCTCGGGGCCGGTGCGAAAGCTTAACCGGGCCATGAACATATCAATCGCCGCGATTATCTCAGCGCTCATAGGCGCCGCCGGGCTGCGTCTTGGCATCGCCCATGGCGAGACCGCGACGCTGCTAGGTTCGATCATCTACATGGTTCCCGGCTTGTCCCTCGCGAACGGGTTCGTCGATTTTGTCTCGGATGGACTCATGCTGGTGGGAGTGGAGCGTCTGCTGCACGCTGGTTTCACGTTCTTGATTTTGACGCTGGCAGTAGTGGTCGCAGCCGCCGTCCTGCTAACCTGAGGAGCCCCACTTATGAGCATACCCACGCTTCTGATCGACGGTCTGTGGTCCGCCTTGTTGGCAGCGGCCATAGCGATCATCTTCGCGGCGCCGCTCCAGGCGCTGATGCCCAGCTTCTTCGGTGGGTTCATCGCTCGCGTCGCTCGAGACGGGTTAATGCAGGCCGGTGCATCACAAACTGTGGCAACGTTGGCCGCAGCTGCTGCAGTCGTGGTCGTGGTGGTGACCATGGTTCGCATTCGTCGCCCCGGCATCTCACCCATCGTCATACTGAGCAGCTTTGTACCCCTCGGTGCGGCCAAGCCATTCTTCCTTGCGATCATAGAGGTCTTGAAGATAACATCACTTAAGGGCGAGGCGTTGGCGGCTGCGCCGGTGGCGCTCCTCACCAACATTAGCCTTGTCTTCAAGACGACCATAGCGATTGCTATCGGGGCCACGCTCGGCGCTATAATCGTTCAAGCCGTGAGCTTTGCGCGTGACAGAAACACGGGAGCAGACGCCGAGCAGACGTGATCGGCTCCGACCGATTGATAGGAGATACTTATGGACCCCAAGAGCAAGAGCGCAAGAACAAAGGTCGTCATCGTTGGTGGAGTGGCCGGCGGCGCATCATGCGCAGCACGCCTGCGCAGGTTGGATGAAAACGCGGAAATCCTCATGGTAGAACGAGGACCATATGTTTCGTACGCCAATTGCGGGCTGCCATATTATGTCGGCGACGTGATTGAAAAAGAATCAAAGCTTCTCCTGGCGGATGCGAATACGTTCCGTGCGCAGTTCGACGTCGAGGTGAGAACTGGATGCGAGGCCATCAAGATCTCGCCAGACAAGAAGACCGTCGACCTGCGCGAGGTCGCGACGGGCAAAGTGACGAGCGAGCCCTACGACAAGCTTGTGTTGTCCCCGGGGGCACCGTCGGTCCGGCCACCTTTGCCCGGTATAGATCTTCCGGGGGTATTCCAGGTGCGAACCGTGCCGGACGCGCGGACGATCCGTGAATGGATCGAGAAGGGTACGACATTTCTCGCTGGGCTGAATTCGTACTCGGGGATTCAGTTCGTGAAGCCGCCGAGGCGTGCGGTGGTGATCGGCGGCGGATTCATCGGTCTCGAAATGGCGGAGAATTTGATGCATCTCGGATTCGAGGTGACCCTCGTCGAGATGCTCGACCAGGTCCTGGCTCCCTTGGATCCGGAGTTCGCGCGCCTCGTCGAAGGACATCTGACGGAACACGGTCTTCGCCTAGCGCTTGATGACGGAGTGGCCGGGATGACGCAAGTGGAGGGCGGGGGGCTCGAGGTGAAGACGAAGGCGGGCAAGACCTATCCGGCTGACCTCGTGATCCTCGCGCTAGGCGTTCGGCCGGATACCGCGCTCGCCAAGGCGGCCGGGCTTGAGATCGGCGAACGCGGTGGGATACGGGTTGACGAGCACATGCGCACGAGCAATCCGGACATCTTCGCCGTCGGCGATGCGATCGAGGTCAAGGATTTCATGACAGGCCAGTGGGGCCTCGTAGCGCTGGCAGGGCCGGCGAACCGGCAGGGCAGGATCGCAGCCGACGTGATCGCCGGACGTGATTCCCGCTACCGTGGCACCCAGGGCACGTCGATCATAGGGCTGTTCGGGGGCGCCGCCGCCTGGACCGGCGCCAGCGAAAAGACGCTCCGGAAGCTGGGTGACAAGGATTTCGAAAAGATCTACATCTTCCCGAACGCACATGCCGGGTACTACCCGGGCGCCAAGATGCTCGGCCTGAAGATCCTCTTCCGTAAGTCCGATGGGCGTGTCCTCGGAGCGCAGGCGCTCGGCCAGGATGGGCCGGCGGTGGACAAGAGGATCAGCACATTGGCCTTTGCCATACAAATGGGCGCGTCGGTCTACGACCTCGAAGAGGCCGAGCTTTGTTACGCGCCCCAGTTCGGCAGCGCGAAAGATGCGGTCAACTTCGCCGGGATGGTCGCCGCCGATGTTCTCCGGGGCGACATGCCACTGGCCCAGTGGGATGCCACGGACCACGCGTTCCTGCTCGACGTGCGCGAGCCGATTGAGCTGGCCGTGGAGCGCGTGCCGGGGGCAGTCGACATCCCGCTCGGGCAACTGCGGGCGCGGCTTAGTGAGCTCCCGCGCGATCGCGAGATCCTGGTCATTTGCCGCTCCGGCCAGCGCGCCTACTACGCGATGCGCATGCTTGTGCAAAAAGGATTCAACGCGCGAACCATCTCCGGCGGCACGCTGTCGCGCGCGATGATCGTGGCTAACTAAAGCGTGAACGTCATACAGCGAGGTCTCTTATTCGGTGGCATCACTGCGGCCACCATTGCTACCCCCGCATTTGGGCAAATTCTGCCCTTGGTGGCCTCACAGGGCGCGACCGCGGCGATCACCAGCCCCGCCGGCGCAGCCACTTCTGGCGCGCCGTCCGCGTCGCCCGGGCCTTATGATACTCCCAGCGCCACGCCGCTCGCAGTCACACCAATGCCGCTAACTACCTCGACGCCGATCGTCACCCCCACTCCGGGTGCGTCAGGTCGCGCGATCACGCTAAAGCCCCGCCTCACTCAATTCTACGAGGGTCTAACAGCTGGTGAGAGTGATCTCGGTTTTGAATACGGTGCTAAGGTTGATCTCTTGATAAACGCCGATCTCGCCAAACTCGGATTGTGGAGGGGACTCTCCATGACCGTCCACCCTGAATACAATTTTGGTAGTAGTGTCAACAGACGCGGCGGCGGCGGTGTAGCGGTCAATACGGCGCTGCGCTTTCCAGGGATGAATGACTTCGATTTCTCGAGCGTGTATCTCGGTCAAACCTTCCCCTCTGCTTCCCTGTTGGTCGGCAAGATCAACATGGTAGATCTCTCTGCCTCTTCACCGTTTAGGGGCGGTGCCGGCATTGACTCATTCTGGAATATAACGTTCGCCGCGCCACCCAGCGGCACCGTGCCGCCGTACCTTTTCGGCGCGCTGCTGACCTTGCGCACGAAGGGCCCAACATACGGTTTGTGGGTCTATGACCCCGACAGTCAGATCAACCAATCAGGCCTTAACGATCCTTTTGCTAACGGCGTCACGATTCGCGGGAGCGTTACATTCCCCTTACGCGCGGGGCAGCCCCTCAGTGGCCATCAAGGATTTGTCGCTTTGTACAGCACCCAGCCCGGGACCGATCTCGCAAGTCTTGGCGACACATTTCTTCCTCCGCCGGCCGGAGGAACGGTCCTCAAGAATGGCCGTTACTATTTCAACTACTCGCTCGACAAGTATCTCTATCAGTCACAGGCGGATCCAAATCAAGGCTGGGGACTATTTGGACAGTTCGGGATCTCAGATGGCAACCCGAATAACCTCTACTGGTCGGCCTTTACGGGCGTGGGGGGCACCGGCTTGATTCCAGGCCGAAGCCGAGACAATTGGGGGGTCGGGCTCTATTACGATGCCCCCAGCAACTACTTGAAGCAACCGCTCCCAATGATGCCAACCTACCGTAACGAATTTGGTTCGGAGCTTTTTTATAACTTCGAGGTCAAGCAGGGAGTCACTTTGGGAGCGGACTTGCAGATCATACGTCCTGCCCTGGGGACAACAACTACTGTCGTGCCCGGTGTACGCGCCATGGTGGAGTTCTGATCGCGGACACCGATCCTGACCAACCTCGCGCTGCAAGGAGACGTTATCGATGCAAGAGCCAGCCGAACGCCGCAGGCTAACGGAAGCTCGCGAACAAGGCATCCCCTGGAAAAAGTGGGGTCCGTACTTGAGCGAGCGGCAGTGGGGCACCGTCCGCGAGGACTATAGTCAAGACGGCAGCGCATGGGACTACTTCCCGCACGAGCAAGCCCGATCGCGTGCCTATCGCTGGGGTGAAGACGGCATCGCTGGGATCTGCGACGATCATCAGCGTATCTGCTTCGCACTCGCCCTATGGAACGGCGCGGATCCCAACCTCAAAGAGCGCCTCTTCGGCGTGACCAACGGACAAGGCAACCATGGTGAGGACGTCAAGGAGTATTATTTCTACCTCGATAGCACGCCCACACACTCGTACATGAAGTATCTGTACAAATATCCCCAAGCTGCGTTTCCGTACGAGGACCTCATCGCCGGCAACCGGAGCCGCACACGCAAGGATCCGGAGTACGAGCTGCTGGATACCGGCGTCTTTAACCAGAATCGCTACTTCGACGTCTTCGTGGAGTACGCCAAAGACGGCCCCGAGGACATCTTCATTCGGATCACGGCCCACAATCGCGGCGACCTCGAGGCGACGTTGCACCTCTTGCCGACGCTGTGGTGTCGCAACACATGGTCGTGGCGCGAGGGGGGCGAGCGGCCGGTGCTCAGGCGCTTGAGCGAGACGGCCAAGCAGAGCGTCGTTCTGGCGAGCGATCCGAAAACCGGCGAGCGTTACCTATACTGCGAGGGGCCGGTCTCGTCGCTCTTCACCGAGAACGACACCAACCGCTCGTTGTTGTGGGGACAGTGGGGCGAGAAAAACGTCGGCCCCTATGTGAAGGATGGTATCAACGAAGCCGTCGTGCACGGGAAGAGCGATGCGGTGAATCCTCAGGCCACGGGCACCAAAGTCGCCGCCCACTACGTGCGCCACATCGAACCCGGTGCGTGCGCGGTCGTCCGCTTGCGCTTGAGTCTGACTGGAAAGGTGCTTGACACTTTTGGACCAGAGTTCGATCGCGTGTTCGCGGCGCGCACCCGCGAGGCCGATGAATTCTACGAACCGATCCTTTCCGCGCTCGATTCAGACCGGCGTGCAGTCGCGCGTCAAGCGTTCGCCGGCATGCTGTGGACCAAGCAATATTACCATTTTGACGTGGATCATTGGCTTGACGAGCACGGTATCAACGTGCTGTCGCACGAGCACACGGCGTTGCGCAATGCCAGCTGGTTCCATATGGTGAGCGACGACATCATCTCAATGCCAGACAAATGGGAGTATCCGTGGTTCGCTGCGTGGGACCTCGCCTTTCACGCCCTCGCCTTCGCAGCGCTGGACCTGGATTTTGCGAAATCGCAGATCGACCTACTGCTGCGCGAACGCTACATCCATCCAAGCGGACAGCTGCCTGCCTACGAATGGAACTTCAGCGACGTCAATCCACCGGTCCACGCGTTCGCGGCGAAGTTCATCTACGACCTCGACCGGACGACGCGCGGAACAGGCGACGTCACGTTCCTCAAGCGTGTCTTCCACAAGCTCCTGCTCAATTTCACCTGGTGGGTGAATCGCAAGGACCGCGAAGGGAAAAACGTCTTTGAAGGCGGGTTTCTGGGTCTGGACAACATCAGCGTCTTCGACAGAAGCGCTCCGCTGCCGCTCGGGGGATCGCTCGAGCAGGCGGACGGGACCGCCTGGGTGGCGTTCTTCTGTTTGAGCATGCTCGAGATCGCCATGGAGCTCTCGACGCACGATCGCGCGTATGAAGACATGGCGCTCAAATTCGTCGAGCACTTCGTCTGGATCGGTTCCGCGATGATGCGCGGCAGCGGCGCGCAAGGCTCGATGTGGGATGACGAAGACGCATTTTTCTACGACGTGCTGCGCTTGCCCGATGGGCGCGCCGGGCGCTTGAAGGTGCGTTCGCTCGTCGGGTTGCTACCCATCTGTGCCACGATCGTGTTTACACCGAAGATGGTCGCCTGTGTGCCGCAAGCGGCTGACAACGTTCGCAAACGCTTTGCGCGCTTGCCTGAGCTCGTGGATCTGCTCCCCAACATCAACAAACCGGGCGTCAACGGCAACGTCATATTGACGCTGGTCGACGAACGCAAGCTGCGACGCGTCTTGACCAAAGTGCTCGACGAGACGGAGTTCTTCAGCCCGCACGGGATCCGGTCGCTGTCAAAATACCATGAAGCGCACCCCTACACGATCGAACCCGAAGGGGAACGGCTTGAGGTGAAATATCTGCCGGGTGAGAGCGATAGCGGGATGTTCGGTGGCAACTCCAACTGGCGTGGCCCAGTCTGGATGCCGATGAATGCGATGATCTATCGGGCGCTCATGCAGTTCTATCGTTACTATGGGGATTCGTTCACCATCGAATGCCCGACAGGTTCGGGTAAGGTGATGACGCTCTTCGAGGTGGCTGAGGAGCTCAACCGGCGCCTATCGAGCATTTTCTTGCCAGACGCGCGTGGGCACCGGCCTGTGTACGGCGATGTGACGAAGTTCCAGCAGGACCCGCACTGGCGCGACTACGTGTTGTTCTACGAGTATTTCCATGGCGACACGGGTGCCGGTCTGGGCGCCAGTCACCAGACGGGATGGACCGGACTCGCCGCCTTCTTCGCTCAAGCACAATCGCGGGTCACCGCGCAACAATGGTTGGATGTCGGGCGCGAATCCATCGTTTCGACTCCCTAGCCCGAGGAGACGGGGTCGTACCAGCCGCCTGCCGGAGCAATCGTGCGATCCACCTCACGCGGACCCCATGTCCCCACCTCGTATTCGAAGACCGGAGTGGCCGTTTTCAAGAAGGGATCGACGATGCGCCAAGCCTCTTCGACATAATCCTGGCGCGTAAACAGCGTCGCGTCCCCTTCGAGGGCATCGGTCAACACCCGTTCATAGGCGTCTTGCTCATCGCCGATCGGGGTCTGGCTGCCCGCAAGCTCTTTCACTGAACCGATCATCTTCTCGTCATCAACCATCACGAGCATCCCTATGGCGTACTGCACAACCGGGCTGATCCGGAAACGCAGATGGTTGGGCGCCGTTGCCAGGCCCGAATACACATTGGGCAAGCGCTGAAAGCGAATCATGATGTCCGTGCAGGTCGCTGGGAGATTCTTGCCGGCGCGGACATAAAATGGGACGCCTTGCCAGCGCGGCGATTCGATGTCGAGGCGCAGGGCTGCAAATGTTTCCGTCGTCGAGTCCGCAGCCACCCCCGGCTCAGATCTGAAGCCGCGGAACTGCCCGCGGATCACACTGGGGGCTTCTAGGGGCGGAATCGCCTTCAACACTTTCACCTTTTCATCGCGAATCGATTCGCTGTCCAAACGCGCGGGAGGTTCCATCGCAAAATTCGCAATGACCTGGAACAGGTGGTTCTGAATGACATCGCGGATCGTCCCGACCGCATCGTAGAACGCGCCGCGGCCCTGAATTCCGAAAGTCTCCGCCATAGTGATCTGAACGCTCTCGACATAGTTGCGGTTCCAGAGAGGCTCGAGCAGCGAGTTGACAAAGCGGAAGAAGAGCATGTTGACGACCGGCCGCTTCCCGAGGTAGTGGTCGATGCGGAAGATCGACGACTCCGGAAACTGCGAAGACAGGATCCGGTTCAGTTCCTGTGCTGAGGCGAGGTCAGTTCCGAACGGCTTCTCGATGATGATGCGGGCGTCTTTCGAACAGCCGGATGCGCCGAGCTGCTCGACCACCGTGCCGAAGAGGGCGGGGGGAATGGCGAGATAGTGCGCCGGCCGTTTCGCGGCGCGCAGCTCCCGCTTTAGCGCTGCGAACGTGGCGGGGTCGTTGTAGTCACCGTCGACGTACCGGAGGAGTTCGCAGAGCTTGTTGAAGGCAGCGCGGTCGAGCCCGCCATTCTTTTCGAGGCTGTCTTTCGCGCGGGCCTTCATCTGATCCAGATCCCATCCCGCCTTTGCCACGCCGATGACCGGCAGGTCGAACGTGCCGCGCTTGATCATTGCCTGAAGCGACGGGAAGATCTTCTTGTAGGCGAGATCGCCCGTCGCCCCAAAGAAGACGAGGGCGTCAGACCGGGGAGCACTCATATTGCTCTCCTCACTACTGATCACTTGGCTCGCGCCCAGAGTCGAAATCCTCCTACAAACGCGTAGGCATTGTTGCCCAATCGGCATCCCGGCGGCAGCTTTTTCAGTTTCTTAGCATTGCCTCCCCCGAGCACGACATCATCTGGGTGCAGCACCTCGATCAGCCGGGTGACGGCAAAATCGACATGTTTGCGCCACTTTTTCTTACCAAGGCGCTCCAATCCGCGCCGCCCGACATAGTCCTCGAGCGTCCCGTTGCGATAGGAAAGGTGGCCAAGCTCCATGGGGATGACAACGCCATCGGCCACGAGAGCGGAGCCGAGGCCAGTTCCCAGACCCATGAAGAGCAGCAAGCCACCCCCATAGCTCCCAAGCGCTTGCATGGCCGCGTCATTGAGGAGCTTGACGGGACGCTCGAAGCCGGCTTCGAAATCAAAGCGTCGCCATCCGGGTGCAAGGTTACGGGGTTCTGAAGTTATGCGGCCTTTGGAGACGAGGCCCGGATAGCCGATTGACACGACATCGTACTTCCAGTCCTTCGCGAGTTTCTTGACGCCGGCAACCATGTGCGCCGGCGTCATTTTCGGACCGGAGGCAAACTTCCGGCTCTCATCGTGTCCAGTGGCGAGGATCTTGACGCCGGTTCCGCCGACATCCACCACCAGCACGCTTAGGTCATGGGGCGATGTTGTTTTTTTCATCAAGTCTCAGCTCCGGCGAACAAAAAAAGGAGCCGGCTCTAGCCGGCTGTGAGTTCGGTAGCCTTATAGCCCTAAGCCTGTCGTATCGCTTTAACAACCTTGCGTTTGGTCTTCCGGACGGCGCGCTTGGTCTTACGAGCGGCTTTCCTTACGGCCCGCTTTGCTTTCCGCTTAGCTTTAGCCATGTAGTTCGTCTCCTTTGAACCTAGCTGTTTGATTATCGAGCGCGTGAACGCTCAACGATGGAATATTAGTGAGACGAAGGGAGCCACCTTCTTGCCATCTCAGTGAAGCAGGCTAATCACCGCTCGTAAGAAAACGATAGGCAATCTTTTGCAGCTGCTTTCCTTCATAGGGACTTCACGGTAACTTCACGGAGACTTCACGCTCAAGTGGAGAGATTATGACCCTCAATCGACAGATACGAACACAGCTCGCAGCGCGTATCTCAGCCGCCCTCATCTTTGCGGCACCTACCGTCGCGCACGCCGACGTGGCTGCGACCACGGCAGCATCAGCTCCCGCACCAAACGCTTCCGCGACGCCAACCGTATCTGTGGGATCATCGGATCAGCCGACGCCTGCTGAAATGAAAGCCCTTATAAAAGCATCGCAGAACCCGGTCGGCAATATCGCCATTCTGCCGTTCCAGAACAATTGGGACTACGGATCTGGCCAGACCAAGACGACGGTGTGGAATATGAACATCCAACCGGTCGTACCGTTCATGCTGAACCCGAAGGCGAACCTCATCGAGCGGGCGATCGTTCCCGTCGTCAACCTGCCCCCGCTACTGGATGCCGAACATTGTCGATTCGAGGCGATTAGTCTAGGCGATATTAGCGTTGTTCAAAAATACCCGTGCGCGGCACAGCTGGGTATCTCGAACATCCAGCTTCAGAGCTTCTACGCTCCCAAGGTGAGTCCTAACGGCTTCATCTACGGCATGGGTCCGATCTTCTCGTTTCCCACCGTGACGCAGAACCTCGGCACTCGACAATTTGGCGCCGGGCTCAACGCGGTGGGGCTGGTCATGCCGGGGTCGTGGGTTATCGGGATGCTCGTGACACAGCGCTGGTATGTCGCGGGGCCAAGCACGACACCTGAGAACACACTCAATTCGTTTCTTGCGCAGCCCTTCATCAACTTCAATTTTGGGAAGGGTTGGGCACTGTCAGAGGCGCCTATAATGACCGCCAACTGGAACCAACCTGGCGACCAGAAGTGGACGGTGCCGATCGGGCTCGGGATCACGAACACGAATACGTGGTTGAAACTGCCGATGTCCTACAACCTATCGTACTACGGCAATGTTGTCCGGCCGCAGTACGCGCCGTACGGGCTCATTCGATTCTCCTGGGCGCTCATATGGCCGGTTAAGAGAGGCCAGTGAAGCGTAGGGGTAAATCCTAAGTCTTCATTAGCTATGTTAGGTAGGAGGTCGTCGGTTCGAGCCCGCTCAGTGTCGCCAGTTAGAAGCCCGTGGTGTGAGACGGACATCTGTAGACGTCCACGGACAACTGTGAAATCAATCTGAACTTGCCTGTTATGCAGGAAGCTGTGGGTTCGACCCCATCACCGTCGCCACTCAAAAGCCCATAAAATAAAACTTCATGTAGTCTTGGAATACCTCCAATTACTCATCAAGGCGTTGGTGACGTCTCGGACGCACTGATCGCCTACGATCAAGACCGCAGAGAATGCCTGGCTGGAACGGCGACACGTTGACCCTGACGGAAGTGCTGACCTACGGCGCCGCCCGCTCGGCGAAGCGGATCAAAACGACTTAGTGATACGCAGTATCGCGGAGACTACTCTCCCCAACCACAGCTGGCTCTGAGAGTTACGAGATCGTCTATACGAGAGTCTAAAGAACAAGCACATCGCGATGATTTGAATACGCTAGCCACCTTGGACGCGACGGTCCAACGAAAACCGGGGTCCAAAGTCCCGTTTTTGCAATGCGGGGCGACTTACGCAGGTGGGTTTGCTAATATTCTCACAAAGCAGGTCTTCCGCGGGTTGAGCGACTACGCTCTCGACTCCGAACGCTTTTGATCGAATAGAAAGGCCGCCATGGCACAGTCAAAACCTAATATCCTCATACTCTGGGGCGACGACGTCGGCATCTGGAACATCAGCAAATTTAGCAACGGCATGATGGGATATCGGACCCCCAACATCGACCGCGTTGCGAACGAAGGCGCCCTCTTCACCGACTACTACTCCCAGCAGAGCTGCACGGCCGGCCGCGCTTGCTTCATCTGCGGCCAGAACCCGATCCGCACCGGCCTGACCAAGGTCGGCATGCCTGGTGCCACCGTCGGCCTGCAGAAGGAAGACCCGACCATCGCTCAGTTACTGAAGCCGCTGGGCTATGCCACTGGCCAGTTCGGCAAGAACCATCTTGGCGATCGCAACGAGTTTCTGCCGACGGTACACGGTTTTGATGAGTTCTTCGGCAACCTGTATCATCTCAACGCCGAGGAAGAACCCGAACTGCCCGATTATCCGAAGGACCCCAAGTTTTTCGCACAGTTCGGGCCTCGTGGCGTGATGGATTGCAAAGCGACAGACGTCGACGACCCGACCGTAGACCCTCGTTGGGGACGGGTCGGTAAACAGACGGTCAAAGACACAGGTCCCCTCACCAAGAAGCGCATGGAAACCGTCGACGAGGAGATCACCGCCCGCGCTCTCGCTTGGATGGAGAAACAGGCCAAGGCGAATCAGCCGTTCTTCCTCTGGTACAACTCCACGGCCATGCACTTTAGAACCCACCTCGCCGCGAAGAATCTCGGCAAGAGCGGTCAGGATCCGTATAGCGATCGCATGGTCGTGCACGACGAGCAGATCGGCATGATGCTCGATAAGCTCGACCAGCTGGGGATAGCCGACAACACTATCGTCATGTACTCGACCGACAACGGCCCGCAGAACGACACCTGGCCGGACGCTGCCAACACCCCGTTCCGTATGATGAAAGACACGAACTGGGAAGGCGGCTGGCGAGTGCCGTGCTTCATCCGCTGGCCGGGCACGATCAAGCCGGGATCGGTCTTCAACGGAATCGTCTCCCACATCGACATGTTCCCCACCTTGCTCGCCGCCGCCGGTAATCCTGACGTGACCAAGCAACTGCTCGACGGCTGCACGGTGAACGGCCAGAAGTTCAACGTGCATCTCGACGGCTACAATATGATCCCGTATTTCTCGGGAAAGGCGGCCGAGAGCCCGAGAAGAGGGCTCATATATTTCAGCGACGATGGCGACGTCATGGCCGTGCGGGTGGGAGACTACAAGTTCAATTTGGCGCTGCAACGAGCTGTATCAACGGAAGCGTGGGCCGAGCCATTCGTGAAGCTGCGGTTGCCGCACATCATGAACTTGCGGCGCGATCCCTTCGAGAGGGCCGATTGGAACTCGAACGTCTACTGGGACTGGGTGGTTAATCACGTGCCGCAGTTGTACGAGATGCAGGCGTTTGTCGCCGAGCAGATCGCGGACTTCGCAAAGTTCCCGCCGCGACAAAAGCCCGCTTCGTTCAACCTGGACGCCGTGCTGGCAGAGGCGCAAAAAGGGCACGGCTAAGACACGATTCTGGTCTAGGAAAGGCAGAGGGGGCGTGCCCGGCGCGCCCCCTTCGCTGTGGTAGAACCGGGTGGAGGCGCTAGCTCCGTACTAAAGAGGCGGGCTCAGTTGACTAGAGGTCGGTGCGCCTCATGCTATCTTCGAGATTTTCGATGGTTCGCTCAACCTTGTTCTTTTGGACTGCTTCTTCGACGCACTTGGAAAAATCTATGGAATACGCGCCTAGTCTAAGAACGCCGACGGCACTGAAAGCTGCAAGCACCGGGTTTTCTCCCGCGCATACATGATCGCCAAATACCTGCAGTTCCTCGTACCCCTGAAAGCATTTACCACACTTGAACTTGCTCAAAATGCTCACCCCCTATTCGCTCGTCCCCGGGAGCATTTGTAGGGATTATCGGCAATTCAGCGAGCGTTCTGAGATTTGGTCATCGAAGGAGCATCAAAGTCCGCTTGGCAGGCGTTCCTGTCGGCTGCAGCTGAACTTCTGATACCGGGTTGAATCAACATCGTGTGGAAACCCAAGGGCTCATGAACCACAGTGACGTGCCTGCAAAAAGCGGCGCCGCCGCCACAGAGGTGAGTGACTTCTATGAGAGTCATCCCTACCCACCACCCGTGGACGACCTTGACGCGTACCGTCGACTCTGGGACGATAGCCGCCGCCGGGCCGAGTCGCATCTCTTCTGGCCAGGCGAGGCCTACCGGGATGACAGGAGCATCCTGATCGCCGGCTGCGGCACCGTTCAGGCCGCACACTATGCGGCGCGCTGGCCTCGCGCCCATGTGATGGGGATCGACGTCAGCGCGAGAAGCGTCAAGTTCACGCAAGAGCTAAAACGCAAGCACGCACTCGACAACCTCGACGTGCGGCAGCTCGCCGTGGAGCGCGTTGCCGAACTCGGACAGACCTTTGAGCACGCGGTCTGCACCGGCGTGCTGCACCACCTACCCGACCCCGATGCAGGTCTGCGAGCCCTGCACGACGTGCTTGAGCCGACGGGCGCCCTTAATCTCATGGTGTACGCACCCTACGGGCGCGCAGGCGTCTACATGCTTCAGGAATACTGTCGGCGCCTCGGCGTCGGCCAAACGGCTGCCGAGATCCGCGATCTCGCCGCCAGTCTTAAGGCGCTCCCGCCGGACCATCCCCTTGCACCGCTCCTACGCACGTCACCCGACTTCGCGAACAGCGCCGGGTTAGCCGATGCGCTGCTGCATCCACAGGACCGATCGTACTCCGTGCCGCAGCTGATGGACTTCCTTGGCCGCGCCGACCTGGCGTTCGGGCGCTGGGTGCGCCAAGCGCCGTACCTGCCCTGGTGTGGTGCGCTCGCGTCGACGCCTCACACGTCTAAGCTCGTCGGACTGAGGGCCGAAGCGCAATATGCCGCCATCGAATTGTTCCGGGGGACTATGGTCCGTCATGCTGCTGTGGCATATAGAAAGGACCGACCCATGCAGGGCGCATCATTCGATTTCGAGGGCGATCGCTGGCTCGGCTACAGACCCATTCGTCTGCCCGATACGATCACCGTGCGTGACCGGCTGCCGCCGGGTGCGGTGGCGGTGCTGATCAATCGCAATCACACCTATACCGATCTGTATCTGCCCATCGACGCGCGGCAAGAGCGCCTGCTCGCCGCCATCGACGGGGAACGGACCATCGCAAAGATATGCAGCGAGCCGGGCGATCGGAGTCTTGGGCGCACCTTCTTCGAACAACTCTGGCGATGGGACCAGGTCGTGTTCGATACGTCTCAATGCCCGAACATTGAATGCCGTGATACCCTAACGCACTCTACGGGTAACCCCTAGGCCTTGCCTGTCTTCCCGCATAGCCATTGCTCGATCGAGCTCATCGAGCCCTGAATGCGCTACCGTGTCGTCAAGGTGGCGCAAATAAAGCCGCACTGCATCGACTCGATCCACGTTTGTTAGCGAAGCCAAGAGATCGTTGAGGGCTGATCGCATACGGCGTAAGACCTGAAGTGACTTGCTGCCGCACATTCGAATTTCATCGAAGCCGAGCGACAAATAGTCTTCCCACGTCGGCATCGGAAAGACAAATCGGAGCTCTCCCTTCGTGTCCTTTATATAGCCAGCATCGAGGTCGCACTGTCCTAGTCGATGCAGCAAGTCCTCAATTTGATCGATTGACTGCACCGCACTCGTCGGATCGTTGACCGCTGGCGACAAGGCCATGATGGCTGTATCGACGAGCAACCGAAGCGGGTATTTCGGATCCTGTTTAAATGTGCGATCCACCGCGAAATCAATCGCCCCCAAGAGGGCTGTGTCCGATATTTGATTTCCAGCTCCAAAGACACGGATGAGCGCTGCACCCTCGGCGAGGGTGTCGCCCACGGCGCAGTCCATCGTGATAACGGCCCCTGCATCTTGGGCCAAGCGAACAAAAGCAGCGATGTCGAAATCCGCGACGGCGCGTGGCGCACCCGAGTATTTCAAGGTTTGCGATGGTACGCCCGCCTGGATCAGCTTGGCCTTTTCTTTCAACGCTCTGAGCTCGACACTGGCTAAACTGTGGGATTGCGAGAACGTCTCTCGGATAGTTGTTCTCGCCTTGTCGCCGACCATCCGAAGCACCTGTGTGATCTGAAGTTGCGCTAGACTATGTATAAGCAAGGCCAGCAGAATAACGCTCAGCGCTAATAAGACAGCGACGATCAACGTCGAGAAGTACGGCACCTTGCCATCTCCGTGCCGATCGACGTATGGTAGCGTCGCAAGCGCGTATATAAAGGTGGCAAAAAAGACGCCCATCGAGTTCCATATTACCGGGTCGCGACCGGATAAGAGGATCAGCCGCTTTGAGTAGGCGCTGGCACTGAATTGCACCATCAAAAATGAGATCGAGAATACGATTGCGGTGAGCGCCATCATGCCGGAGGCGACAGATGACAGAAACGCTTGGGCGGAAGACACGGACATGGCGTGACTATACGACGACAAATACGTGTACTCGAATTGTGGAAACAGGATCCCGACGACAAGGCTCGCTACCGCATAAGCCATCGGAATCAACCAAAGCGGAAGATTGAGTCGCACGCCAATTCCTTGAATCAATACAGCACAGTTCCCTTGTGCTTCCCGGCTCGGGTACCGGGCGTCATAGGCTTGGAAGAAGTGAAGGTGGAACTCGTCGATCGGGCCTCGTTTTTGAAACGATTCCCAAGCCATGAAAGCATTGGTTGAGAGTGCAAGCTAGCGCCCAAGGGTCCCCGCCATCTCCTATTGTCGATGAACGCTCGTTGCGGCACCCGCTCGAGCAACCGTATTTCATCGCTTCGGTCATCTTGAACTTCACGCTCATGGCCGCCGCCATAGCCCTCGTCGTGCACGAACCAGCAGGGCTCAAGACTCATCCAATCTTGGATAAAGAACTGAGCGTCATCCGCTTCCTCGCGATTACCGCGCTGATTGGCATCCCGATGCTCGTGCTGCGCCGCAACCGGCGTGAGGCATACGTTCGCGGCAATTCTGTCCGACTCTCGAGAACGCAGTTTCCCGAGGTGTATGCGATCTTGGAAGACCACTGTCGCAGGCTTGGGATGGCTGAGATTCCGGAACTCTTTCTCACAGCGAGCACAATTCAGCCATTCTCGCAGACGTACTCTTCATGGCGAGAGAACTACATCGTGCTTCACCAGATCCTCTTCGATACCGACTACAAGAAGACGCTCGATGTGGTCGCCTTCACGCTTGGTCATGAATTGGGCGCGATTCGCCTCAACCACACCGATGTCTGGAATGAAATGCTCCTCACGTACGTCTCCGCGATCAAGTGGCTCAAAAACCCGCTCAGTCGAATTCGCGTGTTCTCGCGGGACCGCTACGGAGCGTACTTAGCGCCGACCGGCTTTCGCGGCCTGCTCATCTATGCGGCGGGTCGTCGGATGATGAACTACGTGAACATCGAAGAGTATCTTGAGCAGTCGCGTCGCTACGGAGGCATCTGGTCAGGTCTTAACACGTTTGCAGAGCCACTTCCGCAGGTTCTCATTCGCATTCAACAGCTGCGCGCTGCGGGTTTTAGATACAAACCCCGTTAGCGAATAGTCCGCCCACAGGACCTTCACCATAGGGGTGGAAGGCCTGGCGCCTTTGCCTACCGCTAGAAATGAGAAATACTCATGGCCAAGCAACCCAAAAATGATCCCGACGTGCTGGACGTGCTACCGCATCCAGAATCGCGTTTTAAGGGCGTCATAGGCAGGACATACAAAGACTCGAAGCCTGATAAAATTCCTGTCACCAAGGCACCTGAAGGCGCGCCCAATGTGTTGATCATTTTGATTGACGATTGCGGTTTCGGCCAATGGGGCACGTTCGGCGGACAAATCCCGACGCCGAATCTCGACCGGTTAGCGAAAAGTGGGTTGAGCTACACGCGATTTCACACCACCGCACTCTGCTCTCCCACTCGCGCCGCGCTCCTGACCGGGCGCAACCATCATTCGGCGTGCACCGGTGTGATCACTGAAGTTGGTTCTGGCTTCCCCGGGTATAGCGGCCAGATTCCGAAGACGACAGCGATGGTTTCCGAGATCCTCCGGCAGAATGGTTACAGCACAGCTTTCATCGGTAAGAATCATAACATCGCCGATTGGGAGACGAGCGTTTCCGGTCCCTACGATCGCTGGCCGTGTCTCCAAGGCTTCGATCACTTCTACGGTTTTATTGGTGGAGAAGCGAATCAATGGGCCCCGGCACTCTACCGTGACTCCACGCCGGTGGAGCTCGAGGTTCCCAAAGGCAGAGAGAAGGATTACACGCTGAATGAAGCCTTGGCCGATGAGGTCATTGACTACATCCATAAACAAAAATCGGTAACGCCGGACAGGCCCTTCTTTGTCTACTACGCGCCGGGCGCGACCCACGCACCGCACCATGTACCAAAAGCGTGGATGGACAAGTTCAAGGCGCAGTTCCACCATGGCTGGGATAAATACCGAGAGGAGACGCACGCCAGGCAGCTCACGTTGGGGCTGATCCCGCAGGACACGAAGTTGACGGCGCGACCGGCGGAGATCCCCGCCTGGGACTCGCTGTCAGCCGACAAAAAGCGGGTTGCCGAGCGGCTGATGGAGGCCTTTGCAGCCTATACAGCTCAGACCGATTATGAAGTGGGACGTGTGCTCGCTGCGCTCGATGAGGTGGGCCAAGCCGACAATACGCTTGTGATTTGGGAAATCGGCGACAATGGCTCGTCGATGGAAGGCACACTCAACGGCGTATTCAATGAGATGTCGTGTTTGAACGGCAGCCAAGAAGACACGGCGTATGTGATCCAGCACATCGATGAGATCGGTGGTCCCACAGCGTACAATCACTTCCCGGTTGGATGGGCATGGGCGATGAATACGCCATTCCAATGGGGTAAGCAGGTTGCTTCACACTTCGGCGGCACTCGCAACCCGCTTGTCGTGTCTTGGCCGTCACGCATCAAAGACAGAGGCGGCGTTCGCACGCAGTTCCATCACGTGATTGATCTCGTGCCGACCATTCTCGAAGCGGCGGGGATCCCCGAGCCCTACGAGGTCAATGGTGTGCCGCAAAAACCCATTGAAGGCACAAGCATGATGTACACCTTCGATGACCGGAAGGCGCAGGGACAGCGGCAGACCCAATATTTCGAGATGTTGGGGAACCGGGCTATCTATCACGACGGGTGGATCGCGGCCTGTCGGCACGGCAGGTTGCCATGGGAGACCGCAGGTTCATTTGATTTCGACAACGATACATGGGAGCTCTACAAGCTGGACGACGACTTCAGCGAGTACGCAGACCTTTCTGCAAAATATCCGCAGAAATTACGCGAACTCCAGGAGATCTTCTGGATCGAGGCGATGAGGTACAATGTGCTGCCACTCGACGATCGGTTCGCAGAGCGAGCGGATCCGAGCCTACGACCCAGTCTGATCGAAGGGCGCACTCAGTTCACCTACTATCCCGGCGCAGTGCGCATACCGGAGAGCTCCTCTCCCAACGTAAAGAACAAATCGCACACTATCACCGCATCCGTGGAGGTGCCGACAGAACGTGGCGATGGCGTCCTCGTCGCGGCTGGCGGCATGGTGGGCGGGTATACGCTGTACATCAAGGATCGAACGCCCACCTACGAATATAACTGGTTCTCCCAGTCGCGATACAAGGTGACGAGCTCTCAACCGCTGCAGCCGGGGCCGGCAACGATACGCGTTGAGTTCGAGTATGACGGCGGCGGAGTCGGCAAAGGCGGCGCAGTGTCGCTGTTCGTGAATGACAGGAAAGTTGGTGAAGGTCGGGTTGAAAAGACCGTGCCCGCGCGGTATTCAGCCGACGAAACATTCGATGTCGGGATGGATACGGGCTCGCCGGTGAGCGCGGACTACACCTCGCCGAATCGCTTCACAGGCAAGTTGAAGAAGGTCGACATCGCGCTTGGAGCCAGTAGCCTGAGCGAGGAGGACGCGAATAAGCTGCGCGCCATGGAAAGTGCCGCGGCTGTAGCGGCTCACTAGCTCGGGCAGCTCAGTGGAAGAAGTATGGGTCCAGGACGCTGACCTCAACTACGCTGTCGACCGGTAAGCCGTTGCGTGATCCGGCTTTGCGGATAGCGTCCTCATTGGGACCGTCGTAAACGCAGTACGTCTTCTTGTGGTCCTTGGAAACATACGAGTGTATCCAGGTCACGCCCAAGTCACCGTTTTTCTCAACAACCGTCCTGCAAGCACCAGCGCCTTCGTCGGTGGCCGGAATCATGAGGCCATCCTTGAACGAGCGCTCAATCACGTATCGCGGCATAACAGAATCCTCCGTCAAATGGACGTACGACAAAGGCGGGTCGATTCTTTTTTCGCGGTGGTCGCGGAGCACGAGGCTAGGTCCCCTCGGCCGTCAAGCCGAATCTGGGAGAATGTCTTCCGGTGACGCAGCGAAGGGACGGCAGCCTAGACGCCCCGAACCGATGCCAATTGGCGCGGTCACGTTCTTGTTCACCGACATCGAAGGCAGCACCGAGCGTTGGGAAGCACACCGCACGGCGATGCACGCCGCCGTTGCACGTCACGATGAGTTGGTGCGACAGGCGATCGCGCAACGGGGCGGCCACGTCTTCAAGGCGGTCGGGGATGGATTCTGTTGCGCATTCCGCACCGCGCCGGATGCGCTGAATGCCGCCATCGACGCTCAACGCGCGCTTAGCAGCGAGGACTTTTCCGCGGTCAGGGGTCTGCGCGTGCGTATGGGGCTGCATACCGGATACGCGGAAGAACGCGAGGCTGATTATTTCGGGCCCGCTGTCAACCGCGCGGCGCGGCTCATGTCGATCGGGCATGGTGGACAGGTGCTGCTGTCAGACGTGACGCGTGAGCTCATCCAAGACGACGTGCCGCACGATGTAACGTTCATCGATCTTGGCCTGCATCGGTTGAAGGACCTGGCGTTACCCGAGCACGTGTGGCAAGCCAACATCACAGGCATGTCGAGTGAGTTTGCTCCTCTCACGTCATTGGACGCACTGCCCAACAATCTGCCCATGCAAGTCACGAGCTTCCATGGGCGCGAGCAAGATCTCGAAGAACTTAAGGCGCATCTTGCTGAGCATCGCTTGGTCACGCTGTTCGGCGCTGGAGGTGTCGGCAAGACGAGACTCGCGGCACAAGTGGGCGCCGAATTGCTCGAGCAGTTTCCCGATGGCGTCTGGATCGCCGATCTCGCACCGATCACGGAGCACGAATCGGTGGCGAGCGTCATCGCCCAGGCCCTCGGTGTGAGTCAAGCGCAAGGCCGTCTGGTCGACGAATGGATGGCTCGATTTCTCAAGGGAAAGCAGCTGTTGCTCATCCTCGACAATTGCGAGCACGTGCTTGAGACTGTCGCTCGCCTCAGCGACGAGATTCATCGCACCTGTCCGAACGTGCGCATCCTGGCAACCTCGCGACAGGCGCTGGACGTCAGCGGCGAAAAGGTCTTGCGGCTTGCTTCGCTCGCGATACCAGATAAGTCGGCCCACCTCACTGCGTCGGAGGCGCTTGAGTTCGGGGCGATCACCCTTTTTGCGGATCGCGCCTCACTGGTCAATCGGTCGTTTCGACTCACCGATGAGAACGCGCCGACCGTGGCGGAAATCTGCCGTCGTCTGGACGGCATCCCCCTCGCGATCGAGCTCGCAGCGGCGCGCGTGAAAGCACTCAGCGTTTCAAGCCTCGCGCAGCACCTCAATGATCGCTTCAAGCTCCTCACCGGGGGCAGTCGAAGCGCGTTGCCGAGGCAGAAGACGCTGACGGCGCTTATCGATTGGAGCTACGACTTGCTGACGCCCCAGGAGCGTGTGCTGTTCAACCGGGTGGCGATCTTTGCCGGAACCTTCACCCTCGAGGCGGCCGCCGCTGTGTGCTCGGGCGACGACATCGAGCAGGGCGATGTCTTCGATCTCGTCATCTCGCTGGCAGATAAATCACTTGTGGTCGCAGATACATCGGGAGATCAGGGCAGCTACCGCGTGCTCGAGTCCACGCGTCAGTATGCGTTAGACAAGCTGACGGCGAGCGGGGAGCGCGAACGATTCGCGCGTCGCCATGCCGAATATTTTCTCGAAATCGCCCAAGCCGCGGCGAAAAGCTTTGGCTCGATGCCGCTGAGCGAGTGGCTCGTCGGGCTGGGGCAGGAGATGGAAAATTTCCGCGCGGCGCTGGAGTGGACGCTCAGCAGGCAGCAAGATCCGACCCTCGGCGGGGCAATCGCGGCTGCCCTGGCGATGTTCTGGTGGCACGGCGGGGTCGAGGCAGAGGGAGTCCGTTGGATCGAGGCGGCACTTCTCAAAATCGATGAGAAAGAACACCCGGACGTGGTGGTGCAACTCCGGCGCGCGCTTGCACTTCTCATGTCGCGAGTGCTCTACTCATAAGCAGCAACGGAGGATACATGGACAGCGACAGCTTGCGCAATCTACAAGCGCCGATCAAAGATCGGTACCGAAGCGAGCCCGAGGCGGCGCTCATCACTCTCAGCGCAAGCGGCCGGGTCGATGATCCCGAGGGGCTGAGCTGCAGCGTTGAGACTGGCCGCGCGCTCGTGAGAGCCGGCCTGCACCCCGCAACGGGTGGGGACGGAACACTCGCTTGTTCAGGAGACATGTTGCTGCAGGCGCTCGTCGCTTGTGCGGGAGTCACATTGCGGTCGGTCGCAACGGCTAAGGACATCCAGGTGCGCGGAGGGACTATACGGGCCGAGGGGGACCTGGACTTCCGCGGCACGTTGGGTGTCGACCGCGCTGCGCCGGTTGGCTTTAAGAATATTCGTCTTCGTTTCGAGCTAGATGCGGACATAACGCGTGAGGAACTTGTCACGCTCCAGAAATTGACCGAACGATATTGCGTCGTCTATCAGACCCTAGCAAGTGGGGTTACGCCGGAAGTGGAGTTCCACACTGGGCCGGCGCCTCGTTAATCAGGCACTCGGGTGGATGCCAGGCCGATATCCAGCGGCAAGAATTGCAACCGTCGAACGAGGCGTCAGCACTTCGACCTCACGGTGTTTCGGCCGTGAACATCGGTTGATGTAGCCGCTGCCAGACCAAGCCAGCAGTTCATTGCCCCATACCAGCCAGGCGGTTTCGTCCAAGGCGATATAGGTTCCATTGGGTAGAGCGTTCAGGTTGTCACGATAGGTGCATTTTCTACGTGCGGCAAGTCGATCAGCGTGGAGTTTCACGTCCATGATGTCTGCGCTCACCGGGCCGCCGTGACAAGCCTCCCACAACGAGCGAAATCGCTGATAATCGACGTAGCGGCATTCTGCGCATGGCCTATGGCCCGCGCTGAGCGCCGTTGCTTCATCGAGGAAGAACAACTCGGTGTAGGAGTGTGGGCGCATGATGATTCTGTGTCGATCGTGGAATTCGATGCGGCATGCGAGCCAACGCCGGACCTGTGAATAACGAACGATTCGGCGAGCGTCATTGTGTAGGATTCCGCGATTACCCATGATGAGACCTCGACCACGGATCGCGACGATGTCGCCGAATGGAGTGACACGGTTTTGCAGAGGCATCGAAACAATCATACGCCGAGCGAAGCGACGCGGCAAGGGTATTACCGCATCATGCATTGAAAGCCCCCGACCTTCTAATTCGAAAGAGATGGTTGAAGCATGAGCGGCATAGGTGTAGCAGATCGCATTTTTGTTGGTGGGGACGTCATCACGATGGATGACGGGCATCCCACGGCTGAGGCCGTAGCGATCAGCGGTGGAAATATTGCGGCGGTTGGTTCGAAGGACGACGTGATGGCCTGGAAGGGCCCTTCCACCGAGGTCATCGACCTGCGTGGCCGCACGCTCGTGCCGGGCTTCCTGGACGGTCACAGCCATTTCATCAACGCGGTCCGCCTGGCGACCTGGGCGAATGTCTCCGCTCCGCCGGCGGGAGAGGTGAAGACCTTCGCCGACCTGATCGCGACGCTCGAGGCGCACAAGGCGAAGCTCGGACTAAAACCCGGCGAATGGTTGATGGGCTACGGATACGACGTCACTGCCATGGACGAATCTCGCGATCTCACGCGCGACGACCTCGATCCACATTTCCCGGATAATCCGGTGATGCTTCTCCACGTTTCATTACACGGCGCGGTGCTGAACACGGCCGGCTTCAAGGCGGCGAAATACGATCTGAACACGCCGACACCGGCCGGCGGGATGACAGCGCGCAAGCCGAACAGCACAGAAGCGGCCGGGCTGGTCATGGAGCATTCGTTTCTGCCGATCTACATGGTCATGCCCACACCGACCGAAGCGCAGCAACTCGATGCCATGAAGGCTGCGCAAGAGCTGTATGCGCGTAATGGATACACGACGTGTCAGGACGCGCCGATGGAGCCGCCGACGCGGCCGCTCTACCACAAGGCCGCCGAACAAAACCGGCTGTACCTCGATCTCGTCGGCTACGTGAACTGGCTCGAGTTCCCGCAGGTGCTCGAAAGCGGCGGCGAGCCGTTCAAGGCACCGTATAAGAACCACTTCCGCATCGGCGGGGTGAAGGCCGTCGGCGACGGATCGCCGCAAGGCAAGACCGCGTTTTGGACCAAGCCGTTACTGACACCGGGGCCGAGCGGCGAGAAGGACTGGCGTGGCGAACCGAACGTCTCAGCCGAAGAGCTCAACAACGTCGTGAAGCTCGCCTACGACAATGGCATTCAGGTCATGACGCACTGCAACGGTGATGCCACGATCGACATGATGCTCGAGGCGCATGAAAAGGCAGGCGCACCGCAGGGCAAGCGCACGGTGATCGTCCACTCGCAGTTCATGCGGCCCGAACAGCTCGATAAGTACGTCACCTATGGCTTCATCCCGTCGTTCTTCACGAACCATACGTTCTATTGGGGCGACGTTCACGTCGAGAACCTGGGCAAGGAGCGCGCCTATTTCTTGAGCCCGACGGGCTCCGCCCGCAAGCGCGGCATCCGCTTTTCGAACCACAGCGACTTTGCGGTCACCCCGCTCGATCCGATGTTCATCCTCTGGACCTCGGTCAACCGCGTTTCGCGATCGGGTCAGGTCATCGGACCCGACGAACGCATTTCGGCGCACGACGGGCTACGCGCCCTGACGATCGACGCAGCGTATCAATACGGCGAGGAAGGGCGCAAAGGATCGATCGAGCCCGGGAAGCTCGCGGACCTCACGATCCTTGAGGCTAACCCGACCAAGGTGGACGCTGCCGCGATCAAAGACATCAAGGTGTCCGAGACGGTCAAGGACGGAAGGACGGTCTACCGGCGGTCACCAGTTCCGGTGTGACACAAATCCCGGTATCCGTCATCGGCGGCTATCTTGTACGGTCGCGCACCACGAGCCTCGCTGAAGGCATCCCTTTATTATCTTCAAAATATCTTCAGACTCGTGCTGTGTGCATCTCAGTTGGAGGATATGATATGCGTGCAAATGACAAGCTCGTTCGCTTCGGGCGGGCTGCCCTTCTCATAGGGCTGATGGCGATGACGTTCGTCGTCCCTATCCCAGCACGCTCGCAACCAGGCATGCAATCTGTGCCGGCGCAGGTCAAGGCGATTGACACCGAGTGCAACGCTATTTCAGATGCCATCCTGGCACTAAAGCCGGTCCAGCTCGTCTTCGCCAAGAGCAACTGGAAGATCGCATCGGATCAAGATGTGACGGTTGCCGAGCGCACCCACGCATCGGTGACGATCGTCGATGTGTGGAAACAAGGCAAGAATTATGCCTGGGTCCACTCCCATTCGTACGATCAAAAGGGCAATCAGACCGCGACGCAGCTGTGCTTCCGGCAAACTGACGGCACGCTTGAAAGAGCCCGGCAGGCGACAACGGTTGCGGATCTCAATGGCGCCGCATCAGCGCGGGCCTATTATGCGCCGGACGGTACCGTGCTCATGAAGACAGAGACGTTTGAGGTCAACGATCCTGCGATTGCAAAGAAAATAACCGCGCTGCCGTACTATAAAGACCTACCGTAGCAGAGGAAGAAGAACAGCGTCGGCCTCACAGGTCGCCTTGCCGTAGACCGTCTTCGAGTCTATCGACTGCATTCTTTATGTTCTGCAGCTCGATATGCTCGTCGACGGTTCTCGCAAGGTCGATCGTGAACTCGGGCAAGGCGATGACACCGCCGAGAGCGGCAAGCATGGGATTTTCTCCCGCACAGGGATGCGCGCCGAACGCTTGCAGATCATCGTACGTGCGAAAGCATCTCCCGCACTTGTAGTTGCTCACCTCATGCCACCTCCATTCGATCGTAGTTTCCGTGGATGCGCCGTGGCCAATCGGTGTACATCATTTGTATCGGCATACGGGACGCGAAGTTGAGCGCTGAATAGGTAGCCTCCAAAGCCTGGCGGAACATCGCCGAACTACTCGCTGGGCGACAACTATCGCCTTTTTGGGAGCCTGTTTGTGAGCCCTGAGAAGATTGCGGCCCTCGTCATGCTCGTCTCGCTGATGCTCGGTGCGGGCCTGGAGTCCAACCGCGAGCATTTGGTGGCCGCGCTCAAGAATTACGGTTTGCTTGCTCGGGCTCTGCTCGCCAACTTCGTGTTCGTGCCGATTATTGGCGTGTTGATGGTGCGGCTATTCCAATTGGACGCACCCATCGCTACGGGTGTTCTCCTGATGACGATCGCGCCCGGCGTGCCGTTCTTAGTTCGAGCCGCAGGACGGCAACCGGGCGGCAGTCTTGGATTCGCCATGGCGCTGACATTCATATTACCGGCGATCTCGGTCGTGACGATTCCGATAACCGCCCGTCTCGTGCTGCCGCTGGATGCCGAGGCTCATCTACCCCTGGCGAACTTCTTGACGACGCTCGTCTTGTTCCAGCTTGTGCCGCTGTTGATCGGGCTGTTGATCGCCGACCGCGCTCCTGCGCTCGCCGCGAAACTCGTGCGGCCATTTACTCTTGTATTCTTTGTCGCCGTTCTCGCCTTGTTGGTGCTGCTCTTCCCCACGCTCGTGAAATCCGTGACGGGCGTGTATGGTAGTCACGGCCTGTTGGCAGAGCTTTCAGTCGTGATCCTCTCCATTGGTGTTGGTTGGCTCCTCGGTGGCCCCGAGGCACCATACCGCCGGACCCTTGGCATAGCAACCGCCCTGAGGAATATCGGTCTCTGCGCCCTCATCGCAACCACCGCGTTTCCAGATTCGCTCGTCGCTCCGACTGTTTTCACGTATTTCCTCGTGCAGTTCATCGTCACAGTGATCTTTCGCGTCGTGTTCCATCGCGAAGCCAAAGCGGCCTCAGCGTAAGATCACCTTCGCCGTCTTCGACCGAGTACACTAGAAGACTGTGTTGCGAAGGTAAGCTTTCGCGCTGCGAGAACTAGGCGGTCCCCCTACACCAGGAGATTACTATGCCAAAAGACACTCCAAATGTCGTGTTTATCATGGCCGATGACATCGGCTGGTTCAACTTGGGCTGCTATCACCAAGGCATGATGGCAAGCCGCACGCCGAATCTCGATCGCATTGCAGCAGAAAGGCATACGCTTCACCGACTATTACGCAGAAGCGAGCTGCACCGCAGGCCGCGCGAACTTCATCACCGGTCAGCTGCCGATTCGGACCGGCTTGACGACAGTAGGTCAAGCGGGCGCGAAGGTGGGAATGCCGGCGGAAGCCCCGACGATCGCCACCGCGCTCAAGTCCATGGGCTATGCCACGGGCCAGTTCGGCAAGAACCACCTCGGCGACTTAAACGAATACTTGCCGACCGTTCACGGTTTCGATGAGTTCTTCGGTTATCTGTATCACCTCGATGCGATGGAAGACCCGGCGCATCCCAACTATCCCCAGGCGCTCAAAGACAAGATCGGTCCGCGCAACATGGTGCATAGCTGGGCGACCGATAAGGACGACCCGACAGTCGATCCACGCTGGGGCAAAGTGGGCAAGCAGAAGATCGAAGACGCCGGCACCCTGTACCCCGACCGTATGGAGACCGTCGATGACGAAATCCTGGCGCATGCCCTGAAATTCATCGATGGAGCGAAGGCCGCCGGCAAGCCGTTTTTCTGCTGGCTCAACCCGACGCGCATGCACGTCGTCACTCACCTGTCACCGAAGTATCAGGGCATGCGCAATTCCGACAACGGCTGGTCCATCTCCGAGGCCGGCATGGCGCAACTCGACGACATCGTCGGAACGGTTCTGAAGAAACTCAAAGACGACGGTCTCGACCAGAACACCATCGTCGTATTCACAACGGATAATGGGACCGAGAATTTCACCTGGCCGGATGGTGGTCAAACCCCGTTCGCCGGCGGAAAGGGCACCGTGCTCGAAGGTGGGTTCCGTGCACCGTGCATCGCACGCTGGCCCGGTAAGATCCCCGCGGGCAAGGTTGAGAACGGCATCATCTCAGGGCTGGATTGGTTTCCGACCCTTGTCGCCGCTGCGGGTAATCCCAACATCGTCGACGAGCTCAAGAAGGGTAAGCAGCTCGGCGATCGCACGTATAAGGTCCATCTCGATGGCTACGATCAGACCAACCTGATCACTGGGAAAGGCCCCTCCAACCGCCACGAGATTTTCTACTTCGCAGAGGGCACGCTTGGGGCGATCCGCTACAACGACTACAAGTACCGCTTCATCGACCAGCCAAACGGCTGGCTCGGCGGCACGGTCAAAGTGGACTGGCCGATCCTGTGCAACCTGCGATTGGATCCGTTTGAACGCACGGGCCTGACCGGGTCTCTGGCGTTCTACAACTGGTTCGCATACGAGTTCTGGCGTTTCGTGCTGGTGCAAGAGGTCGTCGCGAGGGGAGCGCAGAGCTTCATAGACTTCCCACCGATGCAAAAGGGCGCGTCATTCAACATGGAGGCCGTGAAGGCTCAGGTCGAAAAGGCCATCGCTTCACACTCAGGATCGTAGAGGCAGGCACCAAACCAGGAAAGACGAGGGCCGCTTGACAAGCGGCCTTCGTCGTATAGAAAGGCCGGTTGCATGACCCCGCTGATCTTCAGCCAGTTTGGATTTCTAACGCTTGGGACGCTTGGTTACATCGACCTGATCGCCGCGACGACGAATGCTTTCAATGGCGCGCTGCTGGCACGCCGGCCTAGCCACTACAAGCATTTCACGGGCATTGGCATCATCATCATGGCCTACGCCGGCGGCATCGGTGGCGGCACGCTCCGCGACATCCTCGTGAACAAAGTTCCCGCGCCGCTCGTAAACCCGTGGTATCTGATCCTATGCTTGGCCGCCGCATGCGTTGCGCTGCTTATAACCTTTCGCAGCGGCGTGCGATTCCAGGATGGCTTGTTTCAGTTCATGACTGCTTTCTCATTGCCATGGTACGCGATTGTCGGAGCCGAGGTCGCCGTCGGCGCGCATCTGGGATATTTCGCAGCCGTTATTATCGGAGTGATCGCCACCACCGGTGGACGTTACATCATCGATATCTCTTGCGGCGTCATACCACAACAGCTGGTGCGCGGTGGGTTCTTCGTGCTGACAGCCATCCTCACGGCAGCGCTCTACCTGACGTGCCGGGAAGCCATTGGCATGTCCGTCGTGACGTCAACGGTCATCGCGTTTGTCTTCGGATTTGGGTTCCGTCTCACGTCGCAAGCGCTAGGGTGGGAAGAGTGGGAGCCGTGGGAGCCGGCCCAACTGAAAGCCGGCGAGAAGACCCATGCGACGCTGGTTGAAGGTCTGCGCGCAGAACTGGACCCCGAAAAAAAGTAAACGGGGAGACCTAGTCGACGACGCGCAGGCCGATATGGTTGGCGGCGCTCGATGGTTCTTCTTGACCGCGACCACCTACTTCATAGCGCGAGCAGAACTGATCGGTGCATAGGAACGAGCCGCCGCGGAGAACGCGTTTGGGGACACCCGGCTCTTTTGGATCGTAGCTGAACGGGGGGCCCTGCGGATCGACGGCGACGCCACCGCGTGAGGCGAGCGTCTTGTAGTAATCGGCTTCATACCAATCCGAGGTCCATATCCACACATTTCCCGACATGTCGTACAAACCGTAGCCGTTAGGCGGATACGATCCTACCGGCATTGCACCGGGATGCCGGGTGCTCTTGTCGGGGAAATGACCGTGAAATGTGTTGGCCATGTCCTTGCCGGCCGGAGAGAAGGTATCGCCCCAGGCGTACGGCTTGCAGCTGAGGCCGCCGCGCTCTGCGTATTCGTACTCCGCCTCGGTGGGCAGGCGCTTACCAGCCCAGCGCGCATAGGCTTGGGCATCTTGGTACGATATCTGGACGACCGGATAGCGGTCGCGACCGATGATGTTGCTCTGCGGCCCCTCCGGGTGGCGCCAGTTCGCGCCCGGGACGTACTTCCACCACTGCGAGTCGTCGTTAAGCTCGACAGGGTGATCGGGCGGCGTGAAGACAAGCGAACCGGGGACGAGTTTATCCAACGGGGCGTTCGGGAAATCGGCCGGGTTCGGTTTGCGCTCGGCGACGGTCACGTAACCCGTGGATCGCACAAAGCGCGCGAATTGCGCATTCGTCACTGTAGTCGCGGAGATCCAAAAGCCTTTGAGCCGCACCCGGTGCCAAGGCCGCGCGTCATCGAACTTCGGATTG
>Ga0116216_10000530_pt1 | contig 30268 bp, 29 predicted proteins | sample Sb_taG_11_FD_89696 | JGI IMG/M metagenome (GOLD analysis project Ga0116216, IMG submission 89696) | Peat soil microbial communities from Weissenstadt, Germany - Sb_50d_3_AS metaG | ecosystem: Environmental > Terrestrial > Soil > Wetlands > Peat | place: Germany: Weissenstadt | collected 2010-09-21
ACGAGTGGTACTGCTCGACGCCGACCGACTGGCAACGGGGCAGGGCGAAGACCCCGCCCACGAGGGGCCAGGAGAGCTCCAGCCCCTGCTGGCTGGCGTGGTCCCAGTGCACGAACATCCCGACCCGGGCATCGTCGAACCAGCTCGGATCGGGAGCGGCGGGACGAGGGGTGTCGGGCTCCACAGTCCCCGCGTTAGCAGCGTCGGGGAATCCGCTCCACTCGGCGTCGGCGGCGGACCGGCGTCCCTCGAGCGATGGCTCCTAATCTGAGCGTCTCGCCACTGGAGGACGCCATGGCACGTGGCCCGCTCGAGGGTCTCCGGGTGATCGACCTCACCGACGACAGCGGCCGCTTCGCGGCGAAGCTGCTTGCCGAGGCCGGGGCGACCGTCGCTCGCGTCGGGCGGGGGTCATCGGGGCCGCCGATGCGGTCGGCCGATGCCGCCGCTCTGGGCGGGCTCCTCGACTGGTGGTACGACGGCGGCAAGCTGCGGCTGCACATCGACCTCGACACCGAAGAGGGCGGTTCGGCCTATCGCGCGCTCGCGGAGCATGCCGACCTCGTCATCGAGACCGAGCCGCCGGGGGCGATGGCCCGCCGCGGCCTCGACCACGCCGACCTCCTCGCGGCCAACCCGCACCTCGTCCAGGTATCGCTGACGCCTTTCGGGCGCACCGGCCCGCGGAGCCACTGGCAGACGAGCGATCTGGTGGCCTCGGCGCTGGGCGGTGTCCTGTCCCTCTCGGGATTGCCCGATCAGCCGATCAACCCCTGGGGTCGCCAGACCTACAACTTCGCCGGGTTCATGGCCGCGAACTGCGGCCTGGCGGCGGTCCGGGCGGCCCGGCGCGAGGGGCACGGGCAACACGTCGACGTCTCGCTCTACGAGGTCGTGTGTACGACGGTCGAGCAGCTGCTGTTCCAATACTGGTTCGACGACCTGCTCCCCTACCCGAAGATCGCCCCCCGCCAGGGGTCGTTGCACTGGATCGGCGCCTACAAGGTGGTTCCGGCCAAGCGGGGCTGGGAGATGGTCACCCCGACCCCCAACGGGGTTGGGCTGCTCGGCTGGATGGTGGAGGAGGGGTTCGAGCCGGCGCTCGAGTTGGTCAATCGCCCACCCCAGGAGCTGCTCACCCAGCTTCCGCGGCTGATGGATGTGGTGGCCGGCTTCGCTGCGACCAAGGATGCCGGCGACCTGTTCGAGGGCGCGCAGGCGCGCCACATCGCCTTTGCCGAGGTCCAGACGGTGGCGCAGGTGGCGTCGAACCCCCAGCACGAGTTCCGGGGCTTCCTCCGGTCGGTCGACTGGGGCGGGTCGGCGGTGGTACTCCCGGGCCCGGTGGCCCGGTTCGGGGCCACTCCGGCCCCGCCGCCGGCGCCCCCCGAAGACGCCGATCCCCAACGGGTGCTCGAGCGCTGGGCGGCGCCCCGCCCGCCGGCACCCGTGTTGTCCCGAGACCCGGCCAAGCCCCTCGACGGCCTGCGCGTCCTCGACCTCAGCCACGTCCTGGCCGGGCCCGTGTGCACCCGGTTGCTCGGGGATCTGGGCGCCGACATCGTGAAGTTCCAGACCACCGAGCGGGCGACCGTCGTGAACGACCCGAGCCATCCGTACTTCTATGTCTGGAACCGGTCCAAGCGCCTGGTGACGCTCAACATGAAGGACGAGCGGGCGACCGGGATCGTGCGCCGGTGCATCGAGCAGAGCGACGTCCTGATCGAGAACTTCTCCGCGGGCGTGCTCGACCGCTGGGGGCTCTCCTACGAACAGGCGCGGCAGTCGAATCCGGGGCTCGTCTATGTGACCATGTCGGGTTGCGGCCACGAGGGCCCGTGGTCAAACCTCGTGACCTATGCCCCGACGATCCACGCGCTCTGCGGCCTCACCTACCTCTCCAACCCGCCCGGTCGCGGCGATCTCGGTCCCGGCTACTCGCTGAACGACATCGCGGCCGGTCTGTCCGCCGGCTTCGCCGTCCTCGCCGCGCTCGAGCACCGCGACCACACCGGCGAGGGGCAGCACGTCGACATCTCCCAGATGGAGACCGGTGGCTACCTGATCGGCCCGGCGCTCACCGACTTCATGAGCAACGGCCGGGAAGCCCACCCGATCGGCAACCGTGACCCCTTCGGGCTCCTCGTCCCGAACGAGTGCTACCGCAGCGCCGACGGCGAGTGGCTCGCGGTCTCGTGCCGGGACGACGGCGACTGGGCGAGGCTCGTCGGGGAAGCCGGGCTCGAGGCCGATCCCCGCCTGGCCGAGCTGGACGCGCGGCGAGAGCGGTCCGACGAGGTCGACGAGCTGGTCGGCCGGTGGGTCGCGTCGGTCTCGGCCGACGAGGCCCAGGACCGCCTGCAGGAGGCCGGGGTGCCGGCCGGGAAGGTCCAGCACACCGGCGACCTCATGGCGGACCCGCACCTCGAGGCGCGCGCCTTCTGGCAGACCTTCGACCACCCCGCATTCGGGACCCGCCCGCACGACCGGTTCCCGGCGCTCTGGAGCGGCACCGATCTCGAGCCCTACCGCAGGGCCGGGGCGTACGTCGGCGAGCACAACTTCGAGATCTACCCCGAGCTCCTCGGCATGGACGAGGGCGCGGTGGCCGAAGCGATGAGCGAGGGTCTCTTCAGCTGACGCCCGCCGAGGCCGGCTCGGCCGCCGCGAGCCTGACCAGCTCCTCGGTCACCAACTGCTCGTGGGCCTCGAAGTCCCGCCGCGCCGCCCGGGGGTTCCAACGGCCCCGCATGGCGAACACCAGGAGGAGGAACACGCCCTGACCGCCGATGCAGACCTCCCACCAACGCTTCCACTCACCGGGTGAGGCCTTGGCGGCGGGCAGCACCTTCTTCTCCGTGTAAAGGAGATTGGCCAGGTTCTGCGAGTGCGTCCCCACCTTGGCCGCGATCTCGGCGTTGCTCACCGGATGGCCGTTCGAGATCGCCGTCGCGAGCGGGTTGTAGGCAAGGAGCCCCAGCACCTGGGGATTGGTGAGGCCGCCGACGGCGTTCAGAGCGTCGCCCAGGTTGTGGGTCCGGTCGCAGGCGGCGATCAGCTTCCCGAGCGTCTGGGGCCCCGGTTCGCCGGTCGACTGGAGACCGGCAAGCACGCTCGACGGCGCCGACTTCGTGGCGCATCCGCTCGCGCCCGGCGCATAGGGAACCGCCGCTTGGATGCTCTGCAGCACCCCGGCCGCCTGCTGGTTGTCGACGAGCGTGGTGGAGGTGGTGATGATTCGGGGGAGCACCAGGAACGAGATCGCCACGACGATCCGGAGCATCCATCCCCAGATGGCGAGGCCGGTGGCCGTGAGCGCCGGGTTGTGCGATTCGATCTGCTCGGTGTAGCTCGCCATCCAAGGGGAGTACGCGCAGCCGATGGTGATCGCGAGGAGCACCACGATCAGGACGTTCGAGTAGTACCCCACGTGTGGGTCGTCGACCTGAAGGATGAGGAACACCATCATCACCATGGTGGCGATCGCCCCCACGAGCATGAACGGCTTGCGCACCCGGAGCCGGTCGGAGAGGACACCGAAGAGCACCAGGGCGCCCGATAGGACGGCCGAGTACCACACGTTGATGGCGTTGGCGTCGGGGGTCGAACGACTGAACACGACCACCCAGTAGAGGGTGAGGACACTGACCGACGCGTAGTAGAAGAGCAGGAAGACCGAGACGGCCACCGACGAGGACAACAGGTCCAGCCGGAGCATCGTCCGCAGCGGGTGGCGGCTTTCCTTCTCGACGTCGATCCCGAGCGCCCGCGCCTCCACAAGCACCCGCTCCCGCTCCGACACCATGAGCTGGTCGCGCAGCTGGGGTGAGAGCTCGCGCAGGAACACGAACGAGACCACCACCACCACCATGCACACGATCCCGGAGATCACGAACTGGTCCTGCCACGGGGCGAGGTGCGGGAGCGTATGGGTGGCCACCAGGCTGGCCGTGAGCGCCCCCATCGTGGGCCCGAGCGCCCAAAAGCCCATGGCGGCCCCTCGGCCCACCTGGGGCGAGAAGTCCCGCATGAGAGCCGGGGTCGACACGAGGATGACCCCTTCGGCGAACCCGATCACCGAGTAGGCGATGGCGAAGCCGAACTTCGAGTGGATATTCGGGATGGCCGCCAGCTGGACCAGCGCCACGGTCAGGGTGCCGTAGATCGTGAGGTTGGCCCGACCGATCACGTCGGAGAGCCCTCCGATGAAGGCGGTGAACGCCCCGATCGCGTTGGACACCACGATCACGTACAGGAAGTACTGGAACGACATGTGGTACGAGGGCAGCAGCAGCGGGAGGACCGCCCCCTCCACGTAGTAGAGGTAATAGAGCATGATCGTGGTGACAACCACGATCGCCAGGTACCCGTAGCGAGCCGCCGTCCGCGGGTAGTGCCGGAGCTGGCGCCGCACGAACGCCTCCACGAGCCGGTTCGGATGCGTTGCGGTGGGTGACGCGACTGCCATCTGTGCCCTCCCGGCCCGGTCTGTTGGCCCGAGCTCTTGGCCCGCCGGTGCTCAAAACACTCTCCCACCGCCAAGCCCTGCGGTGGGATGCCAGTCGAGCACGTTCAGTGCCCGGCGCACCCCCGCTGGATCGGGGTTGAGGAGACGTTTGACAGCGAGGGAAAACTCGATAGTATACTCAGTATGCTCTCGAGTTTGGCAGTTGCGTGAGTGTTCGCCACGCCCTGCTCGGCCTCCTCAGTGAGGGGCCCAAGTACGGCCATCAGCTGCGGCAGGAGTTCGAGGTCCGCACGGGGGACGTCTGGCCGCTCAACGTCGGCCAGGTGTACACGACGCTCCAGCGGCTCGAGCGCGACGGCATGGTCGAATCGGCCGACGACGGCGCCGAGGGGGCCCAAAAGGACTTCCGGATCACGCCGTCCGGCGAGCGGGAGCTTCTCGCCTGGTTACGCACCCCTCCGGACCTGACCTCGCCCCCGCGCGACGAGCTGGTCATCAAGGTGCTCGTGGCCCTGGCCCTGCCGGGGATCGACGTCCGCGACGTCCTCCAGATCCACCGCCGCTACCTGGTCGAGCTCATGCAGCAGTGGACGCGACTCAAGGAGGACGAGGCCGAGTTCGACCTCCCGCTCGCGCTCGTCGTCGATGCCGAGCTGTTCCGGCTCGACTCGGTCATTCGGTGGCTCGACGCGGTCGACGGCCGGCTGAAGCGCGCATCTCTCGAAACATTCGAACCCGATACCAGCGTCCCCCGACTACGTCGGAGATTGGCGGTGAGGCGATGAGCTTCCTCGAACTGCAGCAAGTCTCCAAGTCCTACGGCGAAGGCCAGACCGAGGTCCATGCTCTTTCCAACATCACCCTGTCGGTTGACCGGGGCGGCCTCGTGGCCGTCATGGGGCCGAGCGGGTCGGGAAAGTCGACGCTCCTCACCATCGCGGGAAGCCTCGAGGAGCCGACCGAGGGCGAGGTCCTGATCGATGGCCAGCCGCTCTCGTCGCTGTCCCGCAACGAGAAGGCGCGACTGCGGCGGCGAACCGTCGGGTTTGTCTTCCAGGACTTCAACCTCCTCGCCGGGCTCACCGCCGTTGAGAACGTGTCGCTCCCGCTCGAACTCGACGGCGTCGGCGCCCGGCGGGCCCGGGTCGCAGGACTACAGGCCCTCGAGGACCTCGGGTTGGCCGACCGGGCCGGGCATTTCCCCGACGAGCTGTCGGGTGGGGAACGCCAGCGGGTCGCCATCGCCCGGGCGGTCGTGGGTGACCGCCACCTCGTGCTGGCGGACGAGCCCTCCGGCGCCCTCGACTCGACCAACGGCGAGGCCGTGATGCGCATGTTCCTCGCCGCCTGCAAGCGCGGGCTGGCGGCGATCGTGGTGACCCACGACGCCCAGCTCGCTTCTTGGGCCGACCGGGTCGTGTTCCTCCGGGACGGCCGCATCGTCGACCAGACCATTCCGCCTCCGAGCCCCGAGGCCCTCCTCCAGGACGTGCGGAACCCATGACCGTCATGACCCGTCCGCGTGAGGTCTCCGCGCCCGAGCGGTTGCCCGACAACGGCGGTCGACCGGGCCGCCGGGCCATGACCCGATGGGCCTGGCGACTGTTCCGCCGCGAATGGCGGCAGCAGCTGCTGGTGCTCGCGCTCATCGTCGTGGCCGTCGCGGCCACCGTCATCGGCGCCGCCGCCGCCACCAACAGCCCGCCGCCAAAGAATGCCGGGTTCGGGACCGCCCAGGACCTCGTGACCCTCGGGCCGAGCCCGGCGCTGGCGCACCAGATCGCGGCGGTCGAGCACCGGGTGGGCCGGGTTGACGTCATCGAGAACCAGTCGCTCATCATCCCCGGAACGATCGAGGCCTACGACCTCCGGTCCCAGAATCCGCACGGGGCGTTCGGGCAGCCGATGCTTGCGCTCGTGTCCGGCCGCTACCCGACGACGACGTCGCAGGTGGCCGTCACCGCCGGGGTGGCAGCGGCGTTCCGGCTTCACTTCGGCGGGACCTTCTCGGAGGGAGGGACAAGCCGACGGGTCGTCGGGATTGTCGAGAACCCCCAGAGCCTCCTCGACGCGTTCGCGCTGGTGATCCCCGGGCAGGTGCACGCCCCGACCCAGGTCACGGTGCTCTTCGATAAGCCCCCGGGCGTTCGACTCGGGCCCAACGTGGTGACGCCGTCTTCGGTGTCCAACAACAACCCACTGAACCCCGAAACGATCGTGATGGCCCTCGCCACCCTCGGGATGCTCCTCATCGCCCTGGTCGCGGTCGGCGGGTTCACCGTCCTCGCGCAGCGGCGGCTCCGCTCGATCGGGATGCTCGGCTCGCTCGGCGCCACCGACCGGAACATCCGCCTGGTCGTCCGGATGAACGGCGTCGTCGTCGGGGTGGTCGGGACGCTGCTCGGCGCGGTGCTCGGGGTGCTCGCGTGGCTGGCCTACCGGCCCCATGTCGAGGCCAGCTCCCACCACCTGATCGGCCTGTGGGCCCTTCCTTGGGCGGTGATCGGCCCGTCCATGGGGCTCGCCGTGCTCGCCACCTACTTCGCCGCCTCCCGGCCGGCACGGGCCATGGCCAAGGTGCCGATCGTGACGGCGCTCTCCGGACGGCCGCCCAGCCCGAAGCCGGCCCACCGCTCCATCGTGCCCGGCGTGCTGGCCATCGTGGCGGCGATCCTCCTGCTGGGGGTCTCCGGGGCCAGTTCCCACGGCGGCGGGATGCCGGAGCTGATCTTCGGGCTCGTGGCACTGATCGTCGCCGTGATCCTGCTCGCCCCCCTGTGCGTCTCGGCCCTCGCACGCGTCTCAAGCCGGGCCCCGATCGGACTCCGCCTGGCGCTGCGGGACCTGGCCCGCTACCGCTCCCGGTCGAGCACCGCCCTGGCCGCGGTCGCGCTCGGGGTCCTGATCGCCGTGATCGTCGCCGTCGCCGCCGCCGCCCGCTACGGCAACGTGCTCGACTATGCCGGCCCGAATCTGGCGTCCGACCAGCTGATCGTGTACACGCCGAACGGCTCCGGCGGCCCTCTCGGCGTCGCGACCACCGACGACGTCGCCAGGAGCGCCCGGACCATCGCCACCGAGCTCGGCGCCCGGGAGTTCTTCCAGCTCGACTCGACGTCGGCGAACCTCCAGCACGCCGGGCCCGGCCGCAACTTCAACGGCCAGCTCTATGTGGCCACCCCGCAACTGCTCCGGGCGTTCGGGATCGCCCCTTCGACGATCGAGGCGTCGACTGAGGTGCTCACCGTGCGGCCAGGCCTCGCCGGCATGTCCGACATGCAGCTCGTCTACGGCGACGCCTTCGGTTCAAAGGGGTTGGCCCCCGGCCGGCCCGGCCCCAACCCCTTCGCGTGCCCGAAGTCGTCATGCCTGGACAATCCGGCGATGCAGCAGGTGAGCGCGCTTCCCGCCGGCACCTCGGCGCCCAACACGGTGCTCACCGAGCACGCCGTGCGCTCGCTGCATCTGCAGCTCAGCAACGCGGGCTGGATGATCGAGACCACCGGGCCGCTCAGCGCCACCCAGATCCACGACGCTCAGCAGACCGCCGCGCTGGCCGGCATGTCGGTCGAGACCAAGAACGATGCCCCGAACTCGTCCGAGATCATCAACTGGGCAACGGTGTTCGGCGTGGTCCTGGCCCTGGCCATCCTGGCGATGACGGTGGGCCTCATCCGGAGCGAGACGGCGAGCGACCTCCGCACCCTGACCGCGACCGGTGCAGGCTCGAGGACCCGCCGGGTCCTCACCGGCTCGACGGCCGGCGCCCTCGCCTTCCTCGGGGCCGTGATCGGCACGGCGGGCGGCTATCTCGCGACGGCAGCGTGGTTACGGAACAGCTCGCTCAACGGCGGCCTCTCGGCGCTCGGGAACGTGCCGAGCACCAACCTCCTCATCATCCTGGTCGGGATGCCACTGGTCGCGGCGGCGGCCGGGTGGCTGCTGGCCGGGCGCGAGCCGCCCGCCATCGCCCGCCAGCCGATCGAATAGCGCTACCCCGCGGCCTCGGCCAGCTCGACGGCCGACGTCGCGAGGACGGTGGCGGCCACGCCGAGGGAGGCCTCGTCGACCCGGAAGGCCGGGCTGTGGTGATGGCCACTCGTCCCGTCGGGGAGGGCGCCGCCGACCATGAAGTAGCAGCCCGGGACCCGGTCGAGGAACACCGAGACGTCGTCACTCGCGGCGATGGGGCTCTCCGCCGCGATGACCTGACCCTCCCCGAGCGCCCGCCGGGCCACCGCGAGCACCGTCTCGGTCACGCCGGCGTCGTTTCGCACGGCACCCGTCCGGTAGGTCTGCTCGACCGACACCTCGACGTCGAACTCGACCGACACCTCCTCGGCGAGCGCCAGGAGGCGGCGCTCGGCCTCGGCCAGCTGGTCGGGCTCGAAGAACCGCAGGGTCCCGAGGAGCTCCGCCCGGGTCGGCACGACGTTCGGCGCGGTCCCCGCCTGCACCTTGCCGGGGCTGCAGACGCAGGCGGTCCCGTCGCTCGACAGGTCGGCCACCGCCCGGTCCATCTGGTCGGCAAACCTCGACACCGCGAGCACGACGTTGCCCCGGCGCGGCTGGAGCGCACCATGACCGCCCGATCCGCGCACGCTGACCCGGAGGCCGCGGACTGCGGCCATCTGGAGCCCGGGTCGCGCCGCCACCAAGCCCGTCGGGAGGGCGCTGGCCACGTGGCAGCCGATGGTGGCGGCCGGCTCGAACCGCTCGAGCAGCCCCCCGTCGACCATCGCCTGGGCTCCCGACACCAGTTCCTCAGCCGGCTGGAACGCGAAGATGAAACGACCGCCGAGGTCCTCCGCCCGAGCCGTGAGGGCCGATGCCACGCCGAGCAGCGCGGCGGTGTGGATGTCGTGGCCGCAGGCGTGCATGCGACCTTCGACCCGGGAGGCGAAGGCGAGGTCGTGCTCCTCCTGGACGGGAAGCGCGTCGATGTCGGCCCGCAGGAGGATGGTCTGCCCGGCACGGCCACCGTCGAGGGAGAAGACACCGCCGGTGGCGGTCGGGCAGGGCTCCTCGACCAGGCCGATCGACGCGGCTCGCTCCCCGATCAGCGCAGTGGTCTCGGACTCCTCGAACGACAGTTCCGGATGGGCGTGGAGTGCCCGACGGATGTCGACCATCTCGTCGCGTCCCGCCGCGACCTGGGTGGCGATCTCGTCGGCTCGCGACACGGTCCCGAGCCTAATGGGGGGCGAATCAGCCGCTTGGGGGTGCCCCGACCGGCGGGATGGCCAGGTCAGGTCTCGTTCGCGACCGGGGCGGTCGGGGTCACGCCCGGCGAGCACGCCCTCGGATCCCAAGGCTCGAGGCCGGTGGTCGGTGCGTTCGGCGCGGCGATCGCACTCGACGCGGGCACCGTCGTCGTCGTGGGGGCCGGACCCGTGCCTTCCGCCGGGAGGGCGCCGACCGTGAACGCGCTCCCCGTCACGACCGTGACCTCGGCACCGTCGGTGACTTCGGCGGGATCGAACGCCATGATCACCGACCCGCCCAGGCGGGAGAGGACCGCCTGGGCGGCGGCCACCACCGCCGGCGCCCGCGACCCGTAGTACACGACCGTCTCGCTCACGTCGCCAGCCGAATTCGCGTCGCTCACCCCGGCGATGCGGAATCCCTGCGCCTCGAGGGCGCTGGCGGTGTCGGTCGCCTGATTGGAGATGCCGGTGGCGTTGACAACCGAGACCGAGACCGACGACGCCGGGGGCAGCTTCCGGCCGGTCATCGAGTCGATGTCGGACCGGATGCCGAGCACCTGGTCGATCACCGCCCGGTCCGGCGCCGTCGCCGGGAACTCGACCTGGCCGTAGTTGCCGCCCTGGTAGAGCAGGTCTCCACCGCTCCCCTCCGGGTCGGTCACCACCCCGACCGGGAGCGTCAGCTGGGGCACCGCGTTGAAGTCCACCCCGTGGAAATCGAAGAGCAGGTGGGCCATGTCGTTGACCGACCAGGACTGGTCGAAGCTCACGTCGCTCTTCAAGGAGTTGAGGAGGTCGAGGTCCCGGATCGGGTTCCCGAGACCGGTCTTCGCGGCGGCACCGGCGAGCACGCGAAGGAACTCGTGGTCGCGACGAATCCGCGCCAGGTCGCTGAGGCTCTCCTGCGGCCACCCGAACGCGTTGGCTCCGTCCGCGCTCGAGCCTTGGTACTGGAGGTGGCGGGCGCGGACGACCTCGAGCGCCTGGGTCCCATTCAGGTGCACGCACGCGGCAGCCCGCACGTTCAGCCCCGACTCGGCATCGAACACCGACATCGGGAACGACATGTTGATGCCCCCGAGTGCGTCGACGATGTTGGCGAACTGGTCGAAGTTCAGCGACACCGCGTGCTGGATGGGGATCCCGATGTCCTCCTCGATCGCCGCCACGGTTTGCGAGAGTCCCTGGTACAGGCTCGTGTCGATCTTGTTTGCCCCACTAGCGCGGGCGTTCGGCACGAACAGGTCCCGCGGAATCGACAGGAGCGCCAAACGATGGTGGGTCGTGTCGACGTGCAGGATCATGATGACGTCGCTGTTCACGCCGTTCACCCCCTGAGAGCAGAGGCCATAAGCGGGGTTCTGGACGCTGAGCGCGCATCGTGAAGTCGATCCGGCCATGAGGATGTTCTCGGTGCCGGCCTCGGCTCCGCTGGAAAATTCCGCCGCGAGCCCTTTCACCTGGACCCGGTTCAGGTCATGGGTGATGTAGTAGAGGTACCCCGCTCCCCCGATGACAAGGAAAAGGACGAGGACCAGGACACCGGCAACAATCCGTCGGCGCCTGACGCGCCTCGAGGTCCGCCGGGGAGCGCCGTGTTGGGCCCGTCGCTTCGGCGCGGCCGGCCGGACCCGCTCACCGAGCTCGCGGAGGCGTTCCTCGCTCCGGGGCGCCGTCGCCACTGATTGTGACGGACCGCGGCCGGCGCGCCCACTCACGGTGAGTCATCGTACCAACGGGCCTCTTCGAACACGCGTCACCCCGGGCGCCTTGCGGTCACGTCGAACCGACATCAGGCCGGACCGGCGCGCCACTCGTGCATGGCGACCAGGTACTTGACCGGATGAAAGGCGCGCCGGCCGTCGGGCTTCACGAGCTCCCGGGCGATCGTCTCGAACGGGATCTCGCCCCTCTCGCAGTGGAAATAGCGATCCTCGCTGCGGTCGAGAAACGACTTGCGCATGTTGTTGTTCACCACCCGGAACCCGAGGGCATCTGCGTACGCGGGGTAGCTGATCTCGCCGTGGACGAGCTCGATGTCTTCGGTTCTCGAGAATTCCTCGAGGAACGCACGCGACAGCAGCGGACCGGGACCGAGGGACGCCCAACGGAGCGACCTCAGCCCGAAGGTGTCGCCCATGTAGGCCATGAACTGCGCGAAGGACTCGCTCCGGTTCGTCCAGACCCAACGCTGCTCGATCTCCTCGGTGAATTGCACAGCGGCGCAGAGCGCGATCTCGTCGTCGGCGGTGTCGGGATAGATGTCGCTCAGTGGGGCCGCGGTGAGCAGGTCCCAGTCGTACTCGTAGACCCGGTCGAATTCGATGTCCCGACCGTGGGTGCGATACCACTGCTTGGTCATGAGGTCGTTGTGCAACCATGCCCAATCCGCGCCCCGATCCGGCGCCTGTTGGATGTCGACCGCGAGGTCGCCCAGCGCCGCCCGGGCCGCGGCGCGGCCGCCGGCCGGCCCGCCGTAGAGGGCATGGACGGGGATATTGGGATTGAACGACCGGAGCATCGCCACCCGTTCGCGGCAGACGTCGAAGGACTGGTGGAACTTGAACAGGACGACGCTGGTCATGTCCGGCCAGGACACGCGGTGGCGGGCGGCCCGCCCCCGACAACGCTGCTCGTCAAATCAAGCCTCGTTTCCCGGGGCATAAGGCCGAGGTGCTCTCAGACATGGACTTACCCACGCTGCGCTGGTCAAGGCGGGAGATGACCAAAATACACCTGGCCAGCGACCCGAGAAGACCACCGCCGAAAGTGGTCATGGGTTCTCGCGCGCGGTCTGCGGCGAGATGTGTCGAGAAATCGCGCTATCAGGCGACTCTCTTCGAATTCGATTCACGCCTCGCACTCGTCCTTGGGGGCAGGACCGAAGCCGGCAGTTGACGCTGGACGAACCTTCTCGCTCGGTACGCACGAGTCCGAGCATTGTCCTCGGAGATGTGTTCGGCGACCGCCACCTGTGCGTAACTCCATCCATGGATTTCTCGAAGTAGGAGCGCCCTACGCAGTTCCGGCCGCAGTTGGCGAATTGCCGCATCAACTGCTCTCACATGTCCGGGTTCGGGGACCTGTTCGGCAAGGTCGACCTCGTCTTGATGCTGGAAGTACAGCGCCTGGGCGAGAGCGCGCTCACGCCCGATTCTTGCCCGCTCGTCGATGCACACGTGGTGGAGGATGGTGTTCAACCAAGCCCCGACTCGGTACTCACCGGTCGAACCAAAGTGCCGGATACCCTGGAGCGCCCTCCTGAAGGTCTCCTGGCAAGCGTCCTCTGGTTGCCCGAACGGTCCTAGAAGCCGATGGGCCTGGGATAACAGGGCTTCGTAGTGGTCATTGAAGATCGCAGCAAATGCCTCACTGTCTCCACCGATGTAGCCATCTACGAGAGCGCGGTCCCGGTCGCCACTGGTCACCGATAATGACGTCGTACCATGACCGATCACAGAGAAGTTCGGCGCGGGCTTCATCACGGCAATCCTCTCTACAAGTACCGACAACTCACCGATCGGCGCGGTTCTCTGGCCATGCTGATTGCCACGGAAGACGAAGGCCAGGGTCAAAAGTCACTCTGGGTCAAGGATCCATTCAGCAGCCACGCCAACAACGCTCATGTGGTTGTCGATCCGGAACGCCACCGCCAGGAAGGGCGGCGAATCAAGGGCATGTCGGTCGAACGTCAGACAATGTTCCGGAGTGGTGGTGTCGGGCCACGTTCCTCAAGTGTCGGCTCCGCTCGCCGATCGGGGATGTCGGCCAACTCAGGATGAGAACCTGACGCGGATGACACTGGCCTCCAAGATGCTGCCATCCTTGGCCGACATGGTCTTCAAGACGATTGCACCTGCCTTGGCAGTGGGCTTGGCGAAGTCGACCGTGCCGGAGAACGGACCCATCACGCCGTTCGAACTGCCCATGACGATGGCCTCCTTGACCGGGGCCAGTACCCCGTCCTGGCGGATCTGCACGTTGACCGTCGCTTCGAAGGCGGTGCTCTGACCGGAAAGCATCACTGGCGAACTGATGTCTTCCAACGTCGTAGGCGATTGCAGCTGGAGGTTCGGGGTTGAGGCGCCAAGCACCCACCAGCTGTTGTCGGCGGTGAGCATTCGTACGATCACCGTGGTCACGGGACCCGTGGAGGTCGCCTGCACAGGGACCTCGCCGGAGCGACTGTCAGCCTGTTGAAAGGCACCGACGACCGGGTCGACGAAGCCGAGGAAAGTGACCGCGAACGATCGGGCCGTGCTGACCGGATCGGAATAGCCGGTGCTTTCGGCAGCAAACGGCCAGACAGCCGTGTCGGGCTGCTCGGGTGACGGACCTGTGGATGTCGTCGAGTTGTGCGTACGGGTTGTTGTGGTGCTGCTCGTCGAAGACAACGTGGCATTCCCGCATCCTGCGATCATGAGCGCTGCCCCAAAGAGTGCGGCGAGGATGGAGGGTCTGCGGAAAACCTTCATATCTCGACTCTGAAACCCGAAGACCATCCGTCGACAGAGGCAGAAGTCCTCGGCGTATATTTGGCGGCAGTATGGTGACGCAAACATGACCGGGACGACCCGGGCGCCCGCGACCGGACGGACCAAGCGGCCCTACGACAGCCCGGTCCGGCGCCAGCAGGTCGCCTCGACCCGCGAGCGGATCGTCTCGGCGGGTTCCGCCATCGTCCACACGCTGCCGGGATGGGACTGGCGGGACCTGACGTTCCGGGCGGTGGCCGAGCGCGCCGGGGTGAGCGAGCGAACCGTCTACCGCCACTTCCCCACTGAGCGGGACCTGCGCGACGCGGTGATGCGGCGCCTGGAGCACGAGGCCGGCGTGACCTACGAGGGGGTCACGATCGACCGCATCCCCGAGGTCGCCGCACGCGTGTTCGCGTCGCTGTCCGCCTTCGTCGTCCCGCCGACCCGCCCCGCCGATCCGACCTTCATCGCCGAGGACGAACGGCGCAAGAGCGCGCTTCTTGCGGCAGTGCGCGCCGCGGCCTCCGAGTGGACCGACGTCGAGCTGAAGATGGCCGCGGCCATCTTCGACGTTCTGTGGAGCGTGCTGTCCTTCGAGCGGTTGACCGACGGGTGGAACTTCGGTCCCGACGACGCGACCTTGGCGCTCGATTGGGCGATCGGGGTGTTGACCGCGGCGGTGCGGGACGGCCGCCGCCCGGTGCCGGGCCTCGCTCACTAGCAGCCGCCGGCCGCCAAACCAGCCGCGCGACACCGCCGGCGTTCGGCCCCGCACGGGCACCTCAGCACCAGTACCCCGCGTACGCCCGCGCCGCCCGCCGAGCGAACTCCTCGATCGGCAGTTCCCGCAGGTCGCGGTTCAGCACCTCGATGCTCACCAGCCCTTCCCATCCTCGTCCGAGCAGCGTCGATGCGAACCGGTCCAGCTCGAGCACCCCTTCGCCGGGCAAAGCCCGACGGTGCAAGGTCTGCTCCATGAGCGGATCGGATGACGGTGCCAACGCGTCGGAGAACTGCACATAGGCGATCTGCTCCAACGGCACCGACGCCAGATCCGCCCAGGTGCTGGCACCGAGGCAGAAGTGCCAGGAGTCGATGACCAGCCCCGCCCGTTCGGCGCCCACGGCCGCGAGCACCTCGAGGCCCGCCGAGATCGTCGGCACGGCTCCGAGCGGGCTGAACTCGACGGCCATCTTCGTATCCGCTTCGGCGAGCATCGCCGCGCAGCGCCGGATCGAGGCGGCGCTCTCGGAGCCGAGCCCGCTCTGGAACACCGTCAGGACCCATTCGGCGCCAACCGTGGCGGCGGCCTCGGCGAGTTTCGCGGCGAAGGACTCGGTTCTGTCGTGGTCGTCGGTGATGACCAGGGCGAGCAGTTCGTGACAGCGGAGACCGGTGGATTTGAACGCCGCGGCCGCGCTGACCGCCTGTCCGGCAGCGACGCCGACCGCTGCGAAACCGGCGTCCCGGGCCGCGACGAGCAGCTCGGGGGGCTGGACGTCCCAGCGCCCGTCAGGAGTGAGACCGAGGTCGACGGGCACGGCTGGCGTGGTCCCCGTCGCCGGGGTTCAGCCCTTGCCCCGGTCCTTCATCGAGGCGAGCCCGGCGAGCGAGGGAGTCCCGCCCGTGACGACGCTCGCACGGGTGTGGCCGAAGTGGTGGATGTCGAAGCACGAGTCGATCGCGGCCTTGAATCCCTGGATGTCGAGCGTGCGGTTGACGGCCTGCTTGGCCATCCGCAGGGCGAAGCTGTCCTGCTTCGCGATGCGCTCGGCCAGCTCCATCGTGGCCGGCATGAGCTCGTCCAACGGGACGACCTTGTTGACCATACCGATCTGCTCGGCCTCCTTGGCGGTGATCGACGCGCCGGTGAACAGCAGCTCCTTGGCCTTGCGGGCCCCGAACTCCCAGGTGTGGGCGTGGTACTCCACGCCGCAGATGCCCATGTAGACGACCGGGTCGGAGAACTCAGCGTTGTCGGCGGCGACGATGAGGTCACAGGGCCAACAGAGCATCAGGCCGGCGGCGATGCACTTGCCCTGGACGGCCGCGATCGACGGCTTCGGGACCTCGCGCCAGGCCTTGGCGTAGTGCAGGTAGCCACGGGTCTCCCAGTCATACAGGGCGTCAGGAAGTGGGATCTCCCGGTTGAGCGTGGACCCGCCGGAGCCCGACATGTCGTGTCCGGCCGAGAAGTGCTTGCCGTTGGAGCGGAGGACGATGACCTTGACTTCCCGGTTCTCGTCGGCCGCGTTCCAGGCCTGGTCGAGCTCCATCAGCACCTTCTGGCTCTGCGCGTTCGCCGCCTCGGGCCGGTCCAGCGTGATGACCCCGACGTTTCCCTCGACCTCGAATTGCACGTGTTCAAGCAGCATCTTTCCTCCTGAGTCGCCCTGCTGAGGGTAGCCGAGCGCGACGGTCGGTGGGACCGAAGGTGGCGGCAGCCGGATCGGGCCGCGTTCCGCACCCGCCGTCGAGGCGGCTCTCGCTCCGGGGCCCGGCCCCCGATCCCGTTCCGGTGTCGGCCCCCCCTCGCGTCAGCCGGGGTGTCGGCGGATCGTCACTCCCCCACGACCACCCGGACCCGGCCGAGGTTCTGGGGCTGGGCGTGCGGCTTGGCCGTGTTGCCCTGCCGCTGGCTGCGGACGCGAAGGGCTGGAAAATAGGTGCCCGGCTCGCTGAAGGCGTGCGACGTGCGCAGATGGACCCGGGACGACGACCCGTCGAGGCCGCTCGCCTTCTCGGCGTACTCGCGCGAGCCGTCGAAGTCCCACTCGGCAGCCACGACCGTGCCGGCGCCGATCGGAACCACGACCGAGGCGACGAACTCAACCTCCTCGCCCACCTTCACGTCGGCCCGGGTTCGCCCGTTCGCGTGCACAGTCGCCGTCGGCTGGATGCCTCTCCTTTCCACCGCCTCTTCGGGGACGATCACCTGGCCGTCGGCGATCTCGTAGCTGGTGCTGGGCGGTGGCGCGACGCCGTGCTCGACCCAGTCGGCCACATCGCGCAGGGCCTGCTCGAGGACACCTCCGTAGTTGACGATGCGCGTCGTCCGGACCGGCCGCGGTTCGTCAGGGCCGACGGACGGGGCGAGGTGCATTGCGTGGTCCACCAGCCAGAACCTGAAACGGTCGTCGGCCGCCGCTCCCTGGACCTTGTGGACGAGCTCGTCGTACCAGGCTCCCTGCCACGGGTAGGCCGCCTCGTCCATCAGGCATTCGACGACGATCATCTTCCCGCCGAACCGGCCGCTCTGGATCGAACCCGATCCCGGCATGGCCATGCTCGCGCCGATGAGGTTGGGGCGCTGGGGGTAGATGGGTTGACCGGCCTTCAAGAATTGGTCCCACACCCGGTAGTCCGGGTGAACCTGATGGCGGTGGTAGGTCTGGAACGCGAGGTACACCGAGTTGTCGATCAGGATCTCGTCCCCGGCGGCGATGCCCGAGAGCCCTTGGAACTGGGCCTCGCCCTGGCCCGTCATCACGATGTCGTCATGCGTGCCGATTACCCAGAAGTTGTGGCCGGCCGCCTTGCCGCTCGTGACGGTCAACATGGCACCCATCAGAATCGCGTCGGGGAGCTCGTCGACCTGCAGCGCCACCGGTATGTTGGCCATCGCGTCGGTCCGGAAGATCGCGACACCGGTCCCGATGCCGTGCTTCTCGGCCTCCTCGGCCAGGATCGGCTTCAGAACCGTGGTCTTGTGTTGCACGCGAGCCTCCCGGAGCGACTCGGTCGGGTTAGCACCGAGGTAGCCGGGCACGGCCCAGAAGTCCTCGAAGTACTCGGGGTCCAGCTTGATCATGTTGTCGCCCAGCATCGACCAGACCCCGGTGTCTCCGGCAGCGATGCGCTTGACGTCGAACCAGGCCCGGAGTGGGAACCCCATGCCGGTGACCTCCGCCAGCGCCTCGCGCTCCTCTGCGCTCAGGCCCGCGTACATGTCGCCGCTGTCACCGGGATCGATCGCGTCGACGATCTGGGGGAACTTTTCCCAGAGGATCCGCATCGCGTGTGCCTGCACGGAGAACACGTTCGGGAGCGACTGGGGGCTCCCGATGATGAACGGCACACACCCGTCCCACACGTTGGTGTTCTCCATGCAACTGATGGTCTTGAATCCGCCGCCGCTCCCGCCGAAGCAGTACCCGTAGGGTCGATGCTCCCCGTACATCTCGGCAGCGAGGATGCGCGAGTACTGGGCGGCGGCGGCGCTGGCCCTGAAACCGGTCACCGTCGCGTCTGCACCCGGGAACGGCGTGAAGCGGCCGAGGTTGGATTCGACCATGTAGGCACCGCTGTCGACGGCGAAGTCGATCGAACCGCCCATACCCGCACGCATGCCCTGGCCGAAGAAGTTCTCGGTTCCCGACACCGCCAGGATCGGCTGGAAAAAGCGCCCCTCATATCGCTCGACGGGCGGGCAGTAGAACGAAAATCTGAGGTCGGTTTCCTCGAACCCGCCGTGGACATAGCGGTGGCGGACGGGGGCGTCACGCCACTCGTCGATGTCGATGAAGGGCTTGTCGTAGTCGGGGTCCTGCAGGGTGGTCTTCGGCATTGCGCTCATCTCACTCCCCGCTTTCGGCACCCGCGCGGGTTGCCACATCGTCCGGATCGTAGTGAGCGGGCCGCGAGAGCGCCCCGGGCGACGAGGAGCTACACGCGGCGACCCGTGAAGCACATCAGCTTCGTCTGCAGATCGGCATCCGCCGGCGGGTCGACCTTGCGGCCGAACACCCCGGTCTCTCGGATCATCGCGTCGAGCGGGAGGAGGCGTTCGTACGTCTCGCTGACCAGGTCCTCATCAAGGGACACGGGAAGGCCTGCGCATTGTGCGAGGTCCCAGCTGTGGATCAGTACGTCCGGGACAATGAACATTCCGATGACCTGGTCCAGAGGCATCTCGCCCATCGGCCCCTGGACGACCTTGGCCAGGTTGTCCTCGGTCAGCGCCTTCAGGGCTGCGTCTCGAGCCGCGACGTAGCTGGCCACGGCGTCCTCGTCATCTTTCGGAGTCGCATCGGCATGTTCACCGATGTTGCCCGCTCCGTAGATCCGTCCGATCCCGCCGGCGACATGTACCACGATGTCCCGCGCCGTCCACCCGTCGCACGGTGAGACTGCCGACCATTTCTCATCGGGCACGGCCTCGACGACCGCCGAGAAGCCGTCGATGGCTCGCCGGTACTTGTCACTGTTCTCGCTCATCGACTTGCCTCCAGCGCTCGGTTGGCCCCAGGTCCGCCGGCTGGACAGACTGCGGCACCGGAGAGATTCGCGTAGGGCGCGTTCTGCGTCAATCGGTGGCAGCGCCGGCGGGGGCAGCGCTGTGTCGAATCTCGATGCGGGCAACTCGACGCTCATCACAAGCATGGAGGGAGACTCTGAGGCTTTCGTGGCCACGGTTTGCCTTCCTCGGTTCGCGAACCTAGCCTCGATAATTCGTCCGGCCCCTGAACGAACGGTACGCGTCCGCGTAAAAAGCCCTCCGCGCTGGAGGAATGTTTGTCGTTTAATACACACTCACGCCAGAACCGGAAGGCTCCTTGAAGGTGCACCGTAGTCGCTCGGTCCGTCGCGCCAAAGCCAAAGTGATACCCAACGGGTGGCCAGGCGTACCGGTGCCGCATTTTTAGCCGAACTAGCTGATCGCAGCGGGCTGACCAAGGCCATGTCGGAAACGACGGTCCAATCTGGGATCTCCTGGCATACCCATGATCCCGCTGTCGTGCTCACCCATCTGGCGGCGGCCATCGCCGACCCCCCCTGTGCGGAGTCTTTGGCCAACATTGCGGCGTTGAAAGAGTAAGCGTAGCTGGCCTAGAGCCAGATGACATGTTTCGACGGTGCGCTCGCCAAAGCCGAGACCAAGATCATCCGCTACGGCGTCCTGCGCGTGGCCGCTGTTCTCGTCCAACGCCAGCGTGACCTCATCAAGCGGCTCGACGAGACCTGGCCTTGGGCGAGCGGGCTGCCCGCCTAAACGCCCTGCGCGCTGCCTCCTGATAGTGGGCTGAGTCCCGGCGCCGAGCCCTATGCGATTCCACAGGGCGTGACATCCCGAAATCAATGGAGCGACCGGCCTCCTCCCGGGAGGGAGCCATATTCTGGGAATACCATCTGGGTCGCGTTGGACCACAGGAGCCAACTCAACGCTTTCGCCGCCCGGCATGTTTCTTGGCGAACCGAAGAATGGCGATGTGCTTCTGGGTGTCGCGCTCCATCAGATCGACCAGAAGGCTCCAAAGGGTCGTGTCTTTGACGTCGCGCAGCTCACGCTGGAGCCGCTCAAGCTCATGCCCATCCTGCTGCTCCTTTTGGATGAGCTGCTCGGTTAGATCGATGACCGCATTCTGGTCGCCTTGGTCCAACTGGAAAAAATCATTGCGCGGGATGACGGTGTCTCCTTCGCTCCAATGTCCTTCTTCCCATTGTTTCTCCTTGGCCTTCACCGACTCCACGAGCTCCGTGAAGATCCGATGGTGGCGAACTTCATCTTCGATGAGGAGGTTGATCAGATAGCTGAGGGCCTTCGACGGGCTCTTCTTTGCAGCTGCGCTGTAGTCTTCGAGCAGATCACGCTCCGCCTCCACATGGCTCATCAAGTGAGCGTAGAGATCAGGTGGCGGGAAGTTCATCCTCGTAGCACTCCACCCCTCCGCCCCTTTCGGACTAAGCCACCCCGGCAATTCCGGATTTGTCATGTTGGTCATAGTCCTTTCCGTGGGCCGCAGGTCGATCGCCCGGTCGTCAAGCCCGGCTTGCGCGACTCCTCAGTGAACTCTACGACAGCTTTCACTGAGACGCCCCCGACAATTGACTTCGTAGCCAGCTCTATTGAGCAGCCCACGAACTCGGCAACGTCGAAACAGCCGAGTAAAGCCCCGTGTTCTATGGCAAGCGGCTGGCGCGCCGGAAGAGGTGTATCGGACAATGGACAAGGGCCTAGCTTCGATAATTGGTCCGATCACTGAACGGGTAATGCGCGCGTCCGCGTAAAAAGCTCTCCTTCCTGGAAGAATGGTTGTTACCACTGCAACACAATCCACCAGGAGGAGAGCTCCTTGAAAGTGGACCGTAGTCGCTCGGTCCGTCGCGCCAAAGTGATACCCGACGCCAAGAACTTGGTCAGCCATGCCGGCGCGGGGCCGATGGCTCGCCTCCCCCGTGCTCGCAGCGGGTTGACCGAAGCGATGTCGGAGGCCATGGAGGACTGTGGGATCTCCTGGCACACCCACGATCCCGGTGTCGTGCTCACCCATCTGGCCGTCGCCATCGCCGACGGCGCGGACTGCCTGGCCGACATCGCCGCGTTGAAAGAACAAGAAGACCTCTTCGGTCCGGTGGCGTCAGTCGCCACAGCCTGGCGGGCCGTGCACGCCACCACCGTCTTCGAGCTGCGGGCGATCCCGCTCGCATTCGCCACCGCCCGGGAGCGCGTCTGGGCGGCGGAGCCACCCGTCGGCCCGATGATCTGGGACTTCGACTCCACCTTGGTCAACGTGTCCTCAGAAAAAGAGGACGCCGCCGCCACGTATAAACGCGGCTTCGGGGTTCAACCCCCTCGGCGCCTGGTGTGACAGCACCAGGAGCCCCTGGGCGCCATGCTTCGCCCGGGCAACGCCGCCCCGGGGAACACCGACGACCACTTCGAACTCCTCGAGCAGGTGGTCCGCTCGGTACCGCCCGAGTACGCCCTCGGCCACGAAGAAGATGACGACCCCGCCCTGGTGGTCCATCCCATCTTGGTCCGGGCCGACTCGGCCGGGGCCTCGCACCGCTTCGTCCAATCTCTCAGCATCGCCAACTTCGACTACTCGATTGGCTTTCCCATCAGCGGTTCTGTGCGGGACGCCCTGTTGCTCGCCCAAGAGGAGGACTGGTTGAGGGCCACCGAGTTCGGCGGGGGGATAAGAGACGGCGCCGAGGTCATCGAGCTGACCGAGATCTGCGAGCTCAAGGGCTGGCCGACTGATATGCGGGTGATCAGTCGCCGGGAGCGCCCGCACCCAGGCGCCCAGCTCTCGCTCTTCGACACCCATGCCGGGTGGCGTTACACCTGCTTCATCACCAACACCGAAGGTGACGACATCGCCGCCCTCGAACTGCGCCACCGCGGCCATGCCCGGGTCGAGGACCGGGTGCGATGCTGGAAGGCGTGCGGACTGGCCAACCTGCCCTTCGACGGTTTTTGCGCCAACGAGGCCTGGGTGGCGGTGTCGGTGATCGCGGGCGCACTCTTGGCCTGGAGCCAAATGACCTGTTTCGACGGCGCGCTGGCCAAGGCTGAACCGAAAACGATGCGCTACCGCGTCCTGCACGTCGCCGCCCTCCTCGTCCACCGAGGGCGTGACCTCATCATGCGGCTCGATGAGACCTGGCCATGGGCCAGCGAGCTCGCCACCGCCTTTACGCGTCTACGCGCCGCCTTCCCATAGCGAGGCGGGTCCGGGCGCCCGACCCCGAAGCGATTCCGCAGGGCGTGACATCACGAGACCAAACGAAGGACCGGGACCTGTCACGCCCCGAGAGCATTCACTACGCCATCAACGGGTCAGCGAGCCAGATTTCCGTGCTGGAGCCAGCTTCCCGGAGGTCGCACGAATGATCGAGGCTAAAGCCGCACCTCGTAGTACAGGTTGGCCGGCTCGTCGAAGTCGTGAACGGTGAAGCGCGTGAAGCCGGCCGCCTCGGTCATCTCCTTTAAGAGCTCGGGGTGCAACCCGAGGGTTCCGAGGCCGGCGCCGCCCGCTTCGGAAAGCCCCGAGGACATGCACGAGGTGATCGAAAACCCGTACATCAACGCTGCCATCGGGTTGGCCAGGTTGTCCCTGGGATCGGGTGCACAGCGGATGTCCTTGATGAGCCAGGTTCCGTCCGGCTTGATGGCTCGTCGTATGGCGGCCAGAGCCTCTTCCGGCTTCGTCATATCGTGCAAACAATCGAGGGTGAGAACCAAGTCGAACGTGGGTCGGCTGGGAAGCGCTTCCGCTCCGGCAAGGTGGAGGCTGACGTTCGTGAGCCCACTCTCGCCGACGAGCTCCTTTGCACGCTCGATTGCGTGGCGTGAGATGTCGTATCCATGCACTGCCACGGCTGGGAACGCACGGGCGATGGCAAGCAAGGAGACCCCGGCACCGCATCCGAGGTCGGCAACCTCCCCACCTCTCTCCAGTCGCTCGACCACTCCCTCGAGCGCGGGAAGGATCCTGGGGACAAGCGCGAGGCGCGTCCAAGGTCCGAGCATTTGCTCGGTCCGGTGCGCGCCTTGGGGACCCTGTCGGTCGTAACCAAAGCCCCGCCCGGTCCGAAACGACTCGGCAAGGTCGTCGACGAAGGCCGGGTCGGGCGGTGGGCTGAACGCACCCGCCGCGTACATCAGGCTGCCGTCCCTGTCGGCGAGCACAGCGACACCAGCCGGCGAGAGCTGGAACAGATCGGTCTCCGGCCAGTCGATCAACCGCGCAGCTCCCATGGCCCGGAGCCACTCGAGCACCCACCGTTCGTGCAAACCCGTTCGGTCGGCGAGCTCCCCAGCCGTGATCGCACCGCTACGCCGGAGTTCGGCGAAGAGCCCCAAACGGGTGCCGAGGTGGATGAGCAGTGACACCAGCTCACCCTGCTTGTAGCTCCAAACCTGGAAGGCGAAGAGGCGGGTCTCCTCCTCGGACGCTTGGGTTTCGGACTCGCTCACGGCGTGAGCCCAGGCAGACCGGAACCCACCGGTCCACGAGGGTGTGTCCGACCACCGGTTGCCCGAGGGCAAGGGCCGACGACCGAAGCCTTGGCGTGCGAAGTGGTGAGCATCCGGACGACGGTACTGGGCAAACGATGTGTGGAGAAGCGAGATCTTCGGTTACCGAGGTCTGCTGCCCGTGCCAACCAGGGAGGCGGGACGACCGTCGGTGACGGGATACCCATGTGACGTGACGCTGCTGGCACTACTGGAACTGACGGGGCCCCGACAGGATGCGGACTGCGAACCGACTCATTCCGTTCACTTGCTCACCCCGGCAGCATTGTGGGCCAAAGGGCGCTGCCACTTCGACTCGATTTTGCCGAAATGCCAGATCGCGAGCGCGACGACCCACGTTGCCACGAATAGCCCGACGACGATGAACCCGGCAGTGTTGATGTTGAAGTTGGCCATTGTGCTCCAGAAACCGCCACTGAGATTCGCTTCCTGTCCGAGCAATCCGAGAAGCTCGATTGTCCCGATGAGGAAGGCCACCGCCACCGAGAGACCGGTGATCACGATGTTGTAGTACACCTTGCGGATCGGTTGCGAGAACGCCCATCCGTAGGCGAAGTTCATGAAGCATCCGTCGAGCGTGTCGAAAAGACACATCCCCGCAGCGAACAGGAAGGGGATGCACAAGATCACCCAGAACGGCAAGCCGCTGGATACCGCAGTCCCGGACAAGACGAGGAGCGCGACCTCCGTTGCCGTATCGAACCCGAGGCCGAACAGCAGCCCGATCGGGTACATCTTCCATGGCGCGTCGACTCGCCGAGCGAGTGGACCGAAGAACCGGTTCATGAGCCCGCGCTGCTGGAGTTGCCGCTCAAGTTCGTCCTCGTCAAACCGGCCCGAGCGCAGGTCGCGGAAGGACCTGACGATGGAGAACAGAATGATGATGTTGAGGCCAGCGATCAGATAGAGGAAGCAGCCCGAGACCGACGTCCCCACGATCTTGGTGACGTTGTGGAGCTGGGAGCTTTCGTTCTTGACCTGGCCACCCAGAGCTCGGATACCGAAGTTCAGCAGCAAGGCCATCACGAACACGATCGTGGAGTGTCCGAGAGAGAAGAAGAAACCGACGCTCATCGGGCGCTTTCCGTCGGCCATGAGCTTGCGGGTCGTGTTGTCGATCGCCGAGATGTGATCGGCATCGAAAGCGTGGCGCATCCCGAGTGTGAGAGCCAGGATGCCGGTGCCAACCCCGAAGAGCTCGGTCTTGGAGAGGTGGTAATGGTGCGGCACCGCGGCAAGCAGGAGTACGAAACCGACCACGAACAAGCCGACCACGACCGCCGCCATGCCCGAGAGGCGAGCCCACTCCCCCGGACTGAGCGAGCGGCGAACGACTGACACCGGGGCGCCGGAGGGCATCAGCAGTCGGCCTCGAGCCCGCCCGGCATGTCGCCACTTTGCCGTAACTGCGACTCATTTGCAAGTAGGCCCGGGCTCGGGGCCCGGCTGTCTATCCTGGTCGAGGTGGCAGGAACGGCCACAAAAGTTGCTTCGGTCGATGACGCGCTCACCCTGATCCGAGCCAACGGGGGACGGGTCACGACCCCCCGGCGGCTCCTGCTCGAGGTGCTCTTTGAGACAGATCAACACCTCAGTGCCGAAGAGCTCGCCAACGCCGTCCACACACGGGCACCCGAGGTGCACCTTTCGACGATCTATCGCAACGTGGAGGATCTGGAGCGCCTCGGCGTGATTGCCCATTCCCACATCGGCCACGGGGCGATCACCTACCAGCTGGCGGCTCTCTCACATGCCCATTTCCTCTGTGAAAGGTGTGGGACCACGATCGAGGCGCCAGATGAAATGTTTCGAGGGTTGGCCCGTTCCGCCCGATCCCGGCTGGGTTTCTCAATCGACCCGCACCACTTCGCGATCCAGGGTCGCTGTGCCGCTTGCAGTGAGATGCCGGCATCTCCGAGGTCCATCGACTCGGCGAAGTAGCGGTGCGGCAGTGACGATCTTCCTCTGTCGGCCCCGAGTTGTCTGCTTGGCTCACTCCGGTGGAGCCCGATTCGTCTCGACCGAACGCAACGATCCAGGGAGGCATCCCAGTCGATCGGACCGAGCTGAAGGCGGGGTCACGCGACCCGGAGGGTGGACCGGCGTCAGGTCTTGGGGAGGGGACGGTGTTCACCGCCCGGCCCGGGGGTGATGTGGACCAGCTGACCGGGCTCGAGAAGGTGAACCAGATGCCACACTCCTCGGGGCACGACCAATGCCTGGTCGGGACCGAGCTCGACGTCGCAGTGTCCCTCCTCCAGCTCGAGGAGCACCCGCACGCGGCCCGAGACGAGGTAGAGCAGCTCATCACCGTCCGGGTGCATCTCACCGGAGTGCGGTGGGTCGCCAGTCAGATACGGCGCTCCCACGGTGTAGCCATCGATCCGGAGCGGGCCATGCCGGCTCTTGGCCATGAGCACCGCCCGTCGAGATCCCCGCTCCATTCCGACCACCTCGGATGACAGCTTGATGCGCTCCCCCGCAGGGATTTCGCTCGTCGTTGGCATCGGCTCCTCCCGTCCCGCCGCCTGTCTGGCCTCTGTCCAGTTGTTGCCCGCTCGGCGGGCTGAAGTTCGCACCATCGGTTGGACTCGCCCTGGGCCGCGAACCGGCAAGTGCCGATCGGCGAACATCTGGAGGATGGAAGAGCCCGATTCGGCCGTCATCGCCACCTCCCTCGAGTGGCCGGACGCCTTCGGCGCTTTGTTCGACCGCCACGGCGGAGTCCTGTTGCGATTTCTGATGCGCCGCGTCGCCCCCGCGGACGCCGAGGGTCTGCTCGGCGAGGTCTTCCGTATCGCCTTCGAACGCAGAGGCGATTTCGAGTTGGAGCGGGCGTCGGCGAGACCTTGGCTCTATGGGATTGCCACGAACGTGGTGGCCAAACACCACCGCTCCGAAGCACGGCGCCTCAGGGCCACTGCCCGCCTGGCCGCTCGGCCCGAACCGGTCAGCGACCCCGCCGACCCGGCTGTCTCGGCCCTCGACGCTCAAGCGACCTGGCGGCGGGTGGCCGAGGCAGTCACGGCGCTTCCGGAGGCCGAGCGCGCGGTGCTCCTCCTCTACTCCTGGGAGGAGTTGAGCTACGACGAGATCGCCGAGACTCTCGAGGTTCCGGTGGGCACTGTGCGCTCCCGCCTGCATCGAGCCCGGACGCGGTTGCGCTCCTTGACCGAACGAGCTGAGGATTTCGGGGTGGTGGGTCGTACCCAGGAGCCGGAGGCAAAGCCATGAGCGACGAGCTGGATGCGCTGCGCCGGCTGCGGCCCGATCGGGTCCTGCCGGACGACCCCATCGACCCCGAGGTGTTGACCCGGGGAAAGGAGCGGCTCATGGCCGGCATCGCTGCTCCGACCCCCGAGCATCGCGCGACCCCGTCGATCTATCCCCGCCTGGCCTATCGGGACGAGGCCGCGGCCCTCGAGTTCCTCGTGCGCGCCTTCGCGTTCAGCGAACGTCGGGAAGCCCGGATGGAGCATCCGGACGGGACTCTTGCCTGGCTTGAGGTCGGCGACGGCGTCGTGATGATCGGGCGGTCCGGGGTAGAGCGACACGGGCTCCTGAGCCCGACCGAACTCGGGGGCACCACCGCCATGGTGAACGTCTACGTGCAGGATGTCGACGCTCACTACCAGCGGGCGAAGGCCGAGGGTGCGGAGATCGTGCTCGACCTCGAAGACATGTTCTGGGGCGACCGCCGCTACGAGGCGCTCGATCCCGAAGGCCACCGTTGGCACTTCGCCGAACGACTGTCTGACCTTCAGGTCCGGTCTACGTAGCGCACGACGTCTGGATTCTCGTCGTGTTCGGGGAATGGGCCCGGCGACGTCGGAGCTGCTACTTCCCCTCCCAGCCCTTCCGGAGTTGCTTTTGAGTGGCCTGCTTCTGCTGCTTCGCGGCCCGCTTCTCCTTGACGCTTCGACCCGGCTTCTTCGCTTCGCCGGTGGGCTTGGACTTCACCGCCATCGCACGCTCCTTGCTCTAAGGCTCCTTTGAGGATGAAGATCCCCCAGCGGTACCCGACAGCTGGTTTCGGAGGAGCTCAAGAGCGGCCAAGCGGCGGTCCCTCTTCTCGGGATCGGCCTCGTCTCGTGTTCGGATGCGAGTTTCTAGTCCGTCGAGACGGTCTCGCTCCCGTTGAACGGCGGGACCACGCTCATCATCTGACCTGCTGCGCAGGGCTCGATGGAACGCCGCAACGGCATCCTTCGTTCGGGAGAGCTCCAGGCTCCTGGCAATGGCCGAGAACGAGTGCCCCTTTTCGCGCCGCGAAAGCGCTTCTTCGTCGAGCTGGGTCCCGGAAAGCCGGGGCGCCCGACGGGGCGGCCGCTCCCTTTCGGGACGCGGACCGCGTTGTCGAGAGGAAGCTTTTCTACTCGGCAGTTCGGACCTGAACTGCTTGCGGGCCCTTCTGCCCCTGCTGAACCTCGAACTGCACCCGCTGACCTTCGTCAAGGGTGCGATACCCAGATACTTGAATCTCTGACTGATGTACGAAGAGATCCTTGGCGCCGTCATCGGGAACGATAAACCCGAATCCCTTGTCGCTGTTGAACCACTTCACTACGCCTGTACCCACTAAATTCCTCACATTCGGATTCACGCGATAAGACACAGCCAGAATCCGAGGAGGCCAGCAGGAACCCGTCCCGGCGTGATTCGGGGGGGGAACAATGATGACTGTAGCAGCTCCGGCCCATCCGAGAGACCACCAGGATAACCATTCGGGCCGACGGAGGGTCTTCGCCGAGCGAACACTCGGCAGCCGGTTCATTTGACCTTCCGAGCTCACCCGACACGTTCGAATACCCAGACATCCGAGCCGGCTGAGTCGACCCGCCCTCGGGCACAATCGGGGCGAGCGATAGCTGGGAAATCGAGACGCTTGCTACCCCACCGATCGCCAAACGAAAGAACGGCAAGCCAGACCTCTCGAACGAGAGAAGAGCACGAGCGAGGAGCGGGCGAAACCCGATGTAAAGGCCAATTGTGATGACCGACCCAAGCGGTCGGTCATCACCGCGTTGGTGGCGCGGGGATCGGCGTGGCAATCCACCAGCTATGACCCTCCGGGTCGGCGACGCCATATTCGCGTTGCCCGTAGTCCTCATCGGTGGGCGGGCGTAGGACGTTTGCCCCAGTCGCGCTCACCCGTTCGAAATGGGCGTCGACGTCGTCGACGTGCACCACGATCCCACCCGATGCCGAACCCACTTCCGCTGGTGTCGCAAGGTGGTGTTCGGTCGATACCGCGTGCAGCCATATCCGCCGATCGCCGGCGCGGACCTCGCCGTGAACGACGGTTCCGGCGGGACCGCGAGCGATCCCACCCGAGGTGAACCCGAGAACGTCAACCAGGAAGTCGTGGGCGGCGGCTATGTCTTGGTAGACCACAACGGGGACGATGTCGAGGAAAGTCATATTGCGACGGTACGCCCACCCTGCCCGTCGTGTCTTGAACAAATGTCAGCTGGCCTGGAACTCCCTCGGGGCCCGAGCCGACAAAGCGTGAAAGTCCCGGGTGAAATGGGCCTGGTCGGAGTAGCCGGACTCGGCGGCGACGTCGGCAAGCGAGACTCCCTCCGCCACACGACGGGCCGCCTGTTGGAACCTGAGGATCCTTGCCAAAGTCTTAGGCGGTAAGCCGACCTCGCGCCGGAAGCGCTCGACCAGCCGAGCACGGCTCCATCCCAGTTCGGCTGCGAGCAACCCCACTCGGGTGTTCGGCTGGTGGCGCAGCCGTCGCTCGACCCAGGCCACCTCCTCCGACATCCCCGGCCCGTCCCGCAGTAAGGGACCGAGCTCCTGGTCCAACACTGCGAAGCGAGCTGCGTTGCTAGACACCGAGAGCATTCGGTTGACGATCCGGTCGACCTCGACGCCGGGGACATCCTCGAGGGCGACGATGCCGTTCTGGTTGGGGGTGCCGAGGAGAGACCGAGCCCCGGCGCTCGTGAGGTCGACCTGCGCGCCGAAGCCAACACCGTCGTGTTCGGTCAGGGCCGGTCGGTCATACATGCCAGTCACGAACGACCGGAAGGGTGAACCGTCGACCAGCAGGGTAGGCCCGAAGCTGACGATGATCGACACGCCACCCGTCGGGGACTCCCACCGGCTTATCGGGCCAACCGACTCCTCCCACCAGCCCTGGTAACGGATGACCGATCCGCCCAGGCGTTCCCCCGGGCGGGCCATCGCCGTGGCCCACCGATCGGCACCCATAGGAAACAGTCTTGCCGGGAGCCTGCCCCTCCACACCCCCTACTGCCGGTTCCAGACGGTCGATGGGGCCGATGATCATGCGACACCAATGAGCGGGCCCCGGCCTGCCAGTTGACGTGCATCCATTTGG
>Ga0116216_10000531_pt1 | contig 30226 bp, 27 predicted proteins | sample Sb_taG_11_FD_89696 | JGI IMG/M metagenome (GOLD analysis project Ga0116216, IMG submission 89696) | Peat soil microbial communities from Weissenstadt, Germany - Sb_50d_3_AS metaG | ecosystem: Environmental > Terrestrial > Soil > Wetlands > Peat | place: Germany: Weissenstadt | collected 2010-09-21
GGACTGCAAATCCCTGATCCCCGGTTCGAATCCGGGCGCCGCCTCCAGCAGTTCCCTCGATAAATCACGCACTTCCGCAAGCGCCTGGCAGTGAGGCTGAGTCGCACGCAGCGACTACCGCAAGTGGGTCTGCGGGCACACCTCCACGGACACATAAGGGCTGGGCCGTGGCCGAGAAGCTTCCGAAGGGTGTGCGCCGCCGAGGTGGCGTGCTGTGGGTCTCCTTGTCGACGCCATACGTACCACTGCGCGAGGTCATCGCGTTTGTTGCGGTGATGAACGAGACCATCGAGCCGTATCTTCCGGGAAAGCGGAACTCCACCGCTAGGGCATACCCACCGAACGAGTGGTGATCTGTTCGCCTGTGTATTTTCCGACTACAGGAGCAGATGAGCAGGATGGCAGCTTCCCCCCGACGGCTTCGCGATGAAGGGCTACGTGAAGGTGAATGATCGACTAGAGACGACCGCGCCCAATGTTTGGGCGGTCGGTGAATGCGCCGGCAGTCCACAATTCACGCATGCCTCCTTGGACGACTTTCGGATCATTCGCGACAATCTTGCGGGTGGAAATCGCACCACGCGCGATCGACTGATGCCCTCTTGTCTGTTCACCGATCCTCAGGTGGCTCACATCGGCCTTACCGAAACGGAGGCGCAGCGACGCGGTGTCGCTGTTCGCATCGCGAGACTGCCGATGGCTGCCGTGCTGCGGACGCGAACGACCGATGAGACGCGCGGATTTATGAAGGCTCTGATCGCAGCGAAAGACGATCGCATTCTCGGCTTTACAATGATCGGTCCCGATGCCGGTGAAGTTATGGCGGTGGTGCAGATGGCCATGCTGGCTGGATTTTCTTACATGGTCTTGCGGGACGCCATTCTCACACATCCGACCATGGCGGAAGGACTCAACCCGCTATTTTCGAGCATTCAGCCGGTGAAGTCAGGGGCAACGGATTAAGAGGGGCTGGGCAGGAGTCCGCTCCGGTCGCATTGACGGTGCTCTTTTCCGCGGTCTCTAGGCCCTGGCGGCGAATCGGGCCGGGTGCAGACGAAGCGTTGACCGCCGTGTCCCGGACGCCCCCTCGCCCAAAGAAGCCTGATTGCACCCCGCGAACACAAACCGCAACTACCCCGCAGCGGTCCGGATCTGTCAGTTCCGAAGGCGATTCGCGGGCGGCAGCGATAGCGAAAAACACCTGGTGATGAATAGTGTTCGGGAACCGGTTCATGGGAGTATGCTGGCCTCTAATCTCGACACCGGAGGTCCGCATGCCCTTCCTCGCGCGATGGTCCGAAGAGATCTACGCCCTAACCCGTATCCTCTTTGGTCTCCTGTTCCTGTGTCACGGCCTGCAGAAGATCTTGGGTGTGTTTGGTGGAGCACCAGCCGGGATGCCCATGGCGCTCCTTTACTCGGCCGGCGCGATCGAGCTCGTAGGTGGCGCCCTCATTGCTCTCGGACTCTTCGCCGGTCCCGCTGCTTTCGTGTGCAGCGGGGAGATGGCAGTTGCGTACTTCCTGGTTCACCAGCCGCGGGGCCTCGTCCCGATCGAGAACCATGGCGAGCTTGCCATCCTCAACTGCTGGTTCTTTCTGCTGGTAGCGGCAAAGGGTCCCGGAAGCTGGAGCCTGAGGGCCTCCGGGGTGGTCGAACCGGTTCAGGCATAGCGGTCGGGAGCTGCCCAGCAGATGGGTGAGGGTACGACTCAGGACTCGTGTGCATGAATGATGGGTCTTCGCCGGCCTGCTGCCTGCACTTTTGTCCCGTCATAGAGCGCCCTGATCTACACCGGGAGACGCTGTAAGCTCAGGGTCGAGCTGGCTGTCGAGCGCAAGAGCTCGGGCCAGGAAGGTGCCACCTTGCCGAAGCCGATCCGCATCGGTGTGGGAGTACCTCGGCGCAGTCGCTCGATCTTCTGAGGCGACAGCCGCGACTCGCTTCGCAGCCGGGCGCCCTGGTGGCCCGGGCTCCCCGCCCGCAACGCTCCGCTGGGACCTACCCCTCTCGAAGGTCTGCGTTCGCGCGATCGAGATCGAGCTGCAGCTCTCGATGCACCCTGTCATTGACCACGCCGCGGTCGCGCAGCGCGAGGAGTGCGTCGGTCTTCGCGGCATAGACCGCGCGCCGTACGTCGCCCGCGACCGCCAGCCGCCGCAGCGCCTCGGACCGCACCATCTCGTCCTCCGACTGCAGGGACGAGAGCTGGTCCGACATCGCATCGCGCAATCGGTAGACGGCGATCGGGCAGCTTTCCTCGGAGCAGAAGGCATCGAGGCGCGCGATTCCAGCGGAGAGCATCGCCTCGCGTGCGCGGTGCACTTCGATGTCAGTCGGGTCGGCGTCGGAGAGACCGAGGCTGCGCACCAGGGGCAGGAGCGTCACGCCCTGGCCGATCAACGTCACCACGATCACCACGAGGGTGCAGGCGATGATCTCCGCGCGTCCGGGAAACGGTGCGCCATCCCTTAGCAGCGCCGGGACGGACAGCGCGGCTGCCAGCGAGACCGCGCCGCGCAGGCCGCACCATGCTGCGAGGATTACGGCGCGAACGTCGGGATAGCCGCCCTCGCGCTGGCGCAGCCGGCGCGAGAACCAGAGCGGCACGTAAGCCGCGGGGAACATCCAAACAAGGCGGGCCCCGATCACCGCCAAGCTCACCATGAGCGCGATCCCGACGATCCCCGGCACCTCGTCGATCGCCTGCTGCAGGCGATGCGGCGTCTCCAGCCCGACGAAGAGGAACATCACCGCGTTGAGCAGGAACGAGAGGTGATCCCACGAGGAGTACAGCTCAAGGCGGCTCTCCGGCGCGATGTAATCCAGTCGCCACGACGCGACGAAGCCGGCGATCACCACCGCGAGCACTCCCGAGGCCCCGACGTGCTCGGCCAGGAAGTAGGCGACGTATGGCGCAAGCAGCGACAACGCGAAGAGCAGCTGCGTGCCGCGCACGTAGTAGTTGATCGTAGCGGCGGTCCACCCGACCGCGGCTCCGATCACGACGCCAAGCCCAGCGATCCGCGTGAAGGAGAGCCCGACTGCCCCCACCTCGAACACGCCCGTCAAAACCACGACCGTCGCCAGCCCGGCGCCGAGCAGCCCAGTGGCGTCGTTGACTAGGCTCTCGCCGCCGAGGATCGCGGTCGTGCGACGCGGCACACGCAGCCGGTCGAGCACGGTCTGGACGGCGACGGTATCGGTCGGCGAGACGATCGCGCCCAGCAGGAAGCAGGCACCCCACGGCAGAGCGGGGATCGCCCAGTGGGCGATGAGCCCGACCACGAGGATCGTAAACGCGACGAGCCCGATCGCGAGCTGGAGGATCGGCCGCAGCCAGCGCCGGAAGTCGAGCCACGATGCCTCCCAGGCCTCCGCGTACAGCAGAGGAGGCAGGAAGACCGAGAGGATCAGGCCCGGCTCGAGTTTGGGCGCAGGGAGCGACGGAACCAGCGACCAGATCATGCCGGCTACCGCGAGCAGTACCGGGGCCGGGATCGCGACCCTCTGTGCCAGGAACGACACAAGCCCGATGACGCCGAGCACCAGGATCACAGTCGGCAGGAAGTCGTCCACGCGCGGAGTATCGCAGCTCTGCTTGATCCGACACGGCGGCAGCTGATATTCCAGGCGCGTGATAGCGCGTCCGAGTGCCGCGAAAATTTGGGGCGTTGGATTTAGGCCCACCGCCTCCCATCAGCTCCGGCGTTCTGCTCGCGGCGGGGCAAAAGACGCGATCTCCTGGCCAACTATTTCGTGGCCGAAAACAGAAGCGACACGGACGGCCTCGGCGCGTGCTTCGCCGATCATGCCGTCGTGCGAGACGAAGGCCGGACCATCGAAGGCGTCGCCGCCATCAAGCAGTGGATGAGAGACGCCAAAAAGAAGTACCAGCACACGGTCGAGCCTATCGAGGTTGTTGAACGGGAGGGAAAGACGGTCGTTACCGCAAGGGTTTCTGGGAATTTTCCCAACAGCCCGGTGAGCCTCGACCATATTTTCGGGATCGAAGGCGACAGGATCGCATCGCTGGAGATTCGCTAGAGAGCGATACTGGATACGGCCTGGTCGCCTCAATGCATGCGTTGGCGACCAGGCCGAAGACCGTCAGCTCAGACACCGAACCGCCGCTCGCTACTTGAGGAATTCCAATAGCTCGGCGTTAACTTGGTCCTTGAGTGTCGTGCACATGCCGTGTGGTGCGCCCTTGTAGACCCGGAGCGTCGCGTTCTTCACCAACTTTGACGAAAGCATTGCGGATGCTCCGATCGGGACGATCTGGTCATCGTCGCCATGAAGGATGAGCGTCGGCACGTCGATCCTCTTGAGATCCTCGGTGAGATCCGTCTCGGAAAACGCTTTGATGCAAAAATAGGAAGCAGGGAGGCCGGCCATCATCCCTTGGAGCCAGAAGGACTCGCGCACGCCTTCCGAGATCTTCGCGCCCGGCCGGTTGTAGCCGTAGAAAGGCATGCTGAGATCCTTCCAGAACTGCGAGCGGTCGGCGGCGACGCCGGCACGAAGCTGATCGAACACCTCGATTGGCAAGCCGCCGGGATTGGCGGCCGTCTTGAGCATGAGCGGTGGGATGGCGCCGATCAGCACGGCCTTGGCCACACGCTTCGTGCCGTGGCGGCCGATATAGCGAGCGACTTCCCCGCCGCCCGTGGAGTGGCCCACATGGACTGCGTTCCTCAGGTCGAGTGCTTCGACGAGCGCCGCGAGGTCGTCGGCGTAGGCATCCAGATCGTTGCCGCTCCAGGGTTGGCTCGAGCGGCCATGGCCGCGGCGGTCATGGGCGATGCAGCGGTAGCCGCGGGAGGCCAGAAAGAACATCTGGTCCTCAAAGGCGTCCGCGGAAAGCGGCCAGCCATGGCTGAAGACGACGGGCTGTCCCGTGCCCCAGTCGTTGTAGTAGATGTTCGTGCCGTCCTTGGCGGTAATCATTGCCATGTCAAGTCTTCCTTGGTTGGAGATGGGGGTTGGAAGTGCCCGTGCACTTGATGTCGGCAGCGAGCGTGACGGTGGACAGGCCAAAGGCGACCTGGGATCGCTGCGGCGGCAGATTGCGAGCCTCAGATGATCGAGGAAGTCAGTCTCAAACCGAATAGATCCTAGGGTTGCGCGTTGCGGCTGTCCACCCAGGTTGAAACCGTGTGCCAGCCGCTGCACATCTCACCGCGCCCGCGCTTATAGTTCACCTCGTTCGTCTCTTCTAGTGCGAGTATTTCAACACCTTCGACCGTGATCGTCTTGCCGGCGGACGGTCACCTCTATCGATGAGCGGTCGGGAGCGGCTCGGTATCACGCAGAGCGGTCGTTATGGCCATCGACGTTGACCGCAAGGATGCAGCTCAAACTGGCCCTATCATACTTATTACTTATTAAAGTGTATATCCGTTATCTGTTACTCACACGCAGCGAGCAGGACCGACGCGGCCCTCACTCCCGCGTTGGATTTAGGGTGTCTGCCCGGTCTCGTCTCGATTCCAGGGATCTGCTCGCAACGTGGGTCATCGGAGCGCCAACATCGACTAAGCAACGCTCAATCAACGACCGCCGCGGGCGAGCCGCGGGGTTCGGCGCAGGGCAGGGGCGAGGAACTGGTACGCAAGCGTCGACGGCCAAACACGTCGCGCGACGGCCGGGCGCTTGAGGGTTGCAAGCTGGCCGTGATCATGACCAGCGCCCGTTCGGCGCGTCACTCGTCGGCGGGTAGCTGCGGCCGACCCGCTCCAAGCCTCGGATCTCCCCACCTCCCAGGCATGGACGCGATCCTAGGGCGTGACATCCTGCCGCGGGCATGCCGGTGAGCTCGGCGGAGAGCGGCGGGGATCTGGTGCGGGAGGGGTCAGGGATGCAGAGCTGGAGCTGAGTACGGTCCAGGGAACCTCCTAGAGGAAGGGAGCAAGTCACGTATGAGGTACGACGCAGTCATCGTCGGGTCGGGACAAGCTGGAGGTCCGTTTTCCTATCGTCTGGCTGACCAGGGATGGACAGTAGCTCTGATCGAAAAGGGCCAGCTCGGCGGCACCTGCATCAATACGGGATGCACTCCTACGAAGACGATGATTCATCGCGCACAGGTTGCCCACTACGCACGAAACGCCGCTCGCTGGGGTGTCGTGGCTCACGATGTTAGTGCCGACTTGCCGAAGATCGTCGCTCAGAAAGATGCGCTGATACAAGGCCGGCGCGTCCGCCACGAGAGGCAGGTCGCTGACCGCCCCAAGCTGCGTCTCTACCGCGGGGAGGCGCGCTTCGTGGGTCCCCGCCAACTCAGCGTTGCAGGGGAGGTGCTCGAAAGCGAGAGGATCTTTATCAATACCGGCGCGCGTCCAAACATTCCCCGCATTTCCGGCTTGGAGAGCGTCGACTACCTGACGAACGAGACCATCCTTGATCTGAAGACGCTCCCCCCACACCTGATCGTTCTCGGCGGCGGCTACATCGGGCTCGAGTTCGGGCAGATGTTCGCTCGGTTTGGCAGCCAGGTCACGGTGATCGAGAGCGCCGGACAAATCGTTCCTCGAGAGGACCTGGAGGTTGCTGCGGAGCTCCAAAGGGCGCTGGAGGCGGAGAAGATGAAGTTTCTGCTCAACGCTCAAACGACTCTCGTGGAGAGGAAGGACGGTTCAATTGTCTTGACGGTCGAAGGAGATAGAGGCGCGTCTACTCTTGCCGGATCGCACCTTCTGGTCGCCACCGGGCGCCGTCCCAACACAGACGATCTAGGCCTTGAGAAGGCCGGGGTGCAAACCGACAAATTCGGCTTCGTAGAAGTCAACGGCCGGCTCGAAACCAGTGTGCAGGGCATTTGGGCGCTGGGCGATGTGAAGGGCGGACCGGCATTTACCCATATCTCCTACAACGATTACCAGATCGTCTACGCCAACCTCATCGAAGGGAAGGATCTCTCAACCGATCACCGCCTCGTGCCTTACTGCGTCTTCACCGATCCGCAGCTGGGCGGGGTCGGCATGACGGAGAAGGAAGCAAGAGCCAAGGGGTACAAGCTGAAAGTTGGCAGGGTTCCGATGGCCTGGGTCGCTCGGGCGTTCGAGCGCGACGAGACTGCGGGGCTCATGAAGATTGTCGTGGATGCGACGAACGACCGGGTGCTGGGCGCTACGATTCTCGGAGTGGAGGGGGGCGAGGTCGTCCATACCCTCTACACCCTCATGCTCGGCAATCTGCCCTACACGCTCTTGAAGGGAGCCGTTTACATTCATCCCACGCTGGTGGAGGGATTGTGGTGGTTGATGGATGACGTGAAGCTCGTCGATTAGCAACTCGGCATCGCCGAGGAAGGGATTCCTGACTTATTTCCCAAGATGGAACAGAACTTCGAAATGCTTGGCTCGAGAAGGGCAGGAACGATCTGCCCTCTGGCAGTCTAGTCCGATCGATCCGCGTCAGGATGTAGACGAAACGTTCAAGAGCGCCTTTGGCGGCTTGCTAAAATGGGGTCTCGTGGGGATCCGTGCCTGCTCGCTACATGAGAGGAGACAATCGTGGCCCGGTTGCTCTCGGTCAATGTAGGTCTTCCACGCGACATCGCATGGCGCGGTCAGACCGTGAAAACGGCCATCTGGAAGGACCCGGTTCAGGGCCGACGGATGGTGCGGCAGCTCAACATCGATGGCGATGGGCAAGGAGACTTGGTCGGTCACGGCGGTGAGCACCGTGCAGTTTTCGTCTACCAGATTGAGTCCCATCGCTATTGGGAGGCTGAGCTCCACCGAAATGACTTCGTCTTCGGACAGTTTGGTGAAAACTTCACCGTCGAAGGCCTGCCCGACGACAAGGTATGCATCGGCGACCGATACCAGATCGGAGGTGCTGTATTCGAAGTGACCCAGCCCCGCGTGACATGCTATCGGATTGGGATCCGAATGGATGAGCCGCGAATGGCAGCGCTGCTCGTCGCGCATGGGAAACCAGGTTTCTACGTTCGCGTCCTCCAGGAAGGGGAGGTAGGAGCCGGCGACGAGATCATCCAGGTCGCTGCTGGTCCCGAGCGCATGACCGTCGCCGAGACAAACGCCCTCTTGTACACGGCCAGCCATCCCCGCGACCAACTGCAGCGGGCACTGCGTATCCCGGCGCTCAGCACGGGATGGCGCGCTTCCTTCCAGGCTCTGCTCGAGCGGGCGGTAAGCGGAGCGCCGACGACGGGAAATCCAGGTCTTAGCGCGGTGAGCGGCACGCCGCCGGCATGGACGGGATTCCGCCCTTTGCGCGTGTCTCGGATCTCTCACGAGAGCAACAGTGTGCTCTCGCTGGTCCTCGAGCCGGAGCGGGGGCTTCCGCTCACAGCCGCACTACCGGGGCAATTTCTCGTCCTGCGCCTGCGGCCGAAACCCGAAGCGCCGGCGCTGCTCCGCAGTTACTCGCTTTCTGGCGCACCCGCGACCGATCACTACCGCGTGAGTGTTAAACGAGAGGCGAACGGCGCTGCCAGCGCGTACCTCCACGGCCAGGTCAAAGTGGGCGACCTCCTGGAGGTGAGCGCGCCGCGGGGCAGCTTCACGCTTCGGCCGAGTGAAGGCCCGGTCGTTCTGCTGAGTGCCGGCGTGGGAGCAACGCCAGTGCTCGCGATGCTCCACGCCCTGGCTGCTGAAGCGTCGCCCCGGGAGGTCTGGTGGCTCTATGGAGCCCGCGACCGCGCCGATCATCCGTTCGCTCAGGAGGCACGCAACCTCCTCCAAGCGCTGCCACGCTGCCGGAGCCACGTCCGCTACAGCAAACCCGGTCCTCAGGATCGCCTAGGTCAGGATTTCGACGCACCCGGCAGGCTGTCGATGCCGGTCCTCAACGAGCTTGGAGTGCCGCGCGATGCGGATTTCTATCTATGCGGGCCAGCACCGTTCATGAGCGACCTGACCGCCGGTCTGCGGGCCTTGGGCGTCGTGCCTGAGCGCATCCACACAGAGATCTTTGGGTCAATTGAGGCGAGTAGGCCTGGTGTGGTTGCCGCTACGCGACGACCCCCGCACCCACCAGCGAGTTCTCAAGGATCGGGGCCGCTGGTGTCCTTCGCGCGGAGCGGCCTCAACGTTCGCTGGGATGTCAGGTTTCAGAGCCTCCTCGAACTCGCAGAGGCGTGCGATGTTCCCGTGAGATGGTCCTGTAGGACGGGGGTCTGCCACAGCTGCGAGAGCGGGCTCATCGCCGGCACGGTGGGCTACCGGCCCGATCCACTCGAGGCACCCGTCGACGGGAACCTGCTGATCTGCTGCTCCGAACCTCGAGGTGACGTCGTCATCGACCTGTAAGGCCCCGAACTCTCGGACCAACTCCTGCCCTCGAGAAGCGCGAAGCAAAGGCCGGGATTTTTGCAAGCCGTGGCTTTGCGCGCGCAGATCGTTCTGCATTGCGCCTCCGAGCCGACGAACCTGGCCGTGGCGAACGAGTTGAAGATCACCCATCCCATGGTGGGGAAGTGGCGCCAACGCTTCGTGGAGCGATGCGCCTTGGACAGCCCGAGCGCCGACTACGCGCCTGATGGGAGCGGTTTCTTGAGGAAGTACCGGGTGTGGCCACCCCCATAGCCTTCGAGAACACCGAAGACCTCATAGCCGAGCCGTCTGTAAAAGTCGGGTGCCTGATAACTGAATGTGTCGAGGTGCGAGAAGTGACAGCCGCGGCAGACCGCTTCTCGCTCCGCCGTGAGGACAAGCTGCTTCCCGTAGCCTCGGCGGCGAAAGGGCTCTGCAATCCAGAGCGAGGCGATGAACAACGCTGAGGTGTCCGTTCTCCCGAGGAGGCCGCCTTGGATCTGCTGCTGGGGGTCGCGCATGTATACGTTCAGTGGAGAAATGAGTTCGGCTGTGCTCGACAGGTTGTAGAGCGCGAGACCTCTAAGGATCCGCTCCGCCGGACTCGTAGGTTGGCCCGACTCGATGGCCCGATGGACGGCGGCTCGATCAGTGGCGATTTCGACTTGCTCGACAAAGATTTCGGCCTCGCTCATGGGGATCCCCCGCGCGCATTCGCTTGGACCGGGGCAGCGCCAGCTAACCGCAGTGTCGAGTGCGGTGGCTTCGCCGGGACAACGCACTCGGTTCCCGATTCGAGCCGAAGCTACGTACCTTCCTCCGACAACCACGTTCCACTGCGCCGCGCGCCAACGCCCAGCTCGTTGAGGCAACGCATGGTGCGCGGTGCCTTCATTTCGACAACTGTGTGCTCGTCGAGGGAGATGAGGTCAACGCCGCGAGCCTCAATCGCGTCGATCTATTGTCGGATCAGGGCCAGTTGTGTGCTGGGCTCCAATTCAGCGGATCTTCTTGGTCTGAGGGCTGATCGCCTTCTCGAGCCGCGAGAGCAGCCGGATGACCTGCTTGCGCGCGGGCTCGGCCTGGTCGAGGCGGTGGCTCGCCACACGGATCAGGTGGGCGACCTGTTTGCGGTAGCTGGCCTGCACCCGGTCGATCCGCTTTTCGAGGCGGTTGAGCCGTGCCCTAACCTGCTTTGAGAACTCGCGCAGCGTCGGCGGAAGGTCTTTGGTCAATCGGTCTAGCCTGGAGACCGACGCCTTCCTCCTCGTGGTGCGGGAGACTTTCTTCTTCGCGGTCGTCTTGTTGCGAGCCGCCATTTCGCTTTGGATCCTCCGAGTTCTCGGGCCGCTGCTGCGGACACCCGCCTCAAGGGGCGGGAAGGGACCGCGCCTCCACTGTGGAGAGCGGCCGCGCGGAAGAGAATAACCGAGAAACGAGTTTGGGACCGGAAAAAGTAGGAAAACCGCCGGCTTCTGGCTTCCGGCCTGTCGAGCGACCCATCCCGGTGCGGAGCCTGGCCGTATTGATGGTGGAGCCCGACTGCTGCTTCTTCATCATCGGTCCCGCGTGCTTCATACCGAGGACGACACCCCACAGAAGGAGCGCAATGGCCTCGTCCCGACGCTCGGTGTCGATTCCGTCGATTGGCGCGTCTACACCGCCAGCGCCTGCGTTGTTGAAGATGCAGTCGAGGCGACCAAATGCGCCCACGGCCGTATCGACCTCGGCCCGAACGTCCTCCTCGTGCGTGACGTCCGTGCGGGCGAAGAGGCAACTCCGTCGAGTTCCTCCATGCGCTTCTTAGCCTGAGGCTCCAGGAGGTCGGTGATCACGACGCGCGCCGCGATCTACCGACCCCCTGGTGGACCCGACCTGGTCCGAACGACCTCCCCGCCCAGTCGGTACTCAAACGATTCGTCGAAACCCTGCGGGTCGTGGTCGCCATAGCCCCAGATGCGAAAGGCAAGCGTCTGGGGGTCCTTCCAGCCTACCGCCTCGAAGTAGACATGATGGTTGTTAGTCACGCTCGGGAGTAGGTCCAAGGAGCGAGCAGTCTCGGCCTGAATATCCACGGTCCGTTGTGGCGGCCCCGGAATGACTAGGAATAGCTGAGTGGAATTGCTCCCTGCATGGTCGGTGATCGCGAGGCTCCTTCCGTCGGGCGACCAGAGGGCTTCCGCCCATCGGCGGAACGGGTACGACCAGATGACCTCTCCGGTGCGGAGGTCTTTGAGGCGGAACTCGTGCGGCGTTTCTTTGTCATGCTGACGTTTACAGGCCAACACCATGTAGTGACTATAGGGAGCGGCCGCTGCATCTTCGCACGCAATCGCCGTTTCATCGGCGACGGCGGGGAACCACTCTCGGAGAACGGCCTCGGCAGCTTGAGGCGGTTCAGCGTAGATGGATTGGAACCGGTCGTGGCACTGCCGCTGGGCGTTCAAGGCGATTCGACAGAGAGTCTCCGGGGGGGGTGTTGCGTCGAGGTGTCTAAGAATGAACTCCTTGGATGGAGGATCGGTTGCGGCGATTGACTGCATCTGGGAGACAGAAGGCCATTGCAGGGTGAGCATGCCCGTGACTGCCTCTGGAAAGAGCTCGGAGCCAGCGCCGTTATCGCAGCCACGAAACGCCGGGAACAAATGATGAAGCGTGGCCGGTGAGTTGACCTTCGGGATGGTGCGGACCGCATCCACAGCGCCGTCAGTGTCCGCCTCCGACGAAGCCGTTGCCGCGGGCAAGGCAAGGTCGAAGGCGATCATCGCGGCGACATATGTGCGGCCTGCAAGGATGCCCACCTGACCTCCGACCCGCAGCTATCTGCCGAGCAGCACCACCGGGTTGATGGCAGTCGGCTTCGCACACCTGTCTGCCCGAGGGCCCACTCGAATCGGGATCGCGACCCGGGCCGCTCGGATGAGGCATCCCCGGCCTCTTGAACGGCGGCTTTCACGATGCCGAGAGCTGAGAACCCGTGGCGACATTGCGGATCTGCAATGCGACGAACGAGAATACTCAGAACCGGATCGGCAACCTCGCGTAGCCGCGAACCGTGCTCGTGTGAACGCGCTCCGCGCGATCCCAATCGACTTCCCATTCGGGGAAGCGCGCGAACACCTCTTCCAGCGCAACCCGCCCCTCGAGGCGGGCCAGTGCGGCGCCGAGGCAGAAGTGGGCTCCGTAGCCGAACGACACGTGACGGACGTTCGATCGTTCGACGTCGAAGCGATCCGGATCGGGGTACTGGCGCTCATCGCGCCCGGCGGAGCCCGTCAGGAGCAGGATCACCGAGCCCTTGGGAACCGTCGTTCCGTACCATCTGACGTCCCGCATAACCGTACGCGCCTGCACGGGCGACGGCGCTTCGTAGCGGAGCAGCTCCTCGATCGCGTTGGGAATCAGAGTCGCTCGCGCGACGACCTTCGCGCGCTGCTCGGGATACTGGGCGAAGGTCGCGCCCGCCCAGCCGAGGAGCCGCGCCACGGTCTCGTTTCCGGCCCCGGAGAGCAGCATCAAGAAGGCCTGCAGCTCCTCGTCCGTGAGGCAGCGCCTCTCCCCGCTAGGTGTCTCGATCTCGGCTTGGAGCAGATCCGTCATCATGTCGTCGCGCGGAGCCTTCCGCCGCTCGGCGACGTAGCCCGCGAAGTAGCCGAACATCGTCGCGCCGATCTCCATGAGATGCGGCTCGGGGTCGGTCTGCCCGGGCTCCCGATGGAGCAGCTGATCCATCCACTCCCGGATCTGCTCGCGGTCCTCGACCGGAACCCCGAGCATGCTGCTGATGACCATCATCGGGACCTTGGCCCCGAAGTCCGCCACGAAGTCGAAGCCGCCGGAGCCCACCTGCACGTCGAGGTAGCTGCGCACGATCTCGCGTATCTCGGGTTCGAGTTGCGAGATCCGTCGTGGAGAGAAGGCACGGCTCACCAATCCGCGCAGCCGATCGTGCTCGGGCGGATCCATGAAGATCATCGATTGGAGGTGGGCACGCTGTGGCGAACGGATGATCTCGAGCACCGTTCCCCGCGCCGATGAGTAGGTCTCATGGTCGATGCTCGCGTCGAGAACGTCCTGGAAGCGCGAGAGGGCCCAGAAATCGTGGCGTTCGTTGCGGTAGAGTGGCGCCTCGTCCCGCATGCGGCGCCAGGTCGCGTGCGGAGCCGCATGGATCTCGTAATCGTACGGGTCGTAGTACAACTCGGGCATTGGGAATTCTCGGGAGAGTACTTTCGACTAGTGTTCGCAGGCGATATGCCACGGTGGAGTGGCAATGGCAAGCGGAACCGAAAATCGGCCCCGTCCGTGCGGGCAGGAGGGCGGCAGCATGACCGACGTGATGAAGGGCATTCGCGTGCTGGAGGTGGCGGAGCACACCTTCGTTCCCGCGGCATCGGCGGTGCTCGCGGACTGGGGCGCGGATGTCATCAAGATCGAGCACGCGGCCCGCGGTGACGCGATGCGGGGCCTCGGGCGCACGGGCGTGATGGATCTCTCGAGGGGCGTGCATGTGCTGAACGAGCACTCGAATCGCGGTAAGCGCTCGCTCGGGCTCGACCTCGGCAACTCCGAGGGCCTCGCCGTGCTCTACGCGTTGGCCCGTCAGAGCGACGTCTTCCTCACCAACAAGCTGCCGGGTACGCTGGCTCGGCTGAAGATCGACGTCCCGGACATTCGCGCGCAGAACCCGAAGATCATCTATGTGCGCGGGACCTCATTCGGCGTGCGCGGCCCGGACCGCGACCGCGGCGGCTACGACATGACGAGCTTCTGGTGTCGGGCCGGCAGCGCCGCGAGCGTGTCGCCCGCGGAGCTTCCGGGCGTGCTGCCGCAGCCGGGGCCGGCCTGGGGCGACTCGATGGGCGGCATGACCATCGCGGGCGGCATCGCGGCCGCGCTCTTCAAGCGCGAGCGGACCGGCGAGCCGTCGGTGGTGGACGTGTCGCTCCTCTCCGTGGGCGCATGGGCGATGTCCGCCGGCATCGCGCTCTCGCTCCAGAGAAAGCGACCCTGGGGCACGCCGATGCCAGGTGGCACGGGCTCCTTCAATCCGCTGGTCGGCATCTACGCGACGTCGGACGGCCGCTACCTTTGCCTCGTCATGCTTCAGTCCGAGAAGTACTGGGCGGACTTCTGCGCGCACATCGACCGGCCCGAGCTGGCGACGGATCCGCGCTTCGAGGGCGCCGACAAGCTCGCCGCCAATGCCAGCGAGGCCGTGGTCATCCTGCGCGAGGTGTTCGCGAAGCGGACGCTGGCGCAGTGGACCGAGCGTTTCCAGACGCTCAAAGGCCAGTGGGCGCCCGTCCAGAACACGCTCGAGGTGGCCGAGGATCCGCAGGTCCGCGCGAACGGCTACATGGTGAAGACGGCCACGAAGGAAGGCACGCCGTTCGAGCTGGTTGCGACACCCGTGCAGTTCGACGAGGCGCCGACGCCCACCCGGCGCGCACCCGAGTTCAATGAGCACGGCGACGAGGTCCTCGCGGAGTTGGGGCTCGACAAGGAGCGGATCCTCGAGCTCAAGGCTTCACGAGCGATCGCCTGACGCTACTCATGGCGTTCATCGCCAGGAAAATCGCGGAAATAGCGTCCAGACGCGCCGTGGTCGCGAGCCTTGTGCATACGTGGCGGGAGCCGCGGTCGGCCGCGCACCGCGTCGGACGGGATCGAAGCGCCTTCGACCGCCTTGGCCTCGTCCTCGTAGTAAGGCGCAAGCTGCCGGAGCACTTTGCGTCCGGGTTGCTCGGCATCGTGCCGAAGAGTCTGTATGCGCAGCAAGCCCGGATAGGTCAAAGTGGCCAAGACACCCAAGTGGCCTAGGAGGACGTGGACGTTCGGAACTGAGGCAACACTTCATCCCGTCTTCCAACCGCAGCTCGTGACTTTGCGAGCTGATAGAACCTGCTGCCGGCCCATGCCTAATCGCGCGTGCCTCGATGTGGTCTAAAATCAAACGCTGAGCTGACCCACCGAGGAAGGAGCACATGCCGTGACCAACGCGCGCCTGGAGGGTCCCATCCCCGGCGATCCCTTCCTCCTGGTCGGCGCCCGAGACCTGGGTGCCGCCGGCTACGTCCGCGAGGAGTGGTTCCTCGCGAGCACCGCAACCGCCTACACACTCCGTGGCGAGCGCAGCGAGGACGGGCAATGGCGGGTGGCGCGCGCGGCGCGCGCGCCTTTTAGGACGCGCATCGTCGTGTTCCGCCCGCACGATCCCACGGCCTTCAACGGAACCGTTGTCGTTGAGTGGCTTAACGTGAGCGGCGGCCTCGATGCCGCCCCGGACTGGCTCTTCCTGCACCGCCACCTGATGCGCGAGGGTGCCGCTTGGGTGGGCGTCTCGGCGCAGAAGGCCGGCATCGACGGCGGTGGCCTCGTGCCCGGCATGCCGCTCAAACAGGCGGATGCCGGACGCTACGGTTCCCTCGAACACCCGGGCGACGCCTTTGCCTTCGACATCTACACCGAGGTCGGTCGCGCGCTTCAAACGCGCGGCTCGGGGCCCCTCGGCCGTCTCGAGCCGCAACGCGTGATCGCCATGGGCGAGTCTCAGTCTGCGGGCTTCCTGGTTAGCTACGTCAACGCTGTGGATCCCCTCGAGCGCTGCTTCGACGCCTTCCTGATCCACGGGCGCCCAGGCGCGGCGGCCAGCCTCGATGGCGGCTACCTCCGCGCACCGCGGGACGGTGGCATCACGAACGTGAGCGCTGTCACGGGGGTCGGCCACCGCATTCGCGAGGACGTCCGCGTTCCGGTGCTTACCTTCCAAAGCGAGACTGACGTCGTGACCCTGGGCGGTGGCCGCGCCCGGCAGCCCGATTTCGAACGCTTCCGCCTCTGGGAGCTGGCAGGTGCCGCCCACTTCGACACCTACGGTCTCGTCGCGTCGCAAATCGATCAGGAGGGAGTGGCGATCGAAGCGCTTGCCCTGCATATGGCTCCCACCGACAAGCCCATGGGTCTTTCCGTGGACGTGCCCGTGAACTCCGGCCCCCAACAGCACTACGTGCTCAACGCTGCGTTGATGCACCTCGAGCGCTGGGTGCGGGAAGGCAAACCGCCGCCCGAGGCCCCGCGCCTGGAAGTCTCCGACGCAAGGGCCGCCGAACTGGTGCGCGACGAACTTGGCATCGTCCGCGGCGGCATCCGTACACCCTGGGTCGAGGCCCCGAGCGCGGTCCTCTCCGGCGATGCTCCGGGTGGGAACGGTTTCACGTTCCTGTTCGGGAGGACAGTGGCACTCGACGAGGCGACCCTCGGGCGGCTCTACCCGGGTGGTCCGGAGGAGCACCGCCGCCAGTTCGAAGCGGCGACTGTCGATGCCGTCGCTGCCGGCTTCTTGCTGGAGACCGACGCCGGTGAGATCCGCGCGCTAGCGCAACACGGCCGCCAGCCGTCGGGGTGGAGGAAGGAGTAGCGAGGGCGAGCCGCCGCCGATAAGGCCGCCCGGAGGCATCCCGGATGCCTTCCCGGGGACCATAGGCGGGTCCCCCCGCGTGTTGGGGAAGGGACTTCCACTCTCGAGAATTTACTGGATCTCGGCAGACGGTCCTCGCGTCGCACCCTGCGATGCATTCGTCGGGGCGGCGCTGCAGGAGTTGAGCTCCAGGTGCCGGTGGAGGATGCGCTGCACTTCGCTAATCACCTCCGGCTTCGATTGCATCGAGTGCTCGTAGTGCTTCGGCTGCGGCCATCGCCAGCGTCGGTCGGATCCCGACGTAGCTATTCTTAGTTAGCCTCTCGGTACCGGAGGTTTACATGTCCCTTCGACCCATTAAGCGGCTCGTCAAGGCAAAGCCGACCCTTGAAGGTGCGGGCGTGCACCTGCGGCGAGCGTTCGGCTTCGGCAACACGTCCGACTTCGACCCCTTTCTGCTCCTTGATGATTTCCGCAATGACGTTCCGGCGGACTATCTGGCAGGCTTTCCCTGGCACCCTCACCGCGGGATCGAGACGATCACATATGTCCTCGCGGGGACAGTCGAGCACGGCGACAGCATGGGGAATAGCGGCGCCATTGCAGCTGGCGATGTCCAGTGGATGACCGCGGGCAGCGGGATCATCCACCAGGAAATGCCGAAGGGGGATCATGCCGGCCGCATGCATGGCTTTCAGTTGTGGGCAAACCTGCCGTCGTCGCTCAAAATGACTGCGCCGCGCTACCAGGAAGTGAAGGCGGGTGATATTCCTCAGGTGCAGGAAGATGACGGTACCGAGGTTCGAATCGTCTGCGGAAGCTTCTGGGGCAAGAAAGGCCCCGTGGATGGGATCGCTGCCGATCCGATCTACCTCGATGTGACGGTGCCAGCCGGCCGGAGGAAGGTTCTTCCGGTCGAGACCACGCGCAACGCCTTTGCTTACGTTTTCGCAGGTGCCGGCAAATTCTGCAACGCATCCGACCCCCTTGCGGTGCCGACCGAACCGGTCGGCTGGTCGGACATAACGCCTCCCTCACAGGCAGAGAACCGGTCGCTTGTCCTCTTTGATCGAGGCGACGAGCTCATGGTGGAGGCTGGGGACGACGGAATCCGGTTCTTGCTGGTTTCGGGAAAGCCGCTCGAAGAGCCGGTGGCTTGGTACGGACCGATCGTGATGAATACGCAGGAGGAGCTCCGGCAGGCATTTTCAGAACTCCGCGAGGGGACGTTCTTGAAAGAGAAGGGGCGCAGGTAGGACAGGCGACCGATTCAGGTCAGTGGCGCCTCGCCGACGTTCGTTGTCCCACGGGCATCCGATAGGAATTCAATCCGCTGCGGGCCACTGCTAGACCACGACTTCATCGATGTAGCACCATCGCCAAGTCTCGCCTGGCTCAAGCGAGCGTACGATGGGATGGCTCGTCGCCCAGAAGTGAGCGGTGGCGTGACGATTCTTGGATGAATCGCAGCAGCCGACGTGGCCGCACGAAAGGCAGAGCCGCAGATGGACCCAATGATCGCCCAGCCGCAGGCACTCCTCGCAGCCAGGCGAAGAGGGCGGGGCGTCGATCACCTGATCCACGTGCATACACACTAGAGTCGTCGACTCCTCGTCCTTCGCTGTGGCTACACGACGAACGGTTACCGCGGTTGCCAGCGCAGCCGCCAGCGCAACGGCGGCACTGAGACCAGCGATGGAGCGGAAGCTCGCCACGAACGCCTCCGCGATGAGGCGCTCGAGAAGCATCCGATCGCGTCCCTGCACAGATTCGGGAATGCGCGTGTCCGCAAGGCTTTGGCGTTCGGCGACGAGTTCCTGTCGAAGCGAGGGGGGCAGCGAAGCGAGCGCCGCGCGCCCATCGATCGCCCGCGTAAAGAGCGTCAGTGTCACCACCCCAACAATGGAGACCGCGAGCAAGGATGCGACCCGTGCGAACGTGTTGTTGACCCCTGAGGCGATACCAGCCTCGGTCGGGGCGACGGCGTCCAGGACCACGGTCGTGAGGGGGGTAACGCTCATCGCCATGCCAAATCCAACCGTTGCCATCGGCGGGAAGAACGTCGACCAGTACGACCCTCCGACTCCGGGAAGCGCGAACAAGGCGAGCCCTGCGGCGGTGGTGAGAGAGCCGAGGATCAGCACCCGCCGAGCACCCCAACGGTCGGTGATGCCACCCGCCCAGCGGGAGAAGATTCCCACGATGATTGCGAACGGAAGGAAGGCAGCGCCTGTCCGCATCGCGGAATAGTGCTGCACCTGGATCAAGTTAAATGGAAGGAGAAAGAAGGCCGACGTCACGGCGAAATAGAGGAGGAGGGTAAGGGCGTTTACTCCAAAGAACGAACGAGACAACAGGAGTCGGGGTGGCACCATCGGAGCCGGCTTCTGCAGTTCGAGCCAAGCGAAGCTTGCAACCGCGAGCGTTCCAATCGCGAGCAGGAAAGACGCTGCAACGCCGTTGGCGGACGAAAGGATGATGGCGGAGATGAGACCGGCAATTCCAAAGGTGGAGAGCGCCGCGCCGAGCCAGTCCACGGGGGGCGCGCGACGCAGGGTCGGAGGATCGGGGACCCGCCACTTGGCCACGAGAACCGTGAGGATGGCGATGGGAACGACCAGGAGGAATGCACCACGCCAAGACACGGTGTCCACGAGCCAGCCTCCCAAGATTGGGCCGCCGGCGCCAAAGAGGGCGGTAGCGCCGGACCAGATGCCGATCGCGCGCCCGCGCTCAACCTTGGGAAAGGACGCGCTGAGAAGTGCCAGGCTGTTCGGCACCAGGAGCGCAGCGGCGAGCCCCTGGAATGCCCGGCCAGCAATCAGCTGGGTCGCACTGGCAGCAAATCCACACGCGAGGGAGGTGAGCCCGAGGCCCGCAGCTCCCCAGATGAAAAGTCGCAACTTGCCGAAACGGTCCCCGGCGGCTCCGGCGGCAAGGGCAAGCGCCGCCAGTGCCAGGGTGTAGGCGGTGGCAATCCCCTGGAGCTGCGGCACGGATGCGGACAATGCTTCCTGGATTGCGGGAAGTGCGACGTTGATGACCGACGCCTCTAGAAATGCAATGCCAGAGCCCAGGATCGTGGCGATGAGAACCCAGCGTTTCGCGTGAGAGGCGCAGCCCGGGCTATCGGGTGCAGCACGCACCACAGCCTCGTCACCGGGCGGCCGAACCACGCTCATCATGGCGGATGTTGGTCCTCCAGGAGAATCTCAGCTCCGGCTGCTCAAGCGGGTTTGATAGCATCCGCCTGGCGCACGCACGGGACTTCCTTCCGATTGACCTGTGACTCGCACCGTCAGGAAGCGTTCTTTTCCGCGCATTTTTTGGGGTGTAGGCCGCCGGCGGTCTCTGCGAGCGGGCCGGTCGCGAAAAGTCTTGGAGCATACGCAAGGTCAGCGTGTTGGTTGTCGAGATCCCGCTCAGGCCGCCCGAAGTCGAGCGAATTCTGAAAACGAAGGGGAACGGCCTCGCCTGGATCCCGCTTCGCGCGACTCCAATCACGATCCGCTGGCGGCGGAAGCTGCGCCACCCTCGTTGCCACAATCTCCCTTCGGTGGCGCTTAGACCCTATTTCTCGAGCATCGGATGACCCTCGTGGCTGACAAGCAGGTCATGCATGTCATTCGCGTGTTCTTCTTCCTGCGCCAGAATTCTCTCGAGTATGACGCGCGTTGTCGGATCCTTGTCGCCGAAGTAGCGCACCATTTCGCGGTAGGTCTCGATCGCGATGCGTTCGGCGACCAGATTCTCCTTGATCATATCGACCAGGTTCTCCCCTTCGACAAACTCCGTGGCTGCGCGAGAGAGGAGACCCTCGGGGTCTAGGTTGGGCTTGCCGCCGAGTTGGTTGATTCGCTCACTGAGAAGGTCCAGATGCTCCTCTTCCTCCGTCGCGTGTTGCGCGAACTCTTCCTTGACTCCTTCGCTGGAAAGTCCGGTCGCACAGATGGCATGAAACTTGTAGCGGAGGACGCACACGATCTCCGTTGCAACCGCATGATTCAAGAGAGCGATCGCGTCTTCGACCTTGCCCCCATAGTTCTCGGTGACCGCACCTTCGTTTAGTTGATGGCGAGCCCTCCGACGAAGCTCCTTGATATCGGCAAGAAACGACCCGGGTTTACTCATGGCATATCCCTTTCTCGATATGTCTGGAAGTAGGCAACGCAGGATACCCGAAATCGAGGAGCCAGCATTGGTGCCAGGTTGCCACGGTTGTTCGGGTCCCTGGATTCGTTCTTCTACCTGAGTTCCATATCTACTTCCCACCGGTGCAGGACTCCCTTCACCCGGTGGCTGAGCATCTGCACCGAATAGCCTAGGGACTGAGCGAGTGTCCGCCAATTCCCGAGCGACTCCCGCAGCGGGCCCACCGCTGGGGGCGGTTCTTCAATGCGTCGAGCCTGGCTCACCGGTGCGGAGTGTCGATCGGTCGAGGAGCCACCGGAGCTGCTCATCTGCGCCCTCATAGACCCGTGCGTGACTCCTTCAGCCCGGAGGCTCCTCTCCCCCAAGAGGGCGCGGCTCGACCACCCGCAGGCATCCGACCTCCCCTATTGGCGACGATCACGTCAGATCCTCACCGAGTTATGTGTTGGATGCCCTGATCGGGAGTCAGAGGCGCCCCGGGTCCTTAAGGCCGCGCGTAGCCCAGAGCGAAATCGCTCGAAACGATGCGCGGCATCCTCGCCCGAGGAAGCGTCCGGGCAGTTCGGTGTGGTCGGTGCGCGCCGTTCATACGGCGCCTAGAATCCGCAGATCATGCGTTGGTGGGCCGTTGTCGTTGCCACTCTCCTGATCCTGGTCATCCTATGGGATGCATTTCAGACGATTGTCCTCTCTCGCCGCGTCTCGCGAAGGTTCCGCCTGACACGGGGGTTTTACCTCCTGCTCTGGACGCCATGGAGCGCTGCTGCCAAGCGGATCGCCCCGGGCCGCCGAAGAGAAAATCTTCTCACAGTGTTTGGCCCGCTCTCCCTAATTCTTCTTCTCGCCTTCTGGGCGTTCGGCCTCATCGTTTCCTTCGCATTCCTCCATTGGGCACTCGGCTCGCCGCTGAGCGGTCCGAACGGGGTCTCGGGGTTCGCTACAGACCTGTATATGAGCGGCACGAATTTCTTCACCCTCGGTCTAGGAGACGTGACACCGCAGACGACGCTCGCCCGCGCGCTGACCGTCTTGGAGGGTGGGATTGGATTTGGGTTCCTGGCGCTTGTGATCGGTTATCTCCCTCTAATCTCACAGGCGTTCTCCCGCCGGGAAGTCTGTATCTCTAGGCTGGACGCGCGGGCGGGCTCTCCTCCCACGGCAGGGCAGCTGCTGCATCGGCACTGCCAGGACGGGGATGAAGATCTTCGCGAGGTGCTCCGCGACTGGGAGAGCTGGTCCGCAGAGCTTCTCGAGAGCCATATCTCCTTTCCGCAGCTCTGCTTCTTCCGGTCGCAGCACAACAATCAGTCGTGGGTTGCGGCGCTGACGACAGTCCTCGATGTCTGTTGCTTGGTCATGACTCGGATCGAGAACGGGGCGGTGCCCACAGCGCGCATGACCTTTGCGATGGCCCGCCATGCAGTGATCGATCTGTGCGCGGTACTAAATCTGAAGCCGATGCAGCCACCCGCGGATCGCCTTCCGCCGGCGGAAGCAAAGCGCCTGGAGAGCTTTCTCTCCACGGTGGCTGTTCGGTTTCGTGCGGACGAGACCTCCGCTGGTGAGTTCGCGGCCCTGCGGGGGACGTACGAACCCTACGTTCACGCGCTGTCGAGTCGCGTGATGATGCCGCTTCCCGAATGGGTCCCTGTGGAAGGGAGGCAGGACCACCGGCATACGATGGCATGAAGCGTCGAAGGCGGCAGCAACTGCGGCTTCATTCCGACGATACCTTCGTCAGCCGCGTCGCAAACCTTGGATACCGAACGCGAAGTGACTCGGGCCGTGCAGAGGTGTCCCGAGGGAGCAATCCGCAAGGGCCGCGTGCTAATCTGACGCCGAAGTTAGCGAGATCTCTTTCTTGGCGAGCTTTCGGGACTTGAAACAGATTCGCAAAGACCGCCTCATCAAGGCGGGTGTCTCCCGTAAGAAGGAGGAGCCATGAAGGCGCTCGGGAAGGTCCTGATCGAGGGACTCGAGAAGAAGGGCGCAGTACTCGACGAAGATCGGCGCGCCGCAGTCATTCGAGCGGCCGAGGAACTCCTTGACTCGAACATTGCGATGCGTGCGCTTCAGGTCGGCGAAACCATGCCCGCCTTCGAACTTCAGGCTGCGAGTGGCGAGATGGTCCGCCTGAGCGACGTTCTCCGTGACGGTCCAACCGTGGTCAGCTTCTTCCGGGGCACCTGGTGCGAGTATTGCCAGGCCTTCGTCCGTGCCCTCGCCAAGGTCCACGATCAGATCCGCGCGATCGGCGCCGAGGTCCTAGCCATCTCGCCGCAGTGCGAGGGGATCGAAGAGGCGACGGCGCTGCCATTCCCGTGGCTCCGGGACAACGACAACCTTGTAGCCAGGAAGGTCGGCGTGGCCTTCGAGCTGCCGCGGGACCTCAGCTGGGCCTATCGCGAGCTCGGAATCGACCTACCCAAGCTCAACCAGTCAGATCGTTTCGAGTTGCCGGTGCCAGCAACCTTCGTCGTGGCAAAGGACCGGCGCATTCGATTCGCCCACGTCGAGCCAGACTACCGGCGGCGGCCTACGGTGGAGGAGGTGCTCGGCGCGGTCCGGGAAGCGCGCGGCTGAACAGCCTCACCGCCAGATCGGGATGGCGCAGGCGCAGCGGGAGCTGTTGGCCGGTTCAAACTCCGAACCCACTCAAAGACATGCCTGCGAAGACCGGGTGGATGGAGGAGCAGCCCACGCGGCTAGAGCCAGCGCCGCACGGATGCCTTGTACTCGGTGTAGATCTTTCCAAACTTCCGCTCGAGGTATGCCTCTTCATGGCGAATTGCGATCGCGTAGATCACTCCAAGCACAGCTGGCACTAGAGCGACGATCCAGCCGTTCCCCAATCCAATGCCGATGGCCAGTTGGATCAATGCCATGCCCACATACATCGGGTTTCGCGTGAAGCGGTAAATCCCTGTCGAGATGACTTCGGGCGTGCTCTCCCACGGTTTCGGGTCCTGGCCTGTACGCCTGAAGAGGCCGAAGGCGCTGCGGATCATCGCCAAGCCCATCAGGGCGGCCAACATTCCCACGCCGACTCGCGCAATGAGCGGGAGCCCCAACGGGAGTGGGAAAACGAAGGAGTGCAACAAACCCCCAGCGACCACCGCGATCAAGTAAATGAGGGGCGGCGGAAATCGAACAGCCGCGCCATCGCGCCCAAGTGTTTCCATGGCCGCAGTATATGCCCAACCTTCCCAGGGCTCAGCGTGTTCGAAGAGGTCGGGCGGCGGCGTGCGGAACGAAGTCTAGAAGGAGGCGCCCTAGGCAATGCGTCCGATTACGACGGGCTTCGACCAACGCTAAGACGCGGGCCGGCGACGCGCGCCGCTCGCAGTCAAACCTACTCTTCAATCTCGTTCCGGCGCGCTCGCTCGCGCGGTTGCAGTCGGCGGATCGTCTCCCGCGAGGCGCCCGGACCGGGCACGGCGCGCAGCTCCCGCCGCGAGAGCGTCCGCCCTTCAGCGTCGGTGACGCGCAGCTTAGGGATCCGCCGGCCCGTCTGGCGATCCCTTACGATCACAGGCTCGTTTCCACGCCCGAAGACCCATTCGTCGGACCAGTCGCGCAGCGCCGTAAGGACCGGCAGCAGCGCTTCGCCCTTCTCGCTGAGGTGGTACTCGAAATGCTGGCCCTCGCTGCCGACGTCCACAAGCTCAAAGACGCCATGGTCGACCAGATGCTGAAGGCGTGCCGAAAGGACGTTCTTCGCGATGCCGAGGCTCCGCTCGAAGTCGCCGAAGCGCCGCACGCCGAAGAAGGCGTCGCGGACGATGAGGAGCGTCCACCAATCCCCCAGCACTTCCAGGGCCTGGCCGATCCCGCAGTTCATCTCGGAGAAACGCTTTCGGCTCACGGTGCGAGTCTACCCGACGAAAATGGTTGCATCAAGAAACCAAACCAGCTATTCGTTGAACCGTGGCTGAGCGTGTCTGCGTCGTGACGGGGGTCGGGCCGGGCACCGGCGCGGCGCTCGCGCGCCGCTTTGCCGCCGACAACTATCGGGTGGGGCTGCTCGCCCGGAACGCCGCACGCCTCGAGAAGCTAGCCGCGGAGCTACCCGGCTCCGCCGTTTTCCCGGTCGACGTGGCCGATCTCGACGCGCTGCGCGCGACGCTCGGCCGCGTGCGGGCGCAGCTCGGAGCGCCCTCGGTGGTGCTTCACAATGCGGTCGCGGGTGGTCTGGGTGCGTTCGACAGTGTGGCGCCTGAGGCGCTCGAGCAGCGCTTCCGGGTGAACGTGACATCGCTGCTCGTCCTCGCCCAGGAGCTCGCCCCCGCGATGGTAGCTGCGGGAACGGGCGCCATCGTCGTTACCGGCAATACGTCTGCGTGGCGCGGCAAGGCTGCGTTCGCTGGCTTCGCACCCACCAAGGCCGCGCAGCGCGTCCTCGCGCAGTCGCTTGCCCGCGCGCTCGGGCCTAAGGGCGTGCACGTCGCCTATGTTGTAGTCGACGCGGTGATCGACGTTCCCTGGACCCGCCAAGCGTTTCCCGATCGACCGGACGCGTTCTTCGTCCGACCCGATGGAATCGCCGACGCTGTGCACCACATCGTGCATCAAGAGCCTTCGGCCTGGACCTTCGAGCTTGATCTACGCCCATTCGGAGAGAGTTGGTAGCGAGACACCCGCGCGCCCGGAGGAGAATCGCCATGGCTGAGAGCCCCGTTCCCCACAGCTCCGAGTGGAAGTCCACTGCCTGCATCCTATGCGAGTGCAACTGCGGGATTGAGGTCGAGCTCGGCGGTCCTGACGGCCGCAGCCTCCTTCGCGTACGCGGCGACGACGCGCACCCGTCCTCGCAGGGCTACGCCTGCGAGAAGCCCTCGCGACTCGACTTCTACCAGAATGGTCCGCACCGCCTGACCAAGCCGCTGCGTCGTCGGCTCGACGGTACGTTCGAAGAGATCGATTGGGACACAGCGGTTCGCGAAGTGGCCCAGCGCTTCGCTGCGGTGCGCGACACCTACGGCGGAGAGTCCATCTTCTACTACGGCGGTGGCGGCCAGGGCAACCATCTGCCAGGCGCCTACGGACGCAGCACGCGCGCGGTTCTGGGCTCCGTCCACCGCTCGAGTGCGCTTGCCCAGGAGAAGACGGGAGAGTTCTGGGTCGCCGACAAGATGATGGGCGGCTACATGCGTGCCGATTTCGAGCACTGCGAGGTAGCGCTCTTCCTGGGCAAGAACCCGTGGTTCTCGCACAGCATCCCGCGCGCGCGCGTCACGCTGCGCGAGATTGCGAAAGATCCCCGTCGCTGCCTGATCGTGGTCGACCCACGGCGCACCGAGACCGCGGAGATCGCTGACATCCACTTGCAGGTCAAGCCGGGCAGGGACGCCTGGCTACTCGCCGCGATCATCGGCGTACTCGTTCAGGAGGACGCGATCGTGAAAGACTGGCTGTCCGCCCACGCCGACGGCCTCGATCAAATACTGCCGCACTTTAAACAGCTGCCGGTCGCAGAATACTGCGAGAAGTGCGGGATCCCTGAGGAGACCGTGCGGGCGGCGGCACGGCGCATCGCGGCGGCCTCGAGCATGGCGAGCTTCGAGGATCTGGGGGTGCAGATGAACCGGCACTCGACGCTGGTCTCGTATTTGCACAAGCTCCTGATCTTCCTCACGGGAAACTTCGGGAAAGAGGGCACCGCGTACGTGCCCACCGCCTTCGTGCCGCTCGCCGTCGGCAGGGAAGGCAGCGGCGGCGCCGCGCGACGCTCACCGGTCACCGGAGCCCGAGTGATCGGTGGACTCACGCCGTGCAACGTCATCCCGGACGAGATCCTCACCGACCATCCGAAGCGCATCCGCGCGCTTCTGGTGGAGAGCGGGAATCCCGCGCACTCCCTGGCCGACAGCGCGCGCATGCGCGAAGCGATCGCGACCCTCGAGCTCGTGGTTGTGATCGACGTTGCGTTTACGGAGACGGCACGCCTCGCCCACTATGTGCTGCCAGTCGCAAGTCAGTTCGAGAAGGCGGAGGCGACCTTTTTCAACTTCGAGTTCCCGCGCAACTACTTCCACCTGCGCAGGGCGCTGATGGATCCGCTCCCGGGCCTCTTCTCCGAGGCGGAGCTCCATGCGCGTCTGCTCGAGGCACTGGGTGAGCTGCCCACCGAAGTCGTGACAGCGCTTCGCGCCGCGTGGCTCGAGGGGCGCAAGGCCTTCCGGACAAAGTTTCTCGAACTCGCAGGCGCGAATCCGCGCGTGCTTCCCACCGCTCCTGTATTGCTCTATCGCGCGATCGGTGACTTGCTACCGAAGGGGCTCGCAGAGGGAGCCGGTGTGTGGGCGCTGTGCCAGATTGCGGCGCAGCGCAACGCAAAGTCGCTCGCGCGCGCCGGCTTCGGCGGCGAGCCCGCGGACGCGGCGGACGCGCTCTTCGATGCGCTCCTTTCGAGCAAGAGCGCGGTGGTGTTCTCGATCGACGAATGGGAGGAGAACTTCGCGCGCGTAGGTACACCGAACCGGCGCATCCAGCTCGCGGTACCCGAATTGTTCGAAGAGCTCGACTCGCTCGCGACCGAGCGGACCGGCAGCGCGAGCTCGGAATTCCCGTTCGTGCTGTCTGCGGGCGAACGGCGTTCGTTCACCGCAAACACCATCATCCGAAACCCCGCGTGGCGGAAAAAGGACCGTTCGGGAGCGCTGCGCATGAATCCCGACGATGCGAGGCGCGTGGGTGTGACGGATGGGGGCCAAGTCCGACTCTCGACCAAGCGTGGCAGCGCCGAGGTGACGGTCGAGCTTTCGGACCGCATGCAGCCCGGCCACATCTCGCTGCCGAACGGGCTCGGCCTCGACTTCCCGGACCCGAAGGGCGAACAGCGGACGACCGGAGTCGCGCCGAACGATCTGACGCGCGGCGAGGATCGCGATTGGCTCGCGGGCACCCCTTGGCACAAGCACACGCCGGCCCGGGTCGAGGCGCTGTGAATAGCGGGCCAGCGTCGCTCGCTTTTCTCCCTCTGCCCAACCCGGGCCCCGCGACGGCGATCGACGCTCGCGCCACGGAAGGTTTGGTAGCGGCGCCTCGCGTGGCAGAGAAGCGGCCGCCCCGTTCCTCTACGCGGGCAGCGCCTGGCGCAACGTGTCTGCGGTGCGTGCGAACGCGGAGGCATCGGGGTAGCGCCACGCATGGACGACGCGTGTCGCACCGATCTCTGCCAGGCGTTGGATCTGATCCGAAGCCTTTGGGACATCATCCAGCGCTAAGGAGGTGAGGACGACAACCTCGGCGTATTCCTTTCCGACCAGCGCCATCTGCTGCCGCAGTTGATCGACGAGTGGGCGGAGGACTCCGGGGTCCCCGCCCATCGGCATCCATCCGTCGCCGTACTTTGCACTGCGGCGGAGCGCGTGCGGAGCCGTGCCCCCGATGAAGATCGGTGGTCGGGCTGGGCGCGGTCGGAACAGAAGGCGCTGACCGTTCGCCTCGACTTCGTCGTGGGCAAAGCACTGGTGCAGGAAGGCGAGGGTCTGGTCGGTGATCTTGCTTCGCTGATCGCGGGGCACACCCACGGCGCGAAACTCTGCCTCCATCCAACCCGCACCAACGCCGAGCAGCAGCCGGCCACCCGATAGCTCCTGGATCGTCGCAATCCACTTCGCCGTCGCCAGCGGCGGTCGATAAGGCAGGACCAACACGCCTGTGCCAAGGCCGATTCGTCGTGTTATGCCGGCGAGGAACGCGAGCGTGGCGAGGGGATCGAGGTATCGCCCGCCTGAACCCTCCGCATCGTCAGGGGGAATCGCGATGTGATCAGCAACCCAGAGGTCGTCGATGCCCGCCTGTTCCGCAGCGCGAGCGCATGCGACGATCGTGTCGGTCGCCGACTGGGGACCCATGTTGCGCAGGTATAGTCCTAGCTTCACCTTCCTTGATCCTCGTCTCGCCTATCGCGTCGCACAACCCATCCGGACGCGTCAAGTTGACGGAACACCCGAGCCTCAGAGGGACGCGCCAAGCGAGCGATAGCACGCTGCGTAGTGCCTGCCGCCGCCATCCACCCGCCCCGAGTCCGGCCACAAGGCGCCTTACTGCGACGTTCGTGCCAAGAGCTTCATGACGTGTGGAGTGCTCGAGCGTATGGCGTCCATCGCTCGGTCGACCCAGCCGTACTTCGCACGAAACGCGTCCACCACCCGCTGGCGAAGTACGGCGTCTTCCACCAGCAGCGCACGCAGCGGGTACTCCTTGCCCTCGATGCGCAACACGACGTCGTGGTCGCGCTCGATGTTGCTCCACCATCGTGTATTGCCCGTTCGGATGTAGCCCTCACCGTCCACTACGACGAGCCAGACGGTTGTGTCCTTCAACGTGCCATCTGGGTTCTTTGTAATTACTTCGACGGTGTTTGTCGCAGCCACTGCGTTCCAATCGGGGGAATCCGCGGTCGCGGATAGCGGATGAAGCGCAACCGCCGCGGCCAGGACGAAGATCCGAAACAGAGCGCGTGTCATAGAACCTCCCGACGTTCATGGAGGAGGCATTCTATACCCGCGGCGGGAGCGGCGACGCCTGCGCGTGAGGTTCAGGGTGCGCCGGAGTTCAGCAGTGCGGGGGCGCCTTCCGGGCCGTCCCCAGCGCGGGCGATTTCGGCGCCGCTTCCGTCCAGAAGCGCGACGCCATCGACCTCTCGCACGAGCGTGAAGCGCTTCGCGGGTCGGTCGGGAGCCGTGACGAGGACATCAATCGCTCTGTCCTCCCGGAGCGTCATACGGGCTGCCTCGCCTCCTGGACCGTAGGCCCAGCGCTCAGTTCCGGGAATCGAGGCCATTGGGTTATGCCCGGACCAAAACTCAACAACGTTCGCGAAGAGCGCGTCGAAGAGGTTCACCAAACCGTAGATCGGTACGATCAGCACAAAGACGAGCGAGCGGACCCATTTGTCGCCGCTCACGTGCTCGTTCCAGTCGTAGATCCTCCGGGTAACCGCGAAGCGGCCGAAGCAGCCCACCGTCGACACCGAGAGCAGAGCGACCAGCACCGCGGCGGCGATGCTGCGGGAGAAAATGGGAAGCGTGATTCTGCGGAACGGACCTTCCATGGAGACCTCCTCGCTTGGAGCAACGCCTTCTAAGGTAGCGCGGCGCCGGGAGGACTTCCCGGGGCCTAGCCGGCAATCAAGCAGTCGCTCCTCGAAGTGCAGTCGCACCCATTCTGGCTGTCGAGTGCTGTGGTAGTGCTCGGGCGGGAGATACGTCGATCTCCTCACCCGAGGATCCAGATCTAACTACTTCTCGTCTGGAAACTCGGAAGTCGTGAAAGATAAAGGGAAATAGGCGCAAACGCTGCCCCAATTGTGTGTCTGATTCGGGTAGGATGCGGTGGCACAACCGACCGAATCAGCACACGA
>Ga0116216_10000532_pt1 | contig 30185 bp, 28 predicted proteins | sample Sb_taG_11_FD_89696 | JGI IMG/M metagenome (GOLD analysis project Ga0116216, IMG submission 89696) | Peat soil microbial communities from Weissenstadt, Germany - Sb_50d_3_AS metaG | ecosystem: Environmental > Terrestrial > Soil > Wetlands > Peat | place: Germany: Weissenstadt | collected 2010-09-21
CCCTATCCCCACGAGGACACGGGCTGGATCATCGCCAACGCGGGCGAGGAGGTCTGCCTCTTTTCCTCCGACTACCCGCACGTCGAAGGAGGGCGGCACCCTCTCCGGCGCTTCGAGGCAAGCCTCGAAAGCGCGAGCGAGCGCACAAAGCAGCGCTTCTATTGCGACAACTTCGTGGATCTCATGGGTCCGGTGCTGGGCTAGGCCTTTCGAAACTCGAGCGCGTCGCCGGAGACCCGCGCATCCACGAGGATCTTCGAGCCCTCAGGGAACTCACCCTCAAGGATCCGCACGGCCAACGGGTCCTGCACCATGCGCTGGATGACGCGCTTTAGCGGCCGGGCGCCGTAGTGCGGGTCGTACCCCTTTTCGGCCAAGAGCTTCTTGGCTTCGTCCGTGAACGTGAGCTCGATGCGCCGCTCCGTGAGGAGCTTCTTTACCCGCTCGAGTTGGATCTCGACAATGCGGCCGATCTCCGAGCGCCCGAGCTGGCGATAGATAATGACCTCGTCTACGCGGTTCAGGAACTCGGGCTTGAAGGCCGCGCGGAGCGCCTCCATAACTCGCGCCTCCAGCTCGGCCCGATCCTCGGCGCCGAGCTGGACGATGAATTGACTCCCGATATTCGAGGTCATGATGAGAACGACGTTCTTAAAGTCGACCGTGCGCCCCTGGCCGTCAGTAAGACGCCCGTCGTCGAGGATCTGGAGGAGCACGTTGAAGACGTCGGGATGGGCCTTTTCGATCTCGTCGAACAGCACGACGCCGTAGGGCCGGCGACGAACGGCCTCGGTGAGGGCGCCCCCCTCCTCGTAACCGACATAGCCCGGGGGCGCGCCGATGAGCCGCGACACCGAGTGCTTCTCCATGAACTCGCTCATGTCGATCCGCACCATGGCGTGCTCGTCGTCGAACAAGAACTCCGCCAGCGCCCGCGCCGTCTCGGTCTTACCGACGCCGGTCGGGCCCAAGAAGATGAACGAGCCGATCGGCCGATTGGGGTCCTGGAGGCCTGCGCGCGCCCTCCGCACCGCATTCGCGACCGCGACGAGGGCATCATCCTGCCCGACGACGCGCCGTCGCAGGTTGTCTTCCATATGGAGGAGCTTTTCCTGCTCGCCTTCCATCATTTTGGAGACCGGGATGCCGGTCCATTTCGAAACGATTTCGGCGACCTCCTCGCCAGTCACTTCCTCCGAGACGAGCGCGCCCTCCTTGCCATGGATCTTCGCCACCTTCTCCTGCTCTGCGGCGAGCTCCTTATCGATCTGGCTGAGTTGCCCGTACTGAATCTCTGACGCGCGGGCGAGATCCCCAGCGCGCTTTGCGCGCTCGAGCTCAACGTTCAGCTCTTCGCGCTTTTGCTTTAAGTCGCGCACGCGGCCGATCCCGGCCTTCTCACTCTGCCAGCGGGCCTTCATGGCGTCGCCGCGTTCGCGCAGCTCGGCGAGCTCGGCGTCGACGCGCTTTAAGCGCTCCTTGCTCGCGGAGTCGCTCTCCTTCTTCAGAGCCTCGCGCTCGATCTCAAGCTGCGTCCTCTTGCGCTCGATCTGGTCGAGCTCCTCGGGCATCGAGTCGATCTGCACGCGGACGCGGCTTGCGGCCTCGTCGACGAGGTCGATGGCCTTGTCCGGCAGGAATCGGTCGGTGATGTAGCGATGAGAGAGCGTTGCGGCCGCAACCAGCGCGGCATCCTGGATGCGAACGCCGTGGTGTACCTCATAGCGTTCCTTAAGGCCCCGGAGAATGGAGATCGTATCTTCGACGGAAGGCTCACCCACGAATACGGGCTGGAACCGGCGCTCAAGGGCAGCGTCCTTCTCGATATGCTTGCGGTACTCGTCGAGGGTCGTCGCCCCGATGCAGCGCAGCTCGCCGCGGGCAAGGGCGGGCTTCAGCATATTCGCCGCGTCCGCAGCGCCTTCGGCGGCCCCCGCACCCACGATCGTGTGAAGCTCATCGATGAAAAGGATCACCGTTCCCTGCGCCTCGGCGACCTCGCGCAGCACGGCCTTCAGGCGATCCTCGAACTCGCCCCGGTACTTTGAGCCGGCGATGAGGGCACCGACGTCGAGCGTAATGACACGGCGGTCCTTGAGGGACTCGGGGACATCTCCAGCGATGACCCGCTGGGCAAGGCCCTCGACGATCGCAGTCTTCCCAACGCCCGGTTCGCCGATCAGGACGGGGTTGTTCTTCGTGCGCCGCGAGAGCACCTGGATCACGCGGCGGATCTCTTCGTCGCGACCCACCACGGGGTCAAGTTTTCCGCGGCGAGCAAGGTCCGTTAGGTCGCGGCCGAACTTCGAGAGGGCCTGGTACTTCGACTCGGCGTCCGGGTCGGTGACGCGCGCGCCTCCCCGAATCGATGCGAGCGCCTTGAGGAGCGCCTCGCGGGTTGCCCCCACCGCACGCAAGGCGGCGCCGGAGGGATCGGCCGAATCTGCGGCGAGGGCGAGAAGGAAGTGCTCGGTCGCAACATATTCGTCTTTGAGCTCGTCCGCCTCGCGGAAGGCACGCTCGATGATGCGCCCCAAAGCCTCGGAAAGGCGCGGCTGCGCGGCGCCACTCACCTTCGGAAGACGCGTCAGGATCTTTTCGACTTCGCCTTGGAGGAGGTCCACCCCGACCCCGAGCTTCTCGAGGATCGGACCCGCGATGCCATCGGCCTGAGAGAGGAGGGCACGCAAGAGATGGGCAGGTTCGACGACCCCATGGCCGCGCGTTCCCGCGAGCCCCTGGGCCTCGGAGAGCGCCTCTTGGCTTTTGATCGTGAGCTTGTCTTGTCGCATGCCGCGAAGGTTAAACACCCGTTAGGGGCCGGCAAGCTGCCCCGGTCGCCCCGGGACTCCCTCGGCCGAGACTACTCCTTTTTCTTAATCGCGACGTAGAGCGTGGCATCTCCACGCCGGACCAGGAGGAGCGCCCCCTTCTTCGCTTCTCCGAGGCGCTGCTGGAGCTCCTTCACGTCCTTTACCGGCTGCTTGTCGGCCTCAAGGATCACGTCCCCGCGGCGGATCCCTGCCTCATCGGCGGGGCTTCCGGACTCAACGCCGCTTACCACGACGCCCTTTTCGTCCTCGAGGCCCAGCTGCTCGGCGATCTCGGGGGTTAGGTTCTGGACCTTCATCCCGTAGGCCGACGGGCCCTCCCCGGGCTTCCCGGTCGAAGCCTGCACCTCGGGCTCCTTGAGCTCCCCGACCTTTACCTCGAAGGTCTTCTCCTTGCCGTCACGCTTCACGACGACTTCGGCCTCCCGGCCGATCGGCGTGCTCGCCACGAATCGCGGGAGCTCCTCCATGCGCTTTACAGGCTTCCCGTCGAACTGGACGATGACATCCCCGCGCTGAAGGCCGGCGGCTGCGGCCGGCCCCTTCGGGTCGACCTTCGAAACGAGGGCGCCGGACTTGTCGTCGAGCTTGAAGGACTCCGCGAGCTCCGGCGTAATCGGCTGGATCACTACCCCGAGCCATCCCCGTGTCACTTTGCCGGTCGATTTGAGCTGCGGCAGAATGGCCTTCGCACCGTTAATCGCGACGCTAAACCCAATCGTATTGGCGCGCGGGTTGATCGCGGTGTTGATTCCCACGACCTCGCCGTCCATGTTGATGAGCGGCCCACCGGAGTTGCCGGGGTTAATCGCGGCGTCGGTTTGGATGAAATCGTCGTAGGGACCCTGGCCGATGTTGCGGCCCTTCGCGCTCACGATACCCGCCGTTACCGTGTGCCCCAGCCCGTAGGGGTTGCCGATCGCTACCACCCAGTCTCCCGGACGGATCTTGTCGGAATCCCCGAGCGGGAGGGATGCCAAGGGCTTATCCGCCTTCACGCGGATCAGGGCGATGTCGGTCTTGGGGTCGCGGCCGATGATCTCCGCCTTGCGTTCGGTCCCGTCGAGGAAGGCGACCTTGATGTCATCGACGTCCTCCACCACGTGGTTGTTGGTCACGATGTATCCATCGGGTGAGATCACGAAACCGGTGCCGAGGCTCGGCACCTTTTGCTCGCGCTGCTTGAAGAGCTCCTCGAGCTGCCCACCGAAGAACTCCTCGAAGGGCTGCGGCACCTGCATGGGCCCGGCCTTTATGGTCTTCGACGTCTGGATGTTGACGACCGCGGGCGACGCCTTCTCCGCGAGATCGGCGAAGCCATGGCCGACGTCGTGATTGGTGCCTTCAGAACTTGGGCGCGTGCTCTCCGTCCAGAACGGTGCGGATCCCGTCGCCACCGTGTCCGGCGACTTTCCGCTCTTCCCGAACAGGTCGAGTGCGGTCGCAGCGTTGCCGGGCCACCAGACCCGTACCTCGGGCAGCCCCGCCGCCCAGGCGATCACCCCGGCGCACGCAGCGACCACAAGCACCCTGCGGAAAACCTTCATGGAATCGTCACTCCTTCGCGCCCTCAAGAGAGAGGAACGCTCACATGGTATCGGCCCGCCCCGCGCTGAACCACGACAAGTGCCATGTCACGGCCTCGCAGGTCCAACACCGCCCGACGAAATGCCGCTAGGTCGCCCAACTCGCGGCCGTTAATCCCGAGGACGAGGTCGCCGGGTTGGAACCCGATCTGCGCAGCCCCGGTTCCCGGCCGCACTGAATCCACCGTGAAACCCCCTCCCTCCCGGGGGCGAAGGCGAAGCCCAAGAAGGCGTTCGGCGAGCGCGTCGACTTCGCCCGGGGGAAGGGCCTCGGCGTTCACCTGCACGTTGCGTTCGGCCTTCTCGCGCCAGAGGCGCACCTGCACGGGCTCGCCTTCGGTGAGAGATTCGAGCACCTCGTAGAAGTCCCGAGCCGTCTTTACCGACTGGCCAGCGAGTTGAGTCACGAGGTCGCCCCGCACGACACCCGCCCGCGCGCCGGGTCCCCCCTGCCGCACATTCGAAACAAGCGCGCCGGCGACGCCCGGCGGGATCTCCATCACCTCGACCATGCGCCGGTCGACGTCCTGCACCTCAAAGCCGAGGGAGGTCGGCGCGACTTCGCCGTGAGCGATGAGCTGACCGACGACCCGCTTTGCGACGTCAATCGGGATGGCAAAGCCGATTCCCTGCGCCCCGCCGTAGATCGCGGTGTTGATGCCGATGAGGGAACCCTCGGCGTTAAGCAGCGGTCCACCCGAGTTCCCGGGGTTAATGGAGGCATCGGTCTGGAGAAAGCCGTGATAGACGCGATCCTCCGCACGGATCGAGCGATCGGCCGCGGAGATGACCCCCGTTGTTACGGTATTCGAGAGGCCAAAGGGATTCCCGATCGCGATCACGGGCTCGCCCACCATGATGTCGCTCGAGGTCGCGGGGGGTACCCAGGGCAACGCCTCCTTGGACTCGACGCGCAGAACAGCGAGATCGTTATTCGGATCAGCACCCACAAGCTTGGCGTCGAACTCGCGCCCGTCCGCGAGCGTGACGCGGATGCGGCTTGCACGGCTAATCACGTGCTCATTGGTCAGCACGTGCCGGTCGGCATCGATGAGAACCCCAGAGCCAAGGCTCTTTAGGGTCTGCGGCGATCGCGGCTCGAAGAAGTCCTGAAAGAAGCGATCGAAAAGGGGGTCGTTAAATGGCCGGAAGGGGCTCCCGCCCGCGACGATCTGTTCCGTTGTGACATTCACGACGGCCGGCCCGACTTTCTTTACGACGTCCACCGTCGCGGTGTGGCGCAGGAAGGGGTCCGCCCCGGAGGCGGGTCCCGCTGCGGCGAGCAGAGTCGCTGCGGCGGCCACCAAGGCCTTCATCGCAGCCATGAGACAGACGGATTCGGCATGCGATTCATCGCGGACAGCGCCTAGGGCGCTCCAGGCGCCGGGGGTGCAGGTCGGGCCGTCTTGTCTGCCCCCTCCCGCGGCTCTTCCGCCTTGAGCGTCGCCGACCGCTTCACCAGAAGAAATTTCGTCTCGTTTCCTCGCATCGCGGTAATGAGGAATGCACGCTTTCGAGACACGGCATCCATGGCGCTGCGAAAATCCCCAAGGTCTCCGATCTCGGCTTTCTCGACCCGTTCCACAACGTCGCCTGGAGCGAGGCCGGCCTCGCTCGCGGGCGAGCCCCGCGCGACAAAGGACACGTAGGCCCCGCGGCGGGTCGCGAGCCGCTGCTCGCGATAAAGATTTTCCGTGATCTCCTGCGCCTGAAAGCCCGAGTCGCTCTCGGCGAGGGCCGGCTCGATCTTGGGCTGAGTCCCGACGGTGACCTCGACAGTCCGGGACTTCCCACTGCGCAGGAGGCCCAGCTTCACCTTTTGGCCCGGCCGAACGCGCGCGACCAGGCGCTGGAAGGTGCCTAGATCCTCGTCCTTTTCCGCCTCGATTGGAGTTCCATTGAACTCGGTGAGGATGTCGCCTGGCTCAAGACCCGCCTGCGCGCTGGGGGAGTGGGCCGTTACGCTATTGACCACCGCACCCGTGGCATCGGGGACACCGAAATAGGAGGCGAGATCACGGTCGAGGGGCTGCATCGTGATGCCAATCCAGCCTCGCTCGATCCCTCCTTCTTCAATCTGCCGCATGACATCTTGGACGGTGTCGCTGGGGATCGTGAACCCGATCCCGCGGCCCTGGCCGCGGGAGTTAATGCCGACCACCTGCCCCGAGAGGTCGACGAGAGGGCCGCCTGAGGAGCCAAGATCGATCATGGCGTCGGTCTGAATGAAATCGTTCAGGACGTCATTGATTTCGAGGTTCCGGCCCTTCCCCGAGACGATGCCGAAGGAGACCGTGCCGTCGAGCCCGTAAGGGTTTCCGACAGCGAGTACCCATTGGCCGACCCGCACGTCGGCGGTCTTGCCAAAGCGTGCGGCGGGAAGTTTTCCTTCGGGTTCGATTCGGAGCACCGCAAGGTCCGTCTGCTTGTCCGCGCCGAGGATGCGTGCAGGGTATTTTGTCCTGTGACCGGGAACGGTCACGGTGACTTTCTCGGCGCGCTCCACCACGTGATGGTTGGTGAGGATGAGGCCGTCCTCGCTGGCGATGACGCCCGAGCCGGTAATCTGGTTTCGCCGGTCATCGATTTTAACGATCGCCTCGATGTGAACCACCGAGGGCTTTACGGCTTCCGAGACCGCGATGATGCGCTCCTGGAGCTGATCGAGCGCCTCGTCGGCGCGCGGGTCAGATGTCGCACGGGTAACCTCGGGGCGCCCTGTGGGCCCATCCTCAGCCCGCGAGGTAAGGGCTGCCGCAGCCACGACGAGCGCGGCGAGCAAGCGCCGACAAGTGCGCCTCGAGTTTTTCGTTCCTACCACCGGATCTCCTCGTCGCGAGCCACCGCCCGCGCCCCGATCATTCGCCAAATCGCTTGGCTGGGCTTAGCGCGCCCGCCCGGCCGCATCGAGGGCTCGCCGCAGGGCCCCCGCCGCCTCTCCTGGATCCGCCGCCATGAGGATGGCGCCGGTCACCGCAACCCCGGCTGCGCCGGCGCTGACCACCTCGCCCGCATTCTTGGCGTCGATCCCGCCCTGTGCGAGGACGGGAAGGCCGCTTTCGGCCGCGGCGGCGAGGGCCGGAAGCCCGAGCGACGGCGCGCCTGCGGTCTTCGAAATCGGAGCAAAAACCGGGGCGAGGTGCACGTAGCTCGCGGCGGCCTCCAGCGCCGCAACCGCCTCCGCGGGCGCATGGCAGGAAACCCTGATTAAGGCCTCCGGGCCGAGAAGCCTGCGCGCTTCGGCGGGACCCACCCCATCGAAGCCGAGATGCACGCCATCGATTCGGCCCTCGGGCGGGGTATCCGTCCCGGGCGAAAGAGCAAGCGCGACATCACTGCGCCGATTTACGACGACGCGCACACTCGCGGCACCGGCCGTATCGCGGGCCGCCGCTCCGCGGCGCGCCGCTCGCGCGACACGCTGAGAAAGTTCGAGAAGAGATTTTCCCGTGAGGTCCTTCTCGCGGACCTGCACCCAATCAACGCCACTCGCGACCGCTTGAGAAACCACCTCCTCGAGGGGACAGCGGGCCAGAGAGCGATCCGTCACGAGACAAAGGATTGGCCGGAAGGTCGCCGACAGGGCTAGAAACCAGCCAGGCCGTCGAGGGGGCTCGACGCCGACGCGTAGAGGCGTCGCGGCATGCGTCCGGCTTCGTAGGCGAGGCGGCCTGCATCGATCGCAAGTCGCATCGCTCTCGCCATTTTCACGGGATCCTTCGCTGCGGCGATGCCCGTATTCATGAGGACCGCCGTCGCACCAAGCTCCATCGCCACCGCGGCATCGCTCGCCGTGCCAACGCCCGCGTCCACAATCACCGGCACTTCGACGGTTTCGAGGATGATGCGGAGGTTCGCGGGGTTGCGGATGCCAAGACCCGATCCGATCGGTGCGGCAAGCGGCATAACCGCCGCGCATCCCAGCGCTGCAAGCCGCTGGCACGCGACCGGGTCGTCGCCGATATAGGGAAGCACCGTGAAGCCTTCGCCTACGAGGACCCGTGCGGCTTCAAGCGTCGCGGGTGTATCCGGAAAGAGCGTGCGCTCGTCTCCAATCACCTCAAGCTTGACGAGTGTCGTGCCAAGGAGCTCGCGTCCCATGTGGGCGGTCGTGACAGCGTCCGCAACCGTATAACAACCCGCAGTGTTGGGAAGGATGGTGAGGCCGCGTGCAGCGAGCGCGTCGTAGAGGTTTTCACCCTTGGGCGCATCCCCTCGGCTCCGCACTCCGCTGCTGCGAGCGGGAAGGGGGACCCGCCGGAGTGCCACCGTCACCATCTCCGCACCTGCGGCCTCGACGCACGCGAGATTCTGCTCGAGAGAAGCGTACTTGCCGCTTCCGACGATGAGCCGCGAGTGGAAGGCATGGGGTCCAAGCCGATAGGAATCCGTCATCACTTAGCCTCCGCCCACAGCCTCGAGGATCTCCACCCGATCGTCCGCCTCGAGCATGCGCTCTCCGTAGAGAGACCTCGGAATGACGCTGCGGTTCACCGCGATCGCCATCCGCCGCGCCCCGAGCCCGAGCTGCTCGAGGAGGTCCGCGATCGTCGAACCGGCTACGAGGGGGCGCAGATCACCGTTTACTCGGATGGAAAGCGTCTCCTCGGAGAGGCCTTGGGATTGCATCGGAATCGCTCATAGAAGAGGCCGAGCGGCGAGCAGCTCGGTACCCAAAAGCTACCCGACGCTCCCCCGTCGGTCAAACACCCCACCCGGATTTCGGTCCGATTTTCGATGGGTTATAAACCCGCCGGTGGAGCTTCCTGGGCCTGCCGTAGCGCGTATCAATCTTAGCGCTCTTGTCGCGAACTACTCCCTTGTAAGGCGCCTTGCCGGACACCGCAGCGTGATCGCCGTGGTGAAAGCCGACGCCTACGGGCATGGAGCCGTGCGCGTGGCACGTGTGCTCGCGCGCGGGGGCTGCGAACGCCTTGCGGTCGCGCGGGTCGGCGAGGCTGCGGAGCTGCGGGATGCCGCAGTGGCCCTTCCTATCCTCGTCCTCTGCGGCGTGCAGGACGCCGAAGAAGCGCGGGCTGCCCTCGCACTGGGGGCAACGCCGGTCGTGCACCACGAAGGCCACCTGGCGCTTCTGCGGGACGCAGCTCGTCGGCGCGGCGGACGGGCGGCAGTGCACGTCGAGGTGGATACTGGGATGCACCGGCTGGGGGTTTCCGCAGAAAGCGCGGCAGGCTTCCTAGCGAGCGTTGCAAGCGACCCAAACTTCCGGCTCGAAGGCGTGTTTACCCATCTCGCCCGGGCCGACGAAGACGACCTCGGGCCCTCGTTAGAGCAGCTTCGAGCACTGCGTCGGATTCTCGGTGTGGCGGCGCAGCTTGGTGCCCTTCCCGCCATCGTCCACGCCATGAACTCCGCCGGGCTTGTCGCGGGTGATCTCCTTGCCAAGGAGTTGCCGGAGGCGAGCGCTGTCCGGCCAGGCCTCATGCTCTATGGAGTCGACCCCCGCCCAGGGATGGCCTCTGGGCCGCTCCCCCTTCGCCCCGTGATGACGCTTGCGACGCGGGTCGTCCAAGTGCGCGACGTTCGGCCTGGCGAGGCGGTCGGCTACGGCGCGACCTGGCGCGCGGCAGCGCCAAAGCGCGTCGCGACGCTTGCGATCGGCTACGCCGACGGCGTGCCGTGGTCCCTCGCGAACCGGGGAGAGGTGCTCCTCCGAGGGCGACGCGTCCCCATTATTGGCCGCGTGTCGATGGACCTTATCACCGTCGACGCCGGCGAGGGGCCGGCGGCAGTGGGGGATGAGGCGATCGTGTTTGGAGACGGGCTCCCCGTCGAAGAAGCGGCCGCACGTGCCGCGACGCTGCCCTATGAGCTCTTGGCCCGCGTCGGCGCGCGTGTGTCCCGCGTCGCCGCCGAGGGAGAAGCCTCTGCGGCGGTTTGACTTCGGCCTCTGCCGTCGGTAAACGTCCAGCGTCCCCGCCGCCCCTCGGTCGATTGCTCGGAGCGTTTCCTCCCTGGAGGCCCCCCATGACCGCACCCCCCAGTGCGCCGCGAAGCCGCGTGGCGCGGGCGCTGCTTTCCGTTTCCGACAAGACCGGGCTTGTGGAGCTTGGGGAGGCACTCGCCGCGCTCGGCGTCGAGCTCGTGGCGTCGGGCGGCACCGCGGACGCCCTGCGCAGAGCCGGGCTTCGCGTCGTCGAGGTCTCCGAGCTGACGGGCAGCGCTGAAATGTTGGGGGGCCGGGTGAAGACGCTCCATCCGAAAGTGCACGGAGGAATCCTCGCGCGCCGGGACCTCCCCGAGGACCAAGCCGACCTCGTGCGTCATGGCATTGGTCTCATCGATCTTGTCGTCGTGAATCTCTACCCGTTTGAAGCCACGGTTGCGAAACCTGGAACGAGCCGAGCCGAGGCGATCGAGAAGATCGACATCGGCGGTCCGTCCATGATCCGCTCGGCCGCGAAAAACCACGCGTTTGCCGCGGTGCTCGTCGATCCTGCGGACTACGCGGGGATCGTGGCGGAGCTTCGCCGCGAGGGCTGCACGCTCTCGCAGTCAACGCGCGAGCAGCTCGCCATGAAGGCATTCGCGCGGACGGCAGCCTACGACGCCGCCATCCACGCCTACCTCTCGGGAGAAGCGTTTGCCGAGACGTTCCGCGACGGTCTTCCCACCCGCCTGCATCTTGACCTCCCCCGCGAGGGAGCGCTGCGCTACGGCGAGAACCCGCACCAGCGGGCTGCGCTCTATGGCAGCTTCCTCGAGCTTGTCGAGACCCTCCACGGGAAGGAGCTCTCGTTCAACAACGTCGTCGATGTACAGGCCGCGCTGGAGCTCATCGCGGAGTTCAATCCCTCCGAGGGCGCCGCGTGCGCGATCCTGAAACACAATACTCCCTGCGGCGCAGGTCTCGCAGAGACGCCCGCCGCGGCCTATCGACATGCCTTTGCGACAGACCCGGAGTCGCCCTTCGGCGGCATTGTGGTCGTGAACCGAACCTTTGACTTGGACCTCGCGCGGGCGGTGGATGAAATCTTTACCGAGGTTCTCATCGGGCCCGAGTTCACGGCCGAAGCCCTCGAGCTCCTGCGCAAGAAGAAGAACCGCAGACTTCTGCGCTTCCACCCCGAACGCATCGACCGAAGCGAACTCGACTGGAAGAAGGTGTATGGCGGTGTTCTCGTCCAGGAGCCGGACCTGGCGAGCGACGAGATGGCCCACGCCCAAGTCGTAACGGCGCGCAAACCCACGGACGACGAGCGTCGCGCCCTCGCCTTTGGCTGGAAGATCGTGAAGCACGTTAAGAGTAACGCCATCGTGTTTGCCGCGGCGGACCGAACCCTCGCCGTGGGCGGAGGCGCGACCTCGCGCGTCGACGCCGTGCTCGCCGCGCGCGAGAAGGCGGCTCGGGTAGGCCATACGCTGTCAGGCTCGGTCCTTGCGAGCGATGCTTTTTTCCCGTTCCCGGACGGGCTTGAGGCCGGCGTTAGGGCCGGTGCTACGGCAGTTGTCCAGCCCGGCGGCTCGGCGCGAGACCCAGAGGTGATTGCCGCGGCCGATCGCCTCGGGATTGCCATGCTTTTCACTGGCGTGCGCCACTTCCGGCATTAAATCGGCGACGGAGGTCAACGCGTGCGGGTCCTCATCGCGGGCTCCGGCGGGCGCGAACATGCGCTTGCCTGGAAAATTGCGCGGAGCCCTCGTGTGGAACGCGTTCTTGCGGCGCCGGGGAGCGACGGCATGGCACGCGTCGCAACCTCCTTTCCCAAGACCTCAGGCGAGAACGCAGCGGCGCTCGGCGACCTTTGCAAGCGAGAGTCGGTCGACCTGGTTGTGGTAGGACCTGAGGCGCCCCTTGCAGCCGGCGTTGCCGATCGCCTCCGCGAGAGGGGGCTTGCAGTCTTTGGTCCGTCGAGAGAGGCGGCGGAGCTTGAGAGCAGCAAAGCCTTCGCCAAGAATTTTATGGCGCGCCACGGCATCCCGACCGCGCGCTTCGAGGTCTTCGACGACGCGGAGCGAGCCCGTGCGCACGTCCGCAGATACGAGGGGCCCTGTGTCGTCAAGGCGGATGGACTTGCGGCGGGGAAGGGCGTTTTCGTGTGTGACTGCTCCGAGGACGCCGAGCGTGCCGTTGCCGAGATCATGGACGAGCGGCGCTTCGGCACTGCGGGCGCGCGCGTCGTCATCGAAGAGCGTCTCACGGGAGAGGAGGCGTCTTACTACGCGGTGAGTGACGGAACTCGCGTCGTCCCTCTCGGAGCGGCGCAGGACCACAAGCGCGCGCTTGATGGGGACCGGGGTGAGAATACGGGTGGAATGGGCGCGTACTCGCCGGCACCGCTCCTCTCCGAGACGGTGGAGAAGCGCGTCCTTGAAGAAATCGTCCATCCCGTGGTCCATGGCATGGCTGCGGAAGGCCGTCCGTACGCCGGTGTTCTGTATGTGGGCCTCATGATCGATCCGGAGGGCGCACCGCGCGTTGTCGAGTTCAATGTGCGCTTTGGCGATCCGGAGACGCAGCCTCTCGTAGTCCGAATGGAAGGGGATCTCGTGCCGCTCCTCGACGGTGCTGCGCGGGGACGCCTCGATCCTGCAGCCGCGCCGGGCTTCTCCGGCGCAGCTGTATGTGTGGTACTCGCCTCCGGGGGCTATCCCCGGGAGTACGAGACCGGGAAGACGATCCTTGGCATCGAAGAGGCGGAGCGGGACCCGCATATCGTCGTCTTCCATGCCGGGACACGCCGCGGAGCCGATGGCAACTTCGTGACGGCTGGAGGGCGCGTCCTGGGCGTCACCGCCACAGGCGCCACCGTGGCCGAGGCCCGTGACCGGGTGTATGCCGCGGCGCGCCGGATTCGCTTCGACGGAATGCATCTTCGGCGCGACATTGCGGTGCGGGGAGTCGCAACAGCCGCGAGTCCCGCGGTGCACGGCTCATGAGGAGGAGTTCTCGGAGTGATGGCGGACCCGCTCCTCGAGGCCGCGGCGCGCGTGCGCGTGGAGGGACTCATCGCATATCCGACCGAAACGACCTATGGGCTCGGCGCCGACGCACGCTCGGCGCGCGCTGTCGCCGCGCTCCAAACATGGAAGGGCCGCGACGCTCGGCAGCCCCTCTCGATTCTCGTGACCGGAGCGCAGATGTGCGAGGCGCTCGGCTGTGAGTTTGGCCCCCCCGCACAGCGTCTTACGGCTGCTTTCTGGCCGGGACCCCTCACCCTCGTCGCGCGTTGCCGCACGCAGTTCGCGAGAGGTGTCGCGGGCCCCGGGGGCACCCTGGGCCTCCGCTGCTCTTCCCATCCCCTGGCGCATGCTCTCGCGGTTCGCCTCGCGGACGAAGGCCTAGGTCCCGTGACCGCAACGAGCCTCAATCTGAGCGGTGCGCAGGCGGCGAGAACGCGCAGCGAAGCCCGCGCGGCATGCGGGGTGGCCCCGGGCGCCCCCTTCCTCCTCGATCTCCCGGGCTTGGAAGAGCCCGGCGGTGGGGCAAGTACCGTCGTCGACGCGACCGGCGACGAACCGCGCGTTCTCCGGCAAGGCGTGATCAGCGAGGTGGCCCTTCGTGCTGTGCTCCAAGGAGCCCAAGAAGGAGGGCAATCACGATGACCGAGGTCCAGGCCTTCCGTGCCTTTCACTACAACTTGGCGCGGATCGATCTCTCGCGCGTCATCGTCCCACCCTACGACGTCGTCGCTCCCGACGAGCGGGCCCTCTACTACGACCGCGACCCGCATAGCGCGATTCGCCTTGAGCTGACGCGCGACATCGCTAGCGAGGCCAGCACGGACTACGCGGAGGTCGCGCGCATTCTCGCGGAATGGAGGCGCGAGGGCGTCTTGGTGCGGGACCCCGCACCGGCCCTGTACGGCCTCCGCCAACGATTCCGGGCGCCTGGGAGCGAGACACTCGTGCGGGAAGGCTTCTTCGGAGCCCTTCGCCTCGAGGAGTACGCCAGACGAATCGTTTGTCCTCACGAGCGGACGCTCGCTGGGCCGAAGGCGGATCGCCTAAAGATCCTGCGAGCGACTCGGGCAAATCTCTCGAGCGTCTTCCTCCTCTACCAGGACCGGGCGAATAAGCTCGCGGCCGAGCTGGCCGGAGGCTTCGAGCAGCCAGCCTTTGCCGTTGCGACCGATGATGCGGGAATCGAGCACTCGCTCTGGCGTTTCGATTCTCCAGCGCTTCACACGGCGGCCCAAGGCTTTTTGAGGAGCCAAGCGGTCGTCATTGCCGACGGACATCACCGCTATGAAACGGCGCTCACGTACGCCGCGGAATGTCGCGCGGAGGGAGGGAATCAAGGAACGGTCCAAGATCCGCCGTGGGCATTTACGCTGGCCTACTTTGCCAATGCCTACGCCCCAGGAACACTCCTTCTCCCCATCCACCGTGTGATTCGCACCGGGCCCGTGCCCGATGCGGCCGCATGGCGCACACGCCTTTTGGGATGGCGCGAGGAGACCGTGGCGCTCGGCGGCGTGGAAAACTTACCGGTGGTGCTCGCCGAGCGGCTTGCGCCAAGGCGCGGCCATCCCGCCCTCGCAGTGGACGACGGTTCGGGCACACTCCGGATCTTCTCGCGGCCGGTGCGTGACGGCGAGATCTCGATCCGCGTCATCCATGCCGAGGTGATCGGCGGCGTCTTCGGATTGGGCGAGGAGGCCGTTCGCCAAGGCGCGATCGACTACCCGAAAGATGCGCAGCACGCAGCGCGCGATGTTCGCGCGGGCCGGGGTGCCGTGGCGCTGTATCTCAACGCTCTTTCACCCGACGAGGTCTTCGCCGTGACCGCCGCGGGCGAGGTGCTGCCGCAGAAGTCGACATTCTTTCTGCCGAAGCTGCCGACTGGACTCCTTTTCCGTCTGATGGACAGCCCTTCCGAGGCGGTGCGATGAGAAAGACCCGACGCACCCACCCCGTGCCCCTCGCGCGCATCGTGCCGAAGGTGCTGGGCGAGCTCGGTTTCGACGAGACTGCGCTCATTCTCCGAATCGCAGGACGCTGGGAGGACGTCGTGGGCGACGAAGCCTCGCGTCACTCCCGCCCTCATGTGATTCGTGCGGGTGTTCTTGAGACGCTCGTCGACTCGAGCGTCTGGTGCCAGGAGCTCCAAGTCCAGCGTCCGCAGATCCTGGGTGAGCTGCGGCGTATTTTCGGCGAGGAAGCTCCGAAGGAGCTTTGGCTTCGTTTGGGCTCACCTGGGATAGACTCGCAGGTATGAGTGAGGAAGGACGTCCGACGAGCGGGCAGGGCCAGCCGCCGCAGCAAAGCCTTCGCTGCGACTTTTGCGGGCAGGAGAGCACGAGGGTGCGCCGCATCGCCCTCGACCGTGGCTACGACCGGCTCCGCACGCCTCATGTCGAGCGCTACGCATGCCCGGAGTGCTCGGCGAAGAAGGAGCGTGAGCGGCGGGGTCTCGCCCCGGTCTAGCCCTCGGCCGCGGCGAAGCCTCCGGTTGACCCTCCCAGCGGGTTTCCCTAGATTTGGCCGCCGTTTTTCGGTGTGCGGCGTCGCGTGCCCCTGCCCCGTCCACCCATCTCCGGGAAGGCCACTCGAAGGAGTAGACGCGCTCGGGATCGATCATTCGCGAGGGGACTATTCGCCCGCGGCACGCAGGAGGATTCGTCGGTCATGGTAAAGATTCGGCTACGTCGCGCAGGTGCCACCAAGCGTCCGTTCTATCGCATCGTTGCGGTAGATGAGCGGCGCAAACGCGACGGCCGCGCCCTCGAGTTCCTCGGAACGTATGACCCGAAGGGAACGCCGCCGGAAATCAAGCTTGCAACCGAGCGCGTGGAGGCCTGGGTCGCAAAGGGCGCCCAGCTTTCTGACACTGTGCGCTCTCTTGTGAAGCAGGTGAAGCAGCGCACGGCTGCACAGGGAGCCGCGTAGCATGGCACAAAGTCGTAGCGCAGCGGAACTCGTCGAGTTCATCGCCAAGAACATCGTGTCGGATCCCGACGCGGTACACGTGCGCGAGCTCGAGGAGGGCCGCCGGCTCGAGCTTGAAACCTCACCTGATGACCGGGGGCGTGTGATCGGTAGACAGGGTCGGGTTGCGAAAGCGATGCGCGCGGTGCTCGCTGCGTCGCGCGTGGGAGCGAACAGCCGTCTCGACATCGTCGACTGACGGGCAGGGCGAAGGAGGAGGTGGTGGTGGCCCGCGCATGACGGGCCGCATTGTCCTCGGCCGGGTTGTGGGAGCGCACGGGATTCGCGGGGTGCTGCGGGTACGGGTACTCGGCGACAGCCCCGAAAACCTGCTTCGTGTTGCCCGCGTCTGGCTCGGGCGCGAGGCGGGCGACCCGGAGGCCCGAAGCCTCGAGGTCGAGGATGCAGCCGTGGGTCGATCTGGGGAGGTGCGGCTCAGTCTTGCGGGAATCGAGCGGCGCGAGGACGCCGAGGCGCTGCGGGGTGAGCTTGTTCTCACTGAGGCAGCGTCGCTCGAGAAGCTCCCGCCGGGTGAGCACTACTGGTTTGAGCTCGTGGGATGCCGGGTCGAGCTCGCCGACGGCCGGCGCATCGGGACAGTGAGCGAGCTGTGGGAGACCGGGGGGCACGATGTTCTGGTGGTCGCTGGGCAGGACGGCCAGCGCCGGCTCGTGCCAGCAGCACGCGAGTTTCTAAGGGAGGTGGATATCCGAGAGCGCCGCATCGTGATTGATCCCATCCCTGGTCTCCTCGATCCGGTGTAGGGCAGCCTCGCCGGCCGCGGGGGGGTGCGCAGGATGCTCCGGGTAGAGGTCATCACGATTTTTCCGGGCCTCTTCGGACCCTTCCTCGAGGAGGCCTTCGTCGGGGTTGCGAGGCGGGGAAGAATGCTCGAGGTCTCCGTCCACAACCTGCGGGACTGGACGACAGATCGACACCGGACGGTGGATGACGCTCCCTACGGGGGCGGTCCCGGGATGGTGCTGAAGCCCGAGCCGCTCGTAGCAGCGATCGAGGCTCTGGCGGGACCGAAAGGAGAGGGGCGGCGGGCACAGGTCATCCTGTTCTCACCGCAGGGGAGAAAGCTGGATCAGGATCGGGTCGCGGCGTTGGCACAAGAGCCGCACCTCGTGCTCGTGTGCGGGCGTTACGAAGGGGTCGATCAGCGGGTGATCGACGTCGCGGTGGACGAGGAGGTTTCGATCGGGGACTACGTGCTCTCGGGCGGCGAGCTTCCGGCCATGACGCTCATCGAGGCGTTGACTCGCCTCCTTCCGGGTGTCCTGGGGAACCCTCAGTCGACGAGCACGGAGTCCTTCGAAGGCGGTCTTCTCGAGGGGCCGCACTACACGCGGCCGGCGACCTTTCGGGGACGCAGCGTTCCCGAGGTTCTTCGCAGCGGCGACCATGCTGCAGTCGCACGCTGGCGGGCAGAGGCGGCGCGACAGGCGACGCGAGATCGGCGGCCGGACCTTCCGGCGGGGCGCGCCACCGAAGACGCGGCGGAAACGAAGCCGCAGAGGCATAGAGAGAGGGAAGAGCGATGAAGACCATGGACCTCGTCGAGCAGGGCCTCTTGCGACGCGACCTTCCGCCGTTTCGGTCGGGCGACACCGTCCGGGTGCACGTCAAAGTGAAAGAAGGCGATAAGGAGCGGATCCAGGTTTTCGAGGGCGTGGTGATTCGCCGCAGGCGCGGCGGCGCGTCGGCCACGTTCACCGTGAGGAAGATCTCCTACGGAGTCGGCGTCGAGCGAATCTTCCCCGTCGAGTCTCCGACGGTGGAGAAGGTCGAAATTAAGAGCCGCGGACACGTGCGCCGGGCACGGCTCTACTACTTGCGAGACCTAAAGGGCAAGGCCGCCCGACTGCGCTCCAAGCTGCGGGATCTCTCTGGGCTCGTGGCTCCCGAGGGAGCGGCGGGCACTGCCGCTGCCGCAGCGGAGGCGGCCGCACCCGAGACGCCGGACGAAGCCAGCAGCGGGTCGTAACGGCGCGCTCCCACAGATCTGTGGTGCGCTGGTGCCTTTGGAAACGCCTGCTGGCCGGGGAGGCCGTCGCTCCAGCGCATGGGCCGATTTCATATCGTCTCGACACCCATCGGAAACCTGGAAGACGTGACGCTACGAGCTCTTCGCGTCCTTCGCGAAGCCGACCTCGTATTCGCTGAAGACACTCGGCGCACGCGGATCCTGCTTGATCGACACGCCATTGCCGCACGCCCCCGCTCCCTCCACGCCCACAATGAGGCCTCCCGGGTGGGCGAGGCGCTCGCCGCCCTCGACGGGGGCGGAAGCGTCGTGCTCGTCTCGGACGCGGGGACCCCGCTCGTATCCGATCCTGGCGCACGGCTCGTTGCCGCAGCGATCGCTGCTGGACACACGGTCCTTGCGATTCCCGGGCCCTCCGCGGTGCTGGCGGCCCTCGCGGTCTCGGGCCTCCCAGCCGACACTTTTACCTTTCTCGGCTTTCTTCCCCGCCGTGCGTCGCTGCGCCGGGCGCTCCTCGCGCGCCTCCGAGAAGCGCCGGAGACTCTGATCTTCTTCGAGTCGCCACGCCGCGTCTCGTCGGTCCTCCTCGAGTTACAAGACGCACTTGGCGATCGTGCTGCCTGCGTCGCGCGCGAGCTCACCAAACTGCATGAGGAGGCGACTCGAGGAACCCTCTCAGAACTTGCGAAGCGCTTCAGTGAAGGGGTGCGCGGCGAGGTCACGATCGTCGTCGAAGGCGCGGACTCCCGGCGAGCTCGCGCGAGTGGCGAGGCCGGAGAGACCGAAACAGCCAATCTTGATGAACGCATTCACGCCCTCCTGGCGGAGGGCCAATCACCGCGCGAGATCAGCGCAGCACTCGCGCGGCCCTTCGGCGCGCGAAGGCGAGAAGTCTACGCTCGGGCCGTCCGTGCGGCGGCTGCAGGGCGCAGCGGCACGTGAGGAGGGCAGAACTGGCGCGCGCGCTGCGCACGGTGCGCTATCTGCGGCCGGTCCAGGTCGTGGGCCAACTGCGCCGGCGTCTGCGCAGAGTCTTCGGGGCGCCGGCCTCCGAAAGAGAGGGACCCCCGCCCGCACTCGCAACGATCCAGCCTCTCGTCCCATTCCTCGGTGCACCGGCGCACGCATACACCGATGGGTGGCGACGATTTCGTCTGCTGAACCGAGAGGTCACTTTCGCTGGCTGCCCGGATTGGGACTTTGGCGGCGAAGGGCCGCTCTGGGCGTACCATCTGCATCAGTTCGACTATGCGCGCCGCGCGACTCTCCCGCCCGAGGCGCGGCGGGCCCTCATGCTCGATTGGATCGCTCGCCACCGGGAGGGCGTTGGCTGGGAGTCAGGTCCCATCAGCCTCCGCGCGCAGACCTGGATTAAGCTTCTGCTCGAGCCGAGAGCGCTGCCCGATGACCAGGCAACGCGCGCGCGCCTGGCCGCCTCCCTCGCATCCCAGCTCACGACGCTCTCGCGCAATCTCGAGACCCACCTTCTCGGGAATCACTATCTCTCGAACTTGATCGCCCTCGTGATGGGCGGTCTCGCCTTCGAAGGCCCGGGTCCAAACGCCTGGCTCGCCTTCGAGCGAAGGCTGCGGGAGGAGCTTGCCGAGCAGGTACTCCCCGACGGCGCGCACGTCGAACGCAGCCCGATGTACCACTCGCTGCTCCTCGAATCCGTCCTCAACCTTGCGAACTTGGCGACCGCCGCGGCCCGCCGCGCACCGTCTGGGCTTGAGGAGACCCTGCGTGAGACGGCGGGGCGCATGCTGGGTGCGCTGGCCGTCTGGACCCATCCTGACGGCGAGGTCGCCCTCTTCGGCGACTGTGCGTTCGGAGTGGCGCACCCTCCTGCGGCTTTGACGAGCTACGGGGCTGCGCTGGGAATTGTTCCGCGCGGGCCAAAGCGGCCGGGCATTCTCGAGAATGCCGGCTTCGTGCGAATCTCGTCGGGACCCTTCACGGCGATCACGTCGGTCTCGGGACCGATGCCGTCCTATCAACCCGGGCACGCCCATTGTGATGCCTTGGCGTTCGAGCTTTCAGTCGGCAGGGAGCGGCTGGTGACCGATACCGGAGTCGCGGAGTATCTGCCGGGAGCGCTCCGAGATCTGAGTCGGGCGACGCGCTCTCACGCGACAGTCGAGGTGAACGGCGCGGACCAAGCCGAGCTATGGGCGGAACATCGGATCGGGGGCCGGCCACGCGTCGTCATCGCCTCCGCTGAGCCGGGACGGCGGCTCGAGGCAACCTGCGCAAGCTGGTCTACCCCCAATACGCTTCACCGGCGCGTCATGGAAGCGAAGCCAGGAGTTCTGGAAATTCGAGACACAATCGAAGGGCAGTCGCACCCGGTGCGCTTCTCGCTTCCTTTTGCACCGGGACTTGAGCCGCGGCTCGAGAGGAGACGCGCGCGTCTCCGGCTCCGGGATGGTACTTGGATACGGATTGACCTACCGGAGGGTCTGCACTTTGCGCTCGAGCGCGGTCTCTACCTGCCTGAGTTCGGCCGCACCGTCGAGCGATGGGTTCTTGTGGGTCGTGCCGAGCAGCTCGACCGAGCCGTGCTGCGCATCAGTGTTGCCGAGGTTCTGAGGCATTCCGGGAGCCCGCAGGCATCGCGTCAGAGTGCGCTCTAAAAGGACGGTGAATCTCCAGGCGATGGGAGTCGTGAAGAACCTTGTGTTTACGAGACCAAGCTGGGGAGACTGAGGCATTGGAGGCAAGTTCGAGCCGGCTTTCACATGAGTGGCTAGGAGGCGAGCCGGCGCAGACTAGAGGACCCTTGAAGGGTAGATTGAGCAGGTCGCAGGGAAACGGCGGATGCTGATCGACGCTGAAGCGCTGCACGAAGGGACCGAGCTACGCTCCGACGTCACAGTCGTAGGCGCCGGACCCGCCGGGATCGTCGTATCGCTCGAGCTTGCGCGAAGGGGTCACGACGTGGTCCTCGTCGAAAGCGGCCGTCGGCAGTTCTCAACCGAGATCCAACGCCTCAGCGACGCCTTTCACTTTGACCCGACCGTCCACGCACCGATGTCCGAAGCGACTCGCCGGCAGATTGGTGGAGCTTCAGTGATTTGGGGCGGCCGCTGCATTCCTTACGACCCGGTTGACTTTGACGAGCGCCCCTGGATCGCCCATTCCTCGTGGCCGGTCCGATTCGAGGAGATCCAGCCGTATTTCGACCGGGCCTCAACCTGGTTCTTTTGCGGCGAGGCCAAGTTCGACATTCGGAGCCTCTCGGGTGTGGAGCAGACTTCCATCGTGCCGGGCCTCCCAGACGGGGAAGTGCTCACCTCGACCCTCGAACGTTGGTCGTTGCCGACGAATTTTGGGAAGGAGTACTTCCGCGAGCTGCGTTCGTCGCGTCTGCTCCGCTTGGTCTATGGACTGACGTGCACGGAGATCGAGTGCGACGAGTCGGGGAGCCGTGTAGCGGAGATTCGCGGTAGGACGCTGAGGGGGAAGACCGCTCGACTCCGAGCTCGGGTGTACGTCCTTGCTTGCGGCGGACTCGAGACAACGCGGCTTTTACTCGCCTCCGACCGCGTCCATCCCGGTGGGCTCGGCAACCAGGCAGGTCTCCTGGGCCGCTACTACATGGGCCACATCTCCGGCCGGATCGCCCGCGTACGCTTCAGCACCCCACCGGAGCAGACGGCGTTCGCCTTCGACCGCGATCACGATGGCGTGTATGCGCGTCGGCGCTTTTCTTTCTCTCGGGAGTTCCTTCACGAAAAGCGCCTACCCAACATCGAGGCGTCGCTCGTGAATCCCGACATCTGGGATCCCTCCCATGGAAACGGTGTTCTCTCGTTCGCCTACCTCGCGCTAACTGCGCCCTTCGTAGGGAAGCACCTGGCCTCCGAGGCGATCCGGAAGGCGGCGACGGGCTCCCTCCGGGAGCGGGTAGTTTGGCCTCACATCTGGAACATGGTCCACGACTTGCCGACGACCCTCAAATTCATCGCCACCTTCGGTTACAAGCGGTTCATCGCCTGGCGGAAGATCCCGGGGTTTTTTGTGTACAGCGCAGCCAATTGCTATCCGCTTCACTACCACGCGGAACAGGTGCCGAACCCCGAGAGTCGAGTGACGCTATCGGACGAACGCGACGGCGTCGGGATGCGAAGGCTCCGAATCGAGCTCCGCTTTAATCGGCAGGACGTCGACGGGGTCGTCCGTGCCCATCGCTTCTGGGACGAGTACCTGAGGCGGCATCAATGCGGCCAGTTCGAATATCTGGCCGACGATCTGGAGACGAGCGTGTCAGAGCAGGCGAGAGATGGATTCCACCAGGTGGGGACCACGCGCATGTCGGGGCGCCCCGAGGACGGCGTGGTCGACCCTCACTGCAAGGTTCACGGATGCGACGGCCTCTACGTGGCCAGCAGCTCGAACTTCGTCACGTCCGGGCAGGCTAACCCGACGTTCATGGTGGTTGCATTCGGACTCCGGCTGGTGGACAGACTTTGTACAGTTGTGCTTCGCCGATGACGAGGAACAGAATCTGCGATCCGAGGCCCTCAGGGAGGCCGCCTTTGCGGAGGCGGGGGCCGACCTCACGGTCTCCGCGCGGCGAGCGTCGTTGCCCCAGCTGAACCAGCGCTGGCGCTGCTGAGGCGGCCCCTGTTCGGCTCCTCTCCCGGAGCGCTCCGGCCAGTCTCATATCGCCCCGCTAGGGCGGGTTGTTCGGCAAGGAAGGCTGCAAGCTCGCGCCGGTAGTAATTCGGGATCCCCCCCTGCTGAGGTAGGCGCTTCTCCCAGACCTTGGCGGTAAGGAACCCGTCAAAGATCGCGTGCATCATGCAGAAGCGAAAACCGAGCCGACCGTCCAAGATCCCTAGCTTGATGAAGTAGAGATAGACGAACAGCCAAAGAGGCCGAAACGGCATGCGGTTCCAAATGCCCTCCTTGAGGTATCGCCTCCGTTCGAGGGGCGTACCGAAAAGGGCACCTCGAAACTTCCCCCCCTTCTCGCCCTCCACAATCTCCTCGGCCTCGAACGTCGCATAGCGGTTGTGCTTCGTAATCCATGAGTCCATGTCCTTGAAGTCGTTATGGATGATGTCACCCCTCAGGAAGCCGACCGAGCCGTCCACAATCACATTTTCATGGACCCTACGCTCTTCATACCTCGCTTTCCCCCGCCGGAAGAAACGAAGGTCCCATGAGAAGTACCAACAGTGCTTCATCCACTTGCCATAGAAAATAAAACGACGCTTGACTGCGTATCCAGAGGCCGACGAAGCCGACCGCACGATTGCACGAAGCTCGTCCACGAGATTGGGCGAGACGCGCTCGTCCGCGTCCAAGATGAGGATCCAAGGCACCTCCCAGTTCACGTGATCCAGGGCCCAGTTTCGCTGGCGGGCGTAAGTCTCGAAGAGATGCTCGACCACTTCCGCCCCGGTACCTTCGGCTACCTCCCGCGAGCGGTCGGTGCTGCGGGGGTCCAGTACCACCACCACCTTGGACGCCCAGCCCACCACGCTGTGGAGGCAGTCCGGCAGGTTCGCCTCTTCATCGCGTGCGATGGTCAGGACGCCAATCGGAAGGCGGCTGTCGTCTGGACTGAGCGCCACAGCGGGACGCTCTTCTTCCGCAGCCGTAGAACCCGGTGCTGCCGTCGCAATCCCGACTCGTTCGAAGCGCTCGCGCGCTTCCGCGATGACCTGGTCGAAAAGCTCGGAAAGCTGTGTGGCGGCGCGGTCCCAGTCGTAGCCAGCTACCCGTTCGCGCCCGCGTCTCGTCAACTCTGCCCGCAGCTCGGAGTCCGTGAGCACAGCCTCCATCGCCCGCGCAAGGTCCTGTGGATCTTGCGCGTCGGCGTAGGAAATCGCGTCCCGCGCGATTTCACGGAACACTGAGATCTCCGAGGCGACCACGGGTACACCCATGGCCATTGCCTCGACGAGCGGGTGACCGAAGGTCTCGAGATAGGACGGGAAGACGAACAGGGAGGCCCCCGCATACCACGCGCGGATCTCCTCGTATGGAACCTCTCCGATTAGGTGAATGCGTTCCGCCAGCGGTCCCGCGGCACGCCGCGCGTCTTCCATCTTCCGCCGGTACGGCGGATCTTGATCGTCGCCGATAATGACGAGATCGGGAACATCGGGCAGCCGGTGCGCCAGGATCGACCAAGCCTGAATCAACCGCACGAAGTTCTTATAGCGGTATATCGTGCTCACCGAGAGCACGTAGGGCCCAACGATGGGTGGGGTCGAACCGGCGTTTTGTGGTGACCATACGGCGGCGTCGATGCCGTGCGGGATGATAATGCGCTTCTCCTCGGGCAGGTCCAGGGCGTCCCCGATCCAAGACGCAGCGTCCCGGCTCATGAACAAGATGCGGTCGCAGGCTCTCGCGGACACGCGTGCGAGGGAGCGGAGTACCGCGAGGCGGAGCTGCTGTCTCAGCGGCCAACCCTGATCCAGCGAAGTGAACACGTTCGGGTTGCGGAAGCTCGCGATCATCGGGCAGCGCGCGCGCCACGGGGCGTATTCTCCCGTAGAGAAGTACAAGTCTGCGTGCCATGCATCAGCGAGACGGGGCGCAGCGAGGGTCGTGAACCAGAGCCGTGCCAACCAACCCGAAGCCGGCAGGATATCGAGCTCGAGGTTCGGTGCTTGTGGCAACGAGGCGGCCAGCCGATCGGTGCGTAAGATGAGACGGAAGCGGTCCTCAGGATGAGCTTTCAGAAGGCGGGGCATCAGGTTCACGAGATACGTGAAACCTCCGCCTGCCTGGGCCATTGAGCCATCAATAAGGATGCGTCTACTGCGCAGCGGAGTCGACTCCCACGCCGCCTCGCACCTCGCGAGGCGAACCGGCATTCTAATCGCACACACGCATGGCGGGAAGCGAGGCACAGGCCGGGCTTTCCTGCCTCGGCCTGTTCCAGCTCATGCGACACGCAGCAGGGGAAGGTCCGTGCCCATCGCACCGCGCTCGCGTCCCCTGCGTGCCGGCAAGGAGGAGGACAATACTTCAGATCGGATGCCCCCATTCGCGATGGAGGGGCACGGCGTTCCGGTTAGTCCGCGGTGCCGGGCACCTTCGAGCGGAGTTGCCGGGGGCGTCGGTACTTAGAAGAAGCATGATCACATTCCATCCCACGAGCGCCGCCTGACACTCCGCACCTTGACGCTCCATACTCCCGCTCCCGGGGGCCCGTACTTGGAGAGTCGTCACAGGCACGCGAAGGTAGCGCGACATGCGCATTCGAGATCCTCGAGCCGAACACCCACAAAACTAGCCGATCGAGGCTCTACCCTCTTTCTCGGCTGCGCCCCGGGCCCGCATGCCGGTCTGGCGGCTGCTCCCGAGCTGGGTTAGAAGGCGCGGGACATCGCCCGAGACCTAAGGAGGAGGCCTCACCGGTGGAGCGAGTCGTTCTTGGTCGGACCGGGCTGCAGTCGTCGCGGTTGGGCTTCGGTTGCGCATCAATGATGGGCCGTGTGGGTCGCCGCCGGTCCCTCCGTGCGCTTTGCGCCGCCTTCGATTCGGGCGTGAGCTATTTCGACGTCGCTCGTTCCTATGGTTATGGCGAGGCGGAGAGCGTGCTTGGTGAGTTCTTGCGGGGTCGGCGCGATCGGGTTGTCGTAGCGACAAAAGCCGGGATCTCCTCATCGCGTCCGACGGCATTCCGGCGAACTGCAAAGACGGTGGCACGCAGCGTATTCCGTCTAGTCCCGGGCCTGCGCCTGCGCGTTCGCTCACACTTGGGCGTGCAGTTTGCGGCAAACCTGTTCTCGCCCGAGCAGCTACGTGCAAGCGTGGACGAAAGTTTGCAGCAGCTTTGTACAGACTACGTCGATGTGCTCCATCTCCATGACTGTTCCCTCGCGACCCTCGACGACGATGCACTCTTCGCGGAGTCCGAAGCCTTGGTCGCATCAGGCAAAGTGCGCCATCTCGGAGTCGCCACCAATATCGCAGTGGTCCATGCGGCGCTCAGGCGGCGCGGAGGGACCCTATCGGTGGTTCAGTTTCCTTACAGTCTTGTGCGGCAGGAGGCGGGCCCGCTCGTCGAGGGAGAGGAACGCTGGCGCGAGGTCGCGAAAGTCGCTTATCAGCCGTTCGGTGGGGAGCTTGAGCTGGCGCACCTGCGAGCCCGCCTCAGCGAGCTCGCCGTTTCACCGAGGATGCCCTCTACGCTCCGAGAGAAGCTCCAAAACCTTGATCGTGGAGCCCTCGCAGACGCCGCTTTGAGTGGAGTCCTTCGGGGAACCCGGGTCGACGTGGCGATCTGCTCGATGCTCGATCCGGAGCACGTGCGATACAACGTTGCCGCGATGCAGTCGAGCCGATTCTCTGACGAGGACATAGCCCTGTTGCGTCGCTCGTTTCGTGGCGGCGACTTGTGACCCGACTCTGCATTTGCCGGGCAGAATCGGGCGCCTAGACCCCCGCCTCGGAGGCCTTGCGACGGTCCCCGGCGCTGACATAGCCTGCTAACCTCACCCCGCAAAGCGTCTCATCCGCAGTCGCAGTCTGAGGCCCATCCGATGACTCGCATCGAAATCTGGCTGCGCTCTATCCTCCGCAAAGCCGGCCTCACCCGATATTTGCGGTTCCACTGGACGATCCGCTGGAAGTGGTACCAGCACGTCTATCGTCGAATCCACCCCGATCGGCTCGAGGTGGGCCTCGACGGCTGGACGGCCGTCATGCTCGTCGGAAGCGAAGGCGAGTACACAATGCTCCGTTCCAAGAAGGAGGACTATGCGCTCATGCGTCTCCTCGGTGAGCGACTGCCACGAGGAGGATGCTACTGGGACGTGGGCTCGAGCGTCGGTTTCTACGCCGTACTCGCAGCACGCATGGTGGGCGAGGACGGCCAGGTCGTGGCGTTCGAACCTGAGCCCCTCTCCCGCGAGCGCCTGCAGCAAAACGTCGAAGCGAACGGACTTACCAACGTTCGGATCCTCCCTCTAGCCCTCGGCCGGAAGCGGGGTACCTTTAAGCTCGCCGTCGAGGCTGCTTTCACAGCAGGCTCGCACCAAGTGGTGCCCTTTGATTCTGGGGCCACGGTGAGTGGGCGACGCCTGGTGGATGTTGAGGTGGTGACGGGGGATGAACTTCGACGCTCCTCGGTGGCCCCGCTCCCTATGCCGGACGCGCTCAAGATTGATGTGGAAGGCGCGGAACTCGACGTCCTAACGGGGCTCGAAGCAACCCTGCGTGATTCTCGCTGTCGCACGCTTCTGTGCGAGGTCCACTTCAGCCTGTTGGAGACACGCGGGCTTCGGGACGGACCGCTTCAGGTGGAACATGCACTGCGCGATTGTGGATTTGGGTCGCTCCGCTGGGTGGACAGATCCCATTTGCTCGCATGCAAATGAGCGCGCAGCTTTAGTCATCGGGACCGCGGATCGCTCGCGAGTCGCTCGCCCTGCTGCCTTCCCACACCGAGATCCCGGTGCTCGCCGACCGCCGAGCCCGCGGAACGAACATCGCGGTGAATGGAACCCATTCGCGCACAGTCGAGAAAGGCGAACCCTGTGGAGAACGCACGCGAATGAGAAGACGCCGCTGGACGAGCCCGGCCTCTAGCGAGATCAAAGGCGCGCCGCACCCTGAAGTGGCGTCCGAGGTAACGAACCCGGGACGGCCCGCCGCCCGCAGTGAAGCCTGCAGGGCTGGACTACGTTACGGCTTCGCGAAACGGACCCGCCTCGGAGGAGGAGCGCTCCTTAGCGGCCCAAGGCGATGAGAGTTCTCCATGTGATCGGCACCTATCCCCCGACGACGGCGTACACGGGACCTCCCGACGCTATCCACCGCTTGTATCAGGAAATGATCCTTCAGGGGACCGACGTTCGGGTGGTCACCACCGACACGGATCGGACACAGCGCCTTCCGGTCGTGACCAATCGTTGGACCGAGCACCAAGGAGTCCCAGTCTTCTACGGACGGCGATGGGGATGGAGCGGACACTTCTCACCCTCGTTCCTACGCGCAATCGTGAGATCGGCGCGCCGCTCCGATCTCGTTCATGTAACTGCAGTCTATGGGTGGTGGCTTCCGGTGGCGGCGGCCGCGTGCTGGCGGAACACGATCCCCCTCGTGCTCTCGCCGCGAGGGAGCTTCGCCCCCGAGGCCCTCGCTTGGCACTCGCGGAAGAAGCGGGTCTTCGAAAGTCTTGGAGGCAACGTGGCGTTACGCGCGGTCCAGGCGTTCCACGCAACTACGCCGCAGGAGGAGGCGCACATCCGCGCGCTCTTCCCCACGGTTCACGTCGGCTGTGTGCCCAACGGCGTCGACATCCCGGAGGATGCTAAGCTGCGTGGTTGGCGAGTGGGCCCGAGCGAGCCCTTCCTCCTCTTTTTGGGGCGACTCCATACGCACAAGAACCTCGACCTTCTTCTGCGCGCGTGGGCACCCGTTGCACGGGACAACAAGATGCTGTCACTTTGCCTGGTTGGACCCGATGACGAGCGAATCGGTGAACAGCTGCGGCAGCTTGCGAGCGACCTTGGACTCGAACGCCGAATTCACTTGCTCGGCCGCCGCGACGGTGAAGAGAAGAGCACCCTGCTTGCGCGCGCTCGGGCGCTCGTATTGCCATCAAAGAGCGAGAATTTCGGTAATGCGGTCGCTGAGGCATTGGCTCACGGAACGCCGGTAATCACTACCACGGGCACTCCCTGGAGCGAGGCGTTGAGCCGCGGTTGTGGCTGGTGGGTCGAGCCGTCGGAAGTCGCGCTGGGAGCCGCACTTCGCGAAGCCACCGAGCTCCCAAGCGAGCGGCTCGCTGAGATGGGTGCTCGGGGTCGAGTGTGGATGCAGGAGGCCTTCTCCTGGCCGGCGATTGCCGCACGCATGCGAGCCTTCTATGCCGAAGTCATCGAACGCGCTCGCTCCGCCAGAAGTGCGTCGTAGAGCTTAAGACCCCGGCTTGCGATGGCGGTCGATCGTGTGCAGCCACCTTGAAGGCCCGCTCTGAGCAAGGGCCCGTCACTACCTGGGACTCGCCGCAGATGCGCCTCCCCCGCAAGGGGCCGTTGGCAATCCCCTGGCGGCCACGCGGCTGCTGCTGCCGCTTCGTCCGAACCTCCCCGTCAGATGCAGGACTACCCTCGCCATGGGCTCACCAGCCTCTATGCGACCCTGGAAAGGTCGTCGGCGAGTATTCTGTACGGCACACCGGCGCGGACTTCCTTCGCTTCCTCAAACTCCTTCATCGCCGCTATCGCGGCCACTCCTTGCACGTGACCCTCGACAACTCCCCGATTCACACCACCCCCGAGGTCCGTGCTTGGCTCGAAGGCCATCCCCACGTGCGTTTTTACTTCACCCGTGGGAGCTTCGTACGGCATCCTGACCCTCAAGTCCGTGCGTCGCGGCTCGTTCCCCTCCGTCAAAAGCGCTGGTCCGCATCCGCGCTTATGTCGATCACTGGAACGAGCCCGACCCCGTTTGTCTAGACCAAGGAGCCGGCCGACATCATCCGCGAAGCCGTGCGGCGGAGTCGTTAAGCAACTGGAGCAGGTCTTTGGGTGGATGAAGACGGTGGCGACGCTGCCCAAGCTCCGCCACCGTGAATGCAGGCGGGGTTGGACGTTCACGTTCGCCGCCGCCGCGTACAACCCGGTACGATCCGCAACGAGAGGACCTTCACAGCCCCGAAACGGGCCGCGGATCGGCGTTTCTCAACACGCTGCCTGAGTCGTGAGTAAGTTGAATAAGTGGAAGTACGCTGCGTCTTCCTGTTACAAGGAGGGCGCGATGGGGCTGGGACGACCGAAGGTACGGCTGCTGGTGGCGCCGGCAGAGCGTACGCGACTGCAGGAGTGGACGCGTCGTCGCACGACGGCGCAAGCGTTGGCGTTGCGAGCGCGGATGATCCTCGCCTGCGCCGAGGGGCGCGACAACACGGAC
>Ga0116216_10000533_pt1 | contig 30182 bp, 19 predicted proteins | sample Sb_taG_11_FD_89696 | JGI IMG/M metagenome (GOLD analysis project Ga0116216, IMG submission 89696) | Peat soil microbial communities from Weissenstadt, Germany - Sb_50d_3_AS metaG | ecosystem: Environmental > Terrestrial > Soil > Wetlands > Peat | place: Germany: Weissenstadt | collected 2010-09-21
GCCTCCAGCTGCTCCACGTGCCGCTGCGCCTCGGCGGCCTGCTCGCTCAGCCGCTGGCGCTCGCTCGAATGGGCGGCGATCCGACGCTGATCAAACTCGTGCTGCTCCTCGAGGTCCTTCAGCCGGAGCTCCAGCTGCGCGGCAACCGCCCTGGCGCCCGCCAGCTCGCCGCTATCGGCTGCCCGATCCTGGGCGTGTTCGGCGCCGTGGCGCTCGAGTTCTTCACGCTCCTGACGCAGCTGCGCTCGTTCGTGCTCTAGTTCCTGAGCGCGAGCCGCGACGTCGTCCACGGCCCCCTCGGTCTCCACACGGTCCTGGTCCAGAGCGGCGATCTGGCGCCGCAGGGCGTCACGCTCGAGCGCGATTTCGCGGACGCGGTCTCGTGCGCTCCCCCCCTCCCGTTCGAGCTGGGCTACGCGAGCATCGAGCTGCGCGGTGTGGGCCGAGGTGGTTCCCAGCTGACGGACCAGCTCGTCGCGCTCGGAGACGAGCGCCTGACGCTCCTGCATCCAGCGATCGTCGCCCGACGCGCCCATCGGTTTGTTACTATCCCGGTCCCCCGGCTGATGTTCTTCAGGCCCCACCATTCGGTAGCGGTGCGCGCGCCCCGGGCACGCTGGCGGCGCTCAGTGAGTCTAGCCGATCACTCGATCCTCGCTGATGTGTGCGCCGACGATCGCGCCGGGTGCAATGAAGACCCAGGCGCGGACAATTTCGGCGCCATCGTCCCGCAACCGGCGGATCGCTCGAAGCTCAGCCTGCGCCTCCTCCTGCGTCATGAACGGGCTGACTGCTTCCTGCTCGGAGCGGGGCGCAGAGTAGACCACATGGAGGCGGTAGCGCATGGCATCCGGCACGGGGCCCGCGACAGTATCAGAGACCATTTCCGCGTCGAGATCCCACTCGGGGTCAAGTTGGGGGGCGCACGCGAGCCGGTCTCGGTGCATCCGCAGAAGCACCGCTTGGTAGACGAAATCGAGATCGGTCCGCTCGCGGAAGCGAAGGTTGCGCCACCGTCCAATGTGCGCGGCCTCGGGCGACATCTTGCTCTCGAAGTACGCCCGCATCCGCGGTTCGTCCTCGATTCCAACGAACTCGAGGATCCGCGCGTAGGTCTCCTCGCGCGCGCCGTTGAACAGGTCCTCGAACGTGACCACCATCAGGTGGTCGTCGGAGAGCCCTCGCGTACCCGCGTCGGCCAGCCGGATCCGCGAATCCCACCACCGCAAGGCTTCGATCGGCTCATCCGGCCCGAAGTAGATCGATGACACGGAGCTCGCGACATCGCGACCGTCTCGAACGATGTGGATCAGCTTCATCTCGGGACACAGCTCGCGCAGCGCATGTCCGTAGAACGGGTTGTAGGGAGTGGTGTCGATCCAGTACGGCTTGCTGTGCTCCTCCGCGACCGGCTGGGCTAGCGTGAACAGGAACTCGCGCGCCGCGCCCAGTGGATCGTTTTCGACTGCCTCGGGCAACGCCGTGAGGGCGGCGTCCAGACGGTCCTCCGGAACGATGCGGTGCAGACCCCGCTCGGGGAACTGGGCCCCCTCCGGTCGAAGCGTGTACCACCACTGGGTGCGAAGCTTCTCGATGAAGCGCTCCGTCGAAACGTGGCCGCTGATCAGGTCCGGCAGCCCGCCCTCGGCAGCATGGAACACCAGCTCGGTCGGCAGGTCGAAGTATTCGGAGTGCTCGCCGAGCAGCTCACCGAGCACCGTGGTCCCGCTGCGGCCGGTCCCGCCGATGAACACCGGGTGTGGGGCGCTCACCAGGCCGCCTCGCCCACCTCCAGCCGGTGGCCACGCTGCATCAGTCGCACCGTCCGGGCGCGTGCGCCAATTAGCAGCCGGACCTCGGCCGAACCGCCTTCAAAGTAGGCGGACGCTATGCGCACGGGCGGCTCGGCGCCACTGAGCGCGGCGATCAGCAACGAGTCGCTGCCCTCGCTCTCGAAGCTCACCGTCCACACCGGGATCCGCGCCTGCGGGCTGGGGAACGTCCACCCCGCGGGCGTGGGCTCGTCGCGTCCCTTGACCGTGGTCGTCTTGACGGCCGCGTCGCTCCAGTCACGCAGCTCTCCGGTGAAGCCGTCCGCCGTCAGCCGCAGGGCTCCGGCCCAGGGCTCCACCTCGATCGCCGGTCCCAGGTGCACGCGACGGGTGTAGGTGTGCCGTTCGGCGCTGTAGACGCGATCGAGCATGATGAGGGTCACGCCAGGTTGCCACAGCAGGATCCGCTGATGGCGCACGCCCTGCTGTTCGAGCAAGGGGTTGTGCGCCAGGATTGCGTGCCACCCGTCGCTATCGCCGACCGCGTCGATGGCGCCCCCGTAGGGCGTCGAGCGCCGCCACCCGAAGGTCTCCCCGTCCACCAGCAGGACGTTGTGAGCCTCGCTCGAGCGAGCGTAGATACGGAGTGGATGATCCTCGTCATAGGACCAGGTGCCCGGGTCGCCGACCATCAGCCGGCCGTGGTCAAACAGCACGAATGACAGCTCGTCCGCCTGCTTGTGGGCCGCACTGTGGAAGCCCGCGATCTGCGCGAGGTACGAGTCCGGGTGACGGACGACTGCGTATCCGGCCCGTTCGAACAGCTTTGTCCCATATGCCGTCTCGGCGGCTTCACGCGACCACTGCGAGGCGTCGATCTGGTTCGTATCGCCGAATTGCGGGACGGTCCCGTCCGGCATCACGAACCAACCTGCAACCCGAACCATCCGTTCCCGGATGTCGAGCAGGTCCGGATCCTCGACCCGGCCGCCGGCGATCAGGCGGTTGATCAGGTTCACCATCGCGAAGTGGTAGGCCGTGGAATGCTCGAGATGGACGGCCTCGGTTAGTTCCACGGTCTGCGCGATCGTGTCGAGCGCGCGACGGGCGGCCACCTGACGCCAGCGCTGCGCCTCCGGTACGCAGTCTTCGATGCTGGCGCATAGCGCCAGCAGCCCGTCATCCTGGAACAGGCCGTGGTTGTGACCGTGCGCGTAGTTGGCGTCGTCGCAGAGGTATTCACCGTGCTCGCGCAGGCTCGCGACGATCTGTTGCGCTTCAGGGCCGCTGATCATGCCCTCGCAGGCCGCCGCGCGCAGTCCGTAGGCGATGTAGGGGGCACGGACACCGACGACCATGTCGGACCACGGGGCATCCGCCGGATCACTTCCCTGATACGGGTTGCTCGCGATCCAGTCCAGCGCGAGCTCAACGGCCCGGCGCAGGGCATCGCGATCCTCCATCCGCATGTAGCGCCGGTACAGCACCCCGAGGAAATTGAGCGTGTGGAGCTGGTGCTGGAAGGAACGCTGCTGGGCCGGATTCATCGTCCAGTCGACCGGTGCTACCAGCGGGACCATCGTCGTGTAGATCAGGAACCGGCCTTCCGCGGCGGCGGCGACCTCGTTCTCGGTGAAGCCCGAACGGCCGGCCACGTTCAGCGTCGGCGGCCCCAGCGCACGGAATCGCTCGACGAGCTCGCCGGTGGCCGGCTCGCCCGTCGGCTGGATCGGGTCTGTCCGCGTCGGAGGATCACTCATGATGTTCCAAACCACTGCGCGCAGAGGCTAGTCGTGTCGGCGCGATCACAGATGGTACGTCCGGGTAAGGTCCGCTCGGTGGGAAGTATTCTGTTTGTTTCCGGGGGCGCCGAGTTCGCCCGCCGCGTGTTCCAGACCGAGGGACGCGGATACTGGTCGCAGGCATTGCCGCTCGTGCTCGAGAAGCACGGCTACCTGGACGTTGCCACGGCGGGTCCGGAGAGCCTCGAGGACCCCGCCACGTGGGAGGAGCACGCGGTCGTCCTGATCGCAAGGTTGCCACCCGAGGCGTGGACCGAGCAAGCGCTGGCGCTGGTCGGGGCCGGTCCTGCACAGGCACTCGTCGAGCTTCCGCCGCCGGCGCTGGAGCAACGGATGGGCATCATCTCGAGCGAGGCCCCTCGCGCCGGCGCGGTGTCGCCGACCCACCCAGAGCTGCGGGAAAGGGTCGCGGAGTTCAGCCCGCTGCTGTCCACGCGGATCCAGGAGCCAAAGCGGGGGCCGGTCGATCGCCGCCCGGAGACGAACTGGCAGCAGCGCGGCGCGCCGATCTCCGCGCGGCAAGCCGCCGCCTGGCGGGCCCTCGGCTGGGACGTGCGCCGCTGGCAGTCTGACGGCACGTCCGAGCAACTGGCGGAGTGGGTCGACACCGCCGCGGGCGATGATCGCTGGCCGGCTGTGGTCCGCCACGGCAGCGTCGTCGCCTGCTGCTTTTCGCTGTTTGCGTATCTCGGCCACGGCACGACGATTGAGCCGTTCGAAGGGGGCGAGCACATCAACTGGGTTCGCCCGATCGCCGTCGAGGCGATGTTGACCGCGATCATCGATGACCTGCATCAGCGCGCGGGAAGGGTTCGCCCCCGGATACTGCCATGGCCGATGGGCGTCAGTTGGGTCCTGAACGTGCGACACGACTTTGATCGGGATCTACCGCGCGGGGCGCTGGGCGCGGTGCTCGACCGTCATCGCGACGCTGGCACCTCGGCCACGTGGTACTGGCGGGCCCGGCACCTGATCCCGCCGGGCGGCGCTGCCACAGCCACCGTCGGGCGCGTCGGGCCGCGGCTGGTGTCGCGGCGCCGCGGGCACGAGGTGGCCCATCACACCGAGCAGCTGTGGTTGACCGCCGATCGAGAGCAGCGGACGATCGAGCTCGCCTCCACGCGTCCGGTCTACGGCACCTCCTCGCATGGCGATCCCACGTGCTTTCGCTGGCAGGGCGCGCCCAACGTCCTGTGGGCCGAGCGCCAGGGCCTGCTGTACACGGAGTTCATCTCGCACTCGCATCTGCATCCGCACCGTTTCGCGGCGCTGGGTGCCGACGGCTCGATCGATGTCTCCCGCGTCCTCTGCCTGCCCCATCACGAATCGTTCGACCGCTCGATGACGCCCGGCGACACGGCCAAGGATGGAGTGCTCAGAGCCGCTCGCTCCTACATGCAGGTCGGCGGCCTGATGCAGATCCTCAACCACCCCGACATCAACGTCGACGAGCTGTTCGAAACCGTCGGCGAGCTTCCCACTGAGGGCCGGCTGGACTGGACCGCCCGCGAGGCGGCCTCGTGGTGGCGACGGACTCACGTGGCGGAGGAGCTTGAGGTCGAGACGGTCGATGATCGCTCGGTGCGAGTCACATCAGCCCGCGGGGTCCGCGGGCTTGTGCTCGAACTGGCGGGGCGTGGCGGCGCCACCACGCGTTTCGTCCTCCAGCTCGAGCCGGGAGTGCCGGTGACCGTCTCGCTCCCGGTGCCGCTGCGCTTCCGGCACGGCGAGACCACGGTTGCCGGCAGGCAGGCCTGGGACTCTCAGATCGCTCCGCTGTTCGAGCGGGCGGTCGAGAGCTACTACGAGGGCCGGGGGATGGAAACGACCAGCGACGCGGTTGCCACCACGTCCGCGACCAACACCACGCTGGTCCCGGCGCGCGCGGCGACGATCATGACGCTGCTCGGCGAGCTGGCTCGAAGGCGTTCGCTGGCTGGTGCCCGCGTGCTCGATGCTGGTTCGGGGTTCGGCGCGTTCGCGACCTACCTCGCGCTGCGGGAGCGTCCTGCTCGGGTGACCGGGATCGACATCCGCGACGACCTGGTGGACGCGTCCCGGGAGGTCCTGTCCGGGATCGAGCTCCAGAACCTCGACTTCCGGCTCAGCGACATGCGGACGCTCGACGGCCTCCCTGACGACGCGTTCGACGTCGCGATCGTCAACAACGCATTCATCTATCTGCACTCCAAGCAGGCGATGGCGGAGGCCGCCGCGGCCTTGGCACGGGTGCTGGCGCCCGGCGGCCAGGTGATCGTCCACCACGCCAACCGGTGGCGCTGGCGCGAGCCGTTCACGGGCTCGCCGATGATGGGCTTCCTGGGATCGCGCTCCGCCAGGGTCGTCGGACGGGTCACCGGGTGGAAGGGCAACCACGACCGGCTACGCCTGCTCGGCCCGTTTGCGATGGCGAGAATCCTCCGGCGGGCCGGATTCAGCAACACCGCGATCGGTGCGATCAACCATCGCGCCGTAATTCGCGGGCCGCGAGCGTGGCGGAGCAAGTTCTATGCGGTCGTCGCGGATGCCCCTACAGTTCGGCCATCTCGGTAAGTCCACTCGTCATAGGGGGTAGCGATGGCTCGGGCGCGACCACGGTCGCGCGCCTGTTCACGCGCGCCGGCCGCTATATGGGGCATGAGCTCACTCCTGCGAGTGACGCCCCCGACCTCGCCGAGTTCGAGTGGATCTGGGGGCTGCGCTATCTGGAGCGCGACGCCGCAAGCCCGGAGATGGTCGACGCGTTCTCTCGTGCCGTGGAGCGCCATCTACAGGGCCGGCTGGACTCGCGTCAGCCATGGGGATGGAAGTCCTCCCACGGCTACCTGCTGATTCCGTTCCTGGCCGAACGCTTCGAGGAGCTGCGCTTCATCCACGTGATCCGCGATGCACGCGCGATCGAGCTCGCGTGCAACTACCGTCAACTCGACCGTTACGGCGCCCTGGCCGGCATCACCGACGATGGCGAGGAGTTCGCTCGCGCGCTTCACTTCTGGGGCTGGGCGAACCAGTGGGCCGCACAGGCGGGTGACCGGCTGCTGGGCGGGCGCTATCTCGCCATTCGCTTTGAGGATCTCTGCAATGACCGCGAGCGGACGATCGCGAGGATGATGGAGTTCTCCGGAGACCCCGCGGACGACCGCCTTTCGAGCTTCGTCGGACCACTGCCGGAACTGGGCCGGGGGGCCTCGCTGCCGGTGCCCCGGATCGTCAGTGCGGCACTCAACCGATTCGGCTATGCCACGGTTGCGCCATCGGAGGCAAGTGAGGAGGCAGCGCGGATCGCGAACGTGGCCGCCGAGCTTGAGCGGCTGCTGGGGCCCGTTCCCGAGCGCGCATCGTGGCCGCGGGTGTCGGCGATCGTGCCCACGCACGACGGGCGCGAGCTGGTGGAACGACTGCTCCACGGTCTCATGGACCGGACCGACTATCCCGAGCTCGAGGTCGTCGTCGTGGACAACGCCTCCAGCGACGGAACACGCCAATGGCTCGAGCGCCAGCCGTTCCCGTTCCCGGTCGTCGTCGTGCGTAACCCACAGGACGTCTCGTTCTCAGAGTCGATCAACCTCGGGGTCTCGCGCTCGACCGGCGAGCTGCTCCTGTTCCTTAACAACGACGTCGAACCGATCGAGCCCGGGTGGCTCCGGCGCCTGGTCGTCACGCTGGAGGCGCCGGCCGCGGCGATCAGCGGCGCCGTCCTGGTCGACCCCGACCGGCGATCGGTCAGCGGCAGGCGGGTCGCGGTCCAGCACGCCGGCGTCGCCTTCGGCCGCGACGGTGCTGTGCTGCGCCCGCTGCTGCTGGGACTCGGCGACGACGTTTTCAACGCGGTCGGGCCCGATCGCCAGGTTCCCGCCGTTGCGGCAGCCTGCTCGCTGATTGGCAGGCGAGACTTCGACGCCGTCGGCGGCTTCTACGACGGCTTTCGCTACGGCGGGGAGGACATCGACCTGTGCTTGGCGCTCGCGCGAAGGGGTGGCCACTCGGTTATCAGCGGCAGCGCCGTGCTCTTGCACTGGCCGCTGTCCACCCGGCGCTCGGCGCCGGCCGGCGTCGCCGAGGTCGTCCACGCCAACCACACGGTGCTGCTCGAGCGCTGGGGTCCCGCGATACGGCGTGAGTACGCGCTCGACTGTGCGCACGGCAGGCGGAGCTGGAACGGTGACGGTGGGGTCGCGGACGCTGACGTGAGCTTCTGCGTCAAACCCAGTGTGTACACGACCGAGGCGGAGCTGAGCGATCTGGTCGCCGAGATCGAAGCCGCCGGTCATCCGGCTCGCGCCGTGGACGCCACCGATGCCTGGTTGCTCGACGACGTCGTCGTGCATCTGTTCGACGGCGTGGGGCGGCACGCGATCGCGCCGGGTCGGCTGAACGTCCTGTTTGCTCGGCGCGGCCGACCGCTGGCGGGCGAGGCCGCGCCATACGATCTGGTGGTCGGCTCAGAGTCGTCGGTCGCAGAGGTTGTCCGGGCGGCCGAGGAGGCGCTCGCGCGCCACGGCGGCCCGTCGCGGGGCCGCCCCGCCGTGCAGGTTGCGAGCGCCGCCGCGCCCGGACGTCTCGCGACGCCGCGCCGCGCCGTGGTCGTCCTCGGGATGGCGCGCACGGGTACCTCCGCGACGATGCGGATCCTGAACATCCTCGGTGTTGCGCTCGGGCCTGAGGAGCGGCTGCTGGGGGCGATTGACGACATCAACGCGAAGGGGTTCTTCGAGCACTACGCGATCATGCGCCTGAATACGGAGCTGCTGCGCCGCCTCGGCGGCTCTTGGAGCAAGCCGCCGCCGCTTCCACCCGGTTGGGAATCGGACTCAGCGCTGGACGATCTCCGCGAGCAGGCGAGCGCGATCCTCGAACGCGACTTCGCCGGAGAGTTGTTGTGGGGGTTCAAGGATCCGAGGACGTGCCTGACGCTGCCGTTCTGGCGTCCGCTGATCGGCCCGGCGTCGTTCGTGGTCTGCCATCGCCACCCGCTCGAGATCGCCGCGTCGCTCGAGCAGCGTGACGGCCTCACGATCGATGCCAGCCTTGCGCTGTGGCGTCGTTACACCGCCTCGGCGCTCGCGGCGACTGCCGGTGAGCGGCGCGCAGTCGTCGTCTACCGCACGCTGCTCGTCGAGCCGGTGGCGGCGTGCGAGAAGCTCGCGGCGCTGCTCGGCTATCCGGAGCGCGGGGCGGACCCCGGAATGCGTTCCCAGGTCGAGAGCTGGATCGAGCCGGATCTCCGGCACCACATGGGCGAGCTAACCGAGCTGCTCACCGATCCCCGCATCAATCGGCTGGATCTCTCGCTGGCGCTTCTGCTCGAGCTGGCGGGCAGCGTCGCCCCCGCGGGCGAGCACGAGGAGGGCGGCGTCTACGAGGCCCTGGACGCAGCCGCCGGCGAGCTGCTCGAGGGGATGACGGCCACGGCCGCGCAGGTCCAGTGAGCTCGATCCGGTTGATCACGTTCGGCTCGGTTCCGCCCGAGTGGGGCGGACTGCTGCGGGGTGGCGTGGCCACGTTCCACGCGACGCTCGTCGAGGCGATCAAGGCGGACCCCGACCTCCCGGTGGAGCTCGTGGCGATCGTCAGCACCGGATCGGGCCAGGGGCCGGCGCCCGCTTCGGTCCATGTGCTTGAGGCCGGCCAGCGCCGAGAACAGTTCCTCGAATCGCTGCTCGCCGAGCTCCAGCCTGATGTGGCCCTGCTCAACCACTTCGTCACGGGCTGGGGGACGTCGCTGCCTCGGGTGGCGCCGTCGCTCCCGCTGGTCGGGATCGCGCACTCATGGCATTCGATCACGTTCGCCGACGACCCCCGGCTCGCGCTCCAGCGGATGCAGAACGCGATGGACGGACTGGCCGCGCTGGTCGTCCCCTCAGAGCACTGCCTGCGGGAGGGACGCTCGCTCGGGCTTCGCTATCCGGAGCGCACCCACGTGGTGCGCTATCCGATGCCCCGCGCCTTCACCAAGCCGGTCGAGGAGCCGCGCTCGCGTGCGGGGGTCGTGTTCGCCGGTGAGCTGATCCCTCGTAAGAACGCGGCCGCCGTGGTGCAAGCGGCGGCGCTCCTCGACGACCTCACGGTCACGATTGCCGGCGAGGGCGCGGAACGGGAGAACCTCGAGCGGATGGCCGCTGAGCTCGGCCTGGCGGAACGGGTTCGGTTCGCTGGATCGCTGGCCCCGGATGAGCTCCGCTCTGCCATTGCCCACGCCGAGGCGTTCTGCTTGCCCAGCCTCAGCGAGTCGTTCGGCATCGTCTACATCGAGGCACTCGCGTGTGGCACCCCCGTGATCGGGTTCGCCGAGACGCTCAGCGAGGTGGGCCGCGCCACCGGGATCCGGTACGGCATCGGCTTGTCGCGGACCACGCCCGAGGCGACGGCAGCGGCGATCGAGGAGGTCCGCGCCACGCGCTGGGACCGGGCCGTGCTGCGGAGCACCGCGCTACAGGCCTATTCGGCAGATGACGTCGCCGGCGAGTACGCGAACGTGCTGGCCGGTGTGGCGCACGTCGCCGTGGTTTAGTCCCCGGCAATGCGAATCGTCGCGATGCTTCAGGTCTACAACGAGGAACGATCGATCGCCGCGTGCATTGAGCACCTCCACGCACAGGGGGTGGACGTTTACCTGCTGGACGATCGCTCGACCGACGCCACCGTACAGATCGCCGAACGCTACGTCGGGCGCGGCGTGATCGAGATCGAACTGCTGGAGGGCCACGACCACTTCACCCTGCGCGAGCAGTGCCGCCGTCAGGAGGCACTGGCCGACGAGCTGGACGCCGACTGGCTGATCCACCACGACGCCGACGAGGTCCGGGTTTCGCCGAAGCCGCGCCAGTCGCTGGCACAGGCGCTGGCGGAGTTCGACGAGGCGGGCTACAACGCGGTGAACTTCCTCGAGTTCACGTTCGTGCCGACGCGCGAGTCGCCGGACCACGACCATCTCGGCTACCAGCACACGATGCGCTCCTACTACCCGTTCCTGCCGTTCTTTCCAGCCCGCCTGAACGCGTGGAAGAAGCAGGATGGCCCGGTGGAGCTGGAATCCACAGGCGGCCACGAGGTCCGCTTCGAAGGGCTGAAGATGTCACCGCAGTCGCTCTACATGCGCCACTACCTGTTCCGGAGCCTCGATCACGCCCTCCGGAAGTTCACGGTGCGGCCCTATGACCCGGCCGAGGTGGCCGGGGGCTGGTATGGGTTTCGCTCGCGGGTCACGCCGGAGCGGCTAGAGCTCCCGTCAGAGCGTGATCTCCGCACATTCGTCGCAAATCATCTGCTCGACCCATCCAACCCGCGCAAGACTCATCTGTTGGACGAGGTGTTCCCGCGCTCCCGCGAGCCGGCTTAGGCGGCGCTCAGGCGCCGGGGAACCAGTGGAGCGTCCGCTCGTCGGTCGGCAGAGAATCGAGCGTGAAATCCGGAAGCTCGACGAGCGGCAGGCCGAGCTGCACTCTCACCTTCCGTCCATCAAGCAGCACGTACGGCTCGGTCAAGCGCTCGTGGACGACGCAGACCGGGGCCCCCGAAGGGAGCGCGGCGAGCGCATCGGCGGAGATCTCCACGACCGGCCCGCTGAACAGCTCCAGCAGCCCGTCATGCGCGATCGCTCGCGCCCGCCCGCGCTCGACGTAGTAAGTCGTCGCGGCCCCTGGCACCCGCACCAGAGATCCGTCGAGCCGGTTGGTGACCTTGCCCGTACGCTGGCCCAGACCTCGCGCATACTGCGCGCTCTGCCAACGAGTGTGGACCAGCGGGGCGGACTGCTCCGAGTAGCGCGGGTGCAGGACGCGGTCGATGGCGTGCCCGACGTCGATCGCAACCGAGTCGAGTTCGCGCGCCAGCCGGGTGCAGAGCGGGATTCCCGGCGCACCGACGGCCACGAGCACCGCGTCGAACGCTTCGGGCATCGATGCCAGCGCCGCCAGCGCTCGTTCGGTCTCGGCCAGATCGTCCATGGCGACCGCCAGGCTTGGCTGGAACACCCCAAACGACCATGGGTTCGCACGGAGGTTGACCACCTCGGCGATCGCGGACGGGCAGACGACCGCGACGGGCCTGCCTGCAAGCAGTCGGCGAAGCGGACCGCCTTCAACCTCCTTTCCGGAGGCCGGATCGACGCCGAGCAGCTGGGGAACGATCTCTGCCGGATAGCGCGTCCCCGGGTAGAGGTCGTAGTGGAACAGCACGCGCTCGAGCAGTTCCGGCGCGGGCGAGCTCGTGCGGTCGCTGGCGACGCCGACGGCGTCTGCATCGATGATCGCCTGGCGAAGCGCCGCCGCGGCGCGGGACAGGTCTGGGCCGAGTCCCCGGCGCCACCAGGTTCCGCCGTCCGCGGGCCACATCCCGTCGTTCAGCGTCAACGCTGCCTGAAGGCCCAGCGTGATGAGCGCGCAGCCGCGCCCAGCTTCCAGCGCGGTACCGATCTGGGTGATCAGCTCGTCGCCACCCGCCAGCACGCCGGGCTCGATCGTCGCCGGGTTAGAGGGCAACAGCGGCGTGATTTCCGGGACGGGAATGACGGCGTTCTCAACCGCAAGATCGTTGCCTCGCGGCATCGCCGCAAGCTCGTCCGGTTCGACGACGGCCAGGCCCTGTAGCCGCCGAACACGCTGGCGGTCGCCGGTGACCAGCTGGCGGGCGGCACCGCGCAGCACCCACACCTGGTCGGTGCCCCGTACCCGGCAGGCGCTGATGGGGGGACCGACCGGCAGCTGCTCGAGCTCCGAGGGCTCGACCTTCTCCACCGGGCGACCATCGCGAACCAGCCGCACGAGGTGCGCATTCTCGAGGTGGGACGCGACCCCATCGACGACCTCGAATACAAGGTTGCCGTCCCTCAGGATACGTGCGCCGCTGGGTGAGCTATCGACCGCGACCGTCGGCTCGCGGCCGAATCGCGTCGCGGTTCGGTTCAGCCCAGTGTGCATGAAGGTGCGGTGCCCGGCGTGGTAGACGAACGTATCGCCGGCGCAGATGACGCGGTGCCCGGCCGCCCGCAGGCGCTCGCACAGCACCCGGTCCTCGCCCGCGTACCACTGCACGCTCTCGTCGAACCCCCCGACCGCCTCGACCGTGGCGCGCACGAACAGCATCGCATAGCCCGACAGCCAGTCGATCTCGAACCAGCGTGTCGGGTCTGAGTGGTTGAAGAAGCGCCCGAAGCGATCGATCGCCTCGGGCGAGAGGTCGTCGAGCCAGATCCCGCCCTGCATCCAGCGCGCGTAGTTGCTGCGGGGACCGACGATCGCGACATCCGGGCTCGAGTGCAGCGCGGTGCGGAGATTCGTGAGCCATCCGGGTGTGACAACCACATCGCTGTTGAGCAGGCACACCTCTGCGCCCTGCGTATGTGCCAGGCCGATGTTGACGGCGTGCCCGTACACCAGGTTGTCGTCGACTCGGACCAGTCGCGCTCCGCACGAGCTGGTCAGCGCCGCGAGCGCGTCGCTCGCGGGAGGACTGGAGCCGTTGTCGACGACGACGATCTCGTAGCTGCCGGAGGTGTGCCGGACGATGCTTCCGAGCAACGCCGCGGCCTCGTCGACCGTCTCGTGTACGGGCACGAGGATCGAGACCGCGGGTCGTTCCACGTCCGGTGCCTTCAGCGGCCGCCCAGGTGGCGCGGCCGCCCACGGTACCCGCACGGCTGTGGCTTTCTCGAGCAGCTCGGCGTCAGCGGCGAAGTGCTCCCGTAGGCGGCGCTCGAGCTCATCTGGGAGTGGCGGCTCCGAGCTCGGCGATGAGAGCGTGTTCCATTCGTTGAGGATGTGGGCGAGCTCACGCCGTGGCAGCTGCGGGACTGCCTTCTCGAGTGCACCCTCTAGCACAGCCAGCTCGCTCGGGAGGACCCGTGAGTCGTCGCCTCCGACGAGATGGCGCGCGCCGAGGTCCTGCGGGCGCCAGCGATCGTCCACGCCGAGGAAGCTCAGCAGCCGGCCGAACATCGCCTCCGGATCGCGCTCGAGCTCCGCGGTCAGCAGCACGAGCAGCTGAGCTCGATCGAAGTACCGCAGATACGTCCCCAGGATCCGGCCGTATTCACCACCGGCGAGGTATCTCGTGGTCGGCTGCACGCGTGACCGCACATGCCTGGGAATCGCAGTGCTGATCTCTCCCCGAGCCGCGGCGAGTGCGGCGGGCGCGAGCTGCTGTGAGAGCGCGCGCTGGAGGCTGCGCCGCTCGAGACCACGCTGGACCGACATGCGATAGTGCGAGATCGCTCGCTCGACCGGGTCGCGAAGCACCGCGATCAGCTTCACGTCGGGGAGTGTGTGGTGAATTCGAGCTGCGAACGTCTCGACGGAGAGCGGCCCCAGCATGTACTGCGGCGTCACCGTTCCGAGCAGCGAGCCGGGGGCGTGATCCGGGAAGAAGGTCGCGATATACCACTCGAGCCCCCGCTCGATCCGCTGATCGTCCGCAAAGAAGGGCGCTTCCTTTGACGCCGGCAGCGAGAGCTGCGGATGATTACGCAGGAGGTGCCAGAGGGTCGTGGTCCCGCTCTTCTGCGCGCCGATCACAATGAAGTCGAGACCGGCCATACCCGGGCTCAATATACGCTGCTGGATCCGGCCGTTCGGGTCTCTTGGGAGCAGTGATGCGTGGTAAAGCGGTGATCGTTCTGGGCATGTCGCGCACGGGCACCTCCGCGGCTGCCCGTCTGCTCAACCTTGTCGGGGTCGACCTGGGACGCCCAGAGCAGCTGATCGGTCCGCTGGAGGGGCAGAACCCGAGGGGGTTCTACGAGAACCGGATGATCATGCTGCTCAACGAGGAGCTGCTTCGCCGCCTTGGTGGCAGCTGGTCACACCCCCCGTTGCTGGAGCCCGGATGGCAGTCGCGCCCCGAGTTCGACGAGCTGCGCGACCGCGCGCGGGGCCTCCTGGCCGAGAATTTCTCAAGGTCGACTGTGTGGGGGTTTAAGGACCCACGGCTGAGCTTGACCCTGCCGTTCTGGCAGGAGCTGATCGGCCAGATGTCGTGTGTTGTCTGTCACCGCAACGTTCTCGAGGTGGCCGGATCGCTCCAGCGGCGCGACGGCCTTCCGATTCGCGAGGCCGTTGCCCAGTGGGTGCGGTACTGCTCGAGCGCGATCGTCAACACGGCCGCGATGCCCCGCATCTTCATCGGCTACGAGGAGCTGGTGACCGACCCGGAGCGCGCGCTCGCCGACCTCGCCGAGTTCGTCGGCCGCGAAGCGGGCGGCCCCGATCCGACCCTGCTCGCCGCGGCCCGCGAATGGATCGCCCCGGACCTTCGTCATCACACCAGCGAACTGTCGGAAGTGATGGCCAGCCGCGACGTGCCCCCGGGCGCGCGCAGCCTGCAGCTTGCCTTGGATCTCGCGGTGCATGCCCGCCAAGAGGAAGATGCGCTGCGCGGGCGCGCCACCGCAGGACCGATCAGCGATGCCCTGACGGCGCTGGCCGGCGAACTCGCCTCGGTCCCGCCGGCCTACAGGGCGCAGCGGCCCCGCCGGCGCTCGCCCGCCGCTCTGCCGGTGCCGTCCCGGCTCGATCTCGACGTGGATTTCGTGCTGATCGGGGCGCCCGAGGCGGTTTGGCGGATGGCCGATTGGCTACGGCGAGATCCGCGGATCGCGCTCGACGGCGAAACCGGCGCCGGGAGTGTGCGCGGCCTCGCCGACGCGCGGCTTTCGACGGGCACCGCCGGGAGGTCGATCCGGGAGATCGCGTCGGATCTGGCTGCGACCTCACCCCATGCCAGGATCGTGGCCATCGTCCAGGACCCGATCCAGCGGGCGATCGAGCACCACCGTGACGCCGCGCGCCGCGGGCTCGAACGACGCTCCCTGGCGCGCGCCCTGCGCGAGCAGCTCTGTCCGGGGGCGCTGTCCGGGGCACGCGCGGCGCCCTCGCCGACGAACGGCTACATCATCTGGGGCGAGTGCGGCGCGATCGTGCGCGATTACCTCGCCGTATTTCCGCCGGCCGCGCTGACGATCGTCCGCGAGGAGGACCCGGAGGCGTTCGTTCAGGTGCTGTCATCCGTTGGCCTCGGCGCTGCCGAGGGATCAAACCGCGGGCCCGACGCCGGCAGGGCCGTATCGGAGCCGCTGCCCGCTGAGCTCGAGGCCGCTCTGCGGACGCATTTCGCCGCTGATGCGCGGCTGCTCGAGCAGCTGGTCGGAGTCCGGCTCCCGTGGCGGGATTCCGGAGCGGCGGCGCCCGGACCCGCCGCCGACACGTTCTCGGTGAGCGGCGGTGGGGTCGCCGAGGTCGAGGCCGTCGCGCGTCGGGTGAGCGCGGCGCTGTCCTGTGACCGCGGTCTTGCCGTCAGCTGCGCGCCCGACACCTCCTACGCGTTGCTCGGGTTCGATCCGCGGACGGGCGCGGTTAGAGCGCGATCACCGCTGCTCGAATTGCTGCGGCATCGTCCCCTCGCGGCCGCCGGCTGCGCGGCTGACGCCGCGTTCGCTGCGCAGGAGGCGATCGGGCTCGAGATCACCGTCGCCGTCCAGCAGCTCGATCCGCTCCGGGACGCCTTCATCGCCATCGCGGCGGCCAGAGGCGACTACGACGCGGTGCTCGTGAGTTCGCCGGACTCGGGGACGGAGCTCTGCGCCCGGCTGGCGCGTGAGTTGAGCGTGATCGCGATCGACCTCGGCGTCGCCTTTGAGCGCCTTCTGTATCCGAGCGATGCGGCCGGCTCAGAGCTGGCGCAACGGTGGGCGGTGGACCAGTACGCGCGCGAGCTCGACGAGCCATCGCCACCGCACCGGCACGAGGGCGGCCTGGTGCGGGAACGCGGTACCGCGAGCGTGTTTTACATCGAGCGCGGGCGCGCCCGGAAGCTGACCCATCGGCGGATGACTGAGCTGATCGGTGGCCAGATTGCGGAGCTCGAGCCCGACGAGCTGGCATCGATTCCGCGCGGGCTGCCGATCGAAGCCGTCCACGATGGACGGATGGGCATCTGCCTGCTGATCGACGGCCACAGACGACCGCTCGACCTCGGCATCCCGGTCCGCTCGGTGGCGCCGGATGCGCTCGGGAGGCTGCCGGTTGAAGGCCCCGAGTTTCCGTGGTTGCCGTAGGCGGCCGCCGCCACCCCAATTCCTGTCCGGATGGCTCGCTTAACAGGAAAACCGGCTTACAATCAACGGCGGGGATGTCGGCGTTCGGATCTTTCGTAGCCCGACTGGGGCGAACTTACTCTGTCCTGGGGTCAGGATTCGCCGCGGGCATGATGCTGTCGCTGATCACGACGGTGATCGTGACCCACTTCGTGAGCCTGCAGGCCTACGGCGAGCTGGCCCTGTACCTGTTCATCGGATCGTTCGTCACGATCGTCTGCAACATGGGCTCCTTCCAGGGCACGTTCGGGCTCGTGTTCGGGGTCTCGGGCGATGACAGCGGCGACTTCGACCTCGACACACCCGTCCTACCTGGGCACCGCGATCCGCGACGGATACTCGGCATCGGGTTCGTGCTGACACTGATGGTGTCAACGACCGCGGCCGTGCTCGTGTGGGTGTTCGCCGGACCGATTTCCACGATTCTTCCTCACCGGCCAGACGGGCTTACGCTGGTCAGGCTCGCGGGCCTGAGCGGGGCGATGGGGGCCATGTGGCGTTTCCAGTCCAACTTCCTGCGTTATGCCCGCCGGCCGGCTGCGTTCGCGGTCACGCAGGCGGCCCGCCCTGGGTTCGCGCTGGTGATCACGGCGATCCTCGTGATCTCCGGCGAAGGCATCGAAGGGGTGCTGATCGGGCTGGCGGCGGGAACCTTCGTGGCGCTACTTCTGTGCCTGATACTCGGTCGCCGCGACATCCGTCCCGCGTTCGGCCTGCGCGAGTCGCGCGAGATCATGCACCACGGCAAGCACCTCATCCCGACCATCGCGTCGTACTGGACCGTCCAGCACGCGGACGTGTACGTGCTCTCGCTGTGGGCCGGTCCCGCGACCGTCGGCATCTACAAGCTGGCCAGCTCCCTTTCCAGGATGGCCTCTTACCTCGTGTCGTCGTTCACGATGTCGTGGGGCCCGCTTCTGCGCTCGCCCCTCGCGGTTGCGGCCGAGCGCGAGCGGGGCCGGCAGGATCAGGGGGCGGCCACCGTAGGAGCTTACGCGGTCATCGGCGCATTCGTGGTCATGGCGATGGGCGTGTTCGGCGATTATCTGGTGAAGATCGCGCCGCACTCCTTCGGCAAGGCCGCCAATCTGATCGCGCTACTCGCACTCGTGCCGATCGGTCGCGGCTGGTTCGTCGTCTGCTACCAGACCTCGACGATCCCGAACAAACGGAGATGGTTCGTCGCGATGGGCGCGGTCGTCGGGCTGCTGTTCCTGGCGTCCACGCCGCTCTTGGTGCCGCTGCTCGGTGCGTACGGCGCGGCAGTCGCGGGGATTATCGCCTTCTACGTGCCCTCGTCCGTGTTCATGGCGATCAGCCAGCACAGCGATTCTCGGCTGCCGCTTCCGTGGCGTCAGATCCTCGGCGGCCCGATCGTGGCGGCGGCGCTGTTGCTGGCCTTCTACGCGACCGCTCCGACGGGCGTCGCTCGAGTCGCGTTGGCGGCAGTTCCGCTGCTCGCCTATCCGGCGCTGATGGTGCTGATCGGCGCCGTCCCACGCGCCCCGTTCGCCCCCCTGTTGCACCCGCTCGACCTGTGGCGTCAGTGGCGCCGTCGTAACGACCGGCTCACGGCGCGGCTCGCGGCGCTGAGCGTCAGTGACAGGGAGTTGGTCGATGAGCTGCTCCGGCAGGGCACCCCTGTAAAGCAGGTGGCGTCCGCGCGTGGAGAGCGAGATCTGACCGTACTGACCCGCTTCGGCGTCATCATCCGCACCCTCGCCGGGGTTTCCGAAGGACCTGTCCCAACCGTCAACACCGCGTCCTTCCTGCTGTATCGCGGACCGTCGGCGACCAAGCACACGATGGGGATGTCGCTCGTCGAAGCCGGAGCCGAGCCGTTGGCGCTCGACCGCCTCGAGGAGACCACTCGGGTGCTGCGGCGCAAGCGCTGGCGCCTGGAGCCCCCGCTCCCGCGTTCTGCGCCCGCTTCGCTTCCACCGGCGCCTGTGCCGGTGCCCGCGCGTAACCTCCCGGCTGTCGTGCGCCCAACCGTCGCCAGGTGAGTCCAGCACCGGCCAGGCGAGCGGTTCTGCTCGCCGGCTCGGCCACGTTCGCGACGTTCGCGCTCGTCGCGGTTTCAGGCTGCGGAGGAAGCGGCCCGCGCCGCAGCACGACGAGCTCAGCGTCGGGCCCTAGCTCGAGCGCCGCGAGCGAGGGGTCGGGTCGGGTCCTGTGGGAGCCGCAGTTTGACCGCAGCTTCACCGGCTGGCAGCGCAAGGTGGCCCTGCCCGGCGGCGTCACGCCGCTTACCCGGGCGGTGGGGGGTCGCCGGGCAGTCCGGTTTGTCGTCGGCCCCGGCGACATGCCCAACCCCACGGGCGAGCGCGCGGAGTTGGTGGCCACACCCGAGACCACCGGCGGATTCAACGGTGCCGAGAGCTGGTACGCCTGGTCGGTGCTGTTCCCGCCCGACTTCGACCCATCGCCGAACGCATTCAACATCTTCACGCAGTGGCACCGCGCGCGCTCCAGCGCGCCGGAGTGCAGGCCGGGACCGAACGTCGCCTTCCGCACCACTGCGAACAGCAACCCCCTGCGGATGCAGATGGTGGTCATCGGCGGCTCCCTGGTTCCGGACTGCATGCCGATGCGTCAGGTGTTCCCGCTCGGACCGATCGAATACAACCACTGGTACGACTTCGTCCTGCACGTCCGCTGGTCGCCCGATGCCGCGGCCGGATTCGTGCAGGTCTACATCGACGGCCGCGAGCTGGTGCCGCTCACGCACGCGGCCACGATGTACGAGGACGACCAGGTGTATGCAGTCCAGGGCATCTACCGTTCCCCCTCCGACCGGACCTCGACCGTCTACGAGACGCCAATCCGGCGGGGCACGACGATGGCCGCGGTGCAGGCCGGCTCTTAGACCCGCGACACTAGCTCTGGACCAGCGCCTGGAGCTCGATCGTCGCCGTCCCAGGAGCGGCGGCGAACGTGACCGTGTAGCGGTGCGGGGCAGCCTTGATCGACGACGCCGGGCAGAATGTGGGCGTGGGTGCCACGTAGCACGTGTAGTGCGGCAGCACCAGCGCGATCGAAGCGCCGGTGGCGCTCTTGACCGTCGCCGTCGACGCCGCTCCGCCCTTGGCAGCGGCGGTGATCGTCAGCGACTTGGCTGGACCCTGATTGATCGTGACCGTGATCGGCTGCTTGGCGCCGTGGACGCTGGCCTTGACCTGCGAGTACATGACGACCAGCTGGCCGGGTTTGGCCGAGACGGTCGGCGTCGCCGGAGGCTGTGCCGCGCTCGAGGTGGACGCTCCTGGCGTTCGCACCCGCAGCAGCTCGGTGACGGTGTAGGGCGGCACCACCGACGTTCCTGCGGGCGTCACCTGCGGCTTGGGTAGGCTCACCGGCCCGACCAGCGCCGACACCTCGATCGTGGCTGCAGCCCGTGAGCTGAACTGGAGCGTGTAGCCATGCGCGGTCTTCTTGGTCGACTGCGCGGGGCAGAAGGTCGGGACCGGCGGCAGCGTGCAGCTGTAGTGGGCCTCGAGCAGCGTCAGGGACTTGCCACTCGCACTGCTGAGGGTCGCGGTCCCGGACTTGGAGCCGACAGTCGCCGTGACCGTAAGGGTCTTGGCCGGCCCCGCCTCGAGGTTGATGTGCACCGGCGAGCCCTTCGCGGTGGGCGGGACGACGGTCCGGAAGGCGACGGCGTCCGCCGGGTTGGCCGTGGCGCTGGCAGCGTATGTTTGCGAGGGGTCGACGCGAACGCTCTCGAGCGGGATGGTCGGGTGCGCCGGCGTCGTGTGGGTCGCGGTCGTCGTGCTCTTGGTGGTCGACGTTGTCGATTTGCCTCCGCCACCGCACGCCACAAGCCCGAAGGCGGCCGCTACCACGGCGATGGCAGACGACAACAGCTTTCGGTACTTGCATTCCATGCCGGTCGCTCCCTGGTGTCGGACACTCGATCGCGACTGCGGGCACCCCCCAAACGTGACCGCTGCCGGGAGCGATGATAGCCAAGGCCCGCGGGATCATCGCCGCAACCCGGCCCCGCTCGTCTGGCAAGCTGCTGGAGCGAATGAGGGTCGCGATGCTGCTCCACAAATCCGTGCAGTTCGACTCGCGGGTGCGCCGGGAGGCCAGCTCGCTGGCCGCGGCCGGCCATCACGTGTTCGTGCTCGAGCTGGCCGAGGTGTCGGAGCCGGTGCTCGAGGGGTTTGCCCGTCGCTCCTGCCTGCCGCCGGCGCGGCTGAAGCGGTGGCTCCCGTTTCACCTCTACCGGATCGCGTTCCTGCTGTATTTCGTGCGCGGCCTCGCCAGGGTCCGGCCCGACGTGGTCCACGCGCACGATGCCGCGATGTTGGCCCCCGGCCTATTCGGCTCCTGGCTGACCGGTGCGCGACTGATCTACGACTCCCACGAGCTGGCCACCGGAGTGCCCTACCGCGAGCGCGGCTGGGGCTGGTTCGTGGCGATGCTGGAGTGGATCATCGTCCCACGCTGCGACGCCGTGATCACGGTCTCCGACGGGATCGCGCAGCGCCTGGCTCAGCGCTACCGGCTTCGCCACGCCCCGATCGTCGTGCGCAACGTCTCGGCGCTGGCGCCGCAGGGAACCGACGGACTCCGGCGCCGACTGGGGATCACCGAGGAGGAGCCGCTTGTCCTGCACCAAGGGGCTCCCGCTCCCGCGCGCGGCTGCGACGTCCTCGTAGATGCGGTGGCGCTGCTGGACGGGGTGCGGCTGGTGTTCCTCGGCGATCCAGAGCCCGGATATGGCGCCGAGCTCGCGGCCAAGGTTCGCGAACGGGGGATTGTCGACCGCGTCTCGATTCTCCCCAGCGTCCCGCTCGATCAACTGCTGGCTTGCACCGCCGAGGCCGACGTTGGCGTGACGCTGCTGCAGGACAACTGCGAGAACCACCGGCTGGCCCTGCCAAACAAACTCTTCGAGTACATCGCCGCGGGCGTGCCGGTGGTCGCGAGCGCGCTCCCTGAGACCTCGCGGCTGATCGGTGACTACGGCATCGGCTGGGTCGCGCGGCCCGATGATCCCGCTGCGGTGGCACAGGCGCTGACCGTTGCTCTGGCCCACCGAGATGATCCCGAGCTGGGGCGCCGGATCGCTCGCGCCGCCTACGAGCTTCGCTGGCCCCGCGAGCAGCAGCGCCTGCTCGATCTCTACGCCGCGCTCGTACCGCCGCGGCGCGCTCCGCGCCACGCCCGCATGCCGAGGTAACCACCGAGCGAAAGCACCACGAGCGTCAGAAGGACCGCGAGCAGCGGCGCCGAGCTTGCGTTGTTCTGCACCGCCCCCAGGCCGGCCGCCGCGGGCGCGTTGAGGCCGGGGACGCGGGAGGAAGAGCCGAAGCCGTTGGACGAGTGGACGATCGATCCCGGCTGGCCGCCGGGGACGAGCACCGGCGTCGACTTGGCGAGAGCGGAGGAAGATGCACCCGAGCCGCCCGCTGCACCGCCACCGGAGCCAGAACCGGCCGAGCCGCTGCCAGCCGAGCCGGTGCCGCCAGCGGAGCCAGTGCCGCCAGCGGAGCCAGTGCCGCCGGCCGAGCCAGTGCCGCCAGCGGAGCCAGTGCCGCCACCCGAACCACCGCTGCCGCCGCCACCCACGGCGCCGCCTCCTCCGCCGCCGGAGGCCGAACCACCGCCGGTTCCGCCGCCAGCGCCGCCGTGGCCATGGGGAGACGCGTCCTGGCGGGCGCTGTCGAGCGGGATCGAGTAGACGACACCTGCAGGGCTGCCCGCGCTCGGATCGGTAGCCTGAACGGCCGAGCCGCCGCCACCGCCAGCAAAGGCGGTACCGGTCAAGGCGAGGGCCGAGAGGACCGACAGGAAGAGTATGCCTACCAAGCGTCGCACCACGCTGGCGCCGATGATACCGGCAAACGAGGCACCCGCAACCCAGAACCCACAGGTGTCCGAGGAGCACCGGGCGGAGCAGCACCACCGCCCGCACGGGATCCCTCAGGCAACGATTGCCGTCGCCTTCGCGGTCCTGCTGCTGGTGCTCGCGACGACCTCGCAGGGGGCGTTCGCGATCAGCCGCTGGGCGCCGCTGGCATTGTTCGCGCTGGCGGCGCTGATCGGGGCGCTGCTCGCCCGGGGCGGGATCGCGTTCCGGTCGAGGCCGGTATACGTGACGCTCGGGGCGATCTGGGCGCTGGCCGTCTGGTCGATGCTCTCGATGTTTTGGGCAAAGTCGAGTGGTAACGCCTTCCAGGCCGGCGATCGGATGATCCTGTACGCCGCGATCGCCACGCTCCCGTTCGCGTTCCCGGTCTCCAGGCGCTCGCTCGCAGCCGCCGGCTGGTCGATCTCGATCGGGATCGGCGCCGTCGCCGTGTACGTGCTGATTCGCCTGCTGATCGACGGCTCGCCGCTGTTCCTCGCCGGCCGGCTAAACGGGCCGGTGAACTACCGCAACGCGACCGCGCTGCTGTTCGCGCTCCCGTTCTGGCCGCTGATCGTCGCCGCCGCGACCCGAAGCTACCGCCGCGGTATCCGCGCCTGCGCCTTCGGGGTGGCCACGCTGTGCCTGGGTCTGGCGTTTCTGACGCAGTCCCGGGGGATCGTGCTCGGGCTCGCCGTGGGCGCCCTCGTCGCCCTCACCCTCGGCCCTGACCGGGTCCGCAGGGCATGGGTGGCCGGTCTGTCCGTCGCGGGCGTCGCGGCAGCCGCGCCCACGCTGCTACGCCCGTACCACGCGTTCACCGCGGGGAGGTTGGTCACCACGCACGACATTACTGTCGCCGCCGAGACGCTCGCGATCCTGACGGTGGTCGCGTTCGGGGTGGGGCTGCTCCTGGCCCTGTTCGATCAGGGTCTGCGGGCCAACTCGCCCCAGATGCGCCACGTCCACCAGGCCGCCCGCATCGGTCTGGCCGCCGTGGCGGTGATCGCGGTCGTTGGGGGCCTGGCCGCGATCGGAAACCCGGTCACGTTCGCCCGCAAGAAGTGGGACCAGTTCACGAGCTTGAACGCGAACTCGAACCCCTCCTCGACGCGCCTAGTGTCGGTCGGCGGCCAGCGCTACGACCTGTGGCGGGTGGCGGTGAAGGAGTTCGAGAGCGCACCGATTCTCGGAGTCGGTTCGGATAACTACGAGTTCGGCTACTACCGCGACCGCAAGACCAACCGCAACCTCGACGACCCCCACAGCCTTCTGTTCGCGCTGCTGGCCGAGAACGGGGCCGTGGGCGTGGTCCTGCTCCTCGTGTTCCTCGGCGGGATCGCGGCCGTCATCCGCCGGGGGTGGCCGACGATGAGCCGGGCCGAGCGCCGCCACGTGGTCGGCCCCGCGGCAGCGGGCGCGGTGTTGATGGGCCAGAGCGCCGTCGACTGGATCTGGTTGATCCCGGGCCTGACGGCAGTCGGCATCTTCGCCCTGTCGGTGGCCGCCGCTCAAGCGGCCGCGGGCGAGGACGTCGAAGCGCTCCTGGCCCGCGACGAAGGCGGGCGCCAGCAGCCACGCTCGCGGCTTGCCGGCCTTGGGCGCCCGGCTGCGGTGGGCGCGCTGGTAGTGGCGGTCGCGGGGGTGCTTGCCCTGTTCCTCTCCGACGCCTACATCCAGCGCGCGCGAACGCTCGAGGACAGCCCGGGCAAGGAGCTGCCGGCGGCGCAGATGGCCGCGATCTTCGACCCTTGGTCGGTGACGCCGCACTACCTGGAGTCCTCGGCCTACGAGTCGATGGGCGAGCGCGCCAAGGCGTTCCGCCAGCTGAGCGACGCCCTGTCGCTGGAGCCCCAGAACTCGGCGACGCTGGGCGTCCTCGGCGACTTCGAGGCGCGGGGCGGCAACTACGCAGCCGCGCGCGGCTACTATCAGCGCGCGCTCGCGCTCAATCCGCTCGACCTCGGCTTGCAGCAGCTCGCACGGATTGGCCTGGGGCCCCACGCCGCCTAACCGCGGCCTCGAGCTGAGCGCCCCACTCCCGCGCCGCCCGGGCCCGCCCGAAGTGGGCCTCAGCGTAGGATCGCGCAGCCGCGCCCAGCGAGCGCCGGAGCTCCGGCTCCCGATGCAGCCTCCGGATCGCGTCGGCCAGCGCCGCGGCGTCGCCGGGCGCCACCACCAATCCCGCCTGCGAGGCCTCGACGAAGCGGGCAGCCTCGCCGCGGGCGCTGAGCAGCAACGGCCGGCCCGCGGCCATCCCCTCGAGCATCTTCGTCGGGAGCGCCCCCTCGAAGATCGGCAGGTCGCGCAGGAGCACGGCGCTCGCGTCGCTCTTGCGATACAGGACGGGGATCCGCTCGGATGCCACGACGCCGAGCATCTCGACGTTGCCGGCGTCGCGGTCGCGGATCAACCGGCGGATCCGTTCGCCGTCGGCGCCGTCGCCGGCGATCTGCGTCTGCACCACCTCTGGCCCGGCGAGTCGCGAGGCATCGACAAGTACGTCGAGCCCGTGCGCGAGCCCGACCGTCCCGGCGAACAGGACCCGCAGCGGTCCGCCATCGTCGCGGGTCGGCGCCGCTCCGTCGAATCGCTCCAGGTCGACGACCGGCCACACCCGCTGTGATTTTCCGGCGGCGTCGGGCACGCCGGCGAGCGCCGTCGCGATCCCCTCCGTGGGCGAGAGGATCAGATCGGCCTGGCGGTAGACCCAGCGCTCCAGCGCTTCCGCGGCGGTGATTGCTCGGGGGTTGCTAAGCGCCCCTAGCTCGACCGCGCTCGCCGGCCACCGATCGGCGACGTTGACGACGTACGCGGCGCCCTTGGAACGCGCATAGAGGACGCCGGCGGCGGCGGTGAACAGCGGCGGCGTCTCGCCGACGACGACGTCGATCGGCCCGGCGAGGCGCGCCGTCGCCAGGGCCGATAGTGCGAACGCGGTGTGGTCGCCGAGCCGCCGGGCGAACCCGCGGTTGGCGGCGGGATAGACAGCGCTGCGTACGATCAGGATGCCGTCACGGCGCTCCGTCAGCCAGGGGCGGTTGCGGTAGGGCGCCTTGACCCCGCCGTCCGGATAGTGGGGAAAGCCGGTGTGGACCGTGACCTCCGCGCCGTCGGCCGCCAGCGTGCGGGCCAGCAGCTCGATCCGTGTCTGTGGTGCCCCGACCTCAGGCGGGAAGTAGTGGGTTAGGAAGCAGACGCGCATCCGGCGTCAGGGCCGCGCCGCGCGGCGTCACGGTGCGTGCTCGTAGGCGTAGAACGCGGGCTTGGGTTTCAGGTGCCAGGTCATCAGCCCGTTGGTGAGCTGATTGTTGATCGGCGTGGTGGGTGGATCGTCGAGCAGGTCGAACCAGCCCATCCCGGCGACGTAGTTGACGGAATTCGCGAGCTTGAAAGCCGCCGTCAGCCACCGCGCCTGTCCGCGCTCGGAGACGTGGAAGGAAAAGGCGAAGCTGTTGTGGTCGGAGGAGATCGTGAATTCAGACAACCACAGCATCACGCGCCGGTGGTAGATATGCGCGAGCTGTGCCTCGAGCGTGTCGATGTCGTTGATGTCGCGTCCGCCGGGGAAGTAGGGCATCTCCCTCAGGTTCGGGAACCGACGTCCAAAGGGGTTGTGACCGTAGTAGTCGAGGGGCGGCGGCTTGCCGTTGGGCAGCCTCATCCACTTGACGAAGTCGGCGGGCTCCACCTCTCCAAAACTCCACGTGTTCCCGCCGATCACGATGTTCGACGGCGATACCTGCTTGAGCGCGTGGTAGCCGGCGTTGAGCAGCAGCGCATACCGTCGGGGTCCGACCGGCGAGTTGGGCGGCATCGGCTGGAAGTCCTCCGCCTGATCGCGGTTGGGCTCGCCCCAGATCATCCAGTAGCGGACGGTCGGGTAGCGGCGGGCGGCGGCGATCAGGAACTGCGCGTAGTCGTTCGGATCGTTTGGGGCCCAGACTGGCGAGCGGCCGCCGTTGGCCCATCCCGGCGTTCCCTTGACCAGCAGGCAGATCTTGATGTGGTACTGGGCGGCTTGCTGGACCGCTTGGTCGAGCTGCGCCGGCCATTGATAGGCCGGATCATTGGGGTCCTCTGGATTGCTCGGCTTGGTTGGCTCGGCCGCCGACCAGACGAGGTCGATCTCGAACACGTTGACGCCGAGCTTGTGGTAGGTAGGGAACGCCGACTGGCCGTTCGGAAGGGTGACCGGCCCCCAGATCATCTTCGGCACCGGCGAGGAGCGCCCGGAATGCCGCGTGCCGTGCTCCACGGACGGGTGCGTGGCAAGCGCAGCGCGCGGCGCCCCGGACGAGCTGACCGGGACCGCGCCGTCGGCCAGCGCAAGTCCGCTCAGCAGCACGGCGCTGAGAAGAGCGACCCGCAGGAGCGGGCGAGAACGGAAGAGATGTGCGATCACTAGGAGAGGTGGCTCGATGTTACGAGGAACATGAGCACGAGCACGACAGCCGACACGAATGTCGGGATCCACACGCGGACGCTCCGACCGCGACCCTGGAGCTTGTGGAACGGCAGCGTCACTGGGAGTGCGACCGTGCGGGCGACCAACCGCAGGTCTCCCAGGAGCGAGTGCGAATGCACATAGTCGAGGTCGATCTTGATCTTCTCGGGCATCACGGTCTCGCGGTAGGCGCTTGCGGGATCGGGACCCGACAAGAGCGACTTCTCGTCGATGAAGAGCAGCTGAGCCTCGCCTGTGATGCCGGGTAGCACGGTCAGGATTTCGTCATATTCGGGCGCGAACTCCGACACGAAGTACTCGAGCTCGGGACGCGGGCCGACCAGCCGCATCTCTCCGCGCAGGACATTCCAGATCTGCGGCAGCTCGTCGAGCCGGGTCGCCGACAGGAACCGCCCGATCGGCGTGAACCGCTCGTCGTCGGCGAGCGTCACCGGATCGTTGCCGGCGTCGGCTCGCATCTTCCGGAACTTCAGCATCTCGAACGGGACGCCGTGCTTGCCGATGCGCCGTGACCGGAAGAGCACCGGCCCCGGCGAGTCGACGTAGATCGCCACTGCGATCGCCGCTCCGACGATCAGGAACAAAGGCGCGAGGAGAAACGTGAGCAGCAGGTCAAACCCACGCTCCAGTCCCGAAACGCCCCGATATGTCCCTGAACCCAAGACAGCCGGTGCCAGCGCCACCGACTTCTCGCCCCCTGATTCCAACGGTCCCTCCAGAACGACTTTGCTTGACCTCCGGCCAGCACGCTAAGCCACTTCATGTGAGCCCCAGCTTCTCGCGCCCGCCTCGCCGGCTTTCCCTCCGGCGGCGGGAGTTATACCAGAGTTTTCTGTGACAGACGGCAGGTTCGTAGGCGAAAAGGCAGGTTTGTAGGTGAAAATTAATAGTAAGTAATTCAAGTGAATTAGTTGACTATGTGGGTTACTGCTATGGGTGTTACTGAGGTGGTCTTGGGTCAACCGTCACCGAGGAGCTTGGTCGCCTCCACGTGCTGCTCGAACGTTCCGATGTGCGACCACCCCGCCGTCGTCTCGAATGCGGCGATCTGCTCGCCCTGCTCGAGCAGGCTGATCACCAGGTCGGGAAACTGGCAGGGACCGTCGGGGAGGGCGGCGATCGCCCGCGGCTCGTAGATGTAGATCCCCATGCTCGCGCTGTACTCGAGCACGGGTTTCTCGCGGTAACCAGCGACGACCCCGTCGACGTGCTCGATCACGCCCAGGTCGGTCTGCACCTGGGTCTGTTGCGTGGCGATCGTGAGCGCGGCTCCTCGGGAGCGATGGAACTCGAGCATCTCCCGGGGGTCGAGGTCGGTGAGGATGTCGCCGTTGACGACCAGCAATGTTTCGTCGAGGTCCGGGATGAATCGCAGCGCCCCCGCGGTGCCAAGCGCCTCCGACTCCCACTGCCAGTGCACGTCGAGCCCGGCGGGGATTGTCTGAGCCTGTGAGAAGTACGTCTGGATCAGCTCGCCGAGATGACCGATGCACACGTCGGTGCGCTGCACGCCCGAGCGCGCCAGCCAGTCGAAGATCAGCTCGAGGATCGGCCGGTCGCCGACGGGGACGAGCGGCTTCGGAAGGACCGTCGTGTACGGGCGCAGCCTCGTGCCCAGGCCGCCGGCGAGCACCGCCGCTCTCACGGGCATGCCGCCCGCAGCGCGTCCCACCTGACCACGCGCCCCACCCTCATCTCGCGTACTCGTGGGCGCGGTAACGGTGGCGGTTAGCCTCGAGCCAGGACACCGTCTGCGCCAGGCCGGCCCGCAGCTCGACCCTCGGCTCCCACCCTGTCAACTCCGTTGTGCGGCCGAAATCGCACAGGAGTCTCGGGACCTCGCTGGCGACCGGTCGCAACCGCTCGGGATCGAGCTCGATCTCGAGTCCGTGTCCGACCAGCTCTCCGATCAGCTCGGCGAGCTCTCCGATCGAGACGTCGGCGCCGCTCCCGAGCTGAAGCGTTTCGCCGACGACACCGTCGGCGCCGGCGATTGCCATCAGACCCGCCACCGTGTCGGTCACGAACGTCAGGTCCCGCCGGGGCTCGAGCAGCCCCAGCCGGATACGAGAGCCGCGCAGCGCCTGCGCCGCGATCGTCGGGATGATCGCCCGCGCGGACTGGTGGGGGCCATACGTGTTGAACGGCCGGGCGATCACCACCGGCAGCTCGAACGATAGGCGGAAGGTGTCCATGAGCATGTCCGCGCCGACCTTGCTGGCGGCATAGGGCGAGCGAGGGGCGAGCGGCGCTCGCTCGGTGATCGGCAACGTCTGGGCATCGCCGTAGACCTCGCTCGTGGACACATGGATCATCCGTTGCACGCCAGCGGCCAGCCCCGCCTGGGCGACGTTCAGCGTCCCGCCGACATTCGTCTCGACGAAGTCCCGGGGGTTCACGTACGAGTACGGGATCGCGATCTGCGCGCCGAGGTGGAATGCGATCTCAATCCCCTCCATCGCCTGTTGGACCGACTCGGGGTCGCGCAGGTCCCCGAGCACGACCTCGATGCCCTCCGCGTCGGCGGGATCGAACCATTCGAGCGTTCCGCGCTCGCCGCGCGAGTTGTACCGGCACAGGGCGCGGACCCGTGCCCCGGCCCGGTTCAGGGCGGCCGCGAGATGGCCGCCGATGAAGCCACCGCCGCCGGTGACGAGCGTCTGGCGCCCTTCCCATGAGTCCACGCGCGCTGACGATATCTCGTACGGTGCCGTCGCGATGCCAGATTGGGTCGTCCCGCTGAGCGACATCCGCTTCGATGATGCCGACGTGGAGGCGGTCGCCGGGATCTACCGGTCGGGGTGGCTCTCCCAGGGCCCGCAAGTGGCCGCGTTCGAGTCGGAGTTCGCGGCCTATCTGGGCGTCCGTCACGCGATCGCCGTCGCCAGCGGGACAGCCGCGCTGCAGCTGATCTGTGCGGGGATCCGCCTGTCCCCAGGCGACGAGGTCGTGCTGCCGTCGCTGACGTTTGCGGCAACGGCCGCGGCCGTAGTCCATGCAGGCGCGACGCCGGTGTTCGCGGACGTCCGCGGCGAGCGGCGGCCGTGGCTTTCGGCGGACGCGGCGAAGGCGGCCGTCGGCCCGCGGACGCGCGCGATCGTCACGGTCTCATACGCCGGCCATCCCGGCGAGGCGCGCGAGTTGCGCGAGCTCGCGCATGAGCGCGGTTTGGTGCTGATCGAGGATGCGGCGC
>Ga0116216_10000539_pt1 | contig 30011 bp, 25 predicted proteins | sample Sb_taG_11_FD_89696 | JGI IMG/M metagenome (GOLD analysis project Ga0116216, IMG submission 89696) | Peat soil microbial communities from Weissenstadt, Germany - Sb_50d_3_AS metaG | ecosystem: Environmental > Terrestrial > Soil > Wetlands > Peat | place: Germany: Weissenstadt | collected 2010-09-21
ACGTCGCGCGGATCGCGCCACGGGCGTCCCCGCCCATCGCTCCGTCGCCGCGGCTTGGGAATCAGCGGCTCGACGAAGTCCCACTGCTCTTCGGTCAGGTCCATCTTCCCCCCACGCGGGGGGCCAGACCATGGTGGGAGGGTTCGCAATCCATCGGCGGCCATACCATACCGCCGATCGAGTCACCCCTGAAGTGGGTTTATGAGATAGCCTGTCGGATCAAGAACTCGCTTCTCGGTCCACCGAGGTCGCGCGATTCCGATGACCTGGCGATTCACTCCGACGCAGCGGCGCTTGCTACTTGCTCTGTACCTAGCTCTGGCGGCGCTCGTGAGAAGTGTCGATGCCTGGAGACCAATCGACGGTTCAACCTGGGAGTCGTGGCGCGAGACCGATGTGGGCGCCATCGCTCGCAATTTCTATCGCGAGGATATGAATATCCTCCATCCCCGCATCGATTGGCGGGGAGACGGGCCCGGCCTCGTCGAGTCCGAGTTCCCCCTCTACCCATGGACCGTTGCAGTTCTCTATGACGCGTTCGGCTACCACGAGCAGGTCGCGCGCCTCGTCTCGCTCGGGGTGTCGCTCCTCGCCTGCTGGGTCTTCTTCCGGATCGCCGAGCGCTTGCTGCCACCGACGGGCCTAGTCGCAGCAATAGCCGTTTTCGCTGTAAACCCGCTCGCCGTGCGGCTCAGCACCGCGGTACAACCAGAGCCGCTGATGTTCCTCTTCTATCTGGCCGCCGCATACTTTTTCTTGCGCTGGATCGATGGTTTTCGCCGCTCGGACTACGTTCTGGCCGCTGCCATGACCGCCCTCGCGATTTTGGCGAAGCTACCTGCGGCGAACATCGGCCTTTTCTTCGCCGCGCTTTGCCTCGAGCGCTTCGGATGGCGCGTGACCGCACGTCGCGACCTGTGGCTCTTCGTCGCGCTCAGTCTCGGGCCCCCTGCCGCGTGGTACGCCTTCGCGCACAGCTATTGGACGGAGTATGGAAATTCGCTCGGCATGTCCAATGAGGCCTACGCGCGCATCGCATCGCTTGGCCTCTTCAGCGCGTTTCCGAAGCAGCTGGCTAATTCCGTAAGGATCGAGATCCACTGGATCTGGACCCTCCCGGGTGCTATTGCCGCACTTGCCGGAATCCCCTCCGTGCGAGTACCCGAAGGGCGCGTCGTCCTCTACTGGCTCCTTGCGCTGGTGATTCTCTACGTCGTAACGATCCGCACGACAGGTGAGGACTGGGCCTTCTACTACCACATCGGGAGCCTGCCGGTCGCCTGTCTCGCGATCGGGTTCGGGGTAGCGAATCTGCTCGAACCTACGCTGTCGGGACGCGCGGCCCCCGCCCCTGCCATCGTTGGCGTGGCGCTGCTCGCCCTCGTCGGATTCCTGCAGCTGCGGGCAACGAAGCAGCAGAGCCATCCGAAGTGGGCTGGCCCCACCTACGAATGCGCCCGGAGCTTCGAACCACTCGTGGCGGAGGGCGCACTCATCATCGCGAGTGGTGGCGCCGATAAGGATAAGCGGGGCAACAAGAGTGCCACGAACGCGCCGTATTTCTTCTTCTGGATGAACCGCAAGGGATTCAGCCTTCCTGACTCAGAGCAGAGCTTCGAATCGCTCGAGCAGCTTCGACGGCGCGGTGCCCATTACTTCGTCGCCGAGCCATCTCGGCTCGCTCGGACTGACGGATTCGAAATGGATCTCAGGCGGACCTATCGAGTGCTGGCCGAGTGCGAGCCGGCCATTCTTTTTGATCTAGCGGCGCCGCCCTAGGATCGAACCGGCTCGCGTTGCACGTGCCGGGTTCTGTGAGCGCGACCTTGCTCGTCAAGAGCCGCGCGGAGAACGACCCCGCGGGCATCGAGACGGGTCAAGCGACGGAGCTTCTCGCGGCGCCAGTGAGAGTGTACTCGGCGGCAGACTGTCCCAAGGTTCCACACAGCGTCTCGTCGCGCTGCTCCTCAGCGCCTTTTCTCGAATACCAGGAGCGTGGTCGCGGCGTGCGTCGGCGCAAAGCGGAGCCTGCATAGCAGATTGTTGAGGTGGAGAAGGAGCCTTCGGAGCAGCCTGTGCGTTCGCACCTGCCGGCCGAAGACGCGGCGCGCGCGCCGTTCGATCTTATGGTCACTCGCCGCCTGGTTTGTAATAAACAGCGCGAGGCTACCTCCCGGCGGCACGATCCGCGCGAGCTCAGATAGGGCCTTCTCCACCTTGCGGATGTGGATGATAACGCCCGACGAGAACGCGGAGTCGAAGGACGCGTCTGGGAACCAGCCCGTGTCCAGGACCTCGGCTCCTGGCTTGGCGCATCGGAACGGCCCGCTTCGTATTGGAATTCGATCCGGTTCAGCCGCGAGGGGGATACTTCACATCGGCGTTGCCGACTTGAGTACCGTCACTCGCCTCTTCCAAGCGCTGAAGCCGGGCGTAGTTCCGTGCGGCTAGGTGAAAGATCTCTTCGAAGTACCTCTTGCTCTGGAGCGAGAGCACGCCGAGGCTGATCAGCTGGATCGAGAGCATCGCCGAGAGTCCCCCAACGATGAAGGTATACGGAAATTTTGTGTAGGCGGCACCAACAGCAAAGGACGCGCGGTCCAGGAACCACGAGTATTGAGCGAGCGTTGCGTACTCTGTGGCGAAGTGGATCACTGTCCATGTGTTGACGTACACCGCGAAAAGGAGGAGGAGGAGCCCCGGCAGAATGAAAAAAATCACGGGCCGAAGGAGGAAACCCGACAAAACCACCGCGAAGGTGTGCGAGAGGACGCGCATGCTCGAGCGGCGGCGTACCGGCTTGCCCGCGTGGAGCCCCCAGTCGAGGTGACCGGGGATTTCGATGATGAGCCCGCCGAGCAGCATGGTTTTGTGAACGATCTCCGCGTTTATGTCCATTCCTAAGGAGCGCAAGTCCATCGATCGGATGAAGCGTCCGTCGTACGCCCGCACCATCCCGGTTACGGTGGAGACGGCACCTTTGACCATCACCGAGAGGAACCGATTCGCCCAAACGCTCAGCGTCGCCCGCATGCGAGGCACGTTCGAGACGCGCCCACCGGGCATATAGGGCGACGCCAGCACGAGCTTGGCGTGGGTACGCCGCATGGTATCGACCAAGGACCGGACGTGATCCGGCGCATAGCTTAGATCGGCATCGAGAGTCACGATGTAGTCCCCGCGACTCTGGCTGAAGGCGTATCGCAAAGCCTGGCCGAGCCCGAAATTCGTGGGGTGATGGAGCACCCGCACGTTCGCGTGTGTACGGGCGAGTTCCTCAGCCAAGCGGCCCGTCGCATCCGTACTCCCGTCATTCACGAAGACGATTTCCCACCTGTAGTCCTTCTCGAGAGTCTTGAGGTACTCGGCCAAAGAGGCCAGGTTGCGCTGGATCACCGCCTCCTCATTGAATCCAGGAACGACGACGCTCACCAAGGGTCTCGAGGCCGGCCCCGTGCAGTTCCCTCCCGCCAGAAGGCGTTCCTCGCTCTCCTGCTCGCCTGTTTCCGCCATGTGGCCGCCTCCCACCCATTCGAGACAGGACACTCCTGCTATCTGCCGCTCTAATCCGCACCCAGTTTCGGCGCCAGCGCGTCCGGCCGTGTTGCCCACTGGCCCACGCTCAGCAGCCTGGAACCGCCCGGAAAACTCGGCGGCACGCCCGCAGCGAACCCTCGCGAATCTTCTCGTCTCGCCCGAGGGTCGGCCTGAGAAGGTCCGCTTACGCAGGGCAGACGGCACGCCAAGTGTGTGCCGCCCAGTGCTGGCAAGCCTAAAGCCTATCCTGAACGAGGTGTTCGGCCCGGATCCCCTTCTGGTCCAAGGCGCCACGACGACCCGCAATGGCCGTGCTCTCGCGGCCTTCCGCCATGGCATCCCCGTGGGTCATGTCGAAGCCGGCCGCTCCGGAAGCCGGAAGAATCCCTTCCCCGAGGAGATGAACCGGCGCCTCGCGAGCTTCCATTTCGCTGCCGCACACGCCAGAACGTCGAGATGCTACTCGCGGGCCCAATGGCTGCCGGCGAAAACCGGCGGCGGGGGTTTGTGCGCGAGGTATTCGGCGGCGACGGGGATGGGCGGGTACTCGCAGCTTGTCATCGCATCGCCACCTTCTTCGCGCGGACTTTCTATCTCGGCGTCTCGCGGGCGCTAACCCCGGGAGCTGCCGGCTCACCGCCTCCCGTGCATTCATGGGTAGCTACTTCCAAACCCTGCCGGAGAGACGCCCAGCAGGCGCTGTCGTCGGGGCGCCGAGGTTGAGCCTCTGCGTTTCAAGAAGGCGCTGGTCCCGCAAGACCCCAGGTCTCATGCCTCGTCCGTATGGCTGCTACCGTCGACGCAAAGCTCGAAGCCACGGTAGAGGTTGATCGCCCGCCCGAGGAGGGCGGGGAAACGCGTTTCGCGCCGCACCCCGAAATGGCGTCGCACGGTCGGGATCACGCGCTCACGCCGGTTCCCGAAATCGCGTTCGGCGTCCTCACCCGTAAACACTTTCAACCCCCAGTCCAGAAGCGGCGAGTGTCCCGGCGTGACGGTTATGAAGCTCCCCTTCGGCTCAAGGACGCGCTTGATCTCCAAACAGACGGCGTCGAGGTCCGGCACGAACTCAAGGGCACTCACAGCCACGACGCAATCAAAAGTGCTTGTCCAAAACGGAATGAGTTCAGCGCTGGCCGAAACGAGACGGGCCTTCACATTGTGGCGTTCGAGCACCTCGGAGACCTCGCGAGCTTTACCGTGCACGTCGACCCCGTAGAGCTGATCGCATACCGTCGCCAACTCGGGCAAAAAAACGCCGCTTCCGTAGCCGATTTCGAGAACCCGCCGGAACCGCTTCGCACCGATCAGCGATCGCACAATGGAGAAGCGCGCACGCTGGACGAGAGACAGGAAAGGCCGGTAGTTCCAATCCGCGTGATCAACAGGGCCAGTTTTGACCAGAGCATCGCGGGGAAGGAGCCTCAAAGACTCACCTTTGCACACTCGTCCGCTAGCGCTTCGGACGGCCTCACCCCTTGAGACCACCCTAACCCGCCTCCAACCGCCCGGCAACTCGGCGGCGAACCTTCGCCCTCGTCTCCCCAGGGGGGAGAACCCGAGAAGATCCACTTACCCACCGTCTATTTTTCGCCTGAGAAACCCGCTATTCAACCGATCATCGCCAAGGGGTGACAACCATCACCAAAGGGTGGCTCGGGGACACCTACCACGCATGCAGGCCGCGCCCTGGGAGGTCCGGTGAGAAGGGTCCTAACACTTTTTGGCACGCGTCCCGAGGTGATCAAGCTCGCTCCCGTGCTCTCAGAGCTTCGACGTCGTCCAGCGCGCTTTGCCACGATGACCGTGACCTCCGGCCAACATGGCGATCTCCTTGCGCCCTTTCTGCGTCTCTTTCGTGTGCAACTCGACGCAAACCTCGGAGTCATGCGGGCCGGACAGACGCCGGTTCAGGTCTGCCAGCGAGTGCTGGCGAGCCTGGAGCCGATCCTGAACGACGTTCGGCCCGATGTCCTTCTGGTCCAAGGCGACACGACGACCGCCATGGCCGGGGCTCTCGCGGCCTTCCACCACGGTATCCCCGTGGGTCACGTCGAAGCCGGCCTCCGGTCCGGAAGCCCGACGAATCCCTTTCCCGAGGAGATGAACCGGCGCCTGATCTCTCGCCTCGCGAGCTTCCATTTCGCCGCGACGCCTCAGAACGTCGAGACGCTGCTTGCGGAGGGCGTTCCTGCGGACCGCGTCGCACTCACGGGAAATCCCGTGATCGACGCCCTGCGGACCGTCCTCGGCACGACGCGCCCGTCGCCGCCTCTAGAGAAGCTCCTCTACGAGACCCACGGGCGACGGCTCCTCGTCCTCACGACGCACCGCCGCGAGAGCTTTGGCGAGGTCATGCTCGAGAATCTGCGCGTCTTGCGCCGCTTCGTGGAGCGTCACGCGGACCTCGCGCTCGCGTTCCCGGTCCACCCGAACCCCGCCGTGCGCGCTGCGACGCGAGAAGCATTTTCTGGCACACCCCACGTGCACCTGCTCGAGCCGCTCGACTACCAGGACTTTGTACAATTGCTCTCCCATGCCTGGCTGATCGTCTCCGACTCGGGGGGCATCCAGGAAGAGGCGCCGAGTCTCGGGAAGCCGCTCCTGATCCTCCGGGAGAACACAGAGCGCCCCGAGGCAGTGGCGTCCGGCGTAGCGCGTCTCGTCGGGGGTTCGGCGAACCGTCTTGAGGCCATGCTGGAGGAAGCCTATTCCGACGGATCGTGGATCCGCCACGTCCAAGAGACCGAGAATCCTTTCGGCCGGGGCGACAGCGCCCGGCGTATCGTGGACGCGCTCGACACGTTCCTCGACGTTTAAGCATCGCTGTCCAGTTTCATCAAAGGAGCCCGAACTATGCCTGCGGTCCCCCCCAGCCCCCAGTCGCCGCTCAAGCTGCCCTCCGACCAGGACGCCTCTGGGCGAACACTCGGAGCCGAAGAGATCGAACTCGTGAGCCAGGCGATCCGGAGCGGAACACTCACGAGCACCAAGGGCTCGTTCACCAAGACGCTCGAGCGCGATTTCGCTGCCCTTCTCGGCGCCCGGCACGCCTATGCGTGCGCCTCGGGCACGGCCGCGATCCACTGCGCGGTGGCCGCAATCGACCCTGAGCCCGGAGACGAGATCGTAACGACACCCATCACTGACATGGGCGCGCTCACCCCGATCCTCTACCAGGGCGCGATTCCTGTATTCGCGGATGTCGATCCGCGCACGTGCAACGTCACCGCCCGCACCATCGAGGCGCGACTCTCGCCGAGAACGAAAGCGATCGTCGTTACCCATCTCTTTGGGAATCCCTGTGAGATGGAAGACGTCGTGGCGCTCGCAAACCAGCGCGGAATCCCCGTGATTGAAGACTGCGCTCAGGCCTTCCTGGCGCGCGCCAGCGGTCGGACGGTCGGTACCCTCGGCGCGATCGGCTGCTTCAGCCTCCAGCAGGGCAAGCACGTGACCACAGGCGAGGGTGGCCTCGTCGTTACGGATTCAGCCGATTACGCACGCCGCATGTTTCTCTTCATCAACAAAGCATGGGGCTATGGCGACGCGAAGCCCGACCACACCTTCCTGGCCTTGAACTACCGAATCAGTGAACTCCAAGGCGCAGTGGCTCTGGCTCAGCTGGCCAAGCTCGAGGATGTCGTCCGACTCCGCCGCGGGATGGCCGAACGTCTCACGAAGGCGCTCGAGGGGGTGGCCGGGATCTCGGTTCCTTGGGTGGCCCCGCAGAACTCGCACGTCTACTGGAAGTACTGCCTGCGCGTAGACGGGCGGATCCTTGCGGGCGGATCTCCCGGCCTCGCGGCGGCCCTTAAGGACTACGACGTCGCGTCGGTTCCGCGCTACATCCAGAAGCCCGCGTTCGAGTGTGAGATCTTCCGGGAGCAGCGCACTTTCGGGCACAGCCGCTTCCCCTTCACGCTCGCTCGCCCCGAGGCGGTCGACTACGCGCGGGAACGCTTCCCGGGCACCTACGAGGCGCTCGAGGGAGTGCTCGTCCTTCCCTGGAACGAGCGATACACGGAGGAGCACGTGGACTATCTCGCGAGCTCGATTCGCCAGGCGGCAACCCGGCTTGCGGGAGCGAAAGTCCGATGAGCGGCGCTCCCCACCCGCTCTCGTTCGGACTCATCGGGGCGGGCGCAATCGCCCAGTCCTACGTCCAAGCCATGCGCGACCTAACCGGGGCCCGTCTTACCGCCGTGGCAGACGTGCGCCCGGAGGCCGCCAGGGCGCAGGCCGAGGGCGTCGGAGGTACGGCCTACGAATCGCACGGGGAGCTCCTTGAAAAAGGCCGCTGCGACGCCGTGATTGTATGTACCCCCCCGAACACTCACGCAGAGATCTGTTGCGATGCTCTGGCCCGCGGGATTCACGTTTTGTGCGAGAAGCCGCTCGCGATCGACGTGGGGAGCGCCCGCGGCATGCTCGACACCGCCGAACGCAAGGGAACGCTCCTCACCATGGGCTCGAAGTTCCGCTACGTGCAAGACGTTGTTCGTGCCAAGAGCATCGTTACGTCCGGAATCCTTGGGGAGATCGTCCTCTTCGAAAACGCGTTCACGGCTCGCGTTGACATGTCACAGCGCTGGAACGCGGATCCCAAAGTGAGCGGGGGCGGTGTCCTCATCGACAACGGCACGCACTCCGTCGATCTCGTGCGCTACTTCCTCGGCCCCATCGCCGAGGTGCACGCGGTGGAGGGCAAGCGCGTGCAAGGCCTCCCCGTCGAGGACACGGTTCGCATCTTTGTCCGCACGGCGGACGGGGTCATGGGGAGCATCGATCTCTCGTGGAGCCTCAACAAGGAGCTCGATAGCTTCATCGACATCTACGGCTCGCGCGGGACGATCCGCGTGGGATGGCGGGAGTCCAAATATCGACAATCGACAAGCCAGGACTGGATCGCGTTCGGCCGCGGCTATGACAAGGTGCAGGCCTTCCGGGGCCAGATTGAGAACTTCTGCCGCGCGATCCGCGGTAAAGAGGCGCTCCTCATCACGGGTGAGGACGCAATCGCCTCGGTCGAAGTGATCGAGGCGGCCTACCAGTCGCTGGGCCACAATGATTGGGTAGCTGTCGCGGTGCCAAAGGCTGCATGACGGCTCCCCGCGTCCATCCGACCGCTCGGATCGAAGAAGGCGTGGAGATCGGTGCGGGCACGGCGATCTGGGACCACGTCCATGTCCGGGGCCCGACGCGCGTCGGCCGCGACTGCATCGTCGGCGAGAAGACCTACATCGCCTACGGCGTCGAGATCGGTGACCGGGTGAAAATCAACGCCATGGTCTACATCTGCAACGCCGTGACGATCGAGGACGGAGTGATGATCGCGGCAGGGACGATCTTCACCAATGACAGGTTTCCCCGCGCAACGACGCCGGATCTGCGCACCCTTCGCACCTCCGCGCCCGACGAGCGCACGCTGCCAACGCGCGTTCGTGAAGGCGCCACGATCGGTGCTGGCTGCGTGATCGGCTGCGACCTCGCGATCGGGCGCTTTGCCATGGTCGGCATGGGTTCCCTGGTGACGCGCCCAGTTCCCGACTTCCATCTTGCTGTCGGGCGCCCGGCAACTTCGGTGGGCTGCGTCTGCCGCTGCGGCGAGCCCTTTTTGCGCTTTGAAGCGGGCGAGGTGCCTGATGCCCCCGACCGGGCATGCCCCGTGTGCGGACTGCGCTATGCGGTAAAGAGCGGCCTCGTGTCCGAACTCGCCCCGCCGGCCTAAAGCGGGGAATGGAGGTCTCGTGGCGGCGGCGCAGAGCGCGGCGGCCGGTGAGGAACGCTGGGCAGTTGTGGGCGGTGGGATGCTGGGACTCACGCTGGCCCACCGCCTCGCGCAGCGCGGCCGTTCGGTCACGCTCTTCGAGGGCGCCCCGCAGCTCGGCGGGCTCGCCAGCGCGTGGCAGCTCGGCGATGTGGTCTGGGACCGCCACTATCACGTGACTCTCCTCTCGGATGCTCGTCTGCGCAGCCTCTTGCACGAGCTGGGCCTTGAGGACACGATGGAGTGGGTGACGACCCGAACCGGCGTATACGCTGGAGGGCAACTCCACTCCGTTTCGAATACTGTGGAGTTCCTTCGCTTCCCCGCGCTAAGGCTCATCGATAAGCTCCGCCTCGGGGCAACGATCGCGTATGGCGCCCGGATTCGGGACTGGCGACGACTCGAGCAAATCCCTGTCTCGGACTGGCTGGTACGTTTCTCTGGCCGCCGAACTTTCGATCGCTTCTGGCGTCCGCTTCTCCGCTCCAAGCTCGGGGAGAGCTACCACGAGACCTCGGCCGCCTTCATTTGGGCGACCATCGCACGGCTCTATGCAGCACGGCGGACGGGACTCAAGCGTGAGATGTTCGGGTACGTGCCCGGGGGCTACGCCCGGGTACTGGAGCGCTTCGCCGACGTATTGACCCAGGAGAGGGTGGAAATCTGCAGGAGCGCTCCCGTCCGCCAAGTCGTCCGGGACGGTACAGGACTTTGTGTCGAGCAAGCGGAGGGCAAGCGGACGTTCGACCGCGTGGTCGTGACACTCGCGGCTCCGCTCGCAGCACGGGTCTGTCCCGAACTCACGCCGGACGAGCGGCAGCGCCTCGAGGGTGTGCGCTACCTCGGTATTGTGTGTGCTTCGCTCCTTTTGGCTCGTCCCTTGGCCGACTACTACGTGACCAATCTGACCGACGAGGGATTCCCGTTTACCGGTGTGATTGAGATGTCGACCCTGGTCGATCCCGTGAAATACCTAGGCGGCCTCCATTTGGTCTATCTACCACGCTATGTCACGCCCGAGGATCCCTTCTTCCAGCTCCCCGACGCCGAGGTGGAAGCGCAGTTCCTAGAGGGTCTCGAACGCATGTATCCTGCATTCCGGCGCTCGGATGTCCGTGCCTTCCGCATCTCACGGGTGCGACACGTGTGCGCCCTACCGACCCTCGGCTACTCCGACCGTTTGCCGCCTCGCCGCACCTCGGTCCCGGGCCTTTGGCTCGCGAACTCCGCCCACATCGTGAACGGGACGCTCAACGTGAACGAAACCGTGGAGCTCGCAGAGGACACCTTCCAAAAGATGATGTCGGAACCCCGAGCCGGCGCAGGGCATCCATGACCAAGCCCATAGCCTCGCTCTCCTTGGACCTTGACAACCAGTGGTCCTACATGAAGACACACGGGGACCCGGGCTGGGAGAGTTTCCCCTCCTATTTGGACATCGTGGTGCCTCGCTTCCTCGAGATCCTGGCGGCTCTGAATCTTCGCATCACGGTGTTTGTGGTCGGGCAGGATGCGGCCCTCGAGAAGAATCGCTCCGCGTTGTCCCGTCTTGCGCCAGCAGGCCATGAGATCGGCAACCATTCCTTTCACCACGAGCCTTGGCTCCACCTCTACAGTGAACCGCGTTTGGTGGACGAGCTCACGCGAGCCGAGGATGCGATCGAAGCCGCTACCGGCCACCGCCCCAACGGGTTCCGGGGTCCGGGCTTTAGCCTCTCGGAGACGACCCTGCGGGTTCTCGCGCAGCGAGGCTACCGGTATGACGCCTCGACCCTTCCGACTTTTCTTGGACCGCTCGCGCGCGCCTACTACTTCATGACGGCTCGGCTCACGCCAGACGAACGAGAAGAACGGCGAAAACTCTTCGGCGGCTTCGCCGAGGGCTTGCGGCCGGTGCGGCCGTACCGATGGAATATGGGCGACGCGACGCTGCTCGAGATTCCGGTCACGACCGTGCCGCTTCTTCGCATCCCTATGCACGTGAGCTACATCCTCTACGCCGCCACTGTCTCTCCCACGCTGGCTCGCGCGTACTTCTCGACCGCGTTGCGCCTGTGCCGCTGGACCGGTGTCGCACCGTCGATCCTCTTGCATCCCCTTGACTTCCTGGGCGGAGACGACGTCTGCGAACTATCGTTCTTCCCGGCGATGGGGATGCCGGGGCGCCGGAAGTTGGAGCTCGTAAGTGAGCTCCTCACGGAGTTTGCGTCTCGCTTCGACGTGGTCCCGATGGGTGCGCATGCGGAGGCCTTGCTGCGTTCCTCTCCGCCGTTGCGACAACCCCGCTTCCCTGCCCGCACGGAGACTGTTTGATGACAAGCACGCGCGGTTGGCCTGAGTCTCCCTGGGTCGGCGTGCTGCTCGGCGGCGCGGCGGGACTCTACGAGGGATTGCGCTCGATCGGGCCCGTCGTGGTCTGGCCCGGTCGGGCGGTTCTCGGGCTCTGGGGTTCGGTCGCTCTGGGAATCGTGGCCGGACCGCTGGTCTTGGAGGCGCTGGGCCGTCTCGTCGGCGCCTCGGCCGCAACACCCCGCGAGCATTGGCCACGACCCTCGTCGCTGGGACGAGGCGCCCTTCGGCTTGCCGACGCAGTGGCTGGGGCAAGCCTGGTCGGCTTCGTGCTCTGGGCGGCGGCCCCCCCCCTTCCTCGTGGGCGGGCGCTACTCGCCGCCGCGATGGTGGGCGCATTGGCCGCGCTGCTGCGCGGCAGACGCGCCTTCCTTCCGCCACCGGGCCTAGCGGCACTGGCGCTGGGCCCTGCGCTCTGGTGGGTGGCCCCCCGGGTGGGCCTGGATGGTGCGCTTGCGCGCCTCCAGGCGGGCGACGGGCAGCCGCCGCCGGTGATGGCCGCGAGCACCTCACGGCCGCCAAATCTGCTCCTGGTTGTCCTGGACACGGTCCGGGCAGACCGGCTTACACCTTACGGCGCTCCGCGCGACACGACACCGTGTCTCTCCCGTCTCGCGCGAGAGGGCACTCTCTTTCTGAATGCGATCTCTCCAGCCCCGTGGTCGCTCCCCAGCCACGCGTCGATCTTGACCGGCCAGTTCCCCTCCGTCCACCGCGCGACGATAGAGCACCTGTATCTCGAGAATTCGATTCCCACGCTTGCCGAACGTTTGCGCGACCGCGGCTATGACACGGTTGGGATCAGCGCGAACGCGTTTGTCGGCCCGAGCTTCGGATTGCAGCGGGGATTCGAGGATCTCGCAGACGTGGACGACTTCGCTACCTCATCCCAGGATCCGCTTCGGCGGCACCTCATCTTTGGAGCGTTGCTCGGCCTGCTACGCGATCCCGAACCGCTGCCAGACAAGTGTGGGGGACTCGAAATCCGCCTCGCGCACCACTGGCTCGACCGCCACGCGCGCACGGCTACGCGCGAGCGGCCGTTCTTTCTCTTCGTGAACTTCATGGAGGCCCATCTTCCATATGGGCCTGACGCCGGGCCACGCGCGCGTCTCGCACCGGGCCCGGTGCGACCTTCGATCGCTCCGTTGGTCACCGAGAACTTCAGCTACGCGACCGTCTTTCAGTTGATCGGGCCCGTCCGCACGCTGCAGCCCGAAGATTATCAGCAGCTCTCGGATATTTACGACGCCTCCGTGGCGACGGACGACGCACGACTTGACGAGCTGATTCAGGACCTCGACCGGCGGGGCCTCCTCGACAATACAGTCGTCATCGTGACAAGCGATCACGGTGAGAATCTAGGCGACCACGGCGGCTTGCTCGCTCATGTTTTTTCCGTCCACCAGACGCTGGTCCATGTGCCCCTCATCGTGCGCCATCCCGCGAGTTTCCCGGCGGGCTTGCGATATCCCGGCCTCGTGTCCACGGTCAGCATCTTCGCGACGCTGCTCGAGGAGGCCGGCGCGAAACCCGCTTCGGGCTGGGAGCCGGCGGTGCCGCCGCTACCGCGCACGATGGCCGCACCTCCCCTTTCGTTCGCGGTGTCGGAGTACGGGCTGCCTGTCGAGGAGCTGGGCGAGCTCGTTTGGGCGGTACCGGGAACGGATGTGGCGCCATTCGCGGTGCGCCAACGCGCGATACAAGACGGCAGCCACAAACTGATCGTGCGCTCGGACGGGACTGAGGTGCTCTACGACCTCGAGAAAGACCCCGACGAGCAAGCGCCCCTCTCTGGTGCGGAGGGCGCCGCGGCGCCGCTCCGCGGGGCGCTCGGGACTTGGCTCGCAAGCCTGCCAAGGGCCGTCGACCTGCAGACCGGGAATCATGTCGAGGCCGACCCCAAGACACTGCGTTCACTGCGCGCGCTCGGCTACGTGCGATGACCGAGTGGTGATGGACGCTTATCGAAAGACGGCGGGGGACGATGCTGCGAGGGGACCCGCGCATGTGGGTGACGCTGCGGCCGGCGAACCTCCGCTTTGCGTGGATCTCGATGGCACGCTCGTCCGCTCGGATCTTCTCCTGGAGTCGCTCTGGGCCCTGCTGCGCCGCAAGCCGCTGTTCGCCCTCTGGCTCCCCCTGTGGTGGGCCAGGGGGAGGGCCCGTCTTAAGCATGAGATCGCACAGAGAGCCTCCGTGGATGTCACGCTCCTCCCCTATCGCGAAGAACTCCTAACGCGGCTGCGTGCGGAGCGCGCCCGAGGTCGGCGCCTCGTACTCGCGACGGCATCAGATAGCCTGCTAGCCGATTCCGTGGCGAGACACCTGGGTGTGTTCGACGAGATTATCGCCAGCAACGGGGAGGTGAATCTAAAGGGCCCTGTCAAGCGCGACGCTCTCACGACCCGCTTCGGCGAACGAGGTTTCGACTACATTGGCGACGCGTCGGCGGACCGGGTGGTATGGTCTTCCTCCCGCGAATCGTGGCTGGTCGGCGTCTCCCCGCGTACCGTGGCACAGCTGCGCTCTGCGAACCCAGGCATCAGGGTGCTGGCATCGGCGGAGGGACGCGCGGCTGCGCTCTTCCACGCCCTACGCCTCCACCAATGGGTCAAGAACCTCCTCCTCTTCGTGCCTCTCGTGGCCGCCCACAAGCTCTTTGACCGGCCGGCATTGGGGCGCACCGCGGTGGGCTTCCTCGCCTTCGGGCTCGTCGCATCGGGCGTCTACCTCTTGAACGACCTCGTCGACCTCGAGCACGACCGTCGACACAAAAGCAAGCGCGATCGTCCCTTTGCCTCTGGCCATCTCTCCCTGGCCGCCGGCACGGCCTTCATCCCTGGCCTTGTCGTGGCCGGAAGCACGCTGGCCTGGGCGGTCTCTCCCGCCCTGCTGGCCGTGGTGGGTCTCTATCTCCTGATCACGACCGCCTACTCCTTTGCACTCAAGCGCATCGTGATGCTCGATGTACTTGTCTTGGCCCTGCTTTATACCTTGCGCGTCTTTGCGGGTAGCGTGACCGCCGATGTCGTGGTCTCCAAGTGGCTCCTCATCTTCTCGATCTTCTTGTTCCTGAGCCTTGCCTTGATCAAGCGCCTGACCGAGCTCCAGGGCCTACGCGAGCGCGGCGCGCCGCGCAATGAGACGGGCCGAGGCTATCGGCCCGAGGACCTCGAGATCCTCGCGAGCCTCGGCGCCGCCAGCGGCTATATCGCGGTTGTCGTTCTCGCCCTCTTTGTGAGTAGCGACGATGTGACAAAGCTCTACTCGCATCCCAGCTATCTTTGGGCCGCCTGCCCGCTCCTGCTTTTCTGGGTGAGTCGGATCTGGCTCTTGGCCCATCGGGGCGAAGTGCATAGTGATCCCATTGTGTTCGCTATCCGCGACCGCGTGAGCTACGCAATCGCCGCCGCTATGGCGGTCGTCCTCCTTGCGGCGAGCCGATGAGCATTGCGGCGCCCACACACCGTGACACTCGGGGTACCCATACTGGCCGAGTCCGCTGTGGCTCCCCGGATGGTGCTCGGGTGCCCGAAAATAGAAGGCCCGAATCGTGCAGATCGTCGATGAGGTCGCACCGGGTAACGAGACGTCGGACCAGGTGCGGAGCACGGCGGATCTGCAGAATGCCCGTTCCGGTCAGCGTTTCTCCCTCGGAACTCGGGGCCAGGCGGCACGCGTAATGACAACACCCGCCGAGCGGATCGGCGCGGTCGTGATCGGCCGCAACGAAGGAGCGCGCTTGCAGCGGTGCCTTACGGCCTTAAACCGCCACACTGATCGTATCGTCTACGTCGACTCAGGTTCAACCGATGGCAGCGCAGACCTCGCCCGCTCCTTCGGAATCGACGTCTTGGAGCTTGAGATGTCGGTCCCGTTCACGGCGGCGCGGGCGCGGAATGCTGGCTTTGCACGACTGCGGCAGCGCTGGCCCACGGCCGAGTACGTCCAGTTCATCGACGGTGACATGGAGGTCCTCGACGGCTGGCTCGCGACTGCCGCAGCGCTGCTCGACAAACAGCCACAGGTTGTCGCCGTGTGGGGGCGCAGGTGTGAGCGAAACCCGGAGCGGAGCATCTACAATCGCATCTGCAACATCGAGTGGTGCATCAATGCGGGCAGTACAAGCGCCACGTTCGGTGGCGACGTAATGATCCGGATCAGTGCGCTCGCCGAGGTCGGCGGGTACGCTCCTCACGTGATCGCTGCCGAGGACGACGAACTCGGCCTCCGCCTACGAGCGGCGGGCGGAATTTTGCTGTCGGTTGACCAAGAGTCAACATTGCATGATGCCGACATGTACCGCTTCAAGCAATGGTGGGTCCGCGCGAATCGCTGTGGCTACGCCTACGCGCAAGTAAGTTCGCTCAGCTACTCTCTGCCCGAGCGCAAGTTTGCGCGAGAGCTGAGGCGTGCCTTCCTGCTCGGTGCAATCTTGCCCGCCGGAGCACTCGCGCTGGCCATCGTGAGACCGATTCTCTTTTTCCTGACGATAGGACTCTACCCAGTAAACGCTGGGCGCATTGCACTGGCCACCCGCCGCCGCGGCTTTTCATGGGCGGATAGTGCTGCTTGGGGTGCCTCCTGTGCGCTCGCACCGATTCCGCAGATCCTGGGGGCTGCGAAGTACTACCTCGATCTTCTGCTCGGCAAGCGTCCCGAGATCATCGAGCACAAGACTCCTCTAAAACTCACCCCGCCCCAAAGCAAGGGTATCGATGGCGACAGAGAACAGTCGTAACAACTCGATCCGCGTAGCGCTGATCGGGACCGGCTACATCGCCGACTACCACATCGATGCCGTGCGCAGCGTGCCAGGGGCTGAAGTACGAGCGGTATGCGATTTGAATCGCGCTCGAGCCGAGCGGTTCGCAGCCACCCACGGAGTGCCACAGGCCTACGCATCACTCGACGAGCTGCTTTCCAAGGATCGCATCGATGTGATTCATGTGCTGACACCGCCGAATGCGCATCTGGAAGCCGCACGATCTGGCCTGGAAGCAGGTGTCGACGCATTGGTCGAAAAGCCGCTGTGTCTCACGTCCGACGCGTGTCTATCTCTTCGGGAGCTCGCCGATCGGAAGCATCGAGCGCTTGGCACGAGCCACAACTTCTTGTTCTTCCCTGTCTATGACCAGTTGATCGCTGATCTCCGCGTCGGACGCCTTGGTCGCGTGGATCACGTCGACATCGTATGGAACAAACCCCTGGCCCATCTCAAGGGTGGACCGTGGAGTGCGTGGATGCTCCAGCATCCGCAGAACATCCTTTTCGAGGTCGCGCCGCACTCATTCGCTCACCTGATCCACCTGGTGGGTCGACCGGACCGCATTCTCGTCTATCCGTACGACAGAATTGAACTACCGTTGGGGCACACCTTCTACCGGCAGTGGGAGATTCTTTCCTGGACGGGCGAGAGATCAGCACGGCTGCGGTTCTCGTTTGTCGAGGGGTATCCCGAGCATTACATCCACGTGCGCGGTACCCAGGCCGTTGCCCATTGCGACTTCGAAACCAATACCTATCTATGCCTTGATCACACTCCGCACGGGCGTGACGTCGATCTGTTCCTCACCGTGGCCGCAGCTTCGCGGAGGGCAGTGGTTCAAGCCGCTGGGACGCTGGCCGGGGTCGTGCTCACCAAGGCCAGACTGCGCAAGAGCGGGGGGCCTTTTCAGCACAGTATCGCGCGCACGGTGCAAAGCTTCTACGCCAACCGCACGGGCCAGATGGACGAACGTGTCAGCGCCAGCATCGGTGAACAGGTAGTGTCGGTTGCGGAGTGGGTTGCCCGCGAGGCCGATCTGCCGGCACTGACCACCAAGGCGTCCCGAAGGAGCTCGACTGGAGCTGTCCCGCGGCCAAGCGTGCTCGTGCTCGGGGGGACCGGTTTTATCGGACGGGCGCTCGTACGACGCTTGCGCCAGGACGGTCACCACGTGCGAGTCCTCGCTCGCGACCCAAAGAACTGCCCGCAGGAACTGCAGGCACCCGGTATCGAAGTCGTCCGTGGCGACCTTACGGAAATCGCGAGCATTGCGGCTGCTTTGCCGGGTATCAAGACTGTGTATCACCTCGCGCGCGGCTTTGGACCGACCTGGCCTGATTACCTCAAACACGACGTCGAACCGACGAGGGCAATGGTCGGGCTTTGCCTTCAACACGGGATCACACGCTTCTTATATACCTCGTCGATCGCCATCTACTATGCCGGCAAACGCGCCGGGACGATTACTGAGGAGACCTTGCCGACACCTGTTCTTGATTCCTACGCACGTAGCAAGGTCGAAAACGAGCGAAATCTGTTGGAGCTATACAGCCAAGAGAGATTGCCGGTGGTGATCTTCCGCCCAGGCATTGTTCTTGGCCACGGTGGCTGTCCGCTTCACTGGGGTGTTGCTGGCTGGCCCTACCCGTCGGTCGCTCGGCTATGGGGCAGTGGAAACAACCGCCTACCGATCGTGCTCGTGGACGACTGCGTCGATGCGATGGTGCGAGCGTTAAGCGTGGCGGGGATTGAGGGGCGGTCATACAACGTGGTTGGACCACCGATGCTCACCGCCAATGAGTATCTGGACGCTCTCGAATCCCGTGCCGGAATCAAGCTTCGGCGCATCCCCACCCCGAGCTGGAGGCATTTTGGCGAGGCCCTCGCCAAGTGGGCGGTGAAAAGGATCGGGCGAGATCCGAATGCACAGCGCCCAAGCTACTCCGAGTGGGAGGGCCGTACATTTGCCGCAACGCTGGACGGCGGCCGAGCCGAGCGTGAACTCGGTTGGATGCCTACGCGGGAGCGCGCGACCGTAATTCAGGAAGGAATTTACGTTCCCGTAGACGAATGGTTCGAGCTGCGCGGGAGCGCCGGGGCTGCCCGAGCACTTGATCCTCCGGGAGGCACAAAGGTCGCGGAGTTGGCCCGCCCATGACGGCGGATTCGGGGAAGCCGCCAGACTTGCGCAAAAGTACTCGCGATCCCTAGCCCTGAGCCAATACGCAAGGAGGTGGAAGTGGAAGCGGTGGCGCAGGTAGATCATGGAAGGGCCCGTGCGATGATCGCTCCGATACATCACGCCGGGCTTGGACCGGCGGGCGGGTGTGTTTCGCTCACGGGCTTCCCTTGCGAGTGATCCCCCGAACACGGGGCGAGCGTGGATTGAGCGCAGCCGCGTGGGGGGCTGATCCTCCCGGGTAAACCGGAAGAGCGCTGGGAATCCCGTGCGTCAACCCTCGGTGGGGGAGGACGCGACCGCGGGCAATGAGCGTCGCAGGGCTGGATTCTCGACGTCGCGCAAGGCAAAACCCGTGACAAAGACGCTGTGTCGGAATGCATCCCAAAGAAAGTGCGGCGGATCGGAGTCGGGCTTACGCTGGATTCGCCGCCGCAACCGCCAGAGGGCGTAGCCGACCAGGAAGGCTCCGTCGGCTAGCGCGGCGCTGAATGGCCCATGGTTCTTCAAATAGAAGCGCCGTCGCGCTTGAAACCAATAGTCGGGCCGGCGTTTGATCACGCGGTGGGCGATCTGCGTGGATGCTCCCTCGAGGTGGACCACCCGGCTTGCCGGAACGCAGTACGTAGGCCAGCCGGCGCGCTGGGCATTCAGGCAGAAGTCGATGTCGTCGAAGTAGGTGTAGAAACCCTCGTCGAGAAGTCCGATGGCGCCAAACACGGCGCGCCGGATGATCATGCTCGCACCGGAGACCCAGTCAACCCTCTGCGGCTCCGTCGGCGTTGGCAGGACCGTCCCCCAACGCTTGAGGGCGCGGGACATCGCCCCGAGACGGAGCCCTCGGTCAAACTCCGAAGCGACGCTAAAGAAGCGGAAGGCGGAGGCTTGGAGTTGGCCGTCCGGCCCTTCGAGCCGACTCCCCGCAATCCCCACCTTGGGATGGGCGTCCATGAAATCCACGAGCGCCTCGAGCGCATGGGGCAGGACAATCGTGTCGGCGTTCAACAAAAGCACATATTCGGGCGGGTCCGGCGCCGCCAGTGCTGCGCGCAGCACGAAGTTATTCCCGCCGGTAAAGCCGCGATTCGGGTGGATGGCGCTGAGATCGACCCAGCTCCCCCAGCCATTGCCATCGATGACGCCGCGCAGTCGCGCCTCTGAGTCGTCCCCTGTACCGTTTTCGCACACCGCTACGCGTGCACCGGGGACACGGGGAATCTCGCGGCTCAGCGACCGAAGGCACTCGATCGTGAGCTCCACCACCCGGTAGTTCAAGATCACGACGAGGAGCTTCACAGGCCTCCGGGTAGCGATTGTCGGATCGGCGACTCCTTCATATGCTTCCGCGCCGGATCCGCTCTTTGGTGGGGATCCCGAGGTCGCCCAGGATCATGAACCCGGGGCCGCAGGGTATCGGCGGCGTCTAGTGGGCACCATGGGGCCGCCCGCGAGTACCCCGTTCTGGCTTCACAGGCGGCGACGTCGTGCCGATTAGTGCCCTAGGATCACCGGAGGTCGCGCAGGCCGGCCCCTGCGGAGCGGAGTGAAGAGGGATGACCAGGGACTTTTCCAACGTGCCCGTTGTGGTGCTCTGTGGCGGGCTTGGGACCCGCTTGCGTGAGGAAACGGAGGTCCGACCGAAGCCCATGGTCCCGGTGGGGACCCGCCCGATCCTCTGGCACATCCTGCGAAGCTACTCCCACCACGGCTTCAAACGCTTCATCCTCTGCCTCGGGTACAAGTCAGAGGTCATCAAGTCTTACTTTCTGAACTACACCTCCCTCAACAGCGATTTCACGGTGAAGCTCAAGACCAATCACCTCGTCGTACACTCGATCGATCACGAGGACGACTGGGAGGTCACGCTCGCATACACGGGTGAGCTCACCATGACGGGCGCTCGCGTGGCGCTCGCGGTAGCCAAGTACCTGGGATCCGCTGCACACTTCGCGGTCACCTACGGTGATGGGCTCACCGATGCCAACTTGGCGAAGGAATACGACTTCCACGTCGCCCAGGGCCGGCTCGGCACAGTTTTAGGGGTGAATCCGCCTTCACGTTTCGGCGAGCTGCGCGTGGATGAAGCCCGAGTCACCGAGTTCAGCGAGAAGCCCGACTTCATCGACAGCTGGATCAACGGCGGCTACTTCTTCTTCCGTAGTGAGTTCATGCGCTATCTCTCGAGTGTCGAGAGCTGTGTCCTCGAGCGCGAGCCTCTGATCCAGCTCGCTCGGGACGGGCAGCTCAGCGTCTTTAGGCACCGCGGCTTCTGGGCCTGCATGGACACACAGCGCGATCGCGACCAGCTAAACGCCCTCTGGGACTCGGGCAAGGCGCCTTGGGCCGTCTGAGCCACGGCGCGCCGCGCCTCCACATGAGGGAAACGCAGCAGTGAGAGTCTTCGCGACCGGCCATCGTGGCTACATCGGCGCCCACCTCGTGGACGTGCTGAAGCGCGCGGGACACGAGGTCACGGGCTGCGATCTCGACCTCTTCGAGGGTTGCGCTTGGGAGCCGCAGGTCCAGCCCGATCGCTACCTGCGGAAGGACGTGCGCGCAATAGAAGTGCGAGACCTCGATGGACACGACTGCGTCATGCACCTGGCCGCCCTTTCGAATGATCCGATGGGAGAGATTGACGCACAGCTCACCTACGACGTGAACCGCGACGCCTCGATTCGGCTTGCGCGTCTTGCCAAGCGGGCGGCCGTTCCGCGCTTCCTCTTCGCAGGGAGCTGCTCCGTTTACGGCCAAGGCGAGAAACTCGACCTCGACGAGAGCGACCCGCTGAACCCGCTTACGGCCTATGCCCGCTCCAAGATCGAGACCGAGGCGGCGGTCGCGGCGCTGGCGGATCAAGACTTCTCGCCTGCGTTCCTGCGGAATGCCACGGCCTACGGCCACTCGCCGATGCTGCGCATCGATCTCGTGGTGAATAATCTTCTTGCCTCTGCGCTCGCCTACGGCGAGATCCGCATCCAGAGCGACGGCACGCCGTGGCGGCCACTGATCCATTGTCGCGACATCGCCCGGGCGTTCCTGGCTTTCGCCGAAGCACCCCGCGACGCGGTCCATAACCGCGCCCTCAACGTGGGAGCGAACGCCGAGAACTACCAGGTCAGGGATGTCGCGGACCAGGTCCAGCGCCTGCTACCGGGCGCGCGGATCACCTACACGGGCGAGGTGGGTGCAGACCCAAGGAACTACCGCGTACGCTTCGACCGCCTCTCAACGGCACTCCCTGGCTTCCGCCTCGAGTACAACCTCGCATCGGGGATGGAAGAGCTCCACCGACGAATGGTGGAGCATGGCTTTGGCAAGAAGGAGTTCGAAGGAGAGCAGTTCGTGCGCCTGCGGATGCTCCGCAGGCGGCTCGACCTTCTGAAGGCAGCGCCCAGTGCCTAAGGCGAGCGCGGCGATGAAGGTGGAACTCGGGCGATGATCTTCACGGAGACGCCTCTCGCAGGAGCTTATGTCATCGATCTCGAGAAGCGCGGGGACGACCGCGGGTTCTTCGCACGCGCCTTTTGCGAAAACGAGTTCAAAAACCACGGGCTAGTCACCCGCTTCGTGCAGGTCAACGACTCGCTGAGCGCATGCAAGGGCACGCTCCGGGGCATGCACTACCAGCTCCCTCCTGCCGCAGAAGTGAAGCTCGTGCGCTGCATCCGGGGGACGCTCTACGATGTGATCCTCGATCTGCGGCCGGGCTCTCCCACCTTTGGTCGCAGCTTCGGAGTGGAGCTGAGCGCGGAGAACCGACAGATGCTCTACGTTCCAAAGGGCTTCGCACACGGCTTCATCACGCTCGAGGACGACACCGAAGCCTTCTACTTCGTCGACGAATTCTATGCGCCCCAGTACGAGCGCGGAATCCGCTGGAACGACCCGCATTTTGGGATCAACTGGCCGCTCCCGCCGACCGTGCTCTCCGAGAAGGACGCGAACCAGCGCGACTTCGATCCCGCCTGGCACCTGGGCCGCTGAGCTCGCTCGGCCTATGCGCATTCTCTTCACGGGAGCGAGCTCGTTCACGGGATTCTGGTTTGTGCGCGAGCTCGCACACGCCGGTCATGAGATCGTCGCGACGTTTCGACGACCCCTCGATGCCTATTCCGACGATGTGCGCCGAGCGCGGGTCGCCCTCCTCGCACCGGTGTGCAAGCCCGTCCTGGGAGTCGAGTTCGGAGACGATTCTTTCCTTGCGCTCCTGAAGGGCGGCCCTGGCTTTGATCTCCTCTGCCATCACGCGGCCGAGGTGGCCAACTATAAGAGCCCCTCGTTCGACGTTGCCGGCGCGCTCGCAACCAACACACGCAATGTCGCCGCAGTCACCGAGGCACTTGCCGCCAGAGGCTGCTGCAGGCTCGTCCTCACCGGAAGCGTATTCGAGAATGACGAAGGGGCCGGTTCCGAGGGTCTCCCGGCGTTCTCTCCCTACGGCCTCTCCAAGGCCCTGACCGCCCAGGTCTTCCGTTATCACGCCGGGCGCTGCAGACTGCACCTCGGGAAGTTCGTCATCGCGAATCCGTTCGGGCCGCACGAGGATCCGCGCTTTACCGCCTACCTCGTCCGGACCTGGCGCGCCGGAGAGGTCGCCGCCGTAAACACTCCCTCGTACGTGCGCGACAACATTCACGTCTCGCTGCTGGCCAAGGCCTACGTCCACTTTGCGACTGGCCTGCCTGCGCATCCCGGCGCCTCGAGGCTGAACCCGAGCGGCTACCCCGAGACACAAGGGGCCTTTGCGCAGCGCTTTGCCGCAGAGATGCGACTCCGCCTCGGCCTGCCCTGCAAACTCGAGCTGCGCGCGCAGACGCGATTCGACGAGCCACGCGTACGCATTAGCACGGATGTGCTCGACTGGGAGGAGCTTGGGTGGGACGAGGCCGCCGCTTGGGACGAGCTCGCCCGCTACTACCGCGAGCACAAGGGATGACGGCGAGTGTAGACCGCGTGTACGAGCGCGGCGCACTCCACCCGGCCCCAGGCGTCCCTTAAGACCAGTCACAAGAGCGGGGTCTTCCGCTCCAGAGTCTCCGAGCGACCGGTCGCTTGTACGCACAGATGAAAAGCCACGGCTCCATGAGTTCGAGTAAGGCAGAGTTGCGAACCGACTCCATGCCCTGCGGCGTCTGCGGGTGGAGGACGTGCATCAGAACGAGCTGCTTGGTCGATCGCTCCTCATGTTCTAGGCGTCCACTCGGCGGAGTTTCGGTATCGGCGAGCCCGAGCATGCCAGTGCCTACCCGAGACTGCCGCCGCTGAGTCACAGAAGGCGCCACAGGCTACGGGCCCTTTTCGCCGGAGACTTCGGCTCGCGGTCCCCACTGCTCTTCCCAAGAGCCGGGTGCGCCGGGGTGAAAGAACAAGCGCACCCACGTCCAAGCGATGAGCTCGGAAAGAACAGCCCGCGTGCCATCGCTCGAGCGCCACCAGGCGTCGGGGGAGTAGCTGGTTGGACGACCGGCAAGAACTCCCACATCGACGCCATCCCCAAAGGCGAGCTGGTAGAGCCAGCGCGAGCGACGTGCATGCGTGCCGTAGGAATAGAGATCAAGCGCCGCTACGGCCCCGCCCGAGACTTCCGCCCACTGGCGCACGGAGACCGCGCTGCGGAAAGTCCGCTCTTGTGCCGAGGCTGGCGCAGGCACTACGGCCAGCTCCTCCTCACGGATGCCGAGCGCGCGGGCTAGGGTCGCCCCACGGGCTGCGTAGTCTGCAATTCCGGGGTTGCAGCTGCGGTACTCAATGGGCCCCCCCGTCACCACGAAGCGTTCGTAACTCCCCCGCCGGAAGGCCTCCACGGCGGCCATGAAAGCGTCATCGGGCAGCCAGCCCTCCACGACGAAGAGTCCGTGACCCGTAGGCGCAGTCTGGGCGAGGTAGGAATGGACTGAACGCGTAAAGGCCCAGAGCGAAAAGGCCCCGATGAGAGCAAGCAGCGCCCATCCCGCCCAGGTAGGTGCCCACACCTCCCGGCGTCTCAGCAGCACAGAGCCTCTCACGGCCGTTCGACGATAAGCCATGGGCGGCCCCTTCGGTATCGTCCCCCCGGCATTGGCTGGCCAGCCTTAAAAGTGAGATCCCCACGCCAGAAGGGATGGTCCGATGTCCGAAGAGAGCCCCGAAGACGCCGAGCGTCGGACCTCCAAACGAAGGGCAGCGCGGGTCCTGAGCATCCTCAAAGGGGGACCTCCGTGCAGGAAGCCGCCCGCATGGGCTCACGGTGGCCGAGACCGAGGTTCTCGCGAGAGCGGTTTCTGCTGGCCGCCGAAAACCTCTGCGCTCGCGGCCGAACGGGACGAGGAAGCCCTTAAGGGCGGACGCATCAAGAAGATCGAGCGCAAGATCGGCGAGAGGGTGGTCGACATGGACATCCAGCGGGAGGGAATGGGGCGGTACCTCCCTTTAGAGCAAGACGTCCGAGTCCTGAGCCTGATGGTCGGCGTCTCCGAGCGAAAGGCTTAAACCCGGGTGGCATGATGAATGACACAACAACCCGCAAAGCAGCCGTTGTTGCAATGGACACGTCGCATAGTGTTCTGACAACACCGATCGCAACACAAGTTCCGCTCACGTCCCAAGGCCCGGAGCTATCTGTGATTGTCCCAACGTTCAATGAACGAGAAAATGTACTTGAACTGGTGCAACGCCTACAACGTTCTCTGGCGGCCTTTCGTTGGGAAGTCATCTTTGCAGACGACGACTCTCCCGATGGAACCGCTCAATTCGTCCGTGAGATCGGACAGCATGACAATAGAATACGTTGTATCCAGCGAATCGGTCGCCGAGGTCTCTCATCAGCTTGTATTGAAGGGATGCTGGCGAGCTCGGCTCCGTATCTAGCAGTCATTGACGGCGACCTACAGCATGACGACACGTTGCTGCCAAAAATGCTGTCGATTCTGAAGAACGAGGAAACAGACATTGTAGTGGGTACCCGCTACGCCCCCGGAGCAGGGCTAGGGGACTGGAATCAATCTCGTGCCGTCATCAGCCGCTTCGCCACTCGGCTAAGCCGACTCGTCCTTAAAGCCAACCTTTCGGACCCAATGAGTGGTTTCTTCATGCTTCGTCGCGAGGCGATGGAGCGCAGCGTACGGAAACTCTCAGGTATTGGCTTCAAGATTCTCGTCGATTTATTTGCCTCCTCACCACGACCACTACGGTTCATAGAAGTCCCCTACGAGTTTTCCACTCGCAAGGCGGGTGAAAGCAAGCTAGATGCGCAAGCGGCGTGGCACTATGTCATGCTGCTCCTCGACAAACTCGTTGGGCACGTAATACCAGTACGCTTCGTCGCCTTCAGTCTTGTCGGCGGCTGTGGAGTTCTTGTCCACTTAGCGGTGCTGGCAGTGCTGTTGAAGCAAGTCGGTACAACTTTTGTCTACAGTCAGTCCATCGCCGCGTTTGTTGCGATGACAAGCAACTTCACCTTAAACAACGTATTGACTTACCGAGACATGCGGCTCACGGGCTGGAAGTGGCTGCGAGGCTGGGTGTCGTTTACCGTAGCTTGCAGTATCGGGGCATTAGCCAACGTCGGTATTGCATCCTACCTTTTTTCTATGGACACCAAATGGCTGCTGGCAGCGCTTGCAGGAATCCTTGTCGGCACTGTTTGGAACTATGCGGTTACGACGGTTTATACGTGGCAACAACCGAAAGCGAAATAGTCACTTGCTGGCTGGAATCTAAGCCGTGACCCACTCTAAGAAAATCTGCTACTGATTCGCTGCGGGTGGTGAAATAGTCAGGAAGAAGCTGCCTTCGCTTGCCGGATCCGCGACTCGCGGCTGGATTTCGGATCAATCGATTCGGAGCGAAGACCGCACCTCGGCGGCCTCTTCGGCCGGCGGCCGGGGTCGCGTCCTCGGCCGAAGGAATCGAGCACGTCCCCTGGCGGCGTGGCCGCAAGTGTAACTACCATCCGTGCGTCGTGCGGCGCACCATTTGCGGGTGGTCATCCGCGACGACGGAGGACCCGCAACGGCCACTCTCCGAACGGGGTCAGGTCGCGCTTCGCCCGAGGATCTCACTGCGTGAAGACCTTGCAGGACGAGCCTCGCGCGCAGCCGTCTCCTTCCTTGAGCAGTATTCTTGCCGGGCTTGCCCTTCTGGGGAGCTCGCTTGCCGTAGGTCTTGCCCTTCCGCTCGCACGCACCTTCCATCGCTTTGCTTTCAACTACAACGAGGGAGTCATGGCGTACCTCGCTGATCGCGCGGTGCACGGAGGTCTCTTGTACCCGCCGGTCGGAGATTGGGTCGCGAACAACTATACCCCTCTGTCCTACTACGCGGTGGGTGCCCTCGGGCTCTTTACCGGAGACAATATCCTGGCCGGACGCTTGATTTCGTGGATCGCCTTTTTCTGGACGACGTTCAACATTGGGCGGATCGCTTGGAAGCTGCGACCCAACCTCGCGTCCGCGATCTTCGCAGCCGGGTTCTTCGCCGCGACCTTGGCTACGAATTTTTCCGATTATCTCGGCATGAACGATCCCCACATGCTGGGGCTTGCCCTCACGACGACCGGGCTAGCAGTTCTAGTCGGTGCGGTCGACCGCCCCGGCCGCATTCCTACCGCCGCGATCCTTATGATCCTGGCTGTTTTTGTGAAACCGAGCCTTCTCGCGACCCCTGTCGCTACGACGCTTTGGCTTGCGCTCTACCGGCGCGACCGGCTCGCGCGTTGGCTCCTCTGGAGCGGCGGGCTCTTGGCCGGTGCCCTCGCGATCACCCTTGGTCATTTTGGGTGGAGCTTCGTGGATGGCCTCCTGATGCCACGCCACTTCATGCCATGGACGTTTATCTACAACTGGGGGCAACTCGCCAAGCTCCAGGTTCCCATAGCCCTGTGCGTACTCCTGCTTCTGGTTTCGCCTTGGGATGATCGTTTGGCCTGGCCGATGCTGTACCTCGCCATCTCGCTCGCTTTCGGCGTGCGCATAACGACCACTGCTGGCGCTAACTTCAATCACTGGTTCGACGTGGTGATTGCTCTCTCCATCGCTTCCCCCCTCGTCATCGAGCGACTCGGCTCTCACCTCGCGTCCCAACGTGTTTCGGTGGGCCTCGCTCAAGCCGCAATCTCTCTGCTTTTGTGCGGGCCCCTCATCGACGGACTGCCGCGCACGGTGCACGACACGTTCCTCCGTCTATGGCGCAGAGATTGGCTCCGCGAGCAGGTGGTCTCCACGCGAGAGGATGTGACCGCGCTGCAGGCTCGACCCGGCCCTGCGATCTGCGAAGATCTCGCTCTTTGCTACTGGGCGGGGGAGGCCTACGAACTCGAGCCTTACACCTGGCATCAGAAGGTGCTCGGCGGAGTGGCGTCGGAGAAAGACCTTCTCGCCGCGATCGGAGAGGGTCGGTTCGCGGTCATTCAACTCGACGATTTTGGCGAGGAGCGACGAGAACGCTTCAGTGAGGCCTTCGTGGCAGCGTTGCGGCGGCGATACCGCGTCTTCCGGAGGAGCCCCAATGGCTTCTTCTTTGAGCCCATTCCCGCTCCCCTCCCTGATTCGAGCTGAGCCGATCTGGCTCAGGCGCGGTTGCGGTATAGCTGCACGTCGACCACCGAAGCCATCTTCTCGACGTCGAGCGGCTCGGCCAGGAACTCAGCGATCCGCTTCGCGTGCTCGCGCGGGTGCTCCAGGGTTTCCTTGTAATTGAGCTCAAGGACTTCGAAGTGAGGTCGCCTCAGGAAGAACCGCGCGTCGTCGAGATCCTTCTTCATCAGCTCGAGCATGCGCTCATTGCTCGTTTCCGAGACCTCACCCCGGCGGGCCAGCATCTTGGCCTGGGATTTCAGGATCTCCTGCGGATTGCGGCGCAAGAAGATGACCTTGTAGTTGCTGTCGCCGGGGAGACTCTTGAGGAGGTAGGAGATGATCTTGACCCCCCTTCCTCTCGCGTCTCTCAGCCACCTCCTGTCCACGGCCTCGTGGAGCTGTTTTACCCGCTCGTCCTCGTAATACCCATTCGGGTTGTCCTCGTCGGCCGTCCGAACGCCATCCGTGACAATTGGCAGGCCACCGGCCTCGAGCATCTTCATACCCAACGATGTGCCAGACCTCGGGAGTCCCGAGACAACGATGATCGGTTTTCCAAACCGGAGCCTGCGGTAAAGACGATTTAGAGAGGACCCCATCCTTCCCTTGCTCGGGCCCAGGACTCGTGCCGGGGTCCCTCGGCGCGGGACGAAAACGTCCCGAAGCGTTGAAGTACTAGCAGTATTTCCATAAAATCAATGCAGCCGTTAACGGTGCTTTATCCTCTTGTTGTCGGAGACTCAGCTTTGACGCGACCTTCCTTCCGGAAGAACGCGCCGTGCGGGACCGTCTTCCTGCTGGCGTCACTCGCGCTGCTCGTCGCGCTGCCGATGCCCGCCAGCGCCTACATTGGCCCTGGCGCAGGCTTCGCTCTGATCTCCTCGTTCCTTGTTGTCTTTACGACGATCCTCCTGGCGATCGTCGCCCTCTTCCTCATGCCGTTCCGCCTGCTCCTGCGCGCGATTCGGCGACGACCCCAAGTGAAACCCTGGATCCGCCGTCTCATCATCGTCGGCCTGGATGGGCAGGACCCGCAGCTCACCGAGCGGTTCATGCAGGAGGGCAAGCTCCCCAACTTCTCGCGGCTACGCGACATGGGCTGCTACCGGCGGCTCCGGACGACGTACCCGTCGCTCTCACCGACGGCTTGGTCCTCCTTCAGCACAGGCACCCATCCCGCCAAGCACAACATCTACGACTTCCTGAGCCGCGATCCGAGAACCTATCTACCCCTCCTCTCCTCGACGCACATCGGCTCGGTGGACCGCGTGCTGAAGCTTGGCCGCTGGCGCATCCCGCTGCGAAGGCCCGAAATCAGGCTCCTCCGAAGATCCAAGGCCACTTGGACGATCCTCGGCGAGCACAACGTCTGGAGCACCGTGCTGCGGGTGCCGATCAGCTTCCCACCGGAGAAGTTCTACGGAGCCCAGCTGAGCGCGATGTGCGTGCCCGATCTCTTGGGAAGCCAGGGAACTTTCCTTCTGTACACGACGCGCCCGGCCGGGGCGGGGTTCAAGGAGGGCGGCCTGCGCATCGCGCTCAAGCCCAGCGGGGACCGCTTCGAGACCACGATCAAGGGACCCGAGAACACCCTTCTCGAGGGAACCCCGCCGCTGGAGCTCCCCATGAAGATCGAGGTCGACCGGAGAGCGAAGAAGGCTCGCGTCGAGGTGAACGGGGAGAAGCTCGAACTGGCCGAGAATGAGCTCAGCGGATGGTTCAATCTAAGCTTCCGGGCCGCTCCGGGCATCAAGGTCTCGGGAAACTGTCGGATGATGGTCACGGAATTGGGTGATCACTTCTCGCTCTATGTCACGCCCATCAACATCGATCCCGAGAAGCCGGCGA
>Ga0116216_10000540_pt1 | contig 29942 bp, 30 predicted proteins | sample Sb_taG_11_FD_89696 | JGI IMG/M metagenome (GOLD analysis project Ga0116216, IMG submission 89696) | Peat soil microbial communities from Weissenstadt, Germany - Sb_50d_3_AS metaG | ecosystem: Environmental > Terrestrial > Soil > Wetlands > Peat | place: Germany: Weissenstadt | collected 2010-09-21
ATTGCTATCGCTCTCGTTCAAGTAGCGCCCGCTCTTCAGCGGAATACCCATTGCTTGCACATATTCAGCGCTTACCCATCGATTGAGCGCCACTGGAAAGTGGCCCGGTTCGAATGTCTGCCCTACAATCCCGAAACGCGTGGCAAACCTGCTGTGTTCGGTGCGATCGAGCGCCATGGGCACGGTGTTCGCCGCCGCGACATCCGTCACGCCAGGCAACGTCCGGAGTTTCGGAAAGAGCGTGGTCCGAAAGAACTGCTCGGCTTTTTGCCAGTCGTACTTGCTACTCGGCAGGTGGACCTGCATGGCGAGCACGTGATCGGCACGAAAGCCCGGAGCGATATTGAGAAGCGCGGCGAAACTCCTCACCAGCAGACCCGCGCCGATCAATACCGCCAGTGACAACGCCACTTCCGCCATGACCAGCACGCCGCCAATACGGCCGCGCCGCAGCGCGAACGAAACGCCACCGCTTTGCTTCAGAGCTTCACCGAGATCGGTGCGTGAGCTGCGAATCGCCAGCGGCAGACCGAAGAGCACTCCACAGAGCGTGGAGACGGCTAGAGCAAACATGAAGACGCCGCCATCGACGGAAACTTGGGCGAAGCGTGGAATCTCGGCCGCCGCAAGCGATGTCAGCGCCGGCGTCAGGTACAACGCCAGCATGAGACCGAGCGCACCGCCGAGGACCGCGATGGAGACACTCTCCACAAGAAACAGCCGGATCAACTGGGATCGCTGCGCGCCGACCGCGGCGCGAATCGCTGCCTCCCGTCTTCTCGACGCCCCGTGTGCCAGCATAAGGTGGGCAACGTTAACGCACGCAATCAGTAGGATCAAACCCACGGCCGCCCACACGACCAGAAGCGCAGGCCGCACGCGTCCCGACACCTCATCGGCCAGCGGAACCACCGCTGCACCAACGGTCTTATTGGTGGCGGGATGAGCTTCAGCCAGCCTATGCGCGAGCGCCTGCATGTCGGCCTCCGCGCTCTCGATGCTGACTCCCGGCCGCAAGTGCGCCACCACTTCGAGCGGATGGAACTGGCGGTTAGTCTGCAACTCCGGCTCGAGCAGCGAGAGGGGCAACCAAATGTCGGCCCATACCGGAAAGCCGTTGCGCTGCGGCACGATGCCCACCAGCGTAAACGATTCCGTGTCAATACGGATGGGCTTGCCCACAATCGAGCGATCCGCCCCGAACTTCCGCCGCCAGAGAGCTTCACTCATGAGCGCCACGTGTTCGCGCCCTCTCTCCTCTGACGGCGAAATGCCGCGACCAACGATAGGCGTAACGCCCATCATCGGCAGCAGTTTCGCTGACATCATGGTCCCCTGAATCTGCTCCGGCTCCCCATAACCGATGAGCGAGATCTTGTTCATGGCTTGGAGCGTGTAGGCGGCCATCTGGTCGAAGCTATGGTTCCTCGCGCGCCACACATCAAAATCCGGCGTCGTGAGCTGCAATTGCGGTATGGCGGGATGCGTCTGCCACAGCATCACCAGGCGCTCCGGTTCACGGAAAGGCAACGGCTGCAGCAGCACGCCGCGCACCACGCTGAAGACCGCGGTGTTGGCGCCCACACCGAGCGCAATCGTGAGTAAGGCAGCCAGAGCGAACGCGCGGTTGCGCCGCAAAGTGCGGAGGGCACATCGGAGATCGTGCATCCTCCGAGTGTACGCGATCGGGCTTCGCAGTATGCGGCGCTGACAAGCCGGTCAGACTGGCCGGGTGGTGCGTCGGGCGGTGTTATGCTCAACCTATGCCGGCTCTATCGAGGATCGTCCAACCTCGGCATTACGAAGCATTCCACTGCACCGGAGCCGATTGCGAAGACACCTGCTGTGACGGCTGGGCCATCACCGTCGACCGCGTTACTTACGATAAGTATCAGCAATGCAGTGATCCTGAGCTTGGATCCTTATCGAACGGGCTGGTTACGATCAAATCCAGCGATGCCAGTGACGATGAATACGCAACCATCAAGCTCACCGAAACTCACTGTCCATTTCTCTCCGAGGGACTTTGCTCTGTTCAAAAGAAGCTCGGAGAAGACTACTTGTCTGACATCTGCGCAATATACCCGCGAATGATGAATCAAGTTGGCGATGTCCTGGAGCGAACCTTAGACCTATCCTGTCCCGAGGCAGCGCGAGTCGTGCTTTCAGATCCACATCCAATGGAATTACTCGAGACTGCGGACCAAATCGGCAGCTTTCGTATGGGCACTTTTCGAGCGCCCGGGGTGCCCAACGCCAGCTACGATGGCAGGGCATACCCACATTTTCTCGACATCAGAAGTCTGATTGTGGCGATCCTGCGAGAGCGCACGTATCCTCTGTGGAAGCGCCTGGTCATCATCGGCCATCTCTGTGACAAGTTGAGTGAAATGGCAGTCATGAATAATGATCAGGATGTTCCTGCTTTGATTCAAGGCTATTTATATGCCATCAAGAACGGCTCATTCGATGACTTACTAAGTAAGTGCAAGGTCCAGCCCAGTGCTCAGCTTGTGACTGTTCTGGAAATGATCGTCAAGCGTATCAGCTCCGACTTCACTGGCCGTCGTTTTCTTGACTGTTATCAGGATTTCATGCACGGGCTGCAATGGACACCTGAGTCTGACCTGAAGGATATTACGCGGCGCTACGCCGATGCCTATGCGAAGTATTATGTTCCGTTTTTTGATCAAAACCAATACGTAATGGAACGGTACTGCGTAGCTTATGTATACAAGAACCTCTTCCCACTTGGCCGCTTGGAGGCGAATCGTAAGTGCGGGCTTCACGGCGCCGACAATTCCATCTCCCTTCATTGCATGTTGATGATGGCGTACTATGCAATTATCCGGACAGTATTAATTGGCATGGCGGGCCTTCATCAGTCGGCATTTGGGATGGATCATGTGATCAAGGCCATCCAATCGAGCACCAAGGCGTTCCAGCACAGCTCCTCTTACCCGGCAAGCGCCATCCAGATTTTGACTCGGAACGGCCTGAAAAATGGCGCCTCCATGGCCGTGCTGATTCAGGATTTGAATGCCGTCTGATACAACACACGCCGATGCCACCGGCTGGCCGCCGCTTTTTACATTCGTGCTCCGCGCAGCGTGATATCATTTGCCTCCATGACAGGAGGCTGGAAACGATGGTGGGCCGGGTGCGCCGCCACAGTGTTCTTTGCCATGAGCGCTAAGGCGCAGGACCGGACGCAGGCGCGGTCGATGGTGATTTCGCGACACGGAATTGTCGCCACCAGCCAGACGCTGGCATCTCAGGCCGGCGCGCAGATTCTGGCTCGCGGTGGATCGGCTATGGACGCGGCGCTTGCCGCCAACGCGGTGCTGGGCGTCGTGGAGCCAAATAGTGACGGCATCGGCGGCGATCTGTTCGCGATGTATTGGGACGCGAAGACCGGCAAGCTGACCGGGATCAACGCCAGCGGTTGGGCACCCAAGGCACTAAACATCGAATATCTGCGCGCCAAGGGCATTAGCACCATGCCGCAGGAGGGCATTCAATCGGTGACGGTGCCGGGCTGCGTGGACGGCTGGGAGAAGTTGCACGCTAAGTTTGGCAAGGTACCGTGGCGCGACCTCCTGCAGCCCGCGATTTACTACGCCGAGAATGGATTTCCAGTGACGGAGATGATCGCGGGCGCCTGGGAGCGCGCCACCACGACGCTCGAGATGGACGACAACGGCCGCCGCATCTTCATGCCTGATGGCCGCGCGCCGGCAGTGGGCCAGGTGTTTCACAACCCGGAACTCGGACAGGCGCTGGAGCTGATTGCCAGCGGAGGAGCCACGGCGTTCTATCGCGGCCCGATCGCCAAGGCCATTCTGCGCACCTCGGACAAACGCGGCGGCGCCATGGCGGCGGCTGACCTGAGCGAGTTCTCATCCGAATGGGTGGAACCGATCTCGACGGACTATCGCGGATGGAAAGTCTACGAGTTGCCGCCCAACGGGCAGGGGATGGCGACGCTCGAAATGCTGAACATGATGGAGCGGTTTCCACTGGGCTCCTATGGACCGCTCAGTGCTGACGCATTTCACCTCAAGATGGAAGCGCAAAAGCTGGCATACGCGGATTTGCAGCGCTATCTTGCCGATCCGCGCTATGCCCAAGTCCCTGTAGCGGGCATCGTGTCTAAGAGGTATGCGGAGGAGCGCGCACGGATGATCGACTCCGCCCGTGCGCAGTGCGCGCCGGCGCCAGGCCAGCCGAAACAATATGCGGGCGACACAATCTATCTGGCCGCGGTGGATCGCGAGGGCAACATCGCGTCGCTGATCCAGAGCGTCTATCTTTCGTTCGGCTCGGGTGTGGTGGTCGAAGGATATGGCTTTCATTTGCAGAACCGCGGCGGGCTTTTCGAGATGGATCCTCAGCACCCCAACGCGCTGGTGGGGCGGAAACGTCCGTTTCACACCATCATTCCAGCGTTTATGGAGAAGGGTCCGGTGCACATCGGGTTCGGCATCATGGGCGGATTGAATCAGGCCCAGGCGCATGCGCAGTTTGTGTCCTACATGGTGGATCACGAAATGAACATTCAGGCGGCGCTCGAAGCTCCCCGGTTCACCAAGCTGAACTTCGGCGGCTGCGACGTCATGATCGAAGCGCGAGTGCCGGCGGAAGTGCGCTCCTAGCTGACAAACCGCGGCCACAAGCTGGATGTGCAAGGAGATTTTTCGAGCTGGATGGGTGGCGGGCAAGTGGTGGTGCATGACTCGGCGACGGCTGTGAATTACGGCGCGTCATCGCCACGAAAGGACGGAGCGGCAGTGCCGGAAGCGCCGGACTACTTCGGGGACCTGAAGGCAAAAGGCAAAGGGCAAAAGGCAAAAGGGAAAACTTGAAGCGCTCCTGCTAACCTAATTGCGTACGATCGCCTGGCGCCGTTTGCAAGGCAGCGGACGATCGTCGCGGAGGTACCGTGGGGGTTGGGATCACCACCAAAGAACTGCGCAAAGTGTACACATCACCGCCTCCGATGGCTGCCGGTGTGGCGGGGTTCGGCATGATGGGGATGCGCGGAACCGGCTCAAAAAACAAGAAAGCGTTTGAGATTGTAGCGCTCGATGGGATCTCGCTCGCCATCCAGCCGGGCGAAATCTTTGGCTTGCTGGGCCCGAACGGGGCGGGGAAGTCCACGACCATCGGAATTCTGACCACGCGCGTGCGGCCCACAAGCGGCGAGGCGCGCATCGGGGAGTATGACGTTTGGCGCCAGCAGGTAGAGGCCAAGTGGCTGATCGGCGTGGTGCAGCAAAGGCCGAACCTGGATTTTTCGCTCACAGCCCGCGAGATTCTGATGTTTCATGGAGCCTATTACGGCATCGGATCCGCTGAGCGTGCGCGCCGGGCCGCCGCATTACTCGAGCGGTTCCAGCTCACCACTCGCGCCGATGAGATGGTGCGCAGCTACTCGGGCGGCATGATGCAGCGGCTTTCCATCGCGCGGGCCATGGTGCACGAACCCGAAGTGTTGTTCCTGGACGAACCCAGCACGGGACTCGATCCGCAAACCAAGCTGCTGCTCTGGGAGATCATCCGCGAGTACAACGCGCGCGGCAAAACGATCCTGTTGACCACGCACAACATGGACGAAGCTGACGAACTCTGCCACCGCATTGCCATCGTGGATCACGGGCGCATCATCGCCGAGGGGACGCCGGCTGAGCTGAAGGCGTCCATTCCCGGAGGCTACCTGGTGCGGTTAAATGTGGGCCGAGGGTCCCCGGAACTGATCGAGCGGCTGCAACGGTTGCCGGGAGTGACGGAAGTTCGCGCGGACGGCAACGCGGTGGATCTCTACGCCGATCAAGGCGGTGCGCTCATCGGCGCGATAGTGAGTGTGGTGGGGGAATCGGGCACGGAACTGTGCGACGTTCACATTTCGGAGCCAAGCCTGGAGAATCTGTTTCTGCACCATACCGGGAGGAGCCTGCGGCAATGAACGCGAAGACTTTTCTGGCGATGCTGGCGCGCGACGCACACGTGGCGCGGCGGAATATCTGGGCGCTGTTGACGCAAACGATGTTGCAGCCGCTGCTGTTCACCTTTGTTTTCGGGCGCGTGATGACGGGCAGCGGCATGATGCCCGCAAGTTACAAAGGGATGCTGGTGCCGGGCATCATGGGAATGAGCATGGTGATGACGGGCATCCAAGCGGTGTCAATGCCACTGATCGCTGAATTCCAATTTACGCGTGAGATCGAAGACCGGCTCCTGGCGCCGATGCGGATTGAATGGCTGGCGGTGGAGAAGATTCTGGCAGGCATGATCCAGGCGCTGGTGTCCGGGTTGGTGGTAATGCTGGCGGCGTGGCTGGTGCTGGGAGCCGGAGTGGGGCTGAGTTTCCAGCGGCCGCTGCTGTTTGGCCTGGTAATGCTGCTGGTGGCGCTGTTCTCGGCTGCCGGGGGTCTGATGCTTGGTTGCAGCGTGGGACAGACGCAAATCGGCCTGATGTTCAGCCTGGTGCTCGCTCCCATGATTTTCTTCGGGTGCGTCTATTATCCGTGGAGCGCACTCAGCGGTTTTCCAATACTGCAGAAGTTAGTGCTGCTGAATCCGCTGGTGTACGCGAGCGAAGGACTGCGAGGAACGCTGGTGCCGCAGTCGCAATACCCGCATATTTCTATCGCCGTGGTGGCCGGCGCGCTGGCCGTGTTCGATGCGGCCTTGATCGTGGGGGGACTGAAGAAGTTTTACGGGAAAGCCGTGAGCTAGAGTCGAGGGGGCGCTGCAAACGGCTTCAGTCCATCGTGTTCGTCTTTTCAGCGGTTTCTACAGATCCCGCTCTCTTGCGTCGTTGGGGCGTCTCTTGAAAACCTCACTCCCATGGTCAGTTATACGATACGATTCCGATACCGCGTGACCAGACACAATCGCTTTGTGGGACACCAGCCGGTTGAAAGCAAGTGCTACCTTGTTGATAAACACCGTTACATTGTGCCCGGCGCGTTTCAACGACAATTGCTCGGGCGTTAGTGGAAATTCGGCTAATATGCGCTGGCGGATCTCTGCGACAGTGTGATCTTCGCCGTCGGCAAGAATCCGCAGGACCGGGGATAGGTATATCGGGAACGCGTATGGGAAGTCTTTTCCCGCTGAGTTTGTTGCCATTGGAACATGATAGCCGACGCTTCTCTAGCCATCATTCGCTGTCTGTGGCGATTAGCCGGAGTTCCGTCGCGGTGATCAGACGGCGCTCGCCGTCCGGAAAAACCGAAAGCCATTGCTCTCGGGTGTAAGGAATTGGATAACGCCAGGCGCCTTCAGGCCGATCGAAAGGTGGTCTCAGTTTCCAAATGAATGTGTCCATGCCAGCGTCGATCGCAAGTTCCGATCGACCAACCTTCTTTCGCCCGCCAGCAGCCTCGGTGATGCTCCATGCTATTCGAACCGCCGCGATACCATCCGAAAGCAAAAAATTCCGCCCCGCCACCTCGCGGAATTCATCGACGCCGTGCAAATATGCGAGAAAACCGCCGTAGGAGATCCCGACAGCCTTTCCACCATTCGCCGCTTCAACGAGGTAGGTGAACAGGCGAACGCCGCGCTCCACGCCTTTTGCGTCCGGGGTCAGACTGTTGCTCGACGCATGCTCGGCTCCCAACACGTGCTCCGGCTTTGCTGTGATCGAGCCAGATTCGCGCCGGGCCGTCGAACTCCGCCGATCGGAAATGGGGTGCTCCTCGAGTGACGGGGGAGACGATGCCAAGTCGCCGGCGTTTGCATCGGTGGCGAACTGTCTGCATGCGGACAACTTCGGGATCCAGATAGCGTCGGGCCCAGCTGGCCCGAGCGGCTCACGTTCGTGCTCCTCCAGTGAGGCTATCCATGCGGAAAGATAAGCGTCGGAACGATCGTGAGGTTCGCCGAAGCACGCAGCACTCAGTTCTGAAACCATCATTTTCCCAGACGATCGTGTGTATCTTGCGGCCGCGTCTAACTGACACTGAACGCCTCCAGGTTTCGATTTGTGTATTCGAGCTGCGCCGATGATATGTGCGGTGGCCTGTGGGAACACTTCAATGCAGTCCCAGGTATCTCGAAGTCGGCCAAAAAGGGCGAACCCCACAAGCATCCTAAGTTGATTTGCGTGAGGGATGCGCGCCTCGGATCCACCGGCCGCAAGGTGTCGCTCGACTTTCCGGCGGATTGCTTCAAACTCATCACCGCTCGGTGTACTGATATACGACACGCCGATCATACGGAGAGCTCTCTCGCATTCGCGTTCGTCGTATCCGGCAGGTTTTGGCGCGCTCGGTGTATCGAGGGCGATTCGGCTTATCGTCACATCAAACGCACCTTCAATCGCTCGCAAATACGCTGCTGTCTTCTCGGCGAAGCGTTGTAGGAAGGCCGGTTGGATCGCTTGCGCATTCCCCTCGCCTTGCGGTGGCTGATGAGCAGACTCTTTCAGTGGGAGCAAGCGCAGCCCATCGGCACCGCGGGTGCAGATCACGATCGGAAGGGGTTTGCGCTTGGCACACGCTACGTCAATTCCAACATACGCGTTCATCACAACTCCAGATACCTCATTACCTCACACTGGTAGCGCCTACGCCGTCGAGATGGACCCAAGGTAATCGCCGTTGGGTCACGCCCGTGAAGTCCCGACCAACTCAACTGGACGCATAACCCATTGCTGACATGTGGCAGGTCACCAGATAGATGGTCCCTGACGCCGCCGTTTCAGGATGGGCCCAGCCTATTTCAGGGCTGCCTACATCTGAAGTTCCATCACCACCGTCGCGTCGCTGGGATCGGTGTAATAGCGAGGGGTGGTTCGGACAATGTCGAAGCCGAATTCCTGATTGAGAATGATCATGGCGGTGTTGCGGCTGCGGGTGTTGGTTACGATGCGCTTGAAACCGTGACGGCGCGCATAGCAGATTTGCCAGGATTTCAGGAGGGTGCCGAGGCCTTGGCCTTGAAATTTCGGCAGAATTCCGGTTGAGGCGATATAGAGTGTGCCCTTGAGCGGAGGGTTCACTCCGTCCTTGCGAACGTCATCCTGAAAATCCACGTGCTCTTCGAAGGCACAACAACCGACCTTCACTTCATCGACAATCAACCAGTGCACGACGCAGGCTTTCCAGTAATCGGCGTCGAACAGATCGGACGGTGGAAAAACCTTGCGATCGAAGGCCATGAGGCTGCGGATTTCGCGCGCGGGGATAACTTTCCGGAACTCGGTTTTCATCGCGCCGCCTACTGCCAGTCCGCCACGAAAATGTTGAACTCGTAACGTTCCTTGGCATTGCGATCGGAGCAGAAGACCAGGCGCTTGCCGTCTGGCGAGATTTCGGGGAAAGAGGTAAAACCGCCGAAGTCGGTCACCTGCTCGAGGCCGGTGCCGTCGAGGTTGACGAGGAACAACTCGAACTTGCGGGTGTCACAGTTGTTCTTGTTGGAGGCGAACAGGATCTTCTTGCCGTCGGGCGTGAACGTCGGGGCGAAACTGGCACAGCCGAAGTTGGTTATGGTGCGGGCGTTCTCTCCGCCGGCGCCGGCAACCACAAGTTCCATTTTCATGGGCGCGGTAGTGTTTTCGGCAAGCAGACTCTTGTAGCGCTCCAGAGCATCGGATGTAGACGGATGGTTGGCGCGCCAGACCAGCTTTTTGCCATCGCGGGAGAAAACGGCGCCGCCATCGTAGCCGATGGCCGTGGTGATCTGCTTCTTTTCAGAGCCATCGGGCCGCATGGTCCAAAGGTCGAGATCGCCGGACGCGAGCGAAGTGTAGACGATGCGCTCGGTCTTCCAATTAACCGTGCCTTCGGCGTCATAGCCGGGCGCATCGGTGAGCTTCTTCAGAATGTCGCCGGCATCGGTGGCGAGATAGATGTCATAACCAGGAAAGACGCCCCAAACGTACCCCTTGCTGCGGTCGGGCGGGGTGGGGCAGGCGTCACCGGCTTCATGCGTGGAAGCGTAGATGATGTGCTTGCCGTCGCGCAGAAAGTAGCCGCAGGTGGTGCGGCCTTTGCCAGTCGAGACCCGGTGCACGTCGGAGCCGTCGCCGTTCATGATAAACATCTGATCGCAGGCGTACGGCGGGCGCGTGGACTGGAAGATCAAGCGGCGGCCATCGGGAGACCAATAAGCTTCGGCGTTCTGGCCGCCGAAGGTGAGCTGACGGATGTTGGCCAGGTGGTTAGTCTGCGCGTGGGCGAGGCAGCAAACCAGCAGAGCGCTAGCGGCGGCCTTCATAGAGGTTTCTGCCCGCTACCAGGGCGCGCATTTTGGCGTCGGCGACAGTGCGATGAAGCATCCAGAAGCCACAATCGGGATGGACGTAATGTACGCGGTCGGGGCCCAGCGACCTCACGGCGCGTTCGATGCGTTGCGCGATAGTGTCCGGCGTTTCGATGGCGTTGTCTTTGATGTCGATAACGCCAATGCCGAGGCCGCTGCGGCGATCGAGGTCGCGGAAGGCTTCCAGCTCGTCATACCCGCGGCGGGCGAACTCCAGCACCAAGTGGCTGGCTTTGAGCTGGTTGAAGAATGGCATGAGATCCCACCACAGGCCTTTCTGCACGCTCTGCCCGGCGTAGTTACCGAAGCAGACGTGGACAGCGCGCTCGCCACGAATGCCTTCCAGAACGTGGTTGATGGCCGGAACAGCCCAATCCTGATCTTCGGGATGGCCACTGATGTTGGCTTCATCGAGCTGAATGACATCGGCGTTGATGCGCTCGAGCTGGCACCGCAAGATGCGTGCGATCGCCATGGCCAGATCGGCCGGGTTGCAGTAGTGGCGGTCGGTGAGTACCTTGGCGAGCATGTGCGGGCCGGTGCAGGTGAATTTGAGCGGGTGCGAGGTCAGCGATCGGGTCAGCTCAAAATCGCGAGGCAGGTTGAGCGTGCCCTCGCCTACCTCGCCGGTCACGATTCCGGCCGGCTCGGCACGATACGCCAGGCCGGAGTCGCCACGGAACTTGTCCAGATCGCTAACGGAGAAGCGGGTGCCAATGCCATCCATGCGGCTGACGAAGTAGTCGATCATGCCGTTAGTTTCCGGATGGCTGGGGTTGAAGCGGTTCAGCTCACCATCGGCGATGACGTCGATGCCGGCCAACTCCTGGGTCTTGAGCACCACCATAATGGCGTCGCGCAATGTGACCCGTGAGTTATCACCCGGCAGCCAATGGGGCACGGGGTAACTGCCAACAACTGTCGTCCGGATGGCCATTAGGTTTCATTCTATACTGAGGCGTGCGTTACGCCGGCTTCTTCTTTTTTTCATGCTGCGCGCTCACCGCGGCGGGGCCTGTGCGGTTCGTGGAGCATACGATCGCCACCGGTTTGAAGGGCGGTTATCAAGTGGTGATTGCGGATTTGAACCACGATGGCAAGCCAGATATTATTGCTCTCGCCAGCGGCATGCCAGATCTCGTTTGGTACGAAAATCCGACCTGGGAGCGGCACGTGATTGCCAGCGGATTCTCGCGCATGATCAACTGCGCTGCCTGGGACGCGGATGGCGACGGCATTCCGGAGATCGTGCTGGCGAGCGGGTTTGAAAATCAAGCCAAGAACAGCGCGGGAATTGTTACGCTGTTGCGGCACGAGGGCGATCCGCGCGGGCCGTGGAAGACCACAGAGATCGATCGATTGACGACCTCTCATAGGCTGCGTTGGGCGGACATCTACGGCGACGGGAAAAAGGTGTTAATCAATGCGCCCTTGACGGGAGCACATGCGGAGGCGCCGGAGTATCGCGATCACACGCCGTTGGTGTTCTACCGGCCGGGAGAATGGAAGCGCGAGCTAATCGGGGATGAGAACGAAGGCGTGGTTCACGGAATCTATGTCATCGATTGGGATGGCGACGGCCGCGATGAGATCCTCACCGCGAGTTTTGTGGGACTCCATCTTTACAAGCTTGGAAAGGACGGCCGCTGGAGCCGCACCGAGATTGCGAAGGGCGATCCTGCGCCGTGGCCCAAAGGTGGATCAAGCGACGTGGCGGTTGGGCGGACCGGCGGAGCGCGCTACATCGCGGCCATCGAGCCGTGGCATGGTAATCAAGTCGCGGTATACCGGCAGAAGAGTGCGACATGGGAGCGTCGCGTGATCGACGATACGCTGGTGGATGGCCACACGATCTGGACCGCGGACCTGAACGGCGATGGCGATGATGAGATCATAGCCGGGTTTCGCGGCGGAAAACGCAGCGTCTTTATCTACTATTTCGACGGTGAGGGGTGGTCCAAGCAGGTACTGGATGACGGCGGCATGGCGGCGGCAGCGTGCGCGGCGGCGGACCTAAATGGCGACGGGCGCATTGATGTGGCCTGCATCGGCTCCGCGACGGCCAACCTGAAATGGTACGAAAATTTAGGAACACGCTGACGCCTGCTAAAATCGGGATTTGCCCGACCCAGCGGTAACTATTGTGATCCCCACACTTTCGGCGGACCGGAGGCTGGTGGAGTGTCTCAATGCTATCGAGAAGCAAACACGCCGTGACTTCGAAGTGGTCATCGTGGACAACAGCGGCGCAGGCCTCGTGCGCTCGGGCGAAGCGGGCCGGCGGGGAGCGAAGATCATCGAACCACCGCGGAACGTCGGATTCGGAGCCGCGATCAACCTGGCGTTTCATCAAAGCCAGGCTCCGTATCTGGCCGCGCTGAACGATGATGCAGCGCCGCGCCCGGGTTGGCTGGCCTCCCTGCTAGCTGCGGCGGACGCGCATCCCGATGCGGGCATGTTTGCGTCGCAAGTGCGGTTCTTCGGCGAGGAGCATCTCGATTCTGCCGGCATGGTGATCGCGCGGGATGGCAGCAGCAAGCAGCGCGGCACCTGTTTCCAGCCGCGGAATTCGATCGCCAGGAGGAGGTGCTGTTCCCCAGCGCCTCGGCGGCGCTCTACCAGAGGCCGATGCTCGATGCCGTCGGACTGTTCGACGAAGACTTTTTTCTGTATTGCGAGGATACCGACCTCGGTCTGAGAGCGCGTTGGGCCGGATGGAAGTGCCTGTACGTGCCGGAGGCTGTGGTGGATCATCACTATTCGCACTCGGCCGGCCGGGCGTCGCGCCTCAAGGCCTACTATGTTGAGCGCAACCGTCTGTTTGTGGTAGCAAAAAACTTTCCTGCGCGAATGTTGTGGGCGGTTCCCTTTGCCACGCTGGCGCGGTACTGGTGGCATCTGCGGTCGATGGCATTAGGACGCGGGACCGCGGCCCAGTTTCGCCGGGAGGGAAACCCACCGTGGGGACTGCCGCTGATTGCGATTCGCGCGCACTGGGGACTGGTGCGCCATTCCGCTTTGCTTTGGCGGAAACGCCGCGAGGTTCGCAGCCACGCGAAGCTTTCTGCCGGAGCCTTTGTGCAACTGCTGCGGGCTCACTCGATTCGCACTCGAAGAGTGGCGGAATTGTGAGTCAGGCCGTGGCCGAGGCTAAGCTTCTGATTCTGATCCCGGCATTCAATGAGGAGGGCGCAATCGCGGGCGTGGTCCAAGCGGTGAAGGACGTCATGCCAGGAGTTCCGGTCCTGGTGGTGGACGATTGCTCTCAGGACGCCACCGTCACCCTGGCACGGGGCGCCGGCGCTCAAATACTCGCGCTGCCGCATCATCTTGGGCTGGGCGGTTGCGTGCAGGCGGGATACAAACTGGCGTTCGAGCTGGGCTATGACTACGTGATTCGCGTGGATGGCGACGGGCAGCACGACGCGCGCGACATTCCCGGTGTTTTCGAGACCTTGCGAACGTCCGGCTGCGAAATGGTGATCGGGTCGCGCTACGTAAATGGCGACGGCGGTCAGACCAGTCGCGTGCGGACGGCCGGCATCCAGTTCTTCCGCATGGTGCTGCGGCCGATTCTCGGCAAGACCGTACGCGACCCGACCTCTGGATTTGTGGGTGTGAACCGTAGAGCGCTTGGAGTTTTTAGCCGCAGCTTTCCGCTGGAGTATCCGGAGATTGAAGCCTTGGTGGTGTTGCAGCGGCGCCGATTTCAGTTTGTCGAGGTGGCCTGCCACATGCAGCCACGCCGGACGGGGCGTTCCTCGATCACGCCCATGAAATCCATTTACTATATTGTTCATGTGCTGCTTGGAGTTTTCGTCAACGTGCTGAAGTACGAGCCGCGGGCTCCGAAGCAATCGCGGAGGGTATGATTTGGACCGCCTCCTGAACGCAATGACAGGTTTGAGCGTGCTGCTGATCGTTATGGTGCTGGTGTCGGTGCGGCGCGCCAGGATACGAGTGGAATACTCGGTAGCGTGGCTGGCTGGAGCGGCGGCGCTACTGGTGTTTTCGCGAGCGCGAGTACTGCTGCGCACGGTCGCCGATCTTCTAGGTGTGACTTATCCTCCGCTGGCGTTGGTCCTGTTGGTGGGCAGTGTCTTTCTGCTGATCTTCTACCGGTTTTCGCTGATCATTTCTCAGTTGAAGGACGACAACATCGCTCTCGCGCAGCGCGTGGCAATCCTCGAATATCACTTGCAGGCGCTGAAGGACCATGCGGCGGGCTGTTAGGGCAACGGGGAAGTTGCCAGTCGCAGGCCAGTCGAATGACGCCGGCAAGCCAGTTACAGGTGCGCCCGAAATGAAAGGCAAGAAACAGCAAAGCAAACGGATCGATCGAAGCGCTGGGAGGCGCGCCACTGTGGCCGAAGTTCCTCAACGAACTTACTGGCCATACTTCCTAGGTGGCTTCCTCACGCTGTCTGTAGCCTTCTGGGTGTACGGGCCGGCGCTCTATGGCCCCTTCCTTTTCGACGACCGAACCCTGCCGTTTGGAAACGGAACGTTTCCGGTTGATGAGTTCCTCCCGTGGCTGAAGGGCGTCCGCCCTCTGGTCATGCTGAGCTACTGGATGAATTACCGGCTCTCCCAGTTCCAGCCGTATTCGTATCACGCCTTCAATGTGATTTTCCACGCGGCGAACTCTATCCTGATTTTTCTGATCGCGCGAAAAGTGCTGCAATTCGCGAACGTGGTGAGCGCACGGCGCGACGTGCTCGCCGTGTTTGCCGGCGCTTTGTTCCTTTTACACCCCGTGAACTCGGAATCGGTGGCATACATCACCAGCCGTTCGGAAGACTTGAGCGTGCTGCTATTCCTGGGCGCCTGGACGGCATTCCTCTATCGGCCGCAAGCGGAAACCACGTGGGCTCGCGCGGCACTGGTGTTGGCGCTATTCGGCGCGGCGGCTTTTACCAAAGAGCATACGATCGTGCTGCCCGCAGTGTTGCTACTGACGGATTACTTCTGGAATCCGCCGTTTTCCTTCGAAGGGATCCGGCGAAACTGGAGGATGTATTTGCCGGTCGCGGCCGGCTTCGCTTTAGTCGTCGCATACCTAGTCACAACATTGCGCAGTGCGATACTGCAGGGGGCCGGAGGAGCGGGATTTGGCCTGAAAGACTTCACGTGGTACCAGTATTTTTTCACCGAGTGCCGGGCATTTTGGCTCTACATCCGGCTGTTTCTGTTTCCAGCCGGCCTGCGAGTGGATTACGACTTTCCGATCTCACGAACTATTCTGGAGCCCGGAGCCCTCATCGGGTTGATCGCAATTCTCGCGGTTGCCGGGGCTGCATTTTATTACCGGCGCCGCTACCCGCTAGCCGCTTTCGGATTCTTTGCCTTTGTGATTCTGATGGCGCCCACTTCGTCGTTCATGCCGATCAAAGATCCCGTCGTGGAGTACCGCCTGTACCTGTCCATGATTGGGTTGTTGCTTATCGTGCTGGAGTTCTTGCGGCGCGTGGACGTCAGGCAAAGGAACTGGATGGCTTTGCTCGCCGGCGTTCTGGTCGTCTCCGGCATCGCCACGTACGAGCGGAACTTCGTTTGGAGCGACCCGAGGATTCTCTGGGAAGACACAGTTGCCAAGTCGCCGAACCTATCGCGAGCCGAGTTTCACCTCGCGGAAGCATACCGGGAGCAGGGCGATTGTGCCAAGGCGTTGCCGCATTACGCTCGCGCCGCCGAAAATGATCCGCCCGCCAAACATTCTTATTGGTACGCCAGTATCTTCGTCGATTGGGGGTTGGCGTACGACTGCCTGAACCGGGAGGATGAGGCGCTCGCCAAGTTTCGTCAGGCAGCGGAGCTGGAACCGACGGCGCATGTGTACTCGCAGATCGGCATGATTTACGGCAAGCAGAAGAAAAACGCGGAAGCCATGGCGGCCCTCCAGATAGCGCTACAGCTAGATCCCTCGTTTGTGATGACGTATGTCTATCTCGGCGGCGTGTATCAGAACGGGGGAGATCTGGCCGACGCCATCGACGAATTCAAACACGCGCTGGCTCTCGATCCGAAAAACGAAGCAGCTCTAGAGTCGCTTAGGAACGCGGAGGCCGCACTGGCCAATCGGCGCTGACATGCGCCCGCTCCGCATTGGCGTGAACGCGCTGTACCTGATCCCGGGCGCGGTCGGCGGTACTGAGATTTACCTGCGCAACCTCTTGGATTCGCTGGGTGAGATCGACGCCGTAAACCAGTATTTTCTCTTCACCAATCGGGAGACGGGGCAGTTGCTTGGTCCTGGGCAGGCAAATTTCCATCTCGTGGAGCAACCGGTTCGAGCGGCCTTTCGGCCCGCGCGGATCCTCTGGGAGCAAACCGCTCTACCTCTCTCCGTGGCTGCTCACCGGATCGATGTCCTTCTGAATCCCGGTTTCACAGGTCCAATTGTTTGCGGATGTCCGCAGGTCACCGTGTTTCACGACCTGCAGCATAAGCGGCACCCCGAGCACTTTCGCTGGTTCGATCTCCCTTTCTGGCGGTTCTTCCTGTTCTGGTCGGCGCACCTCTCGCGAATCGTAATCGCGGATTCCGCAGCCACAGGCGCGGATCTCGAAAGGTTTTATCGCCTGCCATTGCAGAGGATTCGCGTAGTTCCGCTGGGGGTGGATCCGAAATTCTTCGCGATCGCGAGCGTGCGCCGCCAGGAGCCGATGCTGCTCGCGGTCTCGACCTTGCATCCCCACAAGAACCTCGACCGGCTGCTCGGTGCGTTTCGAGCGTTTCACCAGAAGCGGCCCCACTTCCGGCTGGTGATAACCGGCCTTCGCGGATTTCACTCCGCGAACTTGGAGCGGCTGCGCGACGAACTAGGCTTGGCGGCCTCGGTGCAGTTCACCGGCTGGATTCCCCGCGAGGAGTTGTACGACCTTTACGCGCGGGCCTGGGCGTTCTTGTACCCATCGACGTTTGAAGGCTTCGGGCTGCCGGTACTGGAGGCCTTGGCCGCGGGGGTACCAACAGCGTGCTCCCAGATTGAACCGCTCGCGAGCATTGCAGGGGACGCCGCTCTGCAGTTCGATCCGGACAGCGATGCGGCCATTTTCGACGCAATGGAAATGCTGGCCTCAAACGAGCGCGTGCGAGCCAGGCTTGCGGCGGCCGGTCCGGAACGCGCCTCGCAATTCTCATGGCTCACCACCGCGCGGCAAACCTTGGACGCGTTGCGCGAAGCCGCGCAGTAGTCGCAAATCGGCTGCGTTGGAGCGCGGTGTTACCCTGAGATTATGCCGTTTCATCTGGCGGTGACCTACCGGCCGCGGGGCGATCAGGAGACCGCCATCGCGGAGCTTTCGCGGGGCGTTCACGACGGCGAAAAGCACCAGGTGCTGCTCGGTGTGACAGGATCGGGCAAAACCTTCACCATGGCGAAGGTGATTGAGCAGATAGGCCGGCCCGCGCTGGTGCTCGCGCACAACAAGACGCTGGCCGCGCAGCTCTATCACGAGTTCAAGTCGTTTTTTCCGCAAAACGCGGTCGAGTACTTCGTCAGTTACTACGATTACTACCAGCCGGAAGCTTACATCCCATCGAGCGACGTTTACATCGAAAAGGAAGCGACCATCAACGACGAGCTGGATAAGCTGCGCCTTTCGGCCACACGGTCGCTGTTCGAGCGCCGCGACTGCGTGATCGTGGCCAGCGTGAGCTGCATCTACGGCCTGGGCTCGCCCGAGGCCTACTATGGCATGCTGCTCATGCTGGAAAAAGGCGAGAAGATCTCTCGCAACCAGATTGTGTCGCGGCTCGTGGACATCCTCTACGAACGCAACGACGTAGACTTCCGGCGCGGCACTTTCCGCGTGCGCGGCGACGTGATCGAGGTCTATCCGACCTACGACGACTACGCTTATCGCATCGAGATGTGGGGCGACCAGATCGAGAGCCTTTCGCAGATCGACCCGTTACTCGGCCAGGTGCGCCAAACCTACCTGCGGCTTCCCATCTATCCAAAGACTCACTACGTCATGTCCGACCAGACTAAAGAAACCGCCATGGCCGGCATCATGACAGAGCTCGAGTGGTGGAAGAAGGAGCTCGAAAAGCAGGGGAAGATGATTGAGGCGCAGCGCCTCTACCAGCGCACCATGTTCGACCTGGAAATGATGCGTGAGATCGGATACTGCCACGGGATCGAGAATTACTCGCGGCATTTCTCCGGCCGGCTGCCGGGCGAAGCGCCGCCCACGCTGTTGGACTACCTGCCGCAGGATTCGATCATGTTTATCGACGAGAGCCACCAGACGGTTCCACAGTTGCACGGAATGTATCATGGCGATCGCTCGCGCAAGGAAGTGCTGGTGGCGCACGGATTCCGGTTGCCCAGCGCCCTGGACAATCGGCCGCTCACCTTCGAGGAATTCGAAAATCGCGTGAACCAAGTGGTCTACGTTTCGGCCACCCCGGGTCCATACGAGCTGACCAGATCGGCCGGCGTGGTGGTGGAGCAGATCATTCGGCCCACGGGACTGGTCGATCCCGAAGTGGAAGTGCGTCCCATCAAGGGCCAGGTGGATGACCTTCTCGGTGAAATTCGCAAACGCGTGGCCGTGGATCAACGAGTACTCGTGACGACGTTGACCAAGCGCATGGCCGAAGACCTGGCCGAATATTATTCCGAAGCCGGCGTGCGCTGCCGCTATCTGCACTCCGAAGTGGAAACGCTCGATCGCATTAAGATTCTGCGCGATCTGCGCCGCGGCGAGTTCGATGTGTTGATCGGAATTAATCTCTTGCGCGAAGGGCTCGATCTGCCCGAGGTTTCCCTGGTCGCGATTCTAGATGCCGACAAAGAAGGCTTTCTGCGATCGAGCGGTTCGCTCATCCAGACCATGGGCCGCGCGGCGCGCCATCTGGAAGGGCGGGCGGTGCTGTACGCCGACGTGATGACCGACAGCATGCGGCGGGCGATCGAAGAGACCAATCGCCGGCGCCGCACACAGGTCGAGTACAACGAGCGCAACGGCATCACGCCGCAATCCATCATTAAGCCCATCGACATGAGTCTGGTGGCCATCGCCGAAGGTGACTACGTAACCGTTCCAGTTGAGGCTGACGAAGACGTGGAACAAATGACCCCCGAGGCCCGGCAGCACTTTCTCGCGGAGCTCGAGGACCGCATGCGGGAAGCCGCGCGGAAATTCGAGTTCGAAAAAGCGGCGCAATTGCGCGACAGAATCAAGGAGCTGCGGGCACGTGAGGTGGGCGCTTCAGTGCGTTAAGTTCGCTGAAACATTGAAATGCCCGCGATACCCGCGACGCCGGCTTCCAGGCATTGCTCGACGTTTTCCGGGGTGATTCCTCCCAAGGCGAGCACCGGCATGCGCACGGAAGCCGCAGCGTGGTGAAGCAGATTCAATCCGAGCGGTGCTCCGTACGCAGCCTTGGATGCGGTGAAGAACACAGGCCCAAAGACTGCGAAATCGGCGCCTTCGGCTTCGGCGCGTATGATCTCGTCGGTTGCGTGACAGGAAACTCCGATCAGAAATCCCGCCGGCGTTATCTCTCGCAGCCGAGCCGGCGCGATCGAGCCCGCGGGAAGATGGACGCCGTGAGCGCCCGTGACCATCGCGATGTCCACGCGATCGTTGATCAGGATCTTCGTTCCATGCGGATTTGGCTGCTCAAGAACGCGCCGCACGAGCCCTGTCAGCTCCCGCGAGGTCAGGTCCTTTTCGCGGATCTGAATGCGCTCGATTCCCTCAGCCATGACGCGCGCGATGTTCGCGACGAGTGGATCCACACCACCCAGCGGTTTGCGATCGGTAATGTAGTATCGCAGCACTACAGTGGCGTGTAATAGCGTTCGCCGGCACAGGCTTTACACAGCACCCGGCCGTCAAGGACGACCTCACGCTTGAAATTGATGCCTTCGCCGCATTCCGCGCACACGCACCGCTCTCCCTTATAGCCGGGGAACTCTTCCGCGCCGAGTGTGACGCGTACCCACTGCTCCGCGAAAAGCTCTTCATCTGGCAGTTCCCGGTACGCGCGCATCTGTTGCTGATTCTTGTCCGCGATTTCCGGGTACAGTTCCAAGGCGCTGCGTTTGGAGGTCTCACGCGCCACTACACGCACCGCGCGATCGTCTCTCAGATCGCAGAAGGTCGCCGCTACTTTTCCAAAATCGCGAAACTTCAGCGCGCGCTTACCCAAGCGGCAGCCGGTTACGATGGGGATCGCGTCCGTCGCGCACCGGTCGATCTCGACGAACGTGACCAGCCGCTTGCGGTCGCGGCCCGTAGGATCCTCGATCCCCAACAGCTTCATGCCGTAGATCGCCATGCGCAGCCCCAGAATCTGTCCCGCGCACATATGGCCGTGCGCCTGTTCGGCGAGCAAAATATATTCCTCGAGAGACTTCACTACAACACTCGTAATGCGGCCGGCGGAAATTCCACCAGCCAATCTTTATTATCCTTCTGCCGTTCGAATTCGTTACGCGCCAGCTCCACGGAGATGTCACCAGAGAATTCGAGGCGCACCGATTGCGGCATCTCCGATACGCACAGCAGCTTCGCCGGGACCTGATTGGCCTCCACGCGCGCGCCGTTGCGCCCGGTCACGCGCAGATCCCCGGCGCGAACGCAGAGCCACACACGATCGCCCAGCAGGTGGCCCGGGAAATACGTCCCCGTGAGTTCGTGCTCCTGAAACCGCAGCCGGCTGGTATTGCGTCCCGGGTCGAGCGCGGTAATCTCCGCCTGGAACAGATTCGAGACACCGAGCAGCCGCGCGACCTCGACGCTCGCCGGTTGCTCCAGGATTTCGCGCGGACTCCCGCTTTGCGCAATCCGGCCATCTCGCAACACCAGCATCTCGTCGGCAAGTTGGAAACATTCTTCCAGATCGTGAGTGGCGAGCAAGATGGGGATCGGGAAATCGCCCTGAACAGCGCGCAACAGCCGGTGGAGTTCCGTTCGCGAAGGCGCATCCAGCCCGTGCGACGGCTCGTCCAACAGCAAAACACGCGGAGCGCTCATGAGTGCCCGCGCCAGTAAGCAGCGCATCCTCTCGCCTCTTGATATTTCTTGCGGCCGGCGGCCGGCGAGCCCTGTAAGCTGAAAACGCTCGACCGTCTCATTGACGCGACGATGGCGCTCGAGTCTCGGCAAACGATCGGCCGCGAAGATAAGGTTCTCGCGCAGAGTCATGTTCGGGAACAACCCGTCGCACTGCAAAACATATCCGCAATTTCGCTGCTGCGGCTTCAGGTGCACGCGTGAATCGGCGTCGAACAGGATTCGGTCATCGAGCATGATCCTGCCGGCGTCAGGGCGCACGAAACCCGCGATCGCATCGAATGTGAGGGTCTTTCCGGACCCTGCCGTGCCAAACAACGCCGTGACGCCCGAGCGCGCTTGGAATTCGATATCGAGAGAAAACCCCGCCGAATCGAGCGACGGCGCAATGCGCTTATTAATGCGCGCTTCGATCATTCCGCCACCGGTCGAGGACCGAGCCGATTGGCGGCATACACGATGGCGAGCGTCGCCACTGAAAGCGCCAGCACCAGCACGCGTGCCGCGCGTGTGTCGCCTCGTTGGATGGCATCATAAATGCCAACCGCCGCGGTTTGCGTTTTGCCCGGCAAGTTGCCGGCAATCATCAGCGTGACCCCGAAATCTCCCAGCGCCCGCGCAAAAGCCGTGAGGCTTGCGGCCGCGACCGCGCGACGTGAGAGTGGCAGCGTCACACGCCAGAATACCCGCCAGTCCGACGCCCCGATGGCGCGCGCCGCCTTCTCGTAATTGCGACCCGTGGTTTCAAATGCAGCTCGCGCCGATTTCGTCAACAGCGGAATGGCGTGCAATGTGGAAGCCACCACCGCCGCCTGCCATGTGAAGACCAACGGTGCACCGAACAGCGATTCGTAAAGATGGCCGAGCGGGCTGGACGTGCCGAGCACAACGAGCAGATAATAGCCGAGCACTGTCGGTGGCAGCACCAGCGGCAGAGTCACCAGCGCGTATACCAACTCTTTGCCGCGAAACTCGCGGTTGGCTAGTACCCACGCCATCCACAGCCCGAACGCAACTGAGACTAGCGTAGCCAGAACCGCAACGCGCAAGCTGAGCCATAGCGGAAACCAATTGGCCGTCATCGCGGAATTCAATTATATCTGCCGGAACCTGGCGCTGAAGTGACGCAAGAATGGCGGCTCGGATTCAATCGCGAGGCCGCGAATGCGCGTGCGCTGCTCATTCACTTCGAGGATCGCTTCGACCACATAGTCGATATGGCTTTGCGTGTAAACACGCCGCGGGATGGCAAGCCGCAGGAGTTCGTGCTGGGCGTTCGCTCCGAACATGACTGAGCCGATTTCCACCGAGCGGATGCCCGCGTGGCGATAGAGTTCGACGGCCAGCGCCTGAGCGGGAAACTGATGCTTCGGAATATGCGGCAACATACGCGCGGCGTCGATGTAGATGGCATGGCCGCCAGGCGGTTCGACGATGGGCACACCATGATCCGCGATGTGGCGCCCCAGGTATCCCGTCGAGGCGATGCGATACCGCCGATAGTCCGGATGCAGAATCTCCTCCAGACCCACCGCGAGGCTTCCAGATCGCGCCCCGCAAGCCCGCCGTACGTGGGAAAGCCTTCGGTGAGGATCAGCAGGTTGGTCTCCAGTACCGCCAGCCGGTCGTCATTGGTACACAGAAGGCCGCCGATGTTGGCAAAAGCATCCTTCTTTGCCGAGAACGTGCATCCATCGGCGTAAGAGAACATCTTTTGCGCGATCCGTTTGGGTGTCCAGTCCGCGTACCCCGGCTCGCGCTGCGCGATGAACCATGCGTTTTCGGCGAACCGGCAGGCATCCAGATATAACGGGATCCCGTGCCGCGTCGCCACCTGCTTCACCGTGGCGATGTTCTCCATCGTCCGCAGCCGGTTCCGCGGTTTCACGCGCAGCGGCGAAGATCTCGGGGTCGAGCGCCGTAAAGAACTGGCGGTGCAAATTTTCCACGGACTGGCGCAGCTCACTTTCCGCCACGGCGAAGCAGACTGTGGAAAGCGAGGATCCTTGAGCGTGCATCCGGACATCGATACCCTTCAATGCATTCAGCGCACGGGACAGGACGCCGGGAGTGGAACCAACGCCTTCACCGACGAGGCTGATTACCGCCCGCTCCTATTCCACACGAACCTGCACGGATTGATCCACCTTTCGCAGCAGCTCCGGCAAGAGCGCCGAGTTCTCAACGGCAAACGAAACGCCCCCTTGGCGCGCCTGAACGAGTTCGACGGCAATGTTGTGGCGCGCAAATAGATTGCCCAGTCCTTCCGTGATGCTCGGCAGGCCGCCCACGTGACGCACATCGAGATGAACCACGGTCATGCCGGTCTTGCAGGCAATTGATTTCACTGTGCCGTTTGATCCGTTCGCTTTGGCTACGATTTGCGTGCCCTCGATTTCGGGGCGGCGCGTATTGCGAATGGTGATCGGAATCCTCTGCCGGACAGCCGGCGCTACGGTTGAGGGATGCAGCACCTTGGCCCCCAGCCGCGCCATCTCTTCAGCTTCGCGATAAGAGATTGTGCGCACGCGGTGCCCGGCGTCCAGCACACGCGGGTCACAGGTGAGCATGCCATCGACGTCGGTCCAGATCTGAATCTCATTCGCGCAGATGCCGGCGCCGACGATGGACGCAGTCAAGTCGGAGCCGCCGCGGCCCAGAGTTGTGGTCAGGCCGTCTTCAGTCGCGCCGATGAATCCGCCCAAGACGGCTACGGTGTCTTCACTCAGGTAGGGAAGAGTCCGCCGCAGTTTCGCGTAGGTTTCCCAGTACAACGGCGCGGCGTGTGTGAACTGGTTGTCGGTCAGAATAAGCTGGCGCGCGTCGAGGTGAGCGGTTTTGATTCCGGCGCGATTGAATGCCGCGGAAACGATCTCGCTTGAAAGGCGCTCTCCGTAACTCAGGATCTCGTCTTGCAACTGCGGAGTGAGTTGCCTATCGCCCTCAGCCAGGGCTGTGAGCAGCACATGGAGCTCGTGGAATTTTGGCGCGATACTCTGTTCGACGAAGACTTGCGCTTGGCTGCGAAGAAGGCGCCGGGTCTCCTGGAGATGGAAATTACGCAGCTCGCCCAATTGCCGCCAGGCAAGATACGAGTTGCCACGAGCAGCGTGGTCGGCGGCAGCTACCAGTCCGTCCGTAGTCTTCGCATGGCGGAAACGACAACCACAGGCCGCTGGGCGAGATAGGACTTAACGATAGAGGCTACTCGTTCGATGGCGCTCGCAGACTCCAGCGAAGATCCGCCGAACTTCATGACAATCATTTGAATTGCTCCTTTGAGATGTTGGCCGCAATTGCAAAAGCGGGACATTGGCGTCCCGCTTGCCGATTCAGGCTGACTGAAGTGTTTGGTTAGACGCAGCCCGAAGAAGACTTTCCCGGGCCGCTTGCGTTGGTATGGGGGGTTACCCATCGCTCAAGCGGCTCGCAACGTCACCGTTGAGGCGCCGTTGCGATTACCTCACCCATAACTTACGCGACGGCCCATAAATAAGGCATTAGGGAGTTCTAAAGATTTCATAAACGGCGTAACGCTGTAATAAATCGCGACTTGCGGCCTACCGGCAAGCTCTTCACTGCCGCATTTTGGCGACGTGCACGTTGAATCCCGTGCCTGGCAACAGTGACGTCAGAACAAAGGCATCGAAGTCCCGTCCAAGCATTTCCGTGTTCCGATAGACGCCCGGCTCACTTTCCACGCTTTCGCGGCGCGCGTCGAAGTCATCCAGGAAGCCTTGCGCCGCGCCGACTGAAGCCACCGCCGCTCCCCACTTCGCACGGCCGGGCCGCGCCGACACAGCTTCCGCGGCATACGAGCGAACCAGTTTGGGCCAGTACTTTTCGAGGAGAGACGCACTGGCAAAAATGTCAGCCCATACGATCTCACCGTTGACTGCTACCACGGCGCCTACAGCGTTCTGTTCGCGCAATTCGTGCATGAGCTTGTCATAAGAGCGCTCGATGGGAGCGGCTACCGCATTCATCCGATCCTGCACCTCACGGTTCTCCATGGTCTTGGCGTAAGACGACGTGCCCGCAATAGCTTGAGCGGCGGGCGCCGACACGGAGTCAGCGACAGACTTCTTCGATCGGGCGACTTCGTCCCACACGGCCTGCTGGTCTTTGTCCGCCATGGCCTTGAGACGGACACTCGGCTGCGCCATGGCGAAAGTGGCGCCGCCGAAAAGGGCGGTGCTTCCTACCCAGCGGTGCGGCTCCACGCAGAAGACACTGAGGTCAATGGGCACGCTCTTCGCCGGAATCAGGCGGTCTTTGCCTACGACGCGGTCCTGCTTGCCGCCCATGACGATCTCGCCCGCCAGAAGAATCAGGGGCCGGTCGGAGTTGTTGGTCAGCATCAAGCGATTGACCTCGGCTCCGTGGCGCGGAATTCCGGTTTGGGGGGAGGGATGCTCTTCCCAAATGCCTGGTCGCGGACGCACCAGGCCCGGCGATCCACCTTCCTCGGTGACCACTACGGAGCCGTAACGAATTCCCTCGTCGAGCGTCAGAAAGTTGTGTGTGTCATAGGTTGACTCTGTGACAACTGGAAATATGGTGAGGTTATCCTGGGTCACAGGATTGAGGACCTTGTACGAGGCGCCCGCGGATTTCGGCCCCCCTTCAATACAGACACCGAACAACAGGATAATGGTTGTGGCCAGGCAGGCAGCGCGCGCGACGGTGGTCATTGCTCATCCTCCCGAGAGTTAATGCCTTAGTAACGGGCTTGACTCTCCGCTCGTCATAAGAACGCTGGCTATGAAAGTTCTTGCAAAGAATTTTTGATGGCGCATCGTGGCACGATCGCGGGGATGGAAGCGCACGAGGCGCGGGAGGAACCTGGCTCGTCGGAGTACCCGCCGTATTTCGCTGAGTTGTATGCGCGATCGGGTGGGCAGAAATTTGGCTTGAGCTTGCAGGATTTTGCGCTGATTCTTCAGGATGTGAGTGGCCGGTATCTTCCTCCGCACCCGTCCCCGGGTGAGGCGGCGGAATTGCACCGCAGCTTGCGGCTGGAGGAACTCGTCCTGGCGCGAGCGTGCGCCCGCGGCAATGAATGTGCGTGGGAGTATTTTCTGAATCAGTACCGTTCCAAGTTGTTCGGGGCTGCGGCCGCTATCGCGAAGGAAGAATCGGCTGCGCGGGAGCTAGCGGACGGCCTCTACGCGGAATTATATGGCATGCGTCAGGGCGAAGGCGGACACCGGATATCCAAGCTGGCCTCCTACACCGGACGCGGTTCACTCGAAGGCTGGCTCAGAACGGTTTTGGCGCAGGAGTACGTCAACCGGCAGCGCAGCGGGCGCCGGCTGGTGAGCTTCGAGGAACGAAGCCAGCAGGGAGAGCAATTTGAGGCGAAGCCCGATACAGTGAGTCTGGTGGATGCCCGCCTCGAGCAGTCTATTGACCAGGCGCTCGATGAAGTGGCGCCGGAAGAGCGCTTGCTGCTGGCATCGTGGTATCTGGATGGACACACGCTCGCGGAGATCGGGCGCGTGCTGGGTGTGCATGAATCGACCATCAGCCGGCGAATCGATAAGATCACGGCATCGCTCAGAAAACGCATTTTGCTTGGCCTTCAAGAACGTGGGATGACGGCGCGGGCGGCTCATGAGGCGATGGATGTGGATGTTCGCGATCTTTCGGTAGACGTTCGCGGGCGCCTGGCGCAAGGAAAGGGCGCATGAGCGTTCTATATAGAAGGGCCGTAGGCCGCTGGGATTGCTGATGGAGAAGATGCCTGAGATTGTCAGGTCGAGGCTGGCCAGGAAAACACCGGAGCACTCCGCGCATCCGGATGCAAATCTGCTGGCGGCGTTTGCCGAACGCTCGCTGCCGGAGCGCGAACGCGCAGCGGTGATTGCTCATCTGGTAGGGTGCGCGGATTGCCGTGAATGTCTTACGTTGGCGTGTGCGACGGCCGAGCCCGAGATGCCCGTGGCTGCCAGGCACTCAGCTGGGTTCGGAGAATGGTTTCGCCGGTGGCGGTGGATTTTATCCTCGGCCGCGGCCTGTTGCGTCATAGCAACAGCGTTGCTGCGTTTTGGCGAGCCGCCTGCGCGGGTGATTTCCGTCATCGTTTCCTCGAAGACTGCCGAGCCTCAAATCATGGACGCGCTAAAGAGTGAGCCGGCAGCGCCGGTTCCAATGACCCTGGCGCGGAAGAAGAAGGTTGAGGCGCCCGCGAGCAACAAAACACAGCCGCCGATCTTGATGGCGGCGAAGAAAGACGTCGCTGTGGAAGCCATTTTGACTCAACCGCCAGTGCCGCAGCCGCCGGCGGAAACAGCGCTGACAGCACCTCGTTTAGAAGCTCCCAAGGCGGATGCCATCTCCTCTTTTGTTGATTCGGAGCGAGGGGCGGCCGTGCCGTCCGAGCAGACTTCGTCCACGAGCGCAGCGAAACGATTCGGTGGGCAGGCAGCCCTGGCCGGCCGCGCACAGGGCTTCGCTACGCGACCCCGGGCCCCCGAACCTGCGAAGCTTGCCCTGCGGCCCGTGGCAGCATCCGCGCGGCTATTGTGGAGCATCAACGCGTCACCGGATACGGCAGGAAAATCACGCGGCGTTGTCCAGCGGTCAATGGATGGGGGTCAGAATTGGCAAGTCGTTCCTCTGAGTGAACGCGCCAGTTTCCGGGCGGTAGCAACCTTTGGACCCGATGTATGGGCCGGAGGCTCAGAGGGAACATTGTTCCATTCGTCCGACGGCGGTTCGCATTGGGCGGAGATCAAGGTCGCCGGCGACAACGCCAACATCTCCGGCGACATCGTGAGAATTGATGTGCGCAGTCCGAGTCAGGTGACAATTACAACCGCTCAAGGTGAAGTATGGACCAGCGGCGACGGGGGCCAACATTGGATACGCGAGTAAACTCACCGCCAGTTGGCTACACGGAAACGGGATCTTCCGCGGGCGCAGGATACAGCTGTGAAAACCAAAACGCGTAGGGTGTCGCCCCGTGTTTCCAGTAGTGTTCGAGTCTTTCGCGGCCCTCAGCGATCGTCGGACGATGCCCGGACGGCACCCACCAGAGGCAGTAGTTCGGCAGCTCCATTTTCTCGAACCACTTTCGTCTGTCGCGGAACACACTCAAATGGTGCGAGCGATACGTGAAATCTTGCAGCGTCTCGACGGATTCCCACACTGACATGTTTACGATGACAAACGGGTCATCGTTGTACGCGAGGTCAGTCGCATTTCCCGAATCAGACTGAAGCCGCCAAACGAAGCCGGGGCTCCCGTCGGCCAGAGCATTAATCGGCGCCAATTGGGAAACGAAACCGGCAATTCTGGGGTCATCAAGGGGAGCGATCAGACGGCTGATATTGATCTGAGCCAATTGGTGCGAAGCCATGAACCGTATTTTAGCGGTATTCACCGCGTGCGCGTTGTCTCTAGAATATGTTTCCGCTTCGCTTCCGAGAATCTCTCAATGGCGTAGCGCACGGTGGTGCGCGGGATCGCGGAGCCATGTTTGAGCAGATGTTCCTCCAGGCGTTTCGCGTCCGCCTTGCCGCACTCGCGCAGCAACCAGCCGCAGGCTTTGTGGATGAGGTCGTGGGTATCAGGTTCGAGAACTGTCGCGATGCGATAGGAGCGGTCGAGATGGCGGCCCTCACGGGCGAGGTTCACAAACGCTACAGCGCTCGAGCGGCGCACCCAAAGATTCGGCGAGCGGTCCCAGGATTCGACGGACGCCGCCAGCGGCTCGAATTTGTCGATCAGGCTGCTCAATATCCGCGTTGCCAAGTGATCGGTGGTGGCCCAGTTGTCGCACAGGCCACGCTCCAGCCAACTTTTGGCGCGTGGTAACAGATCCGGTTCGAACCGGCGGCGGTAGCGCATGAGCAGCATTAGCGCGAGACCTTTGGATTCGAGATAACGGTCCGGCATCAACACTTCGCAGAGTGCGATAGCGTCGGCGCAGGTCCACTCTTTACGCACCAACCCGTGCAACTCGCGCTCGATTTGGCGCAGTTCCGGTGTCTTGAGGCCGTAGAAATGTAGTTTTTCCCATTTCTTGAAATAGACGCGCTGTTGGACGGCGACACGAGGATCGGCGGACTTGCGGAATTCGGCGCGCGCGCGCTGCGCCAGTTGCTTCGGAGTCATCGTCTTCGCACTCTATACCAATTGCAGAAACGGTGGAGAACCTCATTGAGCGCAGTCCGAACGGCCTGTATTGCGCGGCGGGTGATTTCTACGTGGATCCATGGGATCCAGTGGACCGCGCCGTAATCACGCACGCACATGCGGACCATCTGGTAGCGGGGTCGAAGGCCTACATTTGCACACGGCCCGGCGAGACGTTACTGCGGGCGCGGTTGGGAGCGGATGCGCCGATTGAGTCGATCGATTACGGGCAGACTATGGAACGCGCTGGCGTGCGCGTCTCGTTTCATCCCGCGGGGCACATTCTCGGCTCCGCGCAGGTGCGCCTGGAATACCGCGGCGAGGTCTGCGTGGTTTCGGGCGATTACAAGTTGGTGGCTGATGGCACCAGCACGGCGTTCGAACCAATCCGCTGTCAAACCTTCGTGACAGAGTCCACGTTCGGGTTGCCGATCTTTCGTTGGCCGGAGCGAGACGAGGTGTTTCGTGAGATCAACGAATGGTGGCGCGGCG
>Ga0116216_10000544_pt1 | contig 29756 bp, 30 predicted proteins | sample Sb_taG_11_FD_89696 | JGI IMG/M metagenome (GOLD analysis project Ga0116216, IMG submission 89696) | Peat soil microbial communities from Weissenstadt, Germany - Sb_50d_3_AS metaG | ecosystem: Environmental > Terrestrial > Soil > Wetlands > Peat | place: Germany: Weissenstadt | collected 2010-09-21
AGCCAGCTCCAGAAGACCCCGCCCCACCCGAACTCCCCGGAGATCACCTGGAGCAGTTCGACCCCGCCGATGGCGAACGCCACCATGACCGAGATCACCGTCAGAGTGAGGTTGTAGTAGATCTTCCGGATCGGGCGAAGGAACGCCCACCCGTAGGCGTAGCGCATCGAGAACCCGTCGCTGGTGTCCGAGAGGACCATCCCGCAGGTGAACAGCAGCGGAAGAATCAGTACCGCCCAGAGCGGGAACGCGCCCGTGAACGCAAGGCCGGTGGCGAGCGCGATGAGGATAACCTCGGTCGCGGTGTCAAAACCCAGCCCGAACAGGACCCCTATGGGATAGATCTGCCACGGTTCGTTGACGACTCGGAAGAGCTTCCCGAAATACCGGTACAGGAACCCCCGCTTCTCCATCTGTTCGTCGAGGGCCTTCTGGTCGAGCTCCCCGTCGCGCAGCCCCTTGAAGATCCGATAGACCTCGAGGACGATGACCATGTTCACGAGGCCGATGACCACCAGGAAGACGCCGGAGATCAGCGTCCCGAGGATCGCGCCGACGCTCGCGAAGTTCGCGATCTGGGTCTTGATGAAGTCGAACGCGACCACCAGCGCAAGGATCATCACGCAGACGATGGTCGAGTGGCCCAGCGAAAACCAGGTCCCCACGGTCAGCGGGCGTTTCCCGTCGTTCAGGAGCTTCCGTGTCGTGTTGTCGATGGCCGCGATGTGGTCCGCGTCAAAGCCGTGGCGCAGCCCGAGAACGTAAGCGGTGATCGCCAGCCCGGTGAAGATCAAGCCGCCCGGGACAACCTCTCCCGCAACGTGGTGGGGCAGGAACCGGAAGGCCGCTAGGAAGGAGATCAGTGTGACCCCGAGGATGGCTGCATACAGCAGCCCCATCGTAAGCTTCTCGCGTGGGGTGAGGTTGAGATCACCGGGGCCGGGCGCTGGGCCCACGGCACCCGACTTGGCGCCCGCCATCCACGCGGCCCACTCCGGTGGGGGTTATAGTCTTATGTTGTATTTCAAAAACGTAATAACTCGTCCGCCCGGGAGTTCGGTTGCCCGTGACGAACGAACGGCCTTGACGGGGACCCCGGTCTCGGTCGGTGCGTCCTTCAGGTCAGGGCCTTCGAGAGGACGTTCGTCGCCGCCGCCATGTCTTCCCGATCGAGCAGGAAGATCGTGTCGGTGTAGCAGCTCAGGGCCTCGACGATGTTGATCTGCTGGCTCCACAGCACCCCGGTGAGGAGGCGAAGCAATCCCGGCGTCTCTTCGATGCTCTCGGGGCCGGTCACTGCGACCTCGATGAGGTTCTTCCGTACCCCGACCAGTTGCCCCTCCCGCAGGCTGCGCGTGACCCGGGAAACGGAATCTTCGTCCACGAGGATCACGGTCCCGCGGGAGACCTGGATCACCCGACAGAGGAGATTCTCGTCCAGGAGCTCTTCCACGACGTCCCCCAGCCTTTGGAGGACGTCCGCCCCCTGGCTCACGGTGATGGCTGCGACCTTGGTACGGGTTTCGATACGGCTCTTGCGGAGGACCCGCCGGATGCTCGCCTCCCCGAACGATTACCCCCGGCCTCGCGGGTATCGGCGGCACGCCGCGATCACGGCTTCCGTCTGGTGGACGCCGAGCTCCTCCGAGATCCGGCGGGCTACCGCCGAGTGGTTGGCCACGCCGGCGCGGATGGCATCCGCGAGCACGGGGTGGGCGTCGAGGTACTCTCGCACCCGTCGGGCGATGGAAGGAACCGTGTCCGGCATGGATGTCTGATATCGGACAACTCTGCCCAACTCTGTCGGCTGACGGTCACATCCTATAAATCGGTGTTGACCTCTGCACCGCGGTACAGGATCCATTGACGCCGCGGGAAAAGGTCGTGCTCGCCTATTCGGGCGGGTTAGACACCTCAGTCGCCATCCCGTGGTTGCGGGAGACCAAGGGCCTCGATGTCGTGGCCGTGACCGTTGACGTCGGTCAGCCCGTCGACCTCGAGCGCGTACGTCGAAAGGCCCTGGCGTCCGGCGCCGTCGCGGCGTACGTCGCGGACGCGCGGCGTGAGTTCGCCGACGAGTTCATCCTTCCCGCACTCCGGGCCAATGCCCTTTACGAGGGCGTCTATCCGCTCAGCACGGCTCTCGCCCGCCCACTGATTGCTCAGCACCTGGTCGCCGTTGCCCGCCACGAGGGAGCGTCGTTCGTCGCCCACGGGTGTACAGGAAAGGGGAACGATCAGGTCCGCTTCGACCTCTCGACCGCGAGCCTGGCGCCCGAGCTCACGGTGATCGCGCCCGCCCGGGAATGGAAGATGACCCGGGAGGACGAGATCGCCTACGCGCGGGAGCGGGGCATCGCCGTGGAGGCGACGAAGGCGTCCCCGTACAGCACCGACGAGAACCTGTGGGGCCGGTCCGCCGAATGCGGAATCCTGGAGGATCCTTCGGTCGAGCCTCCCGAGGAGGCGTACGGCTGGACCCGGTCGCCGGCCGAGGCTCCCGAGACCCCCACGTACGTAACGGTCGAGTTCAACCAGGGCCGACCCGTCGCGGTCAACGGAGACCGCCGCCCGTTCCACGAGCTCATCGCTCGACTGAACGAGGTCGCGGGCGCCAACGGGGTCGGGCGAATCGACCATCTCGAATCTCGGGTGGTCGGTATCAAGTCGCGCGAGGTCTACGAATGTCCGGCGGCGACCGTTCTTTTGTCCGCTCACCAGGCGCTCGAGGCGCTCGTCCTGCCGCGGGATGTTCTGGATTTCAAGCGGACGGTCGAGTACCGCTACTCCCAGCTCGTCTACGACGGCCTCTGGTTCGCCCCGCTCCGGACGGCCCTGGACGGGTTCATCGGATCGACGCAGGAGCGGTTGAGCGGCGAGGTCACGATGAAGCTCTTCAAAGGTTCGTCCCGGATCGCAGGCCGTCGCTCTCCGTACTCGTTGTACGAAGCGGGGCTCGCCACGTACTCGGCCGGCGACCGCTTCCGTCAGGAAATGGCGGAGGGGTTCATCTACGTCTGGGGGCTCCCCGCACGGACGTGGGCCGCGCTCACACCCCCCACGCCCACGGTGACCGCGACGGCCCGGGAGCCGGCCTCTTAGCTAGCCATGCCTCACGAGTCCGCCGCAGTCGGCGACGCGCGAGCGCCGCCGTCGTACGTACGCACCCCCGCCGCCGCGTTCCTGAACTCTCTCCCCGTGGACCGGGCCCTCGCGCGCCAGGACCTCGCCGGGAGCATCGCCCACGCGGAGATGCTCGGCCGAACGGGGATCCTCACGACCGAAGAGGCTTCGACCCTCGTGAGCGGTCTCCGTGCGATCGGCCGCGAGATGGCCGCCGGATTATTTCCGTGGCGGTCCGAGCTCGAGGACGTGCACACCAACGTCGAATTCCGGTTGACCGAGCTGGTCGGCCCTCTCGGCGGCAAGTTGCACACCGCACGGAGCCGGAACGACCAGGTCGCGCTCGACGAGCGCCTCTATCTGCGCACGGCCATCGCAGAGGTCGCCGCGTTGCTGATTGCGCTCGAGCGAGCCCTCCTCGCGAAGGCGGAGGGAGAGGCGGGAACCCCGATGCCTGGGTACACGCACCTTCAGCGGGCCCAGCCGGTGACCGTCGGTCACTACCTTCTCGCCCACTTCTGGCGGTTCGACAGGGACCTCGACCGACTGTTCGCGACCGCGGATCGAGCGAGCGTCTCCCCCCTCGGGGCCGGCGCGCTCGCCGGCTCGACGCTTCCCATCGACCCCCACTACGTCGCGGCCCGCCTCGGGTTCTCGCGTGCGTTCGAGAACTCGCTGGATGCGGTCAGCGACCGGGACCCCCTCGCGGAATTGCTGTTCGACCTCGCGCTGACCTTGGTCCACGCGAGCGGACTGGGAGAAGAGGTTGTCCTGTTCGCCACGAAAGAGTTCGGCTTCCTCCACCGGACCCCCGCGCTGGGCTCGGGCAGCAGCCTGATGCCCCAGAAACGGAACCCCGACGTCGCCGAGCTGATTCGGGGGAAAAGCGGCCGGGGGATCGGCGATCTGGTCGCGCTCCTGACGACTCTCAAGGGCCTTCCCCTCGCCTACGACCGTGACCTGCAGGAGGACAAACCGCCTCTCTTCGACGCCGTCACCACGGCGAAGGAGGTCATCGCCGCGATGGCGGCGATGGTCGACGCGCTCGAGTTCGACCGCGTCCGGCTCCGCGCTGCGGCCGAGGACCCGGAACTCCTCGCGACGGACCTGGTCGAGCACCTGGTGGGGCGTGGTATCCCGTTCCGCGAGGCCCACGAGGCTGTGGGCCCTCTGGTCCGCAAGGCGACCGGGTCGCTGAGCGCGGCTGAGCTTCGCTCCGGACTTCCCGGCGCGGCCCCCGATGTCGGGACGTTGCTCAATCCTCAGGCGGCCGTGGACCGGCGGGCCTCCCCGGGGGGCCCGGGGTCGACCGCGTTCGCGCACCAGCTATCGCTCGCTCGCACCCGGTCCGCGAACCGGGCGTCATCCCTCTCCTCCCTCGCCCGAAAAGTCGAGCGTGTCGAGGAGCTCGTGAACGAGGAAAGAAAATGACGGAGTGTCCGGAGTGCGCCGCCAGCGTTGAGAACAGCGACAAGATCCTAGGTGAGGTATTTCCTTGCCGAGACTGCGGAACGGAGCTCGAGGTCGCCGCGACCGAGCCGTTCTCGGTACAACCCGCCCCAAGGGAAGCCGAGGACTGGGGTGAGTGAGGGGTTCCGCCTCGGGATCTTCTACACGATCATCCGACCCGAGGAAAAAGCGATCCTCGCGGCCGCGGAGTCGAGGGGTCTAGCGGTCGCGCGGCTCGACGACGGCGAGGTGACGTTCTCGCTCGAGGCGCCCGCCGACCTGCCGAGCGTCGTCGTGAACCGCTCGGTCAGCCATACGCGCTCCGTCTACGCGACTCGCTGCTACACGCACTACGGGGTCCCCACGGTGAACGCGCCGGACGTGATCGAATTGGCGGGAGACAAGATCCTCACCTCTCTGCGGCTCGCCGAGCGGGGGATTCCGACCCCCCGAACGGTCGTGGCCCTTTCGCCCGAGGCCGCGAAGAAGGCAATCGCTCAGATCGGCTATCCGGCCGTGCTCAAGCCCGCGGTCGGTTCCTGGGGTCGGCTGATGGCTAAGGTCGACGACGACGCGTCGGCCGACCAGGTCATCGAGCACAAGAGCGCCCTCGGGTCGCCCGTCCATTCCGTGTTCTACGTCCAGGAGTTCGTCGAGAAGCCCGGACGGGACCTACGCGTCTTCGTCGTCGGGGACCGTCCGCTCGCGGCGATGTACCGTCGATCGGCCGATTGGCGCACGAACGCGGCCCGCGGCGCGGTGGCGGAGACCGCCCCGCTCACCCCCGAGCTGAGCGAGCTTGCCGTTCGCGCCGCCCAGGCGGTGGGCGGAGGGGCGCTCTCGGTCGACCTGATGGAATCGAGGGCCGGCCTCGTCGTGCACGAGGTCAACCCGACCCCCGAGTTCAAGCTGCTCGCCGCGACCACGGGGGTAGACATCGCGGGTGCGATCGTGGACTACGCCGTCGGGGTCGGCCGCCGATGAAGGCCGCGGTCGTAGGGGGCTCCGGGTACACCGGAGGAGAGCTGCTACGAATCCTTCTGGGCCACCCGGACGTCGAGGTCGTCCAGGTCACCTCGGACGCGATGGCGGGCAAGCCCGTCGGCCGCGCGCACCCGAATCTCCGCAAGGTGACTACCCTCCAGTTCGTTCCGCGTTCATCGATGAAGCCGGCGGACGTTACGTTCCTCGCCACACCGCATGGAGGGTCGATACCCCTCGTGCCCGACCTCCTCGCCGCGGGCGGGATAGTGATCGACCTCTCGGCCGATTATCGTCTCAAGGACCCGGCCCGCTACCCAGAGTACTACCGGCTCGACCACCCGCACCCGGAGCTCCTCGCGGAGAGCGTTTACGGCCTGCCGGAGCTCCACCGGGAGGAGATCCGGAAGGCCCGATTGATCGCGGTGCCGGGGTGCATCGCGACCGCAGCGATCCTCGCGCTCTCGCCCCTCGCTCGGCAGGGGATGTTCGATCCCCGCCGTGTGGTGGTCGATGCGAAGAGCGGCTCCTCGGCCAGCGGCCAGGACCCGGGTCGGGCCGGCCTGCACGCGGAGCGCGCGGGGGTGATGCGAGCCTACGCACCCGCCGGGCACCGGCACACGGCCGAGATCGAGCAGGAGACCGGGACCCGAATCGCGCTCTCCTGCCATGCCGTGGAAGCGGTCCGCGGGGTCCTCGCCACGGTCCATGCGTTCGCCACGCGACCCGTGGAGGAGAAGGAGCTCTGGCGCCTCTACCGGGCGGCCTACGGGACCGAGCCGTTCGTCCGCATGGTCCACGAGGCGGAAGGGATCCACCGGGAGCCCGAGCCGAAGATCCTCGCCGGCACGAACTTCTGCGACCTCGGGTTCGCGACCGACCCGCACGCGGAGCGCATCGTTCTCCTCTCCGCGATCGACAACCTGGGAAAAGGCGCCGCCGGCAACGCGGTTCAGTGCCTGAACGTCAGGGCGGGGTTCCCCGAGGCTACCGGACTCGGGTTTCTGGGACTCCACCCGGTATAGGTGCCTCGTGACGATCGTCGTCAAGGTCGGGGGTGCTGCGGGGAACGCCGCCGAGCCCGTCTTGGCCGACCTCGCCTCCCGCGCCGACTACGTTCTCGTGCACGGCGGATCCGACGCGGTCGACCGCCTGGGCGCAGCTCTCGGAAAGCCGGCCCAGTACTACACCAGCCCGAGCGGGGTCGTCTCCCGCCGGAGCGATGCCGCGCACCTCGAAACGATCGTGCTCGCGCTCGCGGGTAAGGTTCAAACCGACCTGGTCGCCGCGCTCGCCCGACGCGGGGTGCGCGCGCTCGGTCTCTCCGGTGTGGATGCGAGCCTGCTCGTCGCCGAGCGAAAGGCCGGAGCCCGTGCGGTCATCGAAGGCCGGGTGATTCATCTCAGGGACGATCTCTCCGGAACCGTCAAGCGCGTTGACGCAGAGCTCCTACGGACGCTCCTCTCCGCGGGTCTTGTCCCGGTCGTTGGCCCGCCGGCGATCACGGCCGACGGGGAGATCGTGAACGTGGACGCCGACAGCGTCGCGGCCGCGGTCGCGGGTGCCCTCGGCGCGACCGCCCTGGTCCTTCTCACGAACGTCCCCGGCGTACTGCGGGACAAGGACGACCCGTCGAGCCTGATTCCGCGCATTCGCTCGGAGGAGATCGATTCGTTCCTGCCCCTCGCGCACGGCCGGATGAGAAAGAAGCTGATCGCCGCTCGCGACGCGGTCCGAGCCGGCGTACCTCGTGTCGTCATCGCGCCGTCAAACGTGAACGCCCCGGTGAAGGGCGCGCTCGCCGGCGGGGGTACGGTGATCGGATGAGCGCGGGTCCGACGAACCTCGAGTTCGGGGAAGGGGGGCGCCCACGGCCCACGATCGTTCGCGGTGAGGGAGGGGCGCTCTGGGACGATCGCGGCCGACGACTGGTCGACCTCGGAGCAACGCACGGCGTCGGGAACCTGGGTGCCTGCCCGCCGACGGTCGTCCGCGCCGTGCAGGCCCAGGCGGCCCAGCTGCTCTACCTCGGCTCCGGGTACGCGAACCCGGTCCGGACTGCATTCCTCGAGAAGCTCCTCGGCCTGCTGCCCCCCTCGTTCGGGCGGGTCTTCCTCTCCAACTCAGGAACCGAGGCGGTCGAAGCTGCGATCAAGATCGCGCGCTCCTCGACCGGGCGTCCGAAGATCGTCGCGGCGATGCGCGGGTTCCATGGCCGGACGCTGGGTGCGCTCAGCGCGACCTGGCGGAAGGAACTGCGCGAGCCGTTCGGCCCCCTCGTTCCGGAGTTCGTTCACGTCCCGTTCAACGATATCGCGGCCCTCGACGCCGCGGTGGACGAACGCACGGCGCTGGTCCTTCTCGAACCCGTGCAGGGGGAGGGTGGGGTCCACGTCGCGACCGCGGAGTACTTGCGGGCGGCACGAGCCGCGGCGGACCGGACCGGTGCCCTCCTCGGATTCGACGAGGTCCAGACCGGAATGGGTCGGACCGGGCGACTCTTCGCCTTCGAGCACTGGGGCGTTCTGCCCGACCTGCTGGTGCTCTCGAAATCGCTCGCGGGTGGGATCCCGATAGGAGCGACCGTCACGACGACCGAGGTCGAGTCCCGGTTCCGGGGAAGCCATCACTCGACCTTCGGAGGGAACCCTCTGGCCTGCGCCGCCGGCATCGCGGCGCTGGACTTCGTTGTCGGAGGGAGGCTCCCGGAACGGGCCGAACGGCTGGGCCGGGTGGCGCTCGAGGGCTTCCGGTCGCTTCCCGCCTCCCGGGTGCGCGAGGTCCGTGGGCTCGGCCTGATGATCGGCATCGAGCTCCGGGACAAGGTCGCTCCCGTTCTCGCGGCGCTCGAGGCCCGCGGGTTCCTTGCGATCCCGGCGGGCGCTACGGTGCTTCGCCTCCTTCCTCCCCTCGTGATCGAGGAGACGGACTGGGACCAGGGCCTTGCTGCGGTGGCCGAGGCGATCGGCGATGGATGAGGCGGACGTCCTGGAGCGCCTCGTGGCGCCCTACAGCCCCTCGGGCGCCGAGGGACCCGCCGTCTCGGTGTTCGTCTCCCTCGCTCGCAGCCTTGGGTATCGGGCCCGGGTGGATCGGGTTGGTAACGGAGTGGCAGAACGGGGTCGGGGCCGGCCCGAGCTCTTGTTCCTCGGCCATATCGACACCGTCGAGGGCGAACGTGCGGTCCGTCGGGTGCGCGGGCGGATCCACGGCCGGGGCGTGGTCGACGCAAAAGGTGCGATCGCGGCCGCTCTCTGGGGCGGCCGGGCGTTCGTTGGACCCGGGACGTTCCGCATCGTAGCCGCGGTCGGTGAGGAGACCGACAGCCGCGGGGCCCACCATCTTCTCTCCGGCCGCAGACCGGACGCGGTCATCGTCGGAGAGCCGAGCGGCTGGCAGGGGGTCACGATCGGCTACAAGGGCGAGCTCCGGCTCGAGGCGACCTTCAGGGGCCGAAGGACCCACTACGCTTCCCCGTTCCCGACCGCGGCGGACAGAGCGGTCGACTGGATCGACGCGATCCGAGCAGTCGTCGCCGCCCGGCAGGCCGAGAGCCCGTTCCGGTCCCTGTCGGCGAAGGCGATCGGGTTCGAGAGCCGTCCCGGGCAGGACCCGGAGTCCGCCCTAGTCACCGTCGATGTCCGGATCCCGCCAGGGCTTTCGACCCGCGATGCCGAGTCGTTATTGTCCCAAGCGCCCGGTCAGCCGTCGTTGCGAGTGCTGAGCCGGGTCGAGCCCGTCGAAGTGCCGAGGACCGACCCCGTGGTCATGGCCCTAACTACCGCCGTCCGCGGCGAGCGGGGGGTTCCGACCCTATGGAGGAAGTCCGGAACGTCGGACCTCAACCTCGTCCTGCCGGTGTGGCGAGTTCCCGGGGCGGCCTACGGGCCCGGGGACGCGCGGCTCGATCACACGGACCGCGAGTCGCTCTCGCTCGCGGAGCTTCGAAAAGCCGCCGCCGTCCTGCGGGCCGCTCTCCACGCCTTGGCCCGGCCCGGGATCGAGGTCGCTACTCCTCGACTATCGGCCGGCGGTCCTTGACGAACGACCCGGAGCGAAGGTCGCGGACCGCGTCCATCAGCTGGGCCTGAGTGTTCATTACGATCGGCCCGTACCAGGCCACCGGTTCGTGGAGCGGGCGCCCGGAGACCAGCAACAGCCTCATCCCGTCGTCACCCGCGTGCAGCCGCACGGGGCCGCCCGGCCCGAACAGGACCGTCTCGCCGGCCGACACCGGATCAGGGTCGTCCCCGTCGGACGTCCCGCTTCCCTCGATCGCGTGGACGAAGACGGTGTGGCCGGGGTGGAACGGGCGCGCGAACGCCTCCCCCGGAGTCAGATGTAGGTCGAGGTAAGTCGGGTCGACCGGGATTCCCTTCACCGGCCCCTCGGCGGAACCGTGCGTGCCCGCGATCACGCGCACCTCTCCTCCGGCGTCGGTCCGCACCGTCGGGAGGTCCGCGGCGCCGAGGCCGCGATAGGCCGGGGTCGACATCTTCTCCGCCGCAGGGAGGTTGACCCACAGTTGGAACCCGGAGAGGGGGGCCTCGGTACGTTGCGGCATCTCCTGATGGATGATCCCGCTCCCCGAGTTCATCCACTGGACGTCTCCCGCCCCGATGGTGCCCGAGTTGCCGAGCGTGTCGCCGTGCTCGACCCGGCCGCCGAGGACGTAGGTTACGGTCTCTATCCCCCGGTGCGGGTGCCAGGGAAAGCCAGCCAGGTAGTCGGCCGGATTGCTCGACCCGAAGCGGTCGAGAAGCAGGAACGGGTCGAACAGCGGAACCTCGTTGTTGGAGAAGGAGCGCCGAAGGCGTACTCCCGCACCTTCGAGAGTCGGCACTCCTGGAAAGCGCCGTGCGATGGATCGGACAGGATCGGGCATGTGTGTTACCTCGGGTTAGTGAGTTTCAAAAGGTTACTTAAGCAATCGGTCCCGTCCGAGTAACCTGGGGGCGACGGTGGCGGAGCCATGCGAACCGGAACGCGATCCCGATCAGCAGGAGGGACAGGCCGATTCCAACCTCGATAGGGGCGAGCGAAAAGGCCAGTCCCACGCATCCGACGAGCCCCGCGACGGCGAGGATCCGGGGAAACATGCGCTGCTCCCTGCGAAGGCGAAGGGCGGAGAGATTGGTCACGGAGTAGTAGAGCAGCGTTCCGAAACTGGAAACGGCGATGGCGAGCGTGAACGGCGCGAACGCGGAAACCAGCGTGGCGACGATTCCCACCGAGAGAACGGCAACCCACGGGTTCTGGTCGGGACCCAGGTGGGCGAGCGGGCCTGGGAGGTCCTCCCCTCGACCCATGGCGAATGCGACACGCGAAACCCCCAGCAGGTCCGAGAGGCCCTCGTTGAACGTCGTGGAGAGGGCTCCGGCGACTACGAGCCCTACCCCAACCGCGCTCCCGGCGGCGACCATGGTCGCCTCCAGTGGGGACCCTGACTGAGATAGCCGGGCCGCGCCCAGGACTCCGAGGGCGGCCGTCGCGACCAAGAGATAGATGACGGTCGCGCTCCCCAGCGCAACAACCGTGGCGCGTGGAATCGTTCGTTTGGGGTCCTTGACCTCCTCCACGAGCGTGGCAATCCGGCTGTATCCGGTGTAGGCAAAGAAAAGCAACGCCGTTGCCTGAAGTATCCCGGGAATACCCTCGGGCGCGAACGGCGCGAAGTGGCTTGCTCGGACGGACGGAGCGGCCAAAACGACCACGGCGAGCAGGGTGAGCACCGAGAAGATCACCACGATCTCGGTGACCCGGACCGACCGACGAATTCCGAGGGCGTTGAGACCGGTCATGGCCAGCGCCGCAGCGACCGCGATGACCCGGGTCGGGACGCCGGCCCATACTCCCGAGAGGTACTCTCCGAACGCCAAGGCGATAGCGCCGGGGCCAACGGTGTTGGCCACGAGGAACATCCAGCCTGCGGAGTAACCCCACCACGGTCCGAGCATCCGGCGGCCGAACTCGTACGTACCGCCGGTTCGGGGTAGTACGGCCGCTAGCTGGGCCGAGGAGAGAGCGTTGCAGAGAGCGACGAACGCCGCCAGGCAGAGGGCGACGAGGAGCGCGGGTCCGGCGATCCCTGCTGCGGGCGCGATCACCGCGAAGATTCCTGCGCCCAAGATGGCGGCCAAGCCCGCGCTGACTGCCCCAAAGAAACCCAGCTGGGGGCGAAGGAGAGTCCCTTGACCTCGCCCCACGGCGCCTCGCATCCTCCGTTAGAGTCCCGCGGCCCCGTCCCGCCGCGTGGCGTGCCTCAGGAGACCCGGCGGAGCCCTTCGGGCCCGTACGGGGACTGGAGCGGCAACCGCCTTCGCCGGCGGGCGCCTCATGCTGGGCGGGACGTGGGGTCCCCTCTTGAAACTAGGGGGACCAAGGAACAGCGCCGCCGCCGCGATCAACTGGGCGCGGCGAACCTGGAAGCCGCGCGGCTTGGAGCGACCGACGGAGAGGTAACGACGCCAACGCGGTCCGGAAGATTCCTTCCCGGTCCTTTCCCGAATCGCCGCGAGCCCCTTATGCCCGGCGAACATCGGTTCCACGAGGATTCGTTGAACGAGACCGGGTCGCTCCTTGACCAGCTGGAATGCCGGGCATGCTGCGCTCAGACAGACCCGGGGAGCCCCGTGGGCGTCTGCCCGACCTGCGGTCAAGCGCTGATGGCGACGTATGACCTGCAACGCCTCGATGCGCGGGTCTGGCTCCGTGAGCTGTCGGGCCGTCCTCCGTCCTTGTGGAAGTATCGAGAGCTACTGCCGGTCGGTTCGACGGCGTCGATCGTAACGCTAGGGGAACCGATCACTCCGGTGATCGAGCTAGGAGCCGTCGCGGGGGCCGACGGCGTCGAACTTTCGCTCAAGGATGACGGCGGGCTGCCGACCGGCTCGTTCAAGGCTCGTGGCATGGCCGTCGCTGTCTCGCGGGCCCGCGAGCTCGGTCTGAAGGAGCTGTTCGTGCCGAGCGCCGGGAATGCCGGGGTCGCTCTCGCAGCCTACGGGGCCCGCGCGGGCCTGCGCGTGCGGGTCTACCTGCCCGAAAGCACCCCCGCGCCGATGAAGGCGGCTGCCCGCTCCTTCGGTGCGGTCCTACGCACTCTGCCCGGCACGTTGCGGGAGGTCGGTCAGGCGGCCCGACGCGAAGGGGCCCGGGGTGGGGGGTTCGATATGTCGACGCTCCGCGAGCCGTACCGGCTCGAGGGAAAGAAGACGATGGGGCTCGAGATCTTCGAGCAACTGGGACCGGACCACCTCCCGGACGCCATCGTCTATCCGACGGGCGGCGGAACGGGGCTCGTGGGGATGTTCAAGGCGTTATCCGAGCTCAAAGCGCTCGGTCTTCTCGAGCGGCCTCCGCGCCTCGTGGCTGTCCAGCCGGAAGGATGCGCACCCGTGGTGCGTGCCCTCCGGGACGGAAGCGCCCGTGCGGAGCCGTGGGAGTCCCCCTCGACGATCGCCCCGGGTCTCCTGGTCCCGGCGCCGTTCGCCTCGGAACGGATCCTCGAAGCGGTGCGCGAGACCCGGGGCGGTGGTGTCACCGTCACCGACCTCGAGATCGAGGCGGCCGTGCAGGACCTGGCCCGGCGACACGGCGTGTCGTCATCGCCGGAAGCCGCCGCGACGTACGCCGCCCTGCCCCAGCTCGTCCGCGAACACCTCCTGCGGCCCGGCGAAAGGGTACTTCTCTACAACACGGGAAGCGGGGTCCCGTTCCTCGGACTGCGCCGAGAGAGCGCTCTCGCCTAGGGCCGGCCGGACGAGCCGTCCCCCACTGGTGGGCCCGGTCTATCGCCGGTCCGTCTACCAGTTCGACCGACGGGGCGTGTAGCGGCCCCCGCCGCGGCGGTCATCATGGCGGCGGGACTGGGGGGGCGGCCCGCCACGCCGGGATCGTCCGCGATCGGACCGGCCTTCCGGGCGGTACGGAGCCCGGCGAGCGGCTATCGTGGGTGGCGCCGTGAGGTCGAAACCGGGGATCTGGGAGCGCGGAATCTTGTTGCCGAGGAGTCGCTCGATCCGCGCAAAGTCGCTCTCCTCCTCCGATGAGACGAGGGTGATCGCATCGCCCTGGCGTTGCGCCCTGGCGGTGCGCCCGACGCGATGGATGTACGTCTCGGGTTCGTGGGGCACGTCGTAGTTGATGACGTGACTGACCCCTTCGACGTCCAAGCCTCGCGCGGCGATGTCCGTCGCGACCAGGAGGCGGTGTGCGCCTTGACGGAAGTTGTCGAGCGCGCGGACGCGCTGGCTCTGGCTCCGTCCGCCGTGGAGGACCCCGGCGTCGAACTTCCGGTCCAGAAGCTGATCGACGAGCCGGTCCGCGCGGTGCTTCGTCCGCACGAAGACGAGGACGCTCGACATCGTGGCGTCACGGAGCAGCTCGACCAGAAGGTCGGTCTTCCGCGACGAAGGGACAGGCAAGGCGATGTGGGATACCCCGACCGCGGCCACCGTGGTCGGGTCGACGTGGACCATCTTGGGGTCCCGAAGGTAATCGTGCGCGAGCCGGACGACCTCGGCCGGCATCGTCGCGGAGAACAGCATTGTCTGCCGGTCCGAGGGGAGCGATTGCAGGATCCTGCGGACATCGGGCAGGAAGCCCATGTCCAGCATCCGGTCCCCCTCGTCGAGGACGAGGATCCGCAGGTTCGAGAAATTGACGTAGCCGCGCCGCATGTGGTCGAGGAGCCGGCCCGGGGTCGCGACGACGATCTCGGCGTGCCCTCGGAGCCCTCGTTCCTGCTCGAGCATCCCGACGCCGCCGTAGACGGCGACGCCACGAATGCGCGTGTGATGGCCCAGCTGACGGACGAACTCCTGCGCCTGGATCGCCAGTTCGCGGGTGGGCGTGAGCACCAGTGCGTAGATGCGGCCCGGAGGGAGTTCGAGGAGTCGTTCTAGGGTGGGGAGCAGGAACGCGGCCGTCTTCCCGGTTCCGGTCTGAGCGGTGCCGACCAGGTCGCGACCGAGTACGGCGGGAGGGATCGTTCGGTCCTGGATGGGGGTCGGGGTCGTGTAGCCCATCGCCCGGACCCCGAGGCGAAGCCTAGGGTCTAGCGGAAGATCGTCAAAAGAGGTCGCGGGACTTTTCTGCCGGGAGGCAAGGGGTTCTGGCTCGGTCATCAGTGTTCGCGGGTGCCCCAATCCGCGTACGCCGACCGGGTTCCGTTCCGAGAGATGAATTCGGGCCTCGGTTAATAGCTCTGGCCCCCGGCGCTCTCCGGCGGAGGAGGAGCCGCGGGCGCTCCGGAACGCCGGGAGACTGGGTCGCGACCCAGCTAACTTTCCTTGGCGCGCCGGGGGGGGCGCCGAAGAGTCGACGCCCCCTCCGAACTTCGCCCGAGCCTCGTTAACGGAGCCCCAGCACCTCGCCGGTGTCCGACAGGCGGATAGTCTCCGTGGCCGGATGTTCGGGCATCCCCGGAAGGGTTACGATCGACCCGACGATCGCGACCGTGAACCCTGCACCCGACCACCGCATGAGCCGCCGCACGCGCACGGTGAATCCGGTCGGGCGACCGAACTTCTTGGTGTCGTCCGAGAGCGACCGGGGCGTCTTGGCGATGCAGACCGGACCCGTCGCTTCTCCCATCGCCCGGATCGATTCGAGGTCGGTCGTCGCTTCGGGGGACAGCTCGACCGCGGCACCGCCGTAGAACTCGGTCACGATCTTCGTCAGCACTTCCTCCACCGAGGCCGTCGCGGAGTAGACCGGGTGGCTCGTCTGGCCCTTGGCCGCGGCCTGGATCACGAGGCGGGCGAGTGCTTCGGCCCCGGCTCCACCGTCCTGGAACGCCGTGCTGATCGCACACGGGACGTTCCGCTCCGCGCAGAACTCCTCCACGCTCCGTATCTCCTCGGGTGAGTCGGAGGGGAAGCGGTTCAGCGCTACAATCGGGTCGAGTCCGATGCGCCGCATGTTTCCGAGGTGCTGTTCGAGGTTCGGGAGCCCGCGGGTCACGGCGTCGACCGAGACAGCGTCCTCGCTCGCCCCACCGTGGTGACGCAGCGCCCGGACGGTGGCGACCACGACCCCGACGTTCGCGTCCAGATGCGTCTGCCGGGAGACGATGTCCACGAACTTCTCCGCGCCGAGCTCGGTAGAGAATCCGGCCTCCACGACGCAGTAGTCGCTCAGCGCCACCCCGGCCTGCATCGAGAGAAGGCTGCAGGTCCCGTGCGCGACGTTCGCGTACGGGATCCCGTGGACGAACGCCGCCGTGCCCTCCGCCGTCTGGACCAGGTTGGGCGCGAGTGCGGTCCCGAGCAGCGTCGCGACCACTCCCTCCGCAGCGATCTCGCTCGCGCGCACCGGCGCGCCCTTCCCGTTCTTCGCGACCAGGATGCGGCCGAGACGACGCTTGAGGTCGGCGTAGTCCCCGGCAAGGGCGTGGATTGCGGCTATCTCGGTCGCCGCGGTGACGACGAACCCTCCCTTGCGAGGGAATCCCGGACCGTTCGCCGACAACCCGGTGGTGATGTCCCGGAGCGAGCGGTCCTCGATCGACGACGCCCGGGGAAAGATCGGTACGTCGGTCGCGATGCCGAGCGGGTTGCCCCGGAAGATGTTGTGATCGACGAGAGCCGCGAGAAGGTTCTGGGCGTTCGCGATCGCGTCCAGGTCCCCGGTGAGGCCGAGGTCGATCACGGTCCTGGGCTCGACGGTCGAACGACCTCCGCCGGTCGCTCCTCCCTTGACGCCGAACACCGGCCCGATGGATGGTTGGCGAAGGCAGACTACGGAGCGGTGGCCGAGCCGCTCGAGGGCCATCCCCAGACCGATGGCGACGACCGTCTTTCCTTCCCCGTGTTCCGTCGGCGTCATCGCGCTGACGAGGATCAGACGGCCGTGTCGGGAACGTTCCGACAACGACCGGATCAGGGCGACGGGAACCTTCAGTGACCCCCGTCCCGCAGGGATCAGTTCGTTCGGTCGGAACCCGATGCTCGACGCGACCTCCTCGATAGTCTTCATCAGAATGCACTCCTCGGTTGGACGACCCAATCATCCGATGTACGTATCCCCGGCGGGGGGTCCGACACTCCGTGGGGCACTGTGACACGCTCATGTCTCGCGTACCCCTGCCTCGGTCGGGAAGGATTGACGATAGGCTCTAAGTGGGGGCGGGGCGTGAGCGGACTGGGGGTTCCTCGCTCCCCGGGTTGTAGCTGTGTCAAGCGCGAGTCCCGCGGTCGGTGATCGCCTCGTTCTCGAACGCAGTGGATTCTCGGCGTTCCTAGGCTCCCTCTGGTCCGGTGGGTATCGCGTGGTCGGTCCCACCGTCCGGGACGGCGCGATCGTGTACGGCGAGATCCGCGAGGACTCGGACCTCCCGACCGGCTGGAGGGACAGGCAGGAGGCCGGGAAGTACCGCCTCGAGCGCCGGACCGACAAGGCGCTCTTCGGCTACAACGTCGGCCCCCACGGCTGGAAGAAGTACCTGTTCCCGTCCCGCGAGCGCCTTTGGACCGGTGCTCGTACCGGCACCTCGTTCGCGATCGAGCCGGAGAAGGACGAAGGGCCCCCGTTCGCCTTCCTCGGGGTTCGCGCCTGCGAGATGGCCGCGATGGACGTTTCCGACAAGGTGTTCGGGAAGGCGGGTGACCCGGGCTATCGGGAGCGGCGCCGCAAGGCCCTGCGGATCGCGGTCCAGTGCGGGCAGGCCGGTGGAACGTGCTTCTGCGTCTCGATGGGAAGCGGACCGGCCGTCCGTGCCGGCCACGACCTCGCTCTCACGGAGATCCTCACGCCCCACCGGCATTACTTCCTGGTCGAGGTGGGCTCCGCCGAGGGCGCCGAGGTCCTTGCGGGAGTTCCGCTCTCACCCGCCACGCCTTCCGATTCGGCCTCGGCCGAGGCGATCGTCGCGAAGACCGCGACCTCGATGGAGCGGACGATGAACCCCGTGGGCCTCCGGGACCTGCTCGTGAACAACCCCGAGCACCCCCGCTGGGAGATCGTTGCCCGGCGGTGCCTTTCGTGCACCAATTGCACGATGGCGTGCCCGACCTGCTTCTGCAACACGACCGAGGAGGTCCCCGAGCTCTCGGGGGAGAAGGTCGAGCGCTGGCGACGGTGGGACTCCTGCTTCAACTCCGGATTCAGCGCCCTCCACGGGACGAGCGTGCGGGCCAGCACAAAGTCGCGCTACCGCCAGTGGCTCACTCACAAGTTGGGCACCTGGCACGACCAGTTCGGCATGTCCGGATGCGTAGGGTGCGGCCGGTGCATCACTTGGTGTCCCGTCGGCATCGACCTGACCGAGGAGGTGGCCGCGATCCGCACGCCGGTCGCCCCGACCCAGTCCGCGGAGGCAAAAGCATGACGAAGTCGCACACGACCACCGGAGCTCCCCGCTTCGCCGATCACCCGTTCGTCCAGGAACTGCCGGCGTCGCTCGTGGCCGCGATGGGCCGGGTGGCGGTCGAGCGTACCTATGCGACCGGAGACATCCTGCTCCGGGAAGGCGAGCCGGCGCGAGAGTTCCTCCTGGTCGTCTCCGGTAAGGTGGCGCTCGAGGCCGTGATGCCGGCCCGTCCCCGTCTCACGATCCAGACCGTCGGGCCGGGCGAAGTGGTCGGCTGGTCCTGGCTGACGCCCCCGCACCGGTGGCGCCTAGACGCTCGCGCGGTGAAGCCAACCCAGGCGTTCTCTATCGATTCGGAGATCCTCCGTACGCTGCTCGACGAGGACCCCGCGAATGGCTACCGGTTCCTTCTCCACCTGCTGCCATTCATCGCCCAGCGCCTCGAGAACACGCAATTCCAGCTCCTGGACGTTCATGGCGACTGACGCGGTCCCGTTCGCTGCTGCGGACGCGTCGGCTCCGGGGCAATCCCTCGTGCCGGTCCCGTACGTCGTGCGCAGCCTCACGCGGGAGACGGCCGACACTGTGACGCTGGTCCTCGACCCCGATAATGGCGGCGAGAGGCCGCGGTTCCAGCCCGGGCAGTTCAACATGCTCTACGTCTTCGGCGTCGGGGAGGCGGCGATCTCCATCTGCGGGGATCTGGAACAGCGCGACCGGCTCGTCCACACGGTTCGCTCCGCCGGCAAGATCAGCCAAGCTCTCAGCGAGATGGCGCCCGGCTCAACCGTGGGGGTCCGGGGCCCGTACGGGACCGGGTGGCCCCTCGACAAGGCCGTCGGGAAGGATGTCGTGATCGTGGCAGGAGGGTTGGGGCTTCCTCCGCTCAGGCCGGCCATCTACGACCTTGTGCGTCACCGCGACCGGTACGGCCGGATCGAGATCATCTACGGGGCCCGGTCGCCGAAGGACCTCGTGTACTACTCGGAGATCCAGACCTGGCGAGCCCGGCCCGGGCTCCGGTTCCAGACCACGGTCGATACGGCCGGGCGGGACTGGTACGGGGACGTGGGCCTGGTGACCGCCCGGCTCCCGGACGCCCGATTCGACCCTGCGAACACCGTCGCGTTCCTCTGCGGCCCCGAGATCATGATGCGCCTCACGGCGCAGGCGCTCGAAACCCGCGGGGTGCCTCCGGCCGCGATCTACGTCTCCCTCGAACGAAACATGAAGTGCGCCGTAGGAATCTGCGGCCACTGCCAGTTCGGGCCCGAGTTTGTCTGCCGGGACGGTCCGGTCTTCTCCTACGGCGAGGTCCGCCGGTTCATGACCGTACGGGAGGTCTAGGATGCCGACCGCCCATCGACCGCGCCTCGGGGTGTTCAAGTTCGCCTCCTGCGACGGCTGTCAGCTGAGCCTGCTCGACTGCGAGGACGAGCTCCTGGCGGTCGCCGGCGCCGTCGACATCGCGGAGTTCCACGAAGCGTCGAGCGCGACGATGGAGGGCCCGTACGATGTCGCGCTGGTCGAGGGCTCTGTCACGACGGCCTCCGACGCCCAGCGGATCCGAGAGATCCGGGCGCAGTCGCGGACGCTCATCACGATCGGCGCCTGCGCGACCGCCGGTGGCATCCAGGCCCTTCGGAACTTCGCGGACGTGGCGGAGTTCACCCGGGTCGTCTACGCGCATCCCGAGTACATCCAGACCCTGGCCACTTCCACCCCCATCAAGGACCACGTCCCCGTGGACTTCGAGCTCCGCGGCTGCCCGATCGACAAGGGGCAGCTGCTCGAGGTGCTCTCCGCCTTCCTCGGCCGCCGGGCCCCGAACATCCCGACCGAGAGCGTGTGCATCGAGTGCAAGCGCCGCGGCAACGTTTGCGTCCTCGTCGCCCACGGGACCCCGTGCCTGGGCCCGGTCACTCAAACCGGGTGCGGGGCGATCTGTCCGGCGTTCCACCGCGGGTGCTACGGATGCTTCGGGCCGCAGGATACTCCGAACACGGACTCCCTCGTGGTCAAGCTCCGGGAACTCGGGATGTCGCGGCCGGCCGTCACCCGCGTCTTCCGTACGTTCAACGCGCTCGCCCCCGCCTTCCGGGAGGCGGCCGACTCGGCCGAGAAGCAGGGGGCGACCCCGTGACCGAGAGGACGATTTCCGTCAACTACCTCGCCCGGGTCGAGGGCGAGGGGGCGCTCAAGGTCCGCATCCACGACCGGAAGGTGGAGGACGTCGAGCTCCGCATCTTCGAGCCGCCCCGATTCTTCGAGGCGTTTCTGCGCGGTCGCGAGTACTCGGAGGCCCCCGACATCACGGCCCGGATCTGCGGGATCTGCCCCGTCGCCTACCAGATGAGCTCGGCGCACGCGATGGAACGCGCGCTCGGGATGACGGTCGGCGGACCGATCCGAGAGCTGCGGCGGCTGCTCTACTGCGGCGAGTGGATCGAAAGCCACGCGCTGCACATCTATCTCCTACACGCCCCGGATTTCCTTGGGTACCCCGACGCGATCCGGTTGGCAGCGGACCACCCGGACGCCGTCAAGCGCGGCCTCGAGCTCAAGAAGGCCGGCAACGCGATCATGCGCTTGCTCGGCGGCCGGGAGATCCACCCAATCAACGCCCGGGTCGGCGGCTTCTATCGCTGCCCGTCCCGCGAGGAGCTCGAGAGCCTGCGGCCGATGGTCGAAAGGGCCTTGGTCCTTTCCGAGGAGACCGCCCGGTTCGTCTCGGGGTTCGCGTTCCCGGACATCGAGGAACCGTACGAGTTCGTGAGCCTACGACACCCCTCGGAATACCCGATGAACGAGGGCGACATCGTCTCCAGTCGCGGCCTCCGCATCCCTCAAGACCGATTCGAGGATGCGTTCGAGGAGGTACACGTCCCGCATTCGAACGCCCTGCACGCGGTTCGGAAGGGCGGCGGCTCCTACCTCGTCGGTCCCCTGGCCCGCTACGCCCTGAACTACGACCGGCTGTCGCCGCGTGCGAAGGCGATCGCGAAGGAGGTGGGGCTCCCGCCGGTGGTCTCCAACCCCTACCGCAGCATCGTCGTCCGCGCCGTCGAGATGGTCTACGCGTGCGAGGAGTCCCTCCGCATCATCGACCAGTACCGTCCGCCCGACCAACCCTGGGTCCAAGCCCCGGCCGTTACCCGGCCCGTGGACGGGGCGGCGGCGACGGAGGCTCCCCGGGGGATGTTGTTCCACAAGTATCGCATCGAGCCGCCCGGACGGATCACGGACGCCCGCATCGTCGCGCCGACGTCGCAGAACCAGAAGCGGATCGAGGACGACCTCCGCAGCCTCGTCACCCGGTCCCTCGACCTGGACGAGGCGGCGCTGACGTTCGCCTGCGAGCGCGCCATCCGCAACCACGACCCGTGCATCTCCTGTGCGACCCACTTCCTCGAGCTCGACCTCGTCCGCGACTGAGGGGATGGCCGAGGACCCGTACCGGATGCTCGACGGGCCCGGTACGTCTCCCTCCCTCGTAATCGGCGTGGGCAACGCGAGCCGCAGGGACGACGGCGTAGGCCTCGCCGTGGCCCGTCGCCTTCGGACGCGGTCCGCGCGACCGGCCCGGATCGTGGAGTTCGAGGGCGAAGGGACGGGACTCCTCGACCTCTGGGAGGACGAGAGGTTCGTCGTGGTGGTCGACGCCGTGCGCTCGGGAGCCGCGCCGGGCACGGTCCACCGCATCGACACGATCGGTTCGTTCGTCTTCCCGTCGAAGCCCACGAGCTCGACCCACGGCCTTTCCGTGGGGGAGGCCGTTCACCTCGGACGATCGCTGGGACGCCTCCCCGGACGGCTCGTCGTGTACGGGGTGGAAGGGTCCGAGTTCACCCCGGGGGACGAACTCAGCCCGCCGGTGGCACGGGCCGTCGACCGCGTCGTGGAGTCGATCCTGGCGGAGCGGGCGAGCGCACCGGTGGCTGGCCGGACCGCGCCGGAGCTTCCTCATGCATGAGGAAACGCTGCTTCGAGACCTTCGGCGAAAGCTCGATCAGATCTCCCGGGACGAGGGCGTCGAGCGAATTACGCGGGTCCGCATCCGCGTGGGCGCTCTCTGCCACATCACCCCCGAGTCACTGCGGAGCCGGTGGACCGCTCTCGTTGCGAACTCCGCGGCGAGCGGTGCGACGCTCGAGGTCGAGGCCGCCGTGGATCCTCACGACCCACGGGCTCAGGACGTCGTCCTGGTGGACGTTGCCGTCACGGACCCCGAGCCAAGGCATCCGGCCTAGCGCCGTTCCCTCCGCGGGTGGGGCCACCCGCGCGTTCAAGAGGTTCCGATGTCTTTGGGAGTCTGTCCGAGCGGGGTAGAACGATGTGCCTAGCGACTCCGGGCCGGGTCGTCCGTGTGCTGGAGCCCGGACCGCCGGCGCGCGTCGCCGAGGTGGACTTCTACGGCGTCCTGAAGGTCGTCAACCTCGTCTACGTTCCCGAAGCGGCCGTCGGGGACTACGTGATCGTCCATGCGGGGTTCGCCACGACCCGGATGGAGGAACGCGAAGCCCTCGAGGCGCTCGAGTACACCCGACAGATGAACGCCATGGCTGACGCTCCCGTCCCGATTCCTACGGGACCGGATCACCGCTAGGCGGCGAAGCACAGGGGCCGGCGTAGGCTCGCCATCCCTCGGACCGTGCGTCGGCGGCCACCGGCACACGGCGAAGGCTGAATATCCCTCGGTACTTGGGCGGTCGGGCCGTAACCATGTCGGCGTCAGGCGTCACAGGGAGCCGGATCGGTGCGATCGGATTGCTGCTCGTCCTGGCCACGGCGGTGGTGAGCGGCGTTTCCACCTTCGTGAACAGTTATGCGGTCGCGGGGACGAACTCCGACGCATTCGTGACTGTCCGGAACCTGGTGGTCGTTGCCCTGATCGCCCCGATCGCCATCCTCGCCGCGCGCGGCGCCCGCGCTCCGTTGGCACGCGCGGACTGGGGTCGCCTGGCGGTCATCGGCCTGATCGGGGGTGCGATCCCGTTCCTGCTGTTCTTCCACGGCCTGCAGCTCGCCACGGCGGCGCACGGCGCGGCCACCGCGTCGTTCGTCTACCGGACGCTGTTCCTGATGGCCACGGTACTCGGGTTCGTCTTCCTTCAGGAGCGGTTTAGGCTCCGCGTCGTCGTCGGTGCAGGCCTGCTCCTGGGCGGGAATGTCCTTCTCCTTTCCCTCATCTCGCCGCTCTGGACGAACGGCACGAGCTACGTCCTCGCCGCGACCGTCCTCTGGGCGGTGGAGTACTCGATCTCGAAGCGTGTACTGCGCACGCTCCCGAGCCCAACCGTTGCCATGGGGAGGATGGGATTCGGCGGCATCTTCCTCGTCGGGTACCTGTTCCTGACGGCCCAGTGGAGCTCGGTCGCGTCGCTTACGGGGCCGCAGTGGGGATGGGTCGTCATCAGTGCCCTGCTCCTCGCCGCGTTCGTCGGCACGTGGTACGCGGGCCTTGCGCGGGTCGACCTCGGGGTGGCGACCTCGGTGCTCGTCCTCGGCTTCCCCATCACCTGGGTGCTGACGATCGCGGTCCGCGGCACGGGGTTCGCCCTGCCCGCAGCGGTCGGCGCGATCGCCGTCGCCGCCGGGGTCGCGGTGGTGATCGGCCGGAGCCTCTTCAGCGACCTTGCGGCGATGCTCCGCCCTTCTGCCGCGCCTCGCAACGCGACGTGAGATGGACGGCATCCAGCTCGGAGCCCGGTTCAGCATCGCCACGAACCGGCTGAGCTTCTGCGGTCCGGCGGACGCCGCTCCGCTCCTCTACCGTGCGATCGCCTCGGGCGAAGAGCTGCCGAGAGCCGGGCAGGCCCTCTCGGGCTTCGAGGCGCTCATGCCGTACCTGGAGGCGATCGCCGGAAAGCACGGAAAGAACCCGTTCGACTACGACGTAGTCGAGGCGTACTGGATCGGGAACCGACTCCTGGACGCCTTCGACCGGGAGGACTTTCGCACGCTGCTCACGGCCCTCACCCGCCGCGGCCTCCCGCGGTCCGCGGCGGTGCGACTCACGGAGCACCTGCCCGAGCGCCCGATCCCGCACCACGTGTTCCACGTGGCGTACGTGGGCGTGGGGACCGTTACCGGGCACGTCCCCACAACGCTCGACAACATGGAGGCGTGCCGCCCGGCTTGGGCCCGCGTTCTCGAGGTCCGGCCAGGTTCGCTCCGGCTCGAACGCCCCTGCCTCGCGGTCGACCGTGGGCGCCTGACGATAGGCCGTCCCGCCGAAGGGACCGTCGCCTACGACCCTCGGGTCCTACCCGACGTGGCCCGGGGTTCGACGGTGGCCGTGCACTGGGGCTGGCCGGCGACCGTCCTCTCGCCGGGCCAAGAGACAGCGCTCAGGGAGTGGACGCGGCGGTCGCTCGATTCCGCGAACGAGTCGCTGCCGGCCCTTGGGATATTTCCCGCTTCGGGCTAGCCCCCGCACGCTCCACACTGGCGGTCGGCACGTAGGTGAGCCAAGCTTCGTAGCGGGGCGTCCGGCCGTGGATGGCGTCCTCGTAGATCTTGCGCAGCCGGGCCGTGATCGGATAGCTCCCCGTCCCGATCGGTCGACCGTCGACCTCGCGGATCGGGGTGATCCCCGCTGCGGTGCCGACGTAGAAGAGCTCGTCGGAGGTGAACAGCTCCTCTCGGGTGAAATCGGTACGCTGGAACACGATCCCCTCGTCGGCCACGAACCGGATGACGCTGTCCCGCGTGATCCCGCGGAGGATGCCGGAGCTCGCGGGAGGCGTGCTCACGACGCCCTTCTTCACGCGGAAGATGTTCTCTCCCGGGCCCTCGGCGACCATCCCGGCCGAGTTGAGCAGGATCGCCTCGTCGTACCCGCCGCTGACCGCTTCCATCTTGGCGAGCGCCGAGTTCGCGTAGTTCGCAGCGCATTTCGCCTGGGGGGGCAGAGACCGGGAGTCGATGCGGACCCAGCTCGAAACGGTCGCTCGGACCCCCCGGTCCGCGTTGTCGGACCCGAGGTACGCTCCCCACTCCCACATTCCGATCGCGACCTGCACCGGGCTCTTCGTGGGGTCGAGGCCCATTTCCCCGTAGCCCGAGAACGCGATCGGCCTCAGGTAGGCCTCGGGCGTCCCGTTCGCTCGGATCAGGTCGATGCATCCCTGCGTCAGCGCTGTGCGGTCATACGGCAGGCGCATCCGGTAGACCTTCGCGCTGTTGAGCAGCCGGTCGATGTGCTCTTCCAGCCGAAACACCGCCGATCCGCGTTCTGTGCGGTGGCAGCGGATCCCTTCGAAGATGGCGTATCCGTAGTGCAGGCCGTGCGACAGGACATGGATCCGGGCGTCGTCCCAGTCAACAAGACCACCATCGAGCCAGATTTTGCTGAGAGCGCGAATGCCGACCATCGCCCGGACGAGGACGTCGTGAGCCATTAAGGGCGGCGGGGCGTCGCAAGGTCAACCATCATAGACGGACCCTTCAAGAACCCACGGCGCCCGCAACTCGATGGGTCGCGCGGAACGCCCCGGCTCGCCTCGAATGGGGGTCGGGGCCGGGGTCCGCGGAGACGGATGTCGGCGATGTCAGCCCGTCCGGGCAACCGCTTTGCCCGCCCCGCCGTTCGGGGCCCGCATGGCGGCAACCGTGTTTTCGCTGACGGCCCGTGTCAGCACCGACAACCCGGCTGCGGTTCGCCCCGTTCTCGATCGATTGCTTCCGAAGGCGTCGATCACGGAGGGCGAGGCCAAAGGAGAGTTCCGGATCGTAGCGGAGATGACGGGGTCGAGCGCGCGCGAGCTGAACCGTCACCTGCTTTCCGAGATGCGCCGGGTCGAGAAGAGGACCCGGCTCCGCTCGGAATGGACGGCCGGGGTAACGACCGAACGGTTCTTCGATTACGTTCCGAAGGGCAGTCGGAGCGCTTAGCCGGTCCGGTCCGTACCCTTCGCGGTCTTTCGGAAGCGGTACTCGAAGAACAGGGCGTCCGGGACCGGATGCGCCCAGTACGCGGGGATCCGGACGAACCCCATCCTCCGATAGAGGTCGATCGCGGCCGTCAGGGTCGGCAGGGTGTCGAGCACCGCGCGTTGGTAGCCGAGCCTCTCAGCCCGGTCGAGGAGGGCCTGGGTCAGGCGGCGTCCGATCCCGGCGCCTCGGTAGTCTGACCTCACGTAGACCCTCTTGATCTCGGCCACGTTCTTGCGGACCCGCCGGATCGCTCCGCAACCGACGGCGGCGCGGCCGGAGAACGCGAGCAGGAGGGAACCCCCCGGGGGCCCGTAGGCTCCCGGGAGCTCCTCGATCTCCTCGTCAAGCCACCCCAGGCCTACCTTCAGGATCGAGTCGTCGAAGTTCGTCACCTCCCGGTCCTCCGCTAGGAACTGGCGGTACTCGCGCAGCAGCCGGCGAGCGGCTTCCAGGTCGGCTCGGGTCCTCACCGACCGGATGGACAGCGCACGCGAAGGGACGCCCTTGGGCGACGCACGTGGCCCCATTTCCTCCGACCTCGTCCGGCCCGTATTTATCATTGGGTCTGGCGCGACGCACGCGTTCCGGCCTGGCCGATGGCGGGAGTCAATCCGGCCTTATCCCCGGGCTATATCGCCAACCGGGCTCGGATGGACGAGGAAGAATGGCGGCTCGCAGCGTGCCCGCTCCTCCGGCGGCCAGCGCGGTCTCGTCGCTCGTGACCCGGCTCGAGCGCGTTCGGGCCCGCATGCTCGAAGTCGAGCGCGCGGTCGACCTCACGGGCTTCGGCACCCGCCGGGAAAGCGCCCGCAATCTGCTGCACTACCTCGCCTTCCGACGGTTCGACCTGCGTCGTGACCAGGCCGAGCTGGCCCACCTGGCCCTCTCCTCACTGGGCCGGTCCGAGGGCCATGTGCTGTACAACCTGGATTCCGTCCTCGGCTGGCTGGATCGACTCGACCGCGCCCCCTCCCGGGATCGTTCCGACGTCACCGGTCCGGACTCCGCTGAGGGCGGGCGGATCCTCGAGAGGAACGCGCGTCTCCTGCTCGGCCCTACCCGTCCCGGGAGAAGGGTGCGGATCATGGTGACCCTCCCCGCCGAGGCGGCCACGGACTACCGGCTCGTGAGGTCGTTGCTCGCCGGAGGCATGGACTGCGCCCGGATCAACTGCGCCCACGAGGGACCCGCCGACTGGGCCCGGATGGTCGCGCACATCCACCGGGCGGAGAGGGCCCTGGGACGCCGGTGCCGCATCGAGATGGACCTGGCGGGACCGAAGATCCGGACCGGGATGATACGGCCCGGTCCGTCGGTGATGAAGCTCCGGCCGGAACGCGATGCGGTCGGAAGGGTGACCACCCCGGCGAGCGTCTGGCTGGTTCCGTCCGAAGGACGGCGGTCGTCAGCGCCCGGCATCAGGGAGGTGCCCGTCCCACGAGACTGGCTCGCCCGGCGTCGAAGGGGAGAGCGGATCGAACTGGTCGACGCCCGTGGGGCCCGTCGGGCGTTCCGAGTCGCGGAACGCACCTCCGCCGGCTGTCGCGCCGAGGTCGGGAGGACGACCTATCTCGTCCCGGGCACGCGCCTCGTGGGCGCGACGAGGGGCGGAGAGGAGGACCCCGCCAGCGCGGGACCGTTCCCTCCCCTTGTCCAGCGCATCCGACTCGGGGTGGGGGACCGGCTGGTCGTCACCGCACGCCCGGATCAGGGCGAGCCGGCGCGGCGGGATGCCCACGGCCAGGTGGTCCGTCCCGCGCACATCGCGTGCACCCTCCCCGAGGGGCTCCGGAGCGTCCGCCGGGGAGAGTCGGTGTGGTTCGACGACGGCCGGATCGGGAGCGTGGTCCGGTCGGCGACGGCGGACCGCCTCGTCGTGGACGTGACCCACGCGCCGGCGGGAGGTGCGTGGCTCGCCGCTGACAAGGGGATCAACCTTCCCGAGACCGAGCTGGACCTCGCTCCGATCCCTCCCAAGGACCTCGAGGACCTCCGCTTCATCGTCCGGAACGCCGACCTGGTAGGGTTCTCGTTCGTCCACACCGCCTCGGACGTGGACCGGCTTCGGTCCGAGCTTTCCCGCATGGGCCGGCCGCGCATGGGGATCCTCCTCAAGGTGGAGACGCGACGGGCGTTCGAGGAGCTGCCGGGGATCCTGTTCACCGCGCTACGACTCCCTCCGGTGGGCGTGATGATCGCGCGCGGGGACCTCGCCGTCGAGGTCGGCTTCGACCGGCTCGCGGAGATCCAGGAGGAGATCCTCTGGCTGTGCGAGGCCGCGCATCTTCCGGCCGTCTGGGCCACCCAGGTCCTGGAGGGTCTCACCAAGACCGGACTGCCGTCCCGGGCCGAGGTGACCGACGCCGCGATGGGCGAACGCGCGGAGTGCGTGATGCTCAACAAGGGCCCGCACGTGGTCGAAGCCGTCAAGGCCCTCGACAGCATCCTTCGCCGGATGCAGTCGCACCAGGCAAAGAAGACCGCGATGCTCCGTCAGCTCAACATAGTCGAGCGATTCCTCGCCGACCATCGGGCGGGCTAATCTCCCGGCGTCCGAGGACCGCGCCAACGCGGTCGGGCCGCCCGAAGGCTCCTGCGAACGGCTTACCGAGAGGAGGTCACGATCGTTGCTGAGGTGACCGTCCCCGCGTGAAGACCTTCCGACGGAACGGCCGCCTCGACCAGATGCTCACGCAGGAACCACTCCATCTTCTCGTGCAGCTGGACGGTTCGTGCGAAGAGGTCCGCACTCCCGGGGTCGTCGATCTCCTCCGCGGTCTGGAAGGCCGCCTTCAGTCCCCCGATGATCTCGAGGTGGGCCTCGCGCAGGCGCTCGAGCATCTCGCCGGCGTCGGCGGGGCGGCCGTCCTCGGCCGGGAGCTCCTGCAGCGTGCGCATCTCGTCCAGCGTGTAGGGGGCCCTCGCACCGTGCATCCGTTGGCGTTCCGCGAACTCGTCCGCGGTGTCGAGGACCGTCTTGGCGTGCTCGTCGAACATTAGGTGGAGCTCTCGGAAGAGCGAGCCCGAGACGTTCCAGTGATACCCCTTGTACTGAAGGTAGAGGCACGTGGCGTTCGCCTGTTCGCGTCGAAGATGGTCAAGCAAGGTGGCGGGTGCGGAATCCGGCATAGCGACCTAGCCCGTAGTGGCCCCTTTTCTCCAAGAATCCCGCGTCAACTCCTCTTGACGCAGCCCGGCGGCGTTCCACCGACGCCGGGGCCCGGGCGGATGCCCGGCCCCGATGCCCCGCCCTCCGGGGGCGGGTCCGACCGTTCACTCTAGGACGAAGATGTTCTTCCGGGCGCACATCTCCTTCAGGATCTCGGGCCAGACCGTCACGCTGACCTCGCCGAGGTGGGCCTTCCGCAGCAAGAGCATCTGCGTGCGGGACTGACCGATCCCGCCGCCGATGCTGAGGGGGATCTCGCCGTTGAGGATCGCCTGGTGGTACGGGAACTTGAGGAAGTCGAGCTGGCCGGACATCTCGAGCTGCTTGCGCAGGCTCGCCGGGTCCACGCGGATGCCGCCCGACATCAGCTCGTGACGCCGCTTCGTGACCGGGTTCCAGACCAGGATATCCCCGTTCAGCCCGTGCATCGGCCGTCCGTCCTTCGACCGGGTCTCGGTCACCCAGTCGTCGTAGTCGGCGGCGCGCATCTCGTGGGGGTACCCGTCCTTGAGCGGCCAGCCGATCCCGAAGATGAAGACGGCCGGATACTTCTGGACCAGCTGCGTCTCCCGCTGCTTCCGCGGGAGGTCGGGGTACATCTCGAGGATCTCCTCGGCGTGGAGGAAGTGGATCTCCTCAGGGAGGTTCGGGTACCTCGGGTCCTTGAGCTGAGGGAACAACGACTGGGCGTGGCGCTCGGCCCCCGTGATGACCTTCCAGATCTTCCGAACTGTCGTACGGAGATACTCGAGGGTACGGTCGGAGCTTTCGATCGCCTTCTCCCAG
>Ga0116216_10000547_pt1 | contig 29644 bp, 27 predicted proteins | sample Sb_taG_11_FD_89696 | JGI IMG/M metagenome (GOLD analysis project Ga0116216, IMG submission 89696) | Peat soil microbial communities from Weissenstadt, Germany - Sb_50d_3_AS metaG | ecosystem: Environmental > Terrestrial > Soil > Wetlands > Peat | place: Germany: Weissenstadt | collected 2010-09-21
ATAAGCCGCAGGTGGGAGGAAGGCGAGCCAGACGCAACCCGCAGCCATGAGCCCGAGAGGAGCGATGGCAAGGCTACCCGCAGGCGATACGGCGATGTCGACTCCGAAGAAGCCAAGCACCGCGCTGAAGACGTTGATCACCAAGGCCAGGAACATCCCGCTGCCCCAGAGCCACATGCGATCCACGACAATAGGATCTGCGAGACCAAGCTCACTTCGTTTAGCGAGGAGGCGGTAGTAGCGAAGCGATTCGAATGCGGCCCATGCGAGCGGTACTCCTTGGAGCGTAATGAAGACATGAAGCCCGCTCCCTTCATTGTAGAGCGCCCCAGCGCGTAGGCCTGGCGTGACGCTCTGCAGGACGAGAGCCGCGACGAGCGCAAATGTAAATCCCGCCGTAAGCAAGGGAGCCCAGCGCTCCCGCGGACGGAAGACGCGCCAGTTGAAAACGCACACGGCGACCATTCCGGACATGTTGAAGAGAACCGAGACAAAGAAAAGACCGAGACGCAGCGCGTCGTGCATCCCGGTGGCGAGCCGGGCGACACTGAGTAGCGGATAGGCAAAGCCACCCATTAAAAAGAGCGCCAATCCGATCGCAAACTCGGGAAGCTCTCGCGTGCGCCAGGCAAGCAGCAGGAGACGCAGCCCGATGACCAGGCTGGCGATGATGAAGGACGCCCCGCCAATTGCCCCGAGAAGCTCCATGGATACACCGATTCGGACGCCGGATTGCGCCAAAGGTCTTATCGATGGGCTGAACCAAGGGCTTGAGGGAGCGCATGGCTTGCCATCGCGTCGGGCCAGTCCCGATGCCCCACCCGGTTCACGGCCGACTCGCACCCGCAGACCTGGGTCGGAAATCGTCCGTAAAACCCGGCAGGGTCCCCAAGGGGCACCGGTCAGTCAGACGGCGAGGTCCCAACCTCGCTCGTACTCCCGCCCAGGGAGTCGCAGGCCCACCCTGCGAGAGGGTGGCCGGTAGATCCACCCGGAAAGGGTACACGGGGTGAAAGGGGAGCTTCTGCCAGCCTCTGCTCTCGAAGCTACACTATTATGTTATCCGCTAAGCTCCAGCCGCGTGCCAGAATGCGGGCCGCGTGTCCCATCTGACTGCGCTAACACTGTCTCAGGGGGTCAGAGCGACCCCTTGTCGAGACGGGACCAGCCTTAGGAATGCGGATGGACATGGAGGCCAGGCGTATCTGATATGCCACCCTGACCCCTGGTTCTCCTATCCCTCCGGCAGTGGTGCAACACTGGAACACCCCGGGGGCACCGCATGTCGTAGCGCCCGCCTCGACCAAGGATTCGTTGGACCGGAGCGATTGCCGTTGCACAATACATCAGGATCCGTGGTAGGAATGACGTTCCTTCCCAAGCTCGCCCACCTGCCATGAGTGGCAAGCTCGTCTGCGCCGTCGTGATCGCACACGTACCGCAGAGTTCGGCGGGGAACGCGTGGGCATTCCTCAACTGGGCGCTGGGGTTTCGCCAGGCCGGCTGGGACGTGTGGCTGGTAGAGCATCTGAACTCTGGTGATCTCTCGTGGCCGGAAGGCGAACGCGTGCCCGCCGGTAGTCTGAACGAGAGGCTCTGGCACACCGTGGCCGCGGAGTTCGGCTTCGAGCATCGTGCGACGCTGTTCCTCGATGACGCTGCACCGAGTGCCGATGCGTTCGCCCACTTTGCACGCGAGGCGGAGGTTTTCGTGAACCTCTCGGGGCAATTCAAGCTCCATCATCGCGTCCAACAAATCCCGATGCGGGTATACCTGGACATGGATCCGGGGTTTACACAGCTTTGGGCAGAGGTGTGTAATGTGGACATGAACTTCGCGGGGCATACCCACTTCTTCAGCTATGGCGCTTGCATGGCCACCGCGGTCCTGCCCCGCACCGGTCACGACTGGCTGCCTACGCTCCCTCCGGTTTGTCTCGATTTCTGGTCGCCCGAGGCTACCGAGCGTGACACGACGCGGCTGCCTGCTGAGGCTCTCCCCCATGGCGCGTGGACGACAGTGACTCATTGGTATGGCTACAACCAGCTTCCGTGGGAGGGTCGTGTTTATGGAAACAAGCGCGACAGCCTAATCCGGATGCGCGACCTGCCGCGACATGGTGCACGCCTGCTCTTGGCGACGGACTTACAACTCGGCTGGGAAGACTACAACGATTTTGTAGCTGCGGGGTGGCGCTTCATTTCCACGGCGGTCGTATGCTCGGACTGGCGCGTGTACCGCAAGTTCCTGGCCGCGAGCGCTGGCGAGTTCTCCGTCGCCAAGGACGGATACGTCGTCTCCGAGTGTGGTTGGTTCAGTGACCGGTGCGCCTGCTACCTCGCCTTGGGCCGGCCCGTGGCGCTACAGGAAACCGGCTGGAGCCGCGTGCTCCCAACGGGCCATGGACTGAAGAGCTGGCGCGACGTTGACGAGGCCGCGCGGGCGCTTCGGGAATTCACCGAGGCCCCGGACCATCATCGCGCTGCGGCTCGGCGTATCGCGCAAGAACATTTCGACGCGGTCAAGGTTGTGCGTCAACTGCTGGAGCAGCTCTCCGGATAATCACTAGACGGTGTCTCACCTCGACCCCGCGTCGTACTCCCGTCTTGCTCGCATTGCGGCAATCGATCCACACGGATTAGGATCACTACCTGGAGCGATCCCAGGAGAAGGGAGAGGGGCCATGCCCCTCACGCCAGAGTCCAAAGCCCGAACCCGTGCATTTGCGCGACTGATTGGACCCTTCCTGATCATCGTGCCGATTTCTTGCAGAAGGAGGCAGGTCCGAATGACCACCCTAGCCGACGAAACCCTCTTTGGTCACCTTCTCGTGAGCGCACAGCAAGTGCGATCCGCTCACGGGAAGGATCACCTTTCGCAGCTCGCGAAATCCCTGATGGCGACGAGTGAGTTCCTCTTCGAATACGGGGATAAGCTGCTCTCGGCCAATGAGAGTTGGCCGGAGGTCGGCAACGCTGCCGCAGCGCTCGCGTCGGCAGGCCGACTGAAGCCGGCCAGCTTCGCGGTCCGCAGCATGGAAGATATCCCCGAGACCTCGAATACGGTTCGCGCGGCGCTAAAGCGGCTTGCTGCGCAGCTCATCGTATCTGCCCTTGACTCTCTGGGCGCGCTCGCCTTTGTAGACGATCTGACGCCGCGTCGAAAAACTCCTGGCGACAAGTCGTCAATGCCGAAGCTCTTACCCACGGGACCGCTGAAGCACCTCGACGCAATGGACAATATTGCGGCCTACCATCGCGAACACGAGCGGTACTATACAGTTCACACGCTGGAACACGCGGCCGACTTGGCACGCGAAGCCAACAAGCTCAAGGTCCTGGTTGACGTGTGGCTCGCACACAGCTTGCCTGCTTCGCACACATCGCGTACTGACTTCAGCGACCCGGCTCTTCGCGCGGTTGGCTGTGCCGATTTGAATGCGCTGCCGGCGATTGCTTCCATCGGGATCCTGTTCATGGAGGGGCAGGGCGAACCCGCCGAGATCGGTGCGCTCAAGGCAAAGCTCGCGAGCCTCGGCGCAGGAATGGCCCAAAGCGGGAAGTGGCTCGCAGACATGATGGTTGCAGCATGGTCCCGTGAAAGCGCACTCCTTTCCGAAGAGTTCAGCGCAGCAGTGCTTCCGAGGTATCGGACGATCGCAACCAACTGGGTCAGCGCGCAGGAAATGGTGCTGGTGAGTCGCCTTCTGGCGCTCGCCAACGCGTGGCTTGGAAAAGTGGATTTTTCGCCGGCCTCATTACGCGCAAACCGAAGAGATCACAGCCAGCGGCTCGAAGCGGCCGCTCGCATCATGGACGTAGCAATGCGGTTGCAGGCGAAGAGTGCGGTGGATCTCTCCGGAAATGACGAGTGCTGGAGCGAATATCGCAAGCGGATCCAGGACTTCGCGAGCCGTGGTCGGTAGTCTGCACGTTCTCAGTGGGCGGCGATCGGGGTGATCGTGCACTCTGGTCCAACGCGATTGCGATCCCCATGGTCGGATAGAGTTCGGCTCTTGGGCGCTCGGCGTATGGCGACAGCACACCTGGGTACCTCGGAGTGGGTAAGACGTCCTTCGCTCGAGCGCTCGAGCGGCAGGTCGATGGCATCCGCTTCTCCGCTGACGAGTGGTACCTGCAGCTCTGTGGCGGCGGCGAGCCCATGCGCATCTCGAGCCGGCATGGTGGGATCGTATCCTGTCGATGCTGGACGGGGTCTGGCCCAAGGTACTGTAACTTCGGCTTCTGGAGCCGGCGGCAGCGTGACGACGCACGAAGGCGGGCACTGTCAACAGGGGCTGAGGTCGAACTCTATCGGGTCGTCTGCGATGAGGTCGTTGCGAGAACGCGCTGTCTTGCTCGCAACACCAACCCCGTTGGGGTGTTTGTGATCGATGCGTTGGCCTTCGACGCACTCCGAGCCAAGTTCGAGTTGCTCGGGCCCGACGAGCCCTATGACGTCGATTGACACTACCCCGCCGCCGAGAGTTGATTCGTGCTGCCGCTTCTCGTAATGCCAATCAGGCCTTACGAGATGCAAACACCGGCCATCCAGGGGGCGTGCAACGGTCAATCGTGCGTTCGCCCGATCCACGCGCGCGTCCACGAGCTGAGGGGATCAAAAATCGCCTCGCTCTCATGCAGGCTCAATGCATTTCTCAAGCCAGAGCTGGCGACTTCCGTTCCACGAAGCTCTTTCCGCGGTGAAGCCAAGCCGTTGGTACAGGGACAGCGCCGCCTCATTGCGCTCGTTGGTATTGAGACCGATTACCCGGCACGACCGCCGCCGCGCTCGCCCGGTGACGGATTCCGCGAGCTCGAGACCGACGCCCTGGCGTCGTGCGAAAGGAAGCACGAAGAGATCTTCGATCTCGGCTCCAAGGCCGGGAATCCACGCCGAGTAGCGATAGCGAACTTGCGCGTAGCCAAGCGGCGTTCCGTCGAAGTTTTGCGCCATGAGGAATTCCGTGTCGGGGTCTTTGAGAAGGATGCGGAGCGAGTCACGAAATTCCGCGGCGGACGGCCGCGACTGACCGAGGTAATCGCGAAAGGCAACCAGCAACCCCACAAGATCATCTAGGTCGGCGTCGCATGCAGGTTCGATCATCGGCGGTGCTCCTTCTTGGCGCTACCCCTCACAAAGCTCGTCCTTTTTTTGACCGGGCAAGGCCAGACGGAAGATCTTGCGGATCACGCTGCCGAACTGCCGGCCGAGACCGGCGCTGTTGTACGGCAGTCCGTACTTCTCGCAGATGGCCCGCACCTCCGTGGCGATCTGGGCGTAGCGGCGCGCGGGCAGGTCGGGGAAGAGATGGTGCTCGATCTGGTGGCTTAGATTGCCGGATAGGTTATGGAACAGCGGGCCGCCGCGGATATTTGCCGAGGCGCACAGCTGGCGCAGGTACCACTCGCTGCGTGTTTCCCCGATCGTCTCGTCGCGATCGAACTCCTCGACACCGTCGGGGAAGTGGCCGCAGAAGATGATCGCGAAAGCCCAGAGGTTGCGCACCAGATTGGCGGTCGCGTTGGCGGCCAGGTTGGCCAGGAACGAGGGACCAGAGAGGACAGGGAACAGCACGTAGTCCTTAAGCACCTGGCGACCCGCTTTGCGTCCCATGGACTGGATGAGAGGCCTAACTTCGTCCCAGCGCCGCTCGCCGCTCTGGATGCGCTCGATCTCGAGGTCGTGCGCCATCACGCCCCACTGGAAGAGTGCCGCGAGAAGGAAGGCATACACCGGATTACCGAGGTCCCTCGGCCTCCATTCCTGGTCAGAGCTGATCCGCAACACTCCGTATCCAAGGTCGCGGTCCTGACCCAAGATATTGGTGCGCTTATGGTGCATGAAATTGTGGGAGTGGCGCCACTGGTCACCGGGGCACACGTTGTCCCACTCGAAGGTACCCGACGCCAGCGTCGGGTCTCCGGTCCAGTCGTACTGGCCGTGCATTACGTTGTGGCCGATCTCCATGTTGTCGAGGATCTTCGATAGGGCGAGGGCGGTGACACCACCCAGCCATAGCGGCGGCAGCAAGGCGGCCTGCAGCATGCCGCGGCCGGCGACCTCGAGGCCTCGTTGCCAGCGGATGAGGCGGCGGATGTAGGCGACGTCTTCCGCGCCGAGGTCGGCGAGAACCCGCATGCGGATCGCGTCGAGCTCGGCACCGAACGACTCGACCTGCTCGGGTGTCAGTCGGTGGCGACACGCGGGACGCGGCATGGGCTCGTGCTCCGCTTCCTGTGGGCGGAGCGCGGGGAGGGGGGGTCGCAAGCGGGGGCTCGTCATCACGACTCCTTCCATCGAATCCGGTCAGAGGTCGAGGGACACGTCGCCGTCCGGCACGTGCACGCAGAGCTGCACGTCAGAGTCGACGGCGGTACGGGTGGTCCCGGTGCGCAGGTCACGGACTGTGCCGCGGGCCATACGACGCGTACAGGTATGGCAGATTCCCATGCGACAACCGTGGGTGGGGTGGAGCCCCACGGCCTCAGCCAGCTCCAGCAGCGTGCGTCCGTCGGCATCAATCTGAGCGCCACTGCGCTCGAAACGAACGGTGCCGCGAGGGCCGGGGCCTGGCTCGGAGGCTAGAGGGGAGAGGGTGAAAGCCTCGCTGTGCAGGCGGTCCAACAAACCTTCCCGCTCGTGACTCGCACGAACCGCGCGCATGAGCGGGGCAGGACCACACAGATAGGTCTCGGCCTCCCGCCATGCGGGATCGGCGGCCGAGAGGTGCGCGTCGCAGAAGAGGCCCTCGAGCTCGCCCCGCCCCGGCTCTGCGGTGAATGCCCGGAGGACTCGCACATTGGGGTGCCCTTCGGCGAGCCGCGCGAGCTCGGCCCGGTAGGGCATATCGGCCTCGTGAAACGAATAGTGGACGAAGGCCACCGGACCGCGGTGATCTTCGTCGCAAAGCGTGCGGAGCATTGACAGCACCGGTGTGATGCCGCTTCCACCACTGATCATTACGACACGATCCGGTCGGGCGGCCGGCAGAATGAACTCGCCCTGAGCAGGGGTGAGACCAACCACCATTCCTCGACGGGCCGCAGCGTAGAGGTACGGTGAAACGATGCCCCCCGGTTGCACCTTGACGGTGAGCTCGAAGGAGACGACTCGATGCGCCGAGGTTGCGATCGAGTAGCAGCGTGTGTGGCGCACGCCATCAATCTCGACGCTTAGCCGCGTGTGTTGGCCCGCTTCGAAGCCGGTCCAGTTGCCATTCGGCGCGAGTGTCATCGTCACGCTGCCTGTCGTCTGACGACGCGCCTCAGTCACAACGGCCCGGACCTCTCGAACCGACCACGTGGGATCGATCAGCTCGAGGTAGCGGTCGATCCCGTGCGGCGTGGCCAGCGCGTCGAGAGCGCTCAAAAGCCGCCGTGACAGGCGAGGCCTGGCGGAATCCGGGGGGTTGGCTTGAGTGAACATATGTGCACTATAATTATTCGGTGCACAACCGTCAACTGTCGATCCATCGGTTTGGGTCTACGGGCCTTCCCTGCGGAATTTCTCGCCCCAGGCGGTCAGTAGGATCCCAGTGTACATTCGTAAACGCAACGGACTCCGGGGGAGCCAGGGTGAGCAGTCGCCACCATCGCCACAGCGACCCCGAATCGCGCAGGGAACGCAAAGAACGCACGCGCCATGCGCTGCTGAGCTCCACGCTCACGCTGCTGTCCCGGCACAGCTTCGAGAGCATCAGCCTGCGTGAAGTCACGCGCGAGTCCAGCATTACACCCACGGCCTTCTACCGGCATTTCGCCGGTATGGAGGACCTGGGCCTCGCGCTCGTCGAGGAGGCCTTCGGCACGCTGCACGACATGGTGCGCACCGCCCGCAGCGACAGGTCAACCTACGACGATGTGATCCGCCGCTCCGTACAGATCGTCGTGGCACATGTCCGCGAGCATCGCGATCACATGCGCTTCATCGCGCGTGAACGCTACGGCGGCGTTCGGCGACTGCGGCGGGCGATCCGCATGGAGCTCGACCTGTTCGCCAACGAGCTCGCGGTCGACGTGAGTCGCTTCCCGGAACTCGCGGGCTGGACCCGCGCCGACCGGCAGATGTTCGCCGACCTGCTCGTCGAGACCGTCGTCTCGGCGGTGGGCCGTCTCACGGAGGCGCGGCCTGAAGAGGAAGCGGAGATCGCCAGAACCATCGAGAAGCAGCTGCGTCTCGTCGTGATCGGGGTACCCGGCTGGCGCTCCCGGCCAGAGAAGAGTGGCGACGGGATCAGTCGAGATACCGCGCCGACGCAGGCTCGAAGTGTCGAGTCCCCTGCAAAGTAGAACGGCCTAGCGGGACGCACGGAAGCTCGTCGGAGGGCCGACGACCTTCGCAGACCTGAGGCTTTGGCCGAAGCCCCCCGTCGTCTGGGATGAGAGGCCCGGAGGGGACACGCTCGTGCTGCTGCCGCAGAACGATCCGCCACCTGGCCGCATCCGAGACTTAGAAGGCCCCCCCGGACGGTTGTCCTCCGGGGTTTACGAACGGACATCCCGGGTCAGTCGGGCTCGCTGCGGGCGCCGTCGGAACCGGCGTATTCATCGATGGCGCACGCGAGAAGTCGAACATGTCCTCGAGGGTGTGGGCGTGCGCGTCACGTGCCGTGACCGACGGATGCCAGGGGGCGTCGTCGCCGTCGTGGTCGCCGTCCCCTCGATCGTCACCCCCACTGCTCCCCATGAACCGCTTCTCGATGAGCGCGAGCATCGAGGTGTGGTCCCCGACGGTGTGTGAGACGTAGTGCGGCTTCGAGAACGGCGATACTGCGATGAAGGGCACGCGGAAGCCGAGCTGATTGAAGTTTGCGCAATTGGCAGGATAGGGCCCGGTGCTCGTGAAAGCCGGGCAGATCGCGAGCGCTTCCGCCTGACTCACGCTGCACTGCACCCCGCCACCGGGTTGCTCGCTCGCGGGTGGATTCGATAGATCAGCGCATTGGCCAGGGTTGATCCCGTCCGGGTTGAGTGCTCCCCCCTGCGGGGCCGGGGCGGGGGCCACGTGGTCATAAAAGCCGCCATGCTCGTCGTACGTGATGAAGATGATCGAGTCCTTCCAGTTGGGGCCGTTGCGCACCGCGTTCACGATATCCGAGACGGCCTTCTGGCCCTTGCGGATGTCAGTGGGAGGATGTTCATCCGTCTCTCCCGAAATTCCAAAAAAACCAAAGTCGGGGTCAACGAACGAAACCTGAGGGAGCGTGCCAGCCGCGGCATCCACAAAGAATTGAGATGCCGCTGCGGTATTCCCCGCTGACTGGCGAAAAATGAGCGTGGTGGGTAGATCAGTGAAGTAGTTCACCCATGAAACATTGTGCTTATCGAGCAGATCCAAAAACGTGCCGGTGATCGGCTTGTAGCCACCGGCGGGCGGAAGAATCTCCGACGTCGTCAAATGGCCAAAGGAAGTCGCTGCCAACTCATAGGATCGGTTGGGAAAGGTCTGCCCGATGACGGAACAGAAGTAGCGATCGTCAATGGCGAAGGTCTGCGCGAGGCTGTAGTAGAACGGTAAATCTTGCTGTGTGTAGAAACCCATCGTGTCGTCGTCGGTCGGAGTCTCGGGGCCGGTGTCGAGCTGCCCTTGCGAGGTGCTGTCGTTTCGACGCACGAACCCATTGTTGGGGCTAAATAGAATTGTGAGCGCCGGGAAGTAGAAGTTCGCCTCGATATGGCTACCGGACCACGAGTGATCCAAATCAGGTCCCGTGCAGTAGCTGGCATCGTGGAAGGCGTAAACGATACTGCCGTCGCTTTCTACATTGCGGTTCTCGCAGGTGAAGTTTCCGAGCGAATCGACGGCGCAGGTGAGGCCATCCACACAGGTGTGGTCGTGCTCACTGCAGGCTTTGCGACTGGTGTCGTCTCTCCAATCCTTGTGACGTGGTGCGTGATACGGGCCGTCTGGTACGTAGGGGAGTGCACCGAAGTAGTTGTCGAAGGAATGGTTCTCCTGCATCACGATGATGACGTGGTTTAACCTATTGAGATCGCCATCCGCGCGCGCTGTCGCACCGAATAGGCCGAGGGCAGCGAGCGGGGTGAGCAGACCGGCGGTGAGGAGCGTCGTGTGTCTCATCGGTTCTCCATGCCTTGTCAGCAGAGGTGGATTCCGCTTGCGCCAATCTGATAGGGTGAAACCCCGAGTATCGACGGGCCGAGTGACAAGTAGATACGTTGGATGAGAGGAACGCAAGGGAGAACTTGCCGGCTGGGGCCGTCTCCTCCTCGGGGCTCGAGTTGGGCGGAACGCGTGATCCAGCCTCGTGCAGGCCCGCCTAGCTCTCGCCGACTCGTGGCCTCCCCACGAGACACTCGACCCGACCGATCGGCCGATTGGCGCGGGCACGGCTCCTCATCCAGCTCGCCAGGGGGAGCCAAGAACTCCGCGACGCCGGCGTCTTGGGTTCAGCGATTGCGCAACCGTGTCGAAGTTCCGTCGCCTTCCAGAGAGCCGCAGAAGCTGAGAGCGGCACCCTTCAACGTCCTCCGCTCAACCACCGTACGCGAGGACAACGCTGCCGAGGAATGCCGCCGCCCACCCGAATGGCAAGGCTCGCACCAGAGTGGGCGCTCGGCGGGCGAGCACGCGGTCGAGGGCATCGAAGCCGAGGACAACCAACAAGGCGAGTGTGGGTGTGAGGAAGAGCGCGTAAAACGCCTTGCCAAACGACCAGAAGGGCCAGCGCAGGTTGACGTTCACAAGCAAGGCGATGAACAGGGGCGGCAGAGCGACCAGGAGCGATAGGGCAAGGCGACGGCCTAGATCGTCGTTCTGCAATGAACTCCTCAGCACGCGGATCCAACCCGCAATGAGAAACCCGGTTGCGGGGAGAGCCAGCAGAAAGAGAGCGGCCATCCAGTCATAGCGCCAGCGCCCATGGAAATGGGCTGCACCGCCGGCGCCACCTCCCATACCGTCTCCCCACAGCGTCGTGTAGAGGGAGTCCCAGAAGCTGTGGAAACCTGAGTACCACGGCTGGGTAAGAGCATCGCCAAAGCGAAGGAAATAGCCGGGCGTATGGAATCCTGGGTATTGCCAAATCGTCTTCCCCGACCAGGCACTCAGGCTCCACACGAAGGGCTCGCCGAAGTAGAGGTAGTTGCGAAGGTAGAACCACCCCGCGAGGGCTACGACAACCGCTGAGGCACGCGCAGCCCCTGCTGCGACACGGGACGCTGGCCACCTCTCTACGGTCCAGCGCCTGGCTGCCATGATTCCCACCGCCGTCGGGACCAAGATCGCGCTCGTGTACTTCGTGAGAAGGGCCAAGCCTAGAAAGAGTCCAAGGACGTAGTCGTCCTGTCGCGTCGTGGACTTGCGGAGGAGTGCGCGCACTGTGACCAGCAAGGCCAGGCTTGCAAAGAGAGCATGCGGCGCCTCGTTCGACGCGCCAGAGGCGAGCGTGAGACTCATCGGTAGGAGTCCAGCGACCACGATCGTTCCTGCTTGCACCCAGAGCCATTCCGGGAAGAGGAGCCGTGCCATCCCAGCCGCCACGAATGTCATCCCGAGACCGGAGAGTGCGGGAAGGAGCGAGAAGATTGCGCGTTCGGCGACGCTTCCGGGGGTCGGGTTGGTGACCGCCAGGAGAAGCGCCGTCACGACGTAGTACAAGGGTGGCTGGTAGGTCTGGAAGCCCTCCGTCGCGAGGGGAAGGGTCTTCTCGTGCATGAGGGATGCGACGTACGAAAGATGGTAAGCGGCATCGAAACCCGATTCCTTCGGAATGCGGACAATCTTCGCAGCGAAAAGCCAGACCCAGAAGACCGCGACCAGCGCGAACGCGACTTCGCGAGACCGCGTCGCCGTGCCCGGCCAACGTCGCACCCCCAAGAAGAGGAGAACCCCGCTTGCGGCAAGAGCCAGGAGTGCGAGCGCGTGATGCTGGACCTCGGCCAAGGGCTGAGGCAGTGCCGTACTGTCTGGCAGACGTAGCCCGTCGTCGGCAATGGCTGCGGGCGCAAGCGGTTCGCCTTCCCACGCCGCGAGCCACTGTTCGTCCGTAACAACTGCTGAAGAGAGCCCGTCGACGCGCAGCTGCAAGAGCGCAACGCCGTCCGGATTGCGGACTCCAGCGCTTAGGATGTTGTCGCCGGGGACGATGAGAGGCGTGATATCGACGACCCACGCCTCCTTCCAACGCTGCGGGTCGCGCGCTGCGAACGGGACCTCGTGTCCATTCACGGAAAGGACGAGATCGCGCAGAGCGCGCACGCGGAGCATCGCCGGACCACGCGGCACATCTGAAGTGAAGTGCCTCTCGAAAACAGCGTGCGGAATGCTGCTCTCGTTCACCAGCTTCCCGGCCGTATGGGGAACAATCCGGGGACCGATCCAGGGCGTCCCACCCGACCAAATGAATGCGACGTCCGGCGCGCGGAAGGCGGCCTCTGCCAGGACCGCGCCGACGCCGAGTGCGAAAATTCCAGCGAGAGCGACCTGCCCGCGCCAGAGCCAACGACCCCTCATGTCACCCATGGGCTCTCTCCGCGAACTGGCGACGCTCGTCCGCGCGACTCTGGAAGGATGGCAAACGCTCCCCCTCTCCTGCGCGAAGAGTGGTGCCTACGATCGAGAAGTCGCACCGCGGGAATCGCTTCTGCGAGCACAGTTTCGCTGATCACAGCCCAAAATTCCTTCGGACTTCGCACGTCTGACACCCAATCGTTCAGCTACCTTCCGACCTCGGTGGATCGGGACCGCCCGAGCCAGCGCGCGGCCCGCGACCCAATCGCGATGGCTGGCATCTCGACCGAACGGTGTGCGAGGGTGGCGAGGGGGAGGGTCACTACGAACACGCCGATCGGCAAGAGTACTACGTCGAGGGCCGTCGGCGGATGCGAGAGCAGTCTCGTCGCGAGAATGAGGACTGTAAAGTGCAATAGATACAGGCTGTAGGAGATGCGCCCGAGGAATGCGATCGGTCTCGCCGTGAAAATCTGCGCCATGCCCCGCGAACCGACCGTAGCTGCCACGATACCGCCGGCACCGAGCTCCAAGGTAAGAAGGGTCCAACGAGGCCAGTCGAACACGAAGAGTCCATACATCGGTATGAGCGGAAAGAAGAGAAGCGGCGCCAGGAACAACAGCAGAGAGATCACGAGCCAGACGGCAAGGCGCGCGGCGGACCCCCTTGTGAAGAACGCACGAAGGGCGTCCTGTTCGTAGTAGAGCGCAATTCCGATTGAGAAGGCGAGGGCATTGATGATGCCCACTGGCCTCGTGACGTTTGTCAGGAGCACCGTACCGGAAGCCGCGATGAGCAGCAGCCAGTGCGTCCGGACGGCGATCATGACCAGAAGCGGGAAGATGAGCGAGAAGAGCGTCTCCACGGTGAGAGTCCACCCGACCGGCATGAGACCGCCCGCTTCGTTCGGCCAGGGGAAAAACCAGAGCAGGGAGCTCAGCGGAGGGTGGATCCCCGCAAAGATTGCGATCCAAGGGGTGAATCCGTCTCGCGGTAGTGGAAGGACATAGAAAAAGCTGGCAAGCCACGAGAGCGTGACCGCAAACCAATACGGTGGGTAAATGCGGAACGCGCGTCGCACAAGGAACCGCAGGTTGACGTATCTGCCGCTTGTCCTGGTAAGGGAACCGGTGAGGACAAAGCCACTCAGAACGAAGAAAACCTGCACCGCTCCGGGTCCGTTCAAGAAGAGAGCAAGCGGCGTGCGAAAGACGACGGGGAAGGCGCCGGCGGTTCGCTGCATGACACACATACAGTGGCCGAAGACCACGATCGCGGCGGCAACGCCGCGCAGTCCATCCAGAGCGATGACGCGTGAACTCGCGGGGCCTTCCACTCAAGGTCTTTCGAGCAAAGTCCGCCAACCGACAAAGTCGGGACTCGCCTAGGGATGCTCAGCCGTGACCAGCATAGGATACAACGCAGCACCTAGGCCGGAATGGTCTGTGTTGATCCCTGCCTCAGCGCCCTGCATCCCTGCCGCGGCTTCGCTAGGACGCCGGCGAGTTCTTCGGCGGCCAGCTCTGGTGGCTCTCATCCAGTGGACTCATGATTCCAACGTCGTTGCCATCCGGATCCGCTACCACGGCGTAGCGAGCGCCCCAGAACGCGTCGTACGGAGGCTGGCGTCCTTTGTATCCGGCAGCGGTCAGCTCTTGGTACAGCCGATCCACTTCTTCACGCGTCGGAACGGAGAATCCAAGGAGCGCGCGGCTGCTGCCTCCGGGTTTGCGCCAGGCCGCGTTGTAGAGTCCGGCCAAGGCTTCGTTGTCGAACTCGAGCACGAAGCCATTCTCCAGAGTCACTTCGGCATGGCGCACTCCTTCCGGCGACGAGCTTCCGTCGGGTACCTCCAAGCGGAGGCGGCGGTAGAATGTGAGGCTGGCGTTGAAGTCGCGAGCCACCACGTTCAGCTGGCTCAATACCGGTCCCATGGTTGCCAAGCGCAGTCCTCCTCACGCTTGAGACGAGCTCGCCCATCATAAATCGGCATAGGGGCGAGGAGGAATGCCTCCCCGGCCCCTGCCGCACCACTCGGCATGCGGGTCCGCACCAGGCCGTTCAGCGAGTTGAGGTCACGCGGCGAGCCAGGCTACTCCCAGCTCGTCGAAGAGGGCGTTCGGTAGCGCGATTGGGATCGCCTTCGCCGAGTTGTGCCACCACCGCCGGCTGTTGGCTGCGACCTCCCTGGACCGGTGGTCGGTCATGCCGCCGGCGCGAAGCTCGCGCTAAATGACCGGGCCGCGCTTCCAGTGCTTGAGCTGCAGCGCCCGGAGACGCTGGCGGATCCACTCGTCGAGGGTTGCGAAGATCCGGGGTGTCTGGGCGAGTCGGAAGTACGCCTTCCAGCCCGTCAGGTACGGCCGGAGCTTCTCGCAAACCTGCGCGAGGCTGCACCCGGCGTTCCGCCGGGTCACCTCGCACACACGATCCTTCCTTCACGTCGTCCTCACGGGTCGACACTCTGCGGTTCCCTTCGGTCGCTGTGACCAGCTCCCGGGAGGACTCACAGCTCCATGTCAGCGCCGATGCCGCGCGGACAATGAAAAGGGGCGGTCCAGACGGACCGCCCCTCCCGCTCTCCATCTTCACAGAAGTGCTAAGGCATTCAGTGCGCCGCGAGCGCGGCAAAGCGATCGCCGCCATCGGCGGGTCGCACCAGGAGGAGGAGGTGCTTCCCCTCCTCCACCTTGCCGACCTCTTGGCGGAGTGCCTCGACCGATCCTACGGGCTTGCGGTTCGCTTGGAGCACCACGTCGCCGGCGTGAAGGCCAGCCTCCTCGGCCGGGCTACCCGGCTCGATGGCAGTGACCAGCACACCCTGTCCGTCCTCGAGCCCGCGCTCGGCTCGTTCCTCGGGCGTAAGTTCGCGGAGGGCGAGACCCCACTTGCCCTTGCCCGGAGCCTCTGCGTCGCGGACCTCCTCATCCGCGAGCTTTGCGACCGTCACGCTAAGCGTCTTCACTCCTCCGTCGCGTAGGACTTGGAGCGGTACGGTCGCACCTACCGGCGTCGCGGCGACAAGGCTCGGCAACCCATGCTCCCCCACCTTCTTATCGTCGTAGGTGGTAATCACGTCGCCCGTCTTGACGCCCGCCTTCGCGGCCGGACTTCCCGGTGTAACCCCTGCGACCAGGGCCCCCTGGGCCTCGTTGATCCCGAGCGAGTCAGCGAGCTCCGGCGTGAGCTTCTGGATCGAGACGCCGAGCCACCCGCGCGTTACGTGCCCTTCCGTCTCGAGCTGTGGAACAAGCTGCTTGGCCACGTCGATGGGGATCGCGAATCCGATTCCGATGTTTCCCCCGCTCTGACTGAAGATCGCAGTGTTGATGCCGATCACCTCACCGCGCTGGTTGAAGAGCGGGCCGCCGGAGTTCCCCGGGTTGATGGGGGCATCCGTCTGGATGAACTGGTCGTAAGGGCCGTTGCCAATCGCGCGGCCCTTTGCGCTAACGATGCCGGCGGTCACGGTGTTGTCGAGGCCGAAGGGGTTGCCGATGGCGACGACCCATTCACCCACCTTCAGGGCGTCGGAATCACCTAGCTGCGCCACCGGAAGATCCATCTTGGCATCGATCTTGAGGACGGCGAGGTCGGTCTTGGGATCGCGCCCGAGGACTTTCGCCGGAAACTCACGGCTGTCGCTCAGCGCGACGGTGATTTCCTTGGCCTGTTCGACGACGTGGTTGTTGGTGAGAACGACTCCATCCTTGCGAATGATGAACCCGGAGCCAGCCCCGAGCTGCCGACTCGGCGGCTGCTGCCTCTGCGGGAGTCGGAAGCCGGGAAAGGGTCCGTCCTCGCCGAAGGGAAACGGGGAGCTCTCTTCGGGGCCGCTCGTCTTCACGATCGATACCACCTTCACGTGAACGACCGCAGGGGACACAGCCTCGACCAATGACACGAACGAGGGCAAGGTCCCGCCCGGGGTCCCCGTCGGGTCGGCGCTGTCAGGACTGGTTGCTGGCACGACCGCGGCCGCTACCGGGCGGGTCAGGAGCCCAGGATGAGCGTGCGTGCCCGTGGCCGCACCGAGGCCAAAGGCGGCCGCCGTGATGCCGGCAAAGAATACCTTCTTGCGTGTGCCTGCTTGCATCGCCTCTTTCTCCTCCGCGGCTCGTCTCGTCGCCGCATGCGCCGACATGCTACAGGCGGGGGATAAGAGAACGATGAGATGCGGATTAGACTTTTCTCATGTGAGACGATCCGCAAGAGGAAGCCGTACCTGAAAGCACGACCCCCGACCCGGCTCGCTCGCGACGCAGATCTCCCCTCCGTGAAGGCGCACGATCGACCGCACGAGCGGAAGCCCAATGCCGGTACCGCTCCGCTCGCGCGCAGGATCGGCGCGATAAAAGCGGTCGAAGATCCGCTCCCGCTCCTCGGAAGGGATCCCCGGGCCACTGTCGCGGACTTCGAGCAGCGCCCTTTCGCCCTCGCCCCGCACCGCGATCTCGACCTGTTGACCTCCTCCGGCGTATTTGATGCCGTTCTCGGCGAGATTGAAGAGGACCCGCAAGAGCAGGGGTTCACTCCCCTTGACCACGATCGGTCCCGCGGCGTGAATTGACAGGTCAACTCCTGCGCGTTCGGCCAAGACATGCAGCGCTGGTTCCACCTCCCGCGCAAGTCCAGCAAGATCGACCGGCTCTCTCTGGAACGGCACCACGTCGGCGTCGGCACGTGCCAGGAAGAGCAAATCCTCGACGAGGGCGGCCAGCCGGTCCACTTCCTCAAGGCAGCTTTCGAGCATTTCCCGGCCCTGGCCATCGAGCGCTGCGGTGTGCAGAGCCACCTCGAGCTCGCCCTTCAGAATCGTGAGCGGCGTACGCAGTTCGCGTGCTGCGTCGGCGCTGAACTGGCGCGCCGTCGTGAACGAGCGCTCGAGGCGGGCCAGCATGTCATTCAGCACCTCGGCAAGGCGTGCGAGCTCATCATCCCGATCCTCAGTCGCAATGCGCAAGGACAGGTCCTCCGCACTGATGCGGCGTGCCGCAGCCACCATGGCATCAACGGGAGAGAGCGCCCGGCCCGCCAGGAACCAACCCCCGAGAGCTGCTCCAGCGAGAGCGAGCGGGGCGAGGGAGAGCATCACCAGGAGGAATCGCGAGCGGGCCTGGTCGACGCGGTCGAGCGATCCCGCCACCTGAACGAAGTGGACCAAGCGTCCACCCTCGATGACGGGGAGGGTGAGTAGTCGCACATCGCCACCGGACGGGCCTGGAATCCTGATCGATTCGAAGGTTTCCCGTCCCTCTTCGCCGTTACGCAGGGCGGTGCTGCTGAGCGGAAAGGTCCATCGGCCGCGCAGAGAGAGCCGAGGATCCGGACGGCCGAAGGGATCCAGCAGCTGAAAGAAGCGCTCGGCGACCGCTGGCCCCAGCATGCTCTCCAGGGTATCCGCGAGATCCGGTCCGCCTGCTTCGCGGCTTGACGCCGCAACGGCCCTCGCCACCGAGGCCAGCGAGTCGTCCAGGTTGGTGCGCAACCCTCGGTCGAGGAGCACGAATGCGGTCCCCCCGAGAAGCAGCAGAAGCCCGCCGAAAACTGCGGTGTACCAGAGCGTCAGGCGCGCTCGGACGGTTCGCAAACGCGCGGGCCACCTCAGGGGTTGGGTTCCTTTAGGACGTAGCCGACGCCCCGGACCGTGTGCAGCAGCTTCGGCTCCACGTCGGAGTCGATTTTGCGCCTTAGGTAGTTCACGTAGACATCGATCACGTTGGTGAAGCTGTCAAAGTGGACTCCCCAGACGTGTTCTGCGATCAGCGCTCGGGAGAGGACGCGCCCGCGGTTGCGCATGAAGAATTCGAGAAGGGCATATTCCCGCGGCGTAAGCTCGATCGGTCGGCCCGCACGAAGCACGTTCCGCGTCGCGGGATCAAGCGTCAGATCAGAAACGACAAGAGTCGGCGGGCTCGCCGGCGCGCCGCGCCGCAGCAGCGCCCGCACGCGGGCAAGGAACTCAGCAAACTCGAACGGCTTGGTTAGGTAGTCGTCCGCCCCGACATCGAGACCCGTCACCTTGTCCGGCAGGGTCGCGCGCGCAGTGAGCACGAGGATCGGCATCCGACAAGCCCGTCTCCGGAGTTCACGGACGACGTCGAGGCCGTCACGCCCAGGCAGCATCACATCCAGGATGACTAAGTCGTACTCCGTCGCGAGTGCCCGAGCCAAGCCTGCGTCGCCGTCGTGAACGACGTCGACTTCGTAGTGCTCGGCCTCAAGGCCGCGCCGAAGGAAGCTCGCGACCTTTTTCTCGTCTTCGACAACCAGTATCCGCACTGCGATGGAGTTCCATAAAAAGTCTACCGAAATACACCTGAGAGGGAGACCCGGCGACCGCTTCTGGGTCCCTTCTACCACGAACAGACTGGGATGCGCTCCTTTCCTTTCTTCGGAGTCAGGGAGGGTGTCTGGGGAGGCGGGGGATGTGTGATCCTATACCCGCAATCAAGTCGGACGGCCGTCTCCCACAGACCTCCGATCAAGCCCCTCGCGTGCCACGGTGTCGAACCTCAAGGACCATGATCCGTCTTACGGATTGCACGCGGCTTTGAGCGTCGCGATCGATGCATCCGTGATCCCGAGTTCCCTGTCATCGCTCTCAAACACCTCCTTCATGATCGACGTAGGGTCGTTCTCGTGCTCAACTCTCAGCGCATGGCCGAACTCGTGGGCCAGAGACCTCGAAAGTTCGGATGGGTCCAGAAATTCATAGATCTGGATCGCGACTGGACGCTTGTTGCCATCCATGATGTAGACGCCCTGCTCATCCGGGTGATCGTAATGCCGCTTGTTGAATGTGGTAACAGCGGTGTTGTAGGTATCGATCGCCGATTTTTCTGTCCTTAGAACGGCGTTCACCTGATCGGCCATGTTGTTGGCCTGTTGCCGCAACGACTCCATGTAGTCGCTTTCCAGCCGTAGATCGACCGCTTCTTGCTCAAGCGCATCGAAAACGCGGGGAGGCGCTCCTCCTCGCCGATTCCAATATTCGACAGCTGCAGTGTGCTGTGCGTCCCTAGATTCGAAATTCGCGAGAAGGGATTCGTACTGCGACTTGAGCGTCTGATACCTCGTGGTTACATCGTTCGCCGAAGCCTGCATCTGCTGGTCGATTCCCTCTACGTTGGCCCGACGCTGATCGAGTGCGCGCTCGTCGAGGGTGACCTGTTGTCGCTCGTCGAAGATGAAGTCGATCTTGAAATGCGACGATTCGTCATAGACGAGGAGTTTCTTGCCGACGCGCTTCTCCCACATGGCCTGGGCATCCCTGGCGCGCGCGATGGCCTCCGTTCGGTCGATGCCGAAACGCGGATCGATCGCGCCGATGGCATAGTGAAGCGGTAAGCCGCAGGGGTTCGACCGGATCAAGTACCACGCGACGATCCCGCCCACGATGAAGAGGAGCTGAACCCCTGTCCGGAGGTTGATCCACCGTCGCGAAGCACCCTGCCCGGTAGTCTTTAGCGGCATACGTCGACTGTGGGATCGATCATGTGCCCTTCTATAGGCATTCGCAAATGGACCCGATCGCGCGGGCTCCTGTCGAGGGCTCAGTCCTCGCCGTCGGCCTTGGCTGCGATGTTTGGAGTGAGCCGGGCCTCGAGCTCCTCGCGCGTGAGCTCGCCCGTTTCGAGGAGTCGTCGGAGGTCATCGACGATTGGCTGGATCCCTTTGACTGAGGGAACCGCCATTCTGCAGACCTCATCCCGTGAGCGCCGAAGGGATGGATCGGTGCCTCCGAGTGCGGTCTTGAGCGCTCCTCTTGCAACGATGGGACTTTGGCGGAACTCTAGCCCGAAGATCCATCCTGAAGGTCTCGGGATTCCCTAGGATTTGAGGCCAGTGCCTCGCTGCGGACCTCAAGTTTCGCGTCCGCTTGGCGCGCGAGATGAGGCAGGCGGGAAAGGTTCGGGTTCTCGTCGGCACGCTCTGCTGCCCGGCGTCCTTCGGCCGTTCCGAATGCTGCATCGCCACCCCCGCTCGGGAAGGAGTGGGCACAGACAGCGAGCGACATCCGCTCTCCACGGCGCGCGAGCTCGGCTTGATCTCCCTTGCGGTAGAGGCGTCGTTGGGAGACCTGGTCTACTACGTGCAATAATGTGTTTGCGAGGCCGTGAAGAAAACACCCAAGAAAAAGACGCAAGCGTGGGCGATGGCACTCCTCTTGGTGCTCCTCTTTGCCGCAGCTGCGCGGGCCGCAGATCAGCCGGCCACGACAGAGCCGTCTCCGGACAAAGCACGCAAGCAGTCCCTCACGGCGATCAACAAGGCGCTCACAGACCCGGTGAGCGAGGCGTGGTCCATCTCGTTTCTGCAGAACAATTTCAGGATTAGCCCTGGGATCGGCCAAGGCGAGCGATGGAATTCCAACCTGATGTTCCAGGGTGCGTTGCCGGTTGCGCTCACCCCGAATTGGGATCTCATCACCCGGCCGTCCATTTCGTTGTTTTCCTCCCAACCGCATCCGCAGCCGGAAAATCCCAGCGAGATCGACCGTACGACGGCGTTCGGGGACATCGTCCTCCTGCAGCTGTTGTCGCCGAGGCGCGACCTGACCGGCAAGTGGCTGGTCGGTGTCGGGCCCACGTGGCTTTTCCCTTCCGGCGTTTCGAGATGGACCACAACGGGCAAGTGGCAAGTCGGTCCCGCTGCGGTCTTTGGTTACCTCTCGGACAAGTGGATCCTCGCTGTCTTGTTCCAGAATTGGACATCGTTCGGAGGTTCTGGGCCCCGCGCCGTGAACTCGATGAACCTCCAACCCATCGCCACATACTTTCTCCCCAATGGCTGGAGTGTCGGATACTCCGGGAACATTCTGGCGAACTGGAAAGTGAGCGCGACGAACGCGTACACCGTTCCCATCGGGTTACAGGTCGCCAAGGTGGTGATCCTCGGCCCCCTCCCCATGAGAATCGCTCTCGGGGCACAGTGGATGCCTGTCCACCCTGCTAGCTTCGGCCAGGTCTGGAACGCCCAGCTCTCTGTTCAAATCTTACGCCCGAAGCTCTTGAGGGGATATCTCAGCGACCCCAGCAGCCTCAGATTTCGTTGGGAGGAATGACGCGGGGGTCGCTCGCTCTGGCACCGGCCTCAGACGCTCGCTCCCGGCCGACCCGAGCCGCCGGGTTTGAAGCTGAAGCGATAACGCAAAGAACGGGCCTATAATGGCTATTCGGAGGGCATCGGACCTTGGAATCGGGGTTCGAATCCCCCGAATGTCCCGCCCGACACTCGCGCGGTATGCTTGCCCGTCCGCACACGGCGCCGGCGAGGGGCTCACGACCGGAGTATCGAACGCTCCAGCCACAGGTGAAACGGATGAAGCCCCTTCTCCTTCGCTGGCTCGCGTGCGCTGGGCTCATCGCTGCGCTGGCGAATGGTGCGGCACGCGCCCAGTCGACTCAGGTCCCGGCTGCAACACCTCCTCCCACTGCCAATGGGACCACGACGTCCGGAGCCGGAAGCGGGCCGGGAGCCTCCGCAGCTTCGGGGCAGCCGCCGGCGCCCACCCCGATTCCCCTTGCGGAGATCTCGACACGGGCCGTGGAAACTGCGGAGCATCTTCGCGCCACCGCGACTCGCCTCGAGTCATCGGCCAATGTCGCCGAAGTGGAGACTGCCCTTGCCGAGAGTGGCCGGCGCCTCCAGGCGGCTGTCCCCGATACCAACGCCGCACTCGAGCTCGAGCAGCGGTTCTCAGTGCTGGACGATATGGCACACGGTTGGAGCGAGGGGCGCCGTCAGCTCTCAGTCCTCACCGGGAGATTGACAGGCCATGCGAGTGACTGCTCCGCCGCGCTCGAGGAGATCCAGAGGCAGCGCGACGTTTGGACACGCACAGAAGAATCGGCACGCGCGCAAGACGCTCCGGAAGACCTGAGCCAGCGCGTCGACGCCGTTCTTGACAACCTCCAGCGAACACACGACCGGATCACGGCTCTGCGCGATCGTCTCCTGGAACTCCAAGACGAAGCCACTCGCCAGCTCGGAGTCTGCGACGAGGCGCTGGCGCGACTCGAGCAGTTCCGCCACAACGAAGCCGAGGAGATTGGCGCACGAACCGGCATGCCGCTTTGGCGGGCCGTGCCTGCAGCTGGTCACGGCGGCCTTCTCCACCCGATCCTGATGGAGAGTCGCATCGAGCTCAGGCTCTCCGCTGGATTCCTTCGAAGGCATGAGGGTTTTCTTCTCCTGCCGCTTCTCCTGTTCCCGGCGCTCCTATTGCTCATGCGCCACGCGCGCAGTGCGGCGGAGCACGGGGCGAACTCGGATCAGGAGATTCGCGAGCACCTCGCGGTTCTCGAGCTCCCCTATTCGGTGGCATTGCTGATCACGGGGCTCTTTCTCTACGCCTTTTACCCCGACGCCCCGCGGCTTCTCTTCGATTCGGCAGCGACGATCCTCGTGGTGCCGGTCTTGCGAGTCTTACACCGGATCGTCCACCCCGCCCTCATGCGGCCGATCTACGGTGTCGCCGCGCTCCAGGTGGTGGATCGGATCCAAGACTTCTTAGGGCCCTCGCCGGTCATCGAACAGATCCTTCTCTGCCTCGCCATGGGAGGCGGCCTCATCTTCATGCTCTGGTCCGTGAGCCCTGCTCGCGCGCGCGGCGTGCCGCTCACAGAACGTGAGCAACGCTCGCTTACCGCGGTGACCTGGATCGGACGGATCCTCGCCTTCGTTTTTGGGATTGCATGCGTCGCTGGGGCAGTCGGTTACATGACCCTGGCCCGATTCGCTTCAAGCACTGCCCTTGTGCTGGTGAATGCCTTCCTGGGATTTTTCGTGGCCGCACGGGTGGTCCTCGGGCTGTGGGAACTCTCCCTTGGGATCGGACTTCTCGCAGCCCTCCGCATGGTGAAGAACCATCGCCCTCTGATCTCGCGCCGGAGCGCGAGTATCATCTCCGCGCTCGCGGTGGCGGGCTGGCTCTTCAGGATCCGAACGAACCTCGCAACATTGGGCCTAAAGATGGACACGCTTCAGCGTGTCGCCGCAGCCAGCCTAAGCTTCGGAAGCGTAAGCATTTCCGTGGGAGACCTCTTCTTGTTTGGAGTCACGCTCTCGGGCAGCGTGCTGCTTTCACGCCTCACCCGCTTCGTGCTGGACGAGGAGCTCTTCCCGCGGTTCCGACTCGCGCGTGGCCTTGCCTACGCGCTTTCAAGCCTCATCCAGTACGCCATTCTCACGATTGGTCTTCTGCTCGCGCTGGCAACCCTGGGATTTGACGCGAGTCGGCTCACGGTCATGATCGGTGCTCTGGGTGTGGGAATTGGCTTTGGTCTCCAAGCCATCGTAAATAATTTTGTGTCAGGCTTGATCCTTCTCTTCGAGCGGCCGATCAAGACCGGGGATACCGTGCAAGTCGGCCAGGTGACCGGCGAGGTGAAGCGCATCGGTGTTCGATCGAGCACCGTGCGTACGGCTTCGGGGGCCGAGGTCATCGTTCCCAACTCGATCTTGGTGTCCGATAGCGTCACGAACTGGACGCTCTCGGACCGCTCCCGCAGATTCGAGCTTCCGATTGGCGTAGCCTATGGGACGAAACCGGGGACAGTGCTGACGATGCTCAAGGAGGTCGCGAAACAGCATCCCGAAGTTCTTGCACACCCGGAGCCGAGCGCGGTCTTTCTTGGCTTCGGAGACAGCGCGCTCAACTTTGAGCTTCGCGCGTGGGTCGCCGACAGCGACCGTTTGGTGGCCGTGAAGAGCGAGGTTGCCGTCTCCCTATCCGAGGCATTTGAAGTTGCCGGCATTGAGATCCCGTTCCCACAGCACGACGTCCACATCGTAGAGCCGAAGAAGCCGTAGCGGCGACGCGTGGAAGGTTCGTGAGCGGAGAGCTTTTGCCGAGACCAGCCGGATCCCACGGGAAGACTACCCCACGTTCTCCTCGGCTCCCTAGTCCACGGATCGTCCAGCGTTGGCGTTTCCCTTGCGTTTCGACTCTCGAATCGCCGTCCTAGCGGACGAGGTCGGCCACCAGGGCAAGCACCGCGCGCCGCAGAACGGCGCGCGCGCGATCGCGGCCCAGCCGCTGGTCCGTACGCAGCCGGTCCCATGCCTCGAAGGAGAGCGCCAGGTCGAGCGCCTCGACGAGATCGACGGGCGCGCGGCGCAGCTCGGGCAGCCAGCGCAGCAGATCAGTGCGAAGCGCGCGCACCAGCAGGCTGTGCTGCCCGCGCAGGAATTCTGAGCGCCAACGCTGTACGTTGCCCGAACGCTTGTAGGGCGCGATGCGCTCGAAGAAGTCCACGCGCCGATCCACCAGGCCGCGCGCGCGCCGATCAAGCGGGCCTTCTACGGCAGCGGCGCGGAGGATCGGGACTGCCTCGGCCTCGAGCCGCGCCTGCATCTCGGCGAAGAGGCTCTCCATATCCGCGAAGTGGCGGAACACGCTGCGGATGCCGACTCCGGCGGTCTCCGCGACTTGCTGCGCGGTCGGCCGGAGCACGCCGCTCCCCACCAGCTCGAAGAGCGCCTGCACGATTCCCTCGCGGCTGCGCGCGCTGCGGCGCTGCCGGCCGTCCATCGCGAGAGCGGCTTTCGCGTCGCTCCGCATCGTCTGTGCTCGCGGCATCGAGCTAGAGCAGCTCCTCCGCGAGGAGTTCCAGCGCCTCGGGCTGCGATGTCGACACGTTCATGGTGTGGACCCAGCCCTTGAGCCCGGCCTCCTTCCAGGCCTTGAGCCGATCCCGGATGCGATCGCGTGGCCCGACAAGATGCACCGCGTCGACCAGCGCGTCGGGCACCGCGGCCGCTGCTTCTGCCTTCCTGCCCGCCAGGAAGAGGTCTTGGATGTGAACGGCAGCGTCTTCGTAGCCAAGCCGCTTGGTAAGATCGTTGTAGAAGTTCTTGTCGCGTGCGCCCATGCCGCCGATGTAGAGCGCCATCCCGCCCTTCACCGCCATGCGCGCCTTCTCAGGATCGTCGCTTATGATCACGCTCACGCCCGGCAGCACGGCAAAGTCCGCGAGGCTCTTGCCGCGACCAGCCTTTGCGAATCCCTGCTCCAGGTACGGCAGGTACGAGACGTCGAACTTCTCGGGATCGACCATCATCGGGAAGACGCCGTCAGCGACCTCCGCGGCGCAGCGCAGTCCCGCCGGGCTGATCGATGCCGTATAGATCGGAATGCGCGGGTTGCCGTGCAAGATGCTCTTCAGGGGCTTCCCGAGCCCGGTGACGTGCGCTCCGCGTGCGGGGATCTCGTACTCCGAGCCGTGGAATTCGAGCGGTTCCTCGCGTGCCAGGATCTTGCGGATGATCGCGATGTACTCGCGCGTGCGCGTCAGCGGCTTGCCGTAGGGAACCCCGTGCCAGCCCTCGATCACCTGCGGACCCGAAGGGCCGAGGCCCAGGATGAAGCGCCCGCCTGAGAGCTGGTCGAGCGTCATCGCCGTCATGGCTGCCATCGCCGGCGTACGTGCCGGCATCTGCATGATGGCAGTACCCACCTTGATGCGGCTCGTATGCGCGAGCACCCAGGTCGCGGTGGTGACCGCGTCGTTCCCGTAGGCTTCCGCCGTCCACGCCGAATCGAAACCCAGTGCCTCTGCGCGCCGGATCAGGTCGAGATCGATTCGCACCTTCGGGCCGAACGAGACGGCGCCGATTCCGAGCTTCATGGTGTTCTCCTTCAGCGCTGCAGCTGGCCGCGCGCCTTCTCCGCGAACTCTTCCGCCGCCTTCTCGTCCCGCACGAGGCTCTCGACCCGGAACGGAACCTCGACACCGCGCCGGCACGCGGGTCGCTCCTTCATTGCATCGAGCCAGCGGCGCAGGCTGCCAAGCTCATCGATCGAGACGCCAGACCACTTGTAGGTGCGCACCCAGCACCAATTTGCGATGTCGGCAATCGAGAAGTCGTCGGCAAGCCACTCGCTCTCGCCGAGACGACGGTCGAGGACCTCGAAGAGGCGCCTCGACTCGTTCTGGTAGCGGTCGATCGCGGGCTGAATCTTCTCCGGGAAGTAGCGGAAAAAGACGTTCGCTTGACCCATCATCGGGCCGACCCCGCCCATCTGGAACATCAGCCACGAGAGCACGCGCGCGCGCCCGGCCGGGTCCTTCGGGAGAAGGCGTCCGGCCTTCTCGGCGAGATGGATCATGATTGCACCCGACTCGAAGATGGCGAGATTCGCGCAGTCGCGATCAATGATCGCCGGAATCCGCCCGTTCGGGTTGATCGCGAGAAACCACGGCTCCTTCTGCTCATTCTTCGCGAGATTCATGGCGTGGGTTTCGTACGGCAGGCCGAGTTCCTCGAGCGTGACGGAAGCCTTCCAACCGTTCGGCGTCGGTGCGGTGTAGAGGTCGATCATTTTGACTCCGATGCTGAGGACTCACTGCGCAGCGCGCCCAGGCAGCCGGTGCGCTCGAGCACGTCGTCGACGGCGGCGCGATCCCGTAGCGCGGTGTACTTGGCGCGCAACGCCGCGAGCGACTTGGCGTGGTACTTCTGCGGCTTCTGCGCCCATTTTCTGCCCTCTAGCTCCACCCGGAACTCGTCTTGGTGAGCGGCGATCGCTGCGGCGTTCGCCACCGTCCACGGCAGGAAGAGCCCCCCGACCTGGCGTTTGAGGAACGGGAGGAGCGTCGGCTCGAGGCCCTGCCACGGTTCGAAGTCGCCCTCCACTCGCGGCCACAGCATGCGGTGCGTCCAGTCGAGGACGCGCTGGGCGGTCCCCTCGATCCACGCGCCGGGCGTCGGATCGGTCCACGCCTCGTAGAGTTGCGCGAAAAGACCGAAGTCAGCGAAGGCAGGGCGCCCCCCGAAAAGGTACGGGCGCGCTGCAAGATGCGCCTCGAGCAGCGCGATCGCCTCACGAAACGATTCCTCGATCTGCGGTGCGGTCTCTGCACTCGAACCCACGAACCACACGCGGTTCACCATGCGATCACGGATTTGCGCAGTCATCGCCGCGTGCTGTTCATCGCTCGCACCCGGCATCATCGCGCGTGCGATGCGCCCCGCCGAGGAGAGCTGATCCGCTTCGCGTGCCCAGCGGTAATGGAACATCCACTTGTTGCCCCACTCGTCGCCGAACTCCTCGAGCAGCGCGGAAATGAAGGCGGCCACCGGATCGGACGGATGGATGGACGGTTCGGGGTGCAGGGCCTCGAATCGCTCGATCATCGGCGTCGAGTCCTGGATGCCTTCGCCGCCGGGCGTCACGACCAGCGGGACAATCGGGAGCTTCGCGTACTTTTGGTACTCGGCCTGCGTTTCCGTGCTCCGGACGATCCATTGGTGCGGGATGCCCTTGTAGCGGAAGTAGGAACGCACCTTGATCGAATACGGAGACATCTCGACGCCGAAGATGCGGTGGACATTCGACATTGGGTTCCTCTTCTCTGCGTACGCCTCGGACCTAGCGGCTTCGTGGAAACGAACTGCGGCGCGACGGCAACTCCCACCAAGAAATCGCAGTCGCCGATCTCCCCCTCAACCGGTGCATTTATGACACCTATCATGCCACGAGTTTCAGGCGGTCGTGCATCCGCGGGCAGGAGGAGCTGCGATGGCCGAACGGTATCCATCTTGGGGATCGACGGCATCCACCGCCCGGCTGCGCTGGGCGCCGGTCTCCAGCTTTAGCGGCTCTCGCCAAGCTGGCGCGCGGCGACAAGCAAGAGTGCGGCCAGCGCGAGCTCGAGCGAGATGAATCCCGCGGCGAAGGCAGCTCCGTGCAGGACCCACGCAAGCGTTCGCGCGAGCGCTGCGACGCCGAACAGGCCCATCGGTACGTAGAGCAGACGTGCGCGGCCGGGTAGCGCACCCACAAGGATCGTTGCGCCCGCCGTGCGGAAGAGCGCGCTCAGGTCACCGATCTGGGTGCTGCGCGCGACACCGTCGAGGAGCGACATGCCGAGAGCCGCCGCGGCGCGCGCTGGATCCGCAATCCAGAGGAGTCCCAGGAATGCGAAGGAGACCCCAAGAAGGAGTGTCCCGATTCTAAGCGGTAAACGCATTGATCTCCCTCTCGTGTTGGCTGCACTGCGGGCTAGGCGCTGCGGCTCAGCCTCACATTGGGAAGCGTACTTCCCCGCGGAACTCGATTCGCATCATTCAAGCTGCCGCGTGATGACGCGGGGCGAATCGAGCGGCAGCTCGACCAGCAGGCCGTCGTCGGCGAGCAGCCAGCCTGTGGGACGCACCTGCGAGACGCCGCGCGTGAAGACCCATTCCACGATGCGCTGCGTCGGCGGCGGCGTCAGGTGATAGAGCACGAGGAGCTTCACACCTGCCTCGTTGGCGACCTCGGCCGCCTGCACGGGCGAGCTGTGGTACGAAGGGATGTCGTGCATGATCTTCGCGAGGCGCGGCCGGCCGGCGTTCGCAGCGGCTTCACCGATCATCGCGACGAGATGATTGGCCTGCGCCTCGTGCACAAGCACGTCGGCGCCGCGAGCCGCCTGGATCAGCCCTTCATCCTTGGTGGTGTCGCCGCTCACCACGACCGAGCGGCCGCCATAGTCGAAGCGGTAGCCATAGGCAGGTTTCACTGGATCGTGGTGGACGGCGAAAGCGGTGATCCGGAGTCCGTTCTCCTCGAGAACGACTTGCGGTCCGGCACCGTCGGCCGGACCTGCGACCGGATGCGCCTCCAGGTGTCCTGCGGCAGGGGGGAGAAAATCGGCGCCGTGGTGGGTGATTCGGTACTGCGTATCGAGCGCGTACGCCTCGTCGAAGCCCGCGACCACGCGTTCGACACCCGGAGGGCCAAAGACGGGGAGTGGACCCGGTCGGCCCGCCACCCACGTATTCAGATTGAACTCGCCGAGATCACCGATGTGATCGGAGTGGAAGTGAGTAAACAGGATACCGCCGATGCGGCTGCCGTCGATACGCAGGAGCGCCATGCGGTTCCACGATCCGGGTCCGGTGTCGACGATCCAGAAGCGGCCGCCCGCAAACACCGCGACGCATGCTTTGGCTCGAGACGGATGGGGGATGGGCGACGCGGTGCCACAGAGCAGCACGCGCAGCGCATCGTCGCGGAAGAGCTCCTCGTGTTGCGAGGTGACCAAGCGTTCGATCGCGGCGCGAATGATCCGGTCCTGCACGGCGGGCACCCGGACCGCGACCGCAGCCACCAACGCGAGCACGACCCCTGCTCCGAGCACATAGAGGATCCCTCGTCGCATTGATCCCTCCCC